>JAAUXY010050522.1_pt1 | contig 13077 bp, 16 predicted proteins | sample 7278121 | NCBI WGS metagenome assembly JAAUXY01 (sample SAMN14350117, study PRJNA611818) | marine sediment metagenome | isolation source: surface marine sediment (1.8m) | place: French Polynesia: Moorea | collected 2018-08 | reverse complement strand
GAGCTCCAGCTTGACGGTGTCACCGTTATGTGTGTGACATCATCCTGAATGTAGATCGACATTTCGTGCCGAACCTCATTGTCATCTCTCCAGACAACATAATACTGGCCGCTGTTATAATGGTAGGAAAGCCTTCGGCTCTCTGAAGCCTTTAGCTCACCGGCGGCCATATTGGCCGGTCGCAGGGATTTAAAAGGATGATCGATCCAGAAGAGGCTGTAAATCATTTTTTCGCTGGACGTATTTTCAAACTTAATTGAAAAGTTCGCCAGAGCAACAGCAGGCAGTAAAACAATGACCAAAATAATTAGAAATTTTTTCACTTAGAATCATCTCCTTGAACTATATTGGGATACCGTCAACCGCAACCCAAGATGATTGGGCACGTTTTTGGCTCCTAATAGAGTTATCGGCAAATTTGTTAAAATATTAAGGGGATATTGAGGACGCTGGTGAGATGATCGATTTTAGACAGGTAATTGCAGTCTGCCGCGCCTGAGGCTTAACGTATACTTACTAATAATTGGTGGCCTGTAGATGCGTTTTACTTGACATCCATATGTGCTTTAAATAGGAATATTTCAACGCAACTCGCATACCATCATATACGCACCCGGAATTTGATCTCACATCAAAATCAGCTTACTTTTCAATTCGCTCTAATTTTTTCAACTTGAACGTCGAACAGTTCCTCTGCCTCTCAGTGTCTAATCCGTATTCGGTAAACGCTCCTTTATAAATCATACAATGTTGAAGAGTTCAATCCGCTGAACATGTAAACGCGGAACTATTGTTAGGGTAATACTTTTTCCGTCAGGTGCAAGCAGCATACACTTTATAGTACGAATCCAGGCGCTAAAAAGCAAAGCACCTTTAACACCCAATGAAAGGAGTTCAGCAATGGCAAAAGTACTCAGATGCAAAGATGTCGGAATGGATTGCGATTTTGAGGCCCGGGCCGAAACCGAAGAAGAAGTCTTACAGCAAGCTGCGGCACATGCGGCCGCAACACATGATATGCTGGAGATACCGCCCGATGTTCTGGCGAAGGTACGCGCGGCGATTCGTGAAGAGTGAGTCCAACCAGAATACTTCGCGTCTCACCCATACGCGGAATGAAGTAAAAACCCCATCTTTGAAACACATCGATGGGGTTTTGATTTTAATGAAAGTAAGGCGAGAAAAACACCATGTTGATAAGAAAATGGGAGTTTCGTCCTGTTAAAGAAATTTAACAGAAAAATTTATCAGGACGGCAAAAAATATAACAAAGCCAACCAGCACGGCCAGATAGATAAGATACTTTAGAATCACCCAGAATATTCTTAACATCACCGATCCTTAATTTAATTTTACCAGCATCATCATCTATCCCATTATCAGGTAATATATCACATTTGGATCATCTTCGCAGGCGTCTATTTTCGGCAGAGAAAAAGGCGCTGCGCTTGCTTTGGACAGAGAAGTAATAGTGGTTATCTTAGATGGTGTGATATTCGTACTTCTCAAACGCGGTATAAATCAAAACGTGACTTTAGAAAAAAAGATGAAGAGGAATTTGATATGAACAACCTGGCCCGCAAAATAAGCCTGGTATTTGCCGCCGGCTGCCTGGGGGGCCTGCTGAACAGCCTGGCGGTCTGGGGTTTCGGCGAGTTTGGGATCACCGCAGCGCTGGGTGTAAAAATCACCCCCAAGCTTTCTGCGGCATGGCTCTACCCCCGACTGGTGTGGGGCGGCATCTGGGGATTGTTGTTTCTGCTGCCAATGCTGTCGACACGCATCTGGTCCCGGGGATTCATTTTCAGCCTGGGCCCTACCCTGGTGCAGCTTTTCGTAGTTTTTCCTATGAAAGCCCATAAAGGCACAATGGGTCTGGATCTGGGACACCTCACGCCCCTGTTTGTGATTCTCTTCAACGCAATATGGGGCTGGACGGCGGCGATCTGGCTGCGGTGGACAGGCAAATAGTCAGAACGTCTAAACATCTCTGCATACAGATAAGCCGGATCAAAACGGTTCGGCGCATTCACCGGTAAGATTTTGGATCATCCAATGATCCGGTCCCGAAGTCTATCAAGATGGATGGATGCATATCGGGTTGATCCATAGTGCCGGCATAACCAACTCTTTCAAAACTAAAGGAGGCAAATGAAATGGCAAAATGGACTTTTGAACCCGGGCATACTGCAGCTGAGTTTTGCGCGCGACATATGATGGTCACCTGTGTGCGCGGACATTTTAAAAACATTCACGGTACCCTCGAGTTTGACCCGCAGGATCCTCAGGCGTCTGCGGTTAACGTTAAGATTGAAGCCCGCGGCATCTGGTCCGGCGAAGCGGAACGCGACGACCATCTGCGCAGCGCGGATTTTTTGGATGCAGATAATTATCCGGAAATTGCCTTCACCGGCAAAGAAGTTAAAGTTATCGGTGCGCATGATTATTCGGTAAGGGGTGATTTAACGATCCGCGGCATTTCAAAGGAGGCAACCTTGAATGTGAAATTCCTGGGAACCTGGGAAACACCGTGGTGGGAGGACGGCGAGGATAAGGGACCAATAACCCGCGCCGGTTTTGTTGCCAGCACCAGGATCAACCGTCACGACTTTGGGGTGAGCTGGAATGACACGCTGGAAAAGGGGGGTATTGTCGTGGGTGAGATGGTGGACATCACGATCGATGCAGAGGCCATAATGGAAAGTGCGTGATCGGAGCAATTCTTTTCCTTTTCTTTTTCTGAAGAAATATCGATTGAGCCCGTTGAGCGTGCGTGGGGTTCTGCTCAGCGGGTTTAATCCGTTTGCCGGCAAAAAAATTAGACCAGGTATTTTTCCTTCTTGTTCGGGTATAATCCCGCCTTTGGCGGGACAGATATGATGGTTTAATTTACAATTTTTTTAAACTGTTTTAAATTTCTTTCTTATGTCTTTTGACATTCAGGCCAGCTTTAGATATGCTAAAGCCGATCTCCACAGAGCGAAATTCTGGACAAATCGTTGATGCGCGAAATGCCCCTTATACTCAACCGCTAACGAAGGGAATGGAGCCATGAAAGAGCTGATCACTTACATTGCCCAGGCGCTTGTTGACAATCCGGAACAGGTATCGGTTACGGAAGTTGAAGGTGGTCAAACGCTGATAATGGAACTCAGAGTCGCCAAAGAAGATATGGGGAAGATTATCGGCAAACATGGAAGGACTGCGCAGGCCATCAGAACGTTACTGAGCGCAGCGTCCGGCAAAGCCAAAAAACGCATCGTGCTTGAAATCCTGGAATAACATGTCCGGGCCACAATTTGAGAACAATCAATATTTAAACTTGCTCAAATAAAGTAAAGCGTTTGCAGCAATTTTATTCGAATCGAAACATACTTCTTTCAGGGTCAATTTGCTCTTATCAGCTCTGTCTCCATATCATGTTCATATCAAAAATCATGCCCGTTTAAGGTGATTGACACACCTGCCGCGCACCCCTACATCCCACAATTTTATTTGCCCGAAGCCATTTGTTGATAACTTTTGGCGCTATTTTCTCCGGTAGCACAATATGGGCCAAAAACGCCTTGACACTGACTACCACAATGTGGTACATAGAAAGCGCTCCTCTTCCTTTGGAACCGGACCTCTTTTTCGACCTGTCTTTCTCCAAGAGATTATTTCTGTTGCCAAATCAGATTCTGAATTCCCTGATACCTTACCAAAATTTCAGGTCCAGATTGAATGATAACGTCCCTAAAAATGTGCATGCGTTGCCCCTAATGGAGCAGAACCTGCTCGATTAGGGGTTAAATGCAATTGTTCGTCAACGCTTCCCAAAAACGATAGGTTCCAGGCTACATAAAACAGGGGGAATCATGCATAATTTGGTATTAGCGGGACGCATATTATTTGGCGGCCTTATGGTTTATGCCGGAATCATGGATCTGGTAGACATCAAGCTAATGGCCCAGATCACAGGGTCAAAAGGAATGCCGTTCCCAACCCTTAGCGTCGCTGTCGCAGCCATTATACTTATTCTAGGCGGGCTAAGTATTTTAGCAAATTACCGGATTAAGATCGGGGTTTTGCTTATATGGATATTCCTGGTGCCCGTAACCCTGATCATTCACAACTTCTGGGCCTTTGATGATCCGGCAGCCAGAGGAAATGAAATGGCTCACTTTTTAAAGAACATTCTAATTTTAGCGGGTGTGCTGGTGTTTTTGAATCTGGCGGCTCCGAACCAAAGCGAAAAACCAGCTGCGTCAGACTCACCATAAAGGCCAAATAAAAAGGGCATTCCCTCATCATCAGAAGGAATGCCCTTTAGTTCAACTTGAAACAGTCTGTTATTGCACCGTTACATTGGTGGCGGCAGGACCCTTGGGGCCTTGCTCGATGTCAAAAGTAACACTGTCGCCTTCATCCAGAGATTTGAAACCGGTTGCATTGATCCCTGAGTGATGAACAAATACATCCGGGCCATCTTCTTGTTCGATGAAGCCGTAGCCTTTGCTGTTATTGAACCATTTTACAATTCCATTAGCCATCGTGACAATCTCCTTTCAAAAAATTCTCATAGTTCCATACTTCAGGGTGCCACTTTGACAAATGGATACCGCCTTTAGAACGAAACCGGCCCGCCAATTAAGAACGGGCCTTTATTGATTAAGACAATCATAACACCCTTTTCAAAAAAAGCAAGCGTATTCAAGGGCTTTTAAAAATTACTTTTTTCAATACCCGGCAGCTATCCTCCAGTCTTCGAGGATGCAAGCGCTTGACATATCAGCATGGAATGCAAACAATTATCATAGGCACTTAGGTGCTTTAACGGTATACCCGGGGGGTGGTTCACTCATTGTGAACTGCCCTTTCTTATTTGACATCTAACAGCAAGGCATTACATTAATTATGAGTGGATGTCGTTTCTGCAGCCTACAGTTCTTCATCTGCTCTCCTCCTTAACGGGGCGACTCATTGAGCCGCCCTTTTATTTTGCCTGCCAGGCTTTATCACTTACGACCTGGGCTTTTGGGTCTTGTTTCTCCCTTTAACCGCTTTGGGCTTCTTTCGTGGCGTCTGTTTCTGACCGATACAGCCGCAGCCACAGTTGCTTTTTTTATCAGCCATGCGCGTCACCTCCTTTCTAAATTCGATTAAGTATTTTAGCAATCACTTAAATCATTATTTAAAAAATTTTGGTCAGGCTTTTTTCGACTCCAGTTCCTTTATTCGCTCACGGACATTTTGAAGCTCATTTTCGATTTCGCTCTCATATTTTCGGAGAGATTCCAGACTCGAATTTATCCGCTCTTTTTCTCTAAAATCACCGGATCCCTGGCAGCCGCAGGTACAGATTTCCGCCAGGACTTCCCCGCAATTTTCCAGCGCCGCTTCATCAATTGAGTAGGGTATCCAGTATCCGTTGCGTTCGCTGCGCACAAACCCTGCCTGGCGCAGGATTTTTAAATGCTGGGAAACTGCGGCGGTTGTAACTCCCACCCTTTGGGCAATCTTTTTGGCGCCGAGCGGACCCTCGGATTTTAACAGCTCGATTATCTTAACCCGGGTCTCAACCGCCAATGCTTTAAACATTTCAGAGGGTTCTAAGTTCATGGTACCACATATAGAATTTAAGTAGTTTAGTATATACTTAATTAATATCGATTTTAAAATCTGTCAAGCTTTTTTTCGGTGCAAAACCCGCTCTCACTTATTTCCTCCGAAAACTTGACAATTAAGACGACCGGTCTATTTTATGGTCATACTTAACCTGTGAATAAGATCAATTTCAGAGGAAATAAGCATGCCCCCAACGACCAAAGACCGAATCCTTGAAGCCGGGGCCGAAATTATCCACCAAAAAGGATACAATCATACGGGCATTCAGGAAGTCCTGAATGCCGCCAAGGTGCCCAAAGGATCTTTTTATAACTATTTCAAGAGCAAAGAAGATTTTGGCCTTCAGATCATCGATCGATTTCAAAGCCAATTTGACCGGTTGGCCACAGAAATCTTAGAGGACGTGTCGATGACGCCGCTTCAACGTATCGACCGGTTTTTAGGCGCCTCCATGGAACATTTTCATAATTCAAATTATACCGGCGGCTGCCCTATCGGTAATTTGGCCCAGGAAATGGGTGACCTGAGTTCGGCGTTCCGCAAAAAACTGGGGGATGCGATGGATGCGATGGTCAGAGCCTACGCTAAAGTGCTGACCAAAGCACAGTCAAGCGCTGAAATATCGGAGCACCTGGATGTATACGCAGCCGCTTATTTTATCGTGGCCGGCTGGCATGGTGCCATTATCCAGATGAAATTAACTCAAAATCTGGCACCCCTTGAAATACATCGCAAATTTATTTTTGACCACATTTTAAAGACCTAATCCATAAATCAAACAAACGCAAAGGAGGCCGTCATGGAAGAAAAATACAAAACACACGGCGCGCTTAGTTGGTGTGAGCTGCAGACCACCGATGTCGCAGCCGCCAAAAAATTTTACGCCGAAGTGCTGGGATGGACCGTCGAAGATATGCCCATGGAAGGAATGACCTACACAATATTAAAAACCGGTGAAGAAGCCGTCGCCGGTATGATGCCGATACCCCCCGAGGCTGAGGGCTCCCCTCCGCACTGGGGTGTGTACATTACCGTCGCCGATGTGGATGCAGTGGCGGAAAAAGCCCAGGAACTCGGTGCCAAAACCCTGGTTCCTTTGACCGATGTGCCGGATGTCGGGCGCATGTATACATTTCAGGATCCCCAGGGAGCTGTCATTTCGGTGATTACCTATGCAGAAATGGATTCGTAGTAATTCGGTTTGCCGGTTGAGTGTGTAGTTCTGCCGTGCTCCTTGTCTTGATGAAAACGGAAAATTGTCGAATTATATTTTTTATTGGACAGGATAAACAGGATTTGCTGGTTATTTTTTTGGCTTTCCGGATGAAAGCCAAAAATTTTCAATCGCCTTCGGCGAACGAAAAAATACCTTTCATTTAGTTGAAGTTTGCCGACTAATTTGACCTTCCAACAGCTAATTTTGCTACGATTTTTTCCGCCGCAGGCGGATTGTGTTTCGCCACTTTCTTCTGGAAAGTGGCGAAGAAAAGAAATCCAAATAATCCTGTTAATCCTGTCTGAAATACAAATTCTATAGGTTCTAAGTACTTTTCTCAATTTTTTCTTTGTGACTTGACCTGCCTTATCGCAGGTCATAGCTTTAAATCAAAATTTGGAAGTAGATGAAGCCGTAGGAATGCTTATAATCAAAGGATCGCATGATGAAAGCCGATAAAAGCAAAACAAAAGACGAACTGATCCGGGAGATAAAGGCCCTCAAAAGAGAATTTAAAGAACACACCACCTCCTTTGAAAAAGAATGCAACATAAGGGGGAAGACCGAAGAAGCGCTTCGTATGGCCCAGGTGATCATCGATAACAGCCCGGTGATTCTCTTCCGGCGGGTGGCCGGTGACGATCCCAAACTGGTGTACGTTTCCGATAATATCAGCCAAATGGGGTACACCGCCCGGGATTTTCTTGATGCTAAAATTCATTTTAGAGATATTGTTCATCCCGATGATATTGAACGCATCGGTGAAGAAATCAGACAGTATGCTGAAGAAGACGTGGAAGAATACACCCAGTTTTACCGCATCATGACCAAAGATGGCCAGGTTCGCTGGGTGGAAGATCAGACCTCGGTAGTGCGGGATGATCAGGGCAACAAAATATTTAATCAGGGCCTGCTGGTGGACATCACCCGCCGCAAACTGGCGGAAGACGAGGTACGTAAAAGCGAGGAGAAATTCCGCCGTATCGTGGAAACCGCCGGCGAGGGCTTTATCCTCATGGATGAGGATTTAAAAATCATCGATGTGAATGACGCCTACTGCAAGCTGCTGGGCTATTCCCGCGAAGAGATTATGGGTAAAACCCCCCTTGACCTGGCCAGCGATGAGTTCAGGCAATTTATGATGGCCAACCGGGAAGAGATCCTGGCCAGGGAATACCGCGAGTTTGAGGGGACCGTCGTCGCAAAAAACGGCCGCCATGTGCCCATTTTAATTCACGGCAATACGCTCAGGGGTGATCAGGGAGAGGTCATCGGCAACATGGCCTTTATCACCGATATGACCGAGCATAAAAAAGCCCTTGCGTTGGCCGGAGAAGTACAAAAAAGCCTGCTGCCCCAGAGCAAACCGGACGTGCAGGGTCTGGATATCGCCGGCCGAAATGTATCTTGCGATGAGATCGGCGGGGATTATTTTGATTTTCTGTGGCGAAGAGAAAATCCTGATGGACCATTTACCGTGGCGGTGGGCGACATTACCGGCCATGGCGTGGATTCGGCCTTGCTGATGACATCGGCCCGGGCATTTTTGCGTATGCGCGCCTCACAGCCCGGAACCATGGCGGAAGTCATTACGGCCATGAACCGCCACCTGACTGAGGATGTGCTCGAAACCGGCCGTTTTATGACGCTTTTTTATCTGACCGTTGATCCCCAAAAAGACGGCGTCGAGTGGATACGCGCCGGTCACGATCCGGCCATTCTGTACGATCCGCAACAGGACGCCTTTGAAGAGCTCAAAGGTTCGGGGGTGGCCCTCGGTGTAAACGATGCCTTTGAATATGCTACCAACCAGCGCAAGGGCCTGACCAACGGGCAGATCATTGCCATCGGCACCGATGGCATCTGGGAAGCATTTAATAAAAAGGGCAAGATGTTCGGCAAGAAGCGTTTTAAAGACATCATCCGCCAGAATGCCGGTGCCGGTGCCGATGATATCCTCAATGCAGTTTACAACGAGATCGGTCAATTCACCGAGGGCCAAAAATCAGAGGATGACATTACGCTTGTTATCATAAAAATAAACAGGCCGTAATACCTTATTGGTCGCAGTCGGGTTGCGTGCATGGTCTTGCTAAAAAAAGCATTTATCTTATCTTAATTTTTAGCCGGAGGAACTCGTATGAAAGAAGAACTCGCCCAAGTCGAAAAGTACATGGATATCATTATTGAATTCGCCGTTAAATATGGCTTTCAGGTAATCTACGCCATCATTATCTTCATCATCGGATTGATCATCGCGCGCTGGTTGGCAAAGACGGTCGTGCGGGTATGTGAATCCCGCAACCTGGATATTACCCTCAGCCGTTTTATGGGAAATGTTGTCCGGCTGACGGTGCTGGCTTTTGTGCTGATCGTCGTGCTTGGAAAATTCGGTATTACGATGACGCCATTTATCGCTGCAATTGGCGCAGTGGCATTCGGTTCCAGTTTGGCGTTGGCCGGATTGCTTTCAAATTACGGCGCCGGTCTTAGCATTATCATTACCCGGCCGTTTGTCGTCAACGACACCATCCAGATCCAGGGCGTCAGCGGGGTGGTGGAAGAGGTCGGCCTGGCTGCCACCCGCCTGGAAACTGAAGATGGGGAACAAATCACCATTCCGAATAAACACATCGTTGGTGAAATTCTAATCAACTCATTTGAAAATAAGGTGGTCGAAACAAGCATCGGGATATCCTACGATGACGATGCCACCAAGGCCATCAAGCTCATCCAGCAAACCCTGAACAATATTTCCGAAGTTGTGAAAGAGCCGGCACCCCAGATAGGCATCGAAGAATTTGCCGATTCCAGCGTAAATATCGGTATGCGTTACTGGGTCCCCACCAAGCAGTATTTCCAAACCCTTTATCAGGCCAATCTGGCAGTTTATGAAGCCTTAAATGAGGCCGAAATTACCATCCCGTTTCCACAGCGCGACATTCGCATGCAAAGCGGGATAGAAGCCTGATGCCAAGGAGAATTGAAGGTCTTAGGGCTAATTGAATCATTATGATTTTGAGGTCGCCCGCTCTAATTTTATACCACAGCCGTATTTATACTCACGGGAATTTAACATTGTGAGCCATTTTACTTCGGCGCGATAGATATCGTAAACGTTCGCAAAGGAGACAAACGGAGAGTCCTCGATTCCGGCATAGATTTTGGTTCCCGGCAGCAGAAGGGAATCTGTTTCAATATAAATGCCATTTTGGCTGTAATGGCGCATTCGGGCGTTGATAAAGATACCGGTTTTTAATTCTTTAATCTTAACCCGAGAATGATGCGCAATGCGAACGTGGTTCCTTTTTTCAAAATAGCCCACCGTTCCTGCCGAACGAAAAGGTGCACCGTTGATGGGTTGCCCTGCTATATTCTTCGAAAGTGTTTTCATTTTCTGGCTCTCTCCCAGTTTGTATTTTAGATTAATTGCGTCTGCTCACGCAAAGCCGCTTGCCGCACCATAGCTTTAGCGACGGGGGCCGAGTCTCCGAGAATTATAATTAAAATCTAAAGAAACCTTCACACCCTTGCGAGACGACCATGGCTTCCGGTAATTTTTGAAATGGAACTAAAACCAATGACGGACCAAGTCTCGAAATCGCCGACAAAAAAGTACCATCATAAAAAAAACCTGGGTGATTAGATAAAAAGAGGATGGACTACAGGAAGCTAGATTTTTGCCGAGCTTGAGGCATAAAAAAAGAGCTGGCGCCGGCAACCTGTTTGGCCAACTCTTAAACACCGGCTTCGGAATGTCTCCCTGGAGATTTGACTCGCTTCCTGACTTTTATTTCCATTTCGTCAGGATTCGGGACCATTCCGATGCCTGATCAAAGATTAATCACTAACGGGTGGCTGTCAATCGGATCGCTTTAAGTGGCCAGCGAAAAGATTGGGTTCCAGCCCCGTATCTATAGAATGCAGGTATTTTTAAAGCGTGCGTTTCAGATGCTTAAAGCTTTTTTCATCCTGGAGCTGTTCACGGAAATAAACATAAATGGCCAACGACAAGCAGGTGAGTGCCATGATCGTCAGTGCCGCTTTGATCCAGACATTTTTCAACAAAGACTTGGCAATTAAACCACCGGGACCCACATACGCCGGCTGAATAAATATAAATATGATGATAAGAAAAATTAAACATATTGCCAGAATTCGGTTTTGATTCACGGTATCCCCCCAAATTGCATAAAAATCCAGCTTAATGAGAGCAAAATCCATACCATCAACCAGGGAAAAAATATTTATATGTAATTACAGTTAGATATGCCGGATACAAAATTTAGGCGGGACGAAAAGTAACAAATATTGTCAGGGAAAACGCAAGAAATGGCATCTATAAATGGAGATAGTAGGTCAAAATCAGCAATCTAATAAAATTAACGAAAATGATCTGATTTTTTTGGGTGTTATTGCCTGAAGTCCTGGTCAAGGCGTCATCATCTCTTCGATGGACCTGCTTTTTTCGGCCCACATATTGTTCAGCCAGCTCTGCAGATCGGCCCGAAAGTGCTCATCATTGGTATAATCACCGAGCAGTTCAGCGCTCACCGGCAAAGAGCGTACACGAACTTTAATCCTCTCGATTTTACCGCAGAGAAATGCCCAGAAGTCTATAATACCGTCAGGATACACGATGGTTACATCCAGTATGCGGTGAATTTGTTCTCCCATGGCGCCGAGCACGAAGGCAATACCGCCGGCCTTTGGGTTCAGCAGATGCGGATAAGGAGATTTCTGCCTGTGGTGCTTTTCATTGGTGAAACGTGTCCCTTCCACGAAATTCATAATAGAGATCGGCATTTTTTTGAATTTCTTACAGGCCTCGCGTGTTATTTCCAGATCTTTTCCTATTAGGTGGGGATTTTTTTGGAGAACCCTTTTGGTATATCTTTTGACAAAAGGAAAATCCATGGCCCACCATGCCTGACCCAGAATCGGCAGCCACAACAGCTCTTTTTTGATAAAAAATTTCAGAAATGGAATTTTTCGATAAAATACTTTTTGAAGCACCACGATATCCACCCAGGATTGGTGATTCGCAAGCACCAGGTACCATTCGGAGCGCTCCAAAGCGTCCAATCCTTGAACATCCCAGTGCGTGTTTCCGAACAACTTATGGATTTGATTGTTGACCCATATCCAGTATTCGGCAATGGCATTTAGCATTCGGTTGCATCTTTGCCGCCAGGACTCCAAAGGGACAATTGCCTTGGCGGCTGCCAGCACAAACAACGGTAAGCTCCAGAACACCGTATTTATAATGAACAGAGCCAGGGACAAACTGCCTCGCAGAATTCCGGGTAAAAAAGTAGACATTTTTGGACTGTTTATGATCTGATAGCCATCGGGCAGTTTTTCATTCAAATAAAATAAAACGGCATCTTTCTAATCGAAAGATGCCCATGGTTTAGACCGAAAGCAAGCGAAATTTGCCAGCTGAGTCCAATCCCCCTATTATCAAGGCCTTGAGTGCAGAACGTGCTCTAATTCATCCAGATCAAGATGTGCTGGATTGATAACCTCGTCCTGCCCCACCAGATAAAGGTCATATAAGCTTTCCGACATTCGTCGGTTAAAAAAATCCAGTTCTCCGAACGCCGAAGGCCCCAAGGTGACGGCAGATTGCCGGGCCAGGGTATCGGAGTAATCCATTAATTTTTTCCCAAAAACGGTGTAGAAATTATAGTTATATTTAAGCGGCGCTGGAAATTCGGCCGTATCCAGTTGCTGTTCATACAGTTGCTGAATGGGCTTGGTAAATTCATCACCAATTCGATCGAGTACCTCCATGGCTTCCTGCTCGTAGATACCGGCACTCAAAGCGCTCATGGCCTGCTGCATGGCGTCTACCAGCGCAGATTCCCTCGTAAAAGGGCCCAGCTTAAATTTGAGATCATAGAGCTCATAGGGTTGCTGCGCATGAAGCTGCTTTTTTTGATACTGGATTTCATCGTGAAATAATCGAACGTCTCGTATCAGCCTTCTATGCAGTTTCAACGCGCTTTCCATTTCAAGAAAATATTCTATGTTTTCTTCATCTATTAAATTCAGGCCCTGGCTTCCGATCACCTCGGGCTCAACTGTTGATTCAAGAATATCTTTATATTGTTCCTGCTGATATTGGTCCCAGCGTTTCTTCTCACTTCGCATTTGTCGATAACGCTGGCGTATTTCAAAGCGCTCTCTGGTCAATGCATCCGGAAAATTTGACCCGCGCCAATCCCTGCTCCCGCTCGATCTTCCGGATG
>JAAUXY010038377.1_pt1 | contig 13078 bp, 13 predicted proteins | sample 7278121 | NCBI WGS metagenome assembly JAAUXY01 (sample SAMN14350117, study PRJNA611818) | marine sediment metagenome | isolation source: surface marine sediment (1.8m) | place: French Polynesia: Moorea | collected 2018-08 | reverse complement strand
GTGCAGGCGTCCCACTTGTTGAGCGCGATGACCAGGGCCCGGCCCTCGTCGACGCTGTGCCGGGCGATGGTGAGGTCCTGGCGCTCCAGACCCTCGTTGGCGTCCAGCAGGAGGACCACGACCTGGGCGAAGCGGATCGCCCGCAGGGTGTCCTCGACCGACATCTTCTCCAGCTTGGCCGCGACCTTGGCCCGCTTGCGCAGGCCCGCGGTGTCGACCAACTGGACCTCCTGTCCCCTGTAGGACCACTGGACGGCGATGGCGTCGCGGGTGATCCCGGCTTCCGGGCCGGTCAGGACCCGGTCCTCGCCGATCAGCCGGTTGACCAGGGTCGACTTGCCGACGTTGGGCCGGCCGACGATGGCCAGCTGCAGGGGCCCGGCGGCCGCGTCCCCCGCCTCCTCGGTTTCCTCTGCCACCGCGGACGCCGCCTCGGCGAAGGGCGCCACGGCATCGCGCAGGTCGGAGAATCCCAGATCGTGCTCGGCCGAGAGCGGCACGGGATCGCCGAAGCCGAGCCCGTAAGCCTCGGCCAGGCCGGAATCGCCCGCCCGGCCCTCGCACTTGTTGGCGACCAGGACCACCGGCAGGTCCTGGCGCCGGAGCCAGCGGGCGAAGTGCCGGTCGAGCGCGGTCAGGCCGGCCCGGGCGTCGATCAGGAAGAGAACCAGATCGGCCGACAGCAGCGCCCGCTCGGTCTGCTGGCGCATCCGCGCCTCCAAGGCCTCGGGCGCGGCCTCTTCCAGCCCTGCCGTGTCGATGACCCGCAGCCGCAGGTCGTGCAGCCGAGCCTCGGCCTCGCGGCGATCGCGGGTCACGCCGGGCTCCTCGTGCACGAGGGCCAGCTTTCGGCCGACCAGGCGGTTGAACAGGGTCGACTTGCCGACGTTGGGCCGGCCGATGATCGCGACGGTCAGGGGTTGCATGTCGTCTGCTTTTCCAAGCGCCCGCCCGGCCGATCCCGGGTGCGGCGTCAGCGCATCGCCACCAGGGTCGCGCCCTCGGTCAGGAAGTAGACGGTGTTGCCGGCCACCACCGGCGTCACCGCCGCGGCCCCCGGCAGATTGAACTCGCCCTGCACCTCGCCGTTCCTGGGCGAGACCCAGACGCCCTTGCCATGGCTGCCGGCCAGCACCAAGCGCCCCCCGGCCAGGACCGGGCCGCGCCAAGTGATCGGATCTTGCCGGTCGTCTTCGTCCTCGAACTGCTGCAGCGGCTGGACCCAGCGGACTCCGCCGTTGGCCCGGGTCAGGCAGACCAGCTGCGCGTCGGCGCTGACCACATAGATGAAGTCGCCCCCGACCCAAGGAGTCTGGACCGAACTGAGGTCGATGTCCCAGGCCCGCTCGCCGCGGCGCAGATCGATCGCGATCATGCGGCCGGCGTTGCTGGCCGCCAGCACCAGACCCCGGTCGATCACCGGCAGCCCCCGGATATCGGCCATGTCCGCGATGGGATCGATGCGCCGCACGCTAGCCAGGAGATCGCTCCACAGGACCCGGCCGTTCTCGGCGAGCAACGCAAAGAGCTCGCCCGAGGAATAGGGCGCGATCACGGTGGAGCCCTGAACCGCCGGGCTCGAGCCGCCGAGCAGGGTCGCGACCTCCTGGATGCCCGTGTGCGACCAGAGCGCGGCCCCGGTCCGGGCGTCGAGCGCATGGAGCTGGTTGTCGACCGAGACCACGAAGATGCGCCCGTCGCTGTAGGTCGGCGCCGCCCGCATCGGCCCGGGAATCGGCTGCGACCAGAGGATTTCGCCGGATCCGGCGTCCAGGGCAAAGACCTTGGCGAAGCCGGTGCTGGCGAAGATCCGGCCGCTGCCGAAGGTGATGCCGCCGCCGAAGAAACCGTCGTCCTCCTCGTCGTCGTCGGAGAGGTCGACCCGCCAGCGCCGATCGCCGGACTCGGTTTCGAAGGCGGTCACGGTCGAACGGGAATCCATCGCGTAGACCGTATCGCCCACGACCAACGGCTCGGCCAGGATCTGGCTGTCGTCCGAGCTGCCGTCCCCGACGTCGGCCGTCCAGTCGACTTCGGGATCCTCGCCCAGGGAAAGGTGATAGAGCGCATGCACCGCATTGCCGCCGGGCTGGTCCCAGGTGTCGTTCACGTAGGGTTCGGGCAGGCGGACCCTCAGGTTCTCGATGCTGCGGTCGGCCTGGAGCGCGCTGTCATCGGTCAGGATCGCGATGCGCTTGCCCGGCAGCGGCGGATCTTCGCCGCGCCCAAACCAGTCGGAGACGAAACCGCAGGCGCCGAGTAGCGCGCAAAGCAGAAGCGGGACCAGAGCGCGCAGGCAGCGAAGAGCCATGAGTCAGTCTCCAGTCCTGAGGGTCGACAGCAGCTGAGCCGCGCGCTCCCTGGCCGCCGGCGGTGCAAAGACATCCTGGCCGATCGCCTCCAGGCGGGCCCTGGCCCGCTCGCTGTCGCCCTGCCTGATGGCCAGCAAGGCATCGAGTTCCTGCGCCGAGGTCCGAAACGGCTGACCGACCCCCAGGAGCGGCTGGAGCTTGGCCTCCAGGGCGGCCGGATCGCCGCTATCTATCTGATACATAACGGAAAGCAGGGTGGCGATCGCCCGAAAGCTGTCCCCCGAGGGGCTCTGTGCCGCGATCTTGTCCCAGATCGCCGTCGCTTCGGCGGTGTTTCCGGAGTCCGCCAAGCGCTGCGCCTGCGCGAAGGCAGCAAGGGTCCCGTAGCCTCGGTCCGAGGGGTCGGCGATCTCCGCCAGGGCCGCCCGGATCGCATCGTCCTGATCCTCGACCGTCTCGGTCGTCAGGGCGGCATAGCGGTCCGACAGCTCCGTCCGCCGTTCAAGGTCGTAGCTCTGCCAGATCTGGTAACCGGCCACGGCCGCAATCACCAGGACGGCGAAAGCGATCAGATAGATGCCGTATCGCTTCCACAGCTTGGCAAAGTTCTCCTGCCGAATCTCCTCGTCGACTTCACGAAAGATATCGCTCAAACCCGCCTCCCCGGCGCCCTTTTCCCTTGGCCTCGAAGCGCGCTAAAATAGCTCGGAGCCGGCGCCTTGGCAAAATCGAATAGTTTATTTACTTCAGCACTTTAAGAAGACCGGCTTTCCGCCCAGGCGTCAGGCCGCCCGCCATTTGATCGAGCAGCCCATCGATCCGACCTGCTCGCTGGGGCCATGGCCTGTGGCGGCGACCTGCTGCATCGCCTCGAAAAGCTCGCGGCGGGCATCCGGCACCAGCTCGACCCTGGAGGCATCGAGGCGGCCGCGATACTGCAGGCCGAGATCGGCGTCGAAGCCGAAAAAGTCCGGGGTGCAGACCGCATCGTAGGCGCGCGCCACTTCCTGGGTCCGATCGATGACGTAAGGAAAAGTGAAGCCGTTCTCGGCCGCGAAGGCCTTCATGTTCTCGAAGGAATCGGCGGGATAGGCTTCGGTATCGTTGGGCATGATGGCGACCGCCCCGATACCCAGGGTCTGGAGCTCGGCGACATCCCTGACCAGGCGGCCGATCACCGCCCGCACGTAGGGGCAGTGGTTGCAGATGAACATGACCACCGTGCCCTTCTCGCCACGGACGTCCCGCAGCGTGTAGTTGCGGCCATCGACCCCTTCCAGGTCGAAGTCTACCGCCTGCCATCCGAAATCGCAGATCGGCGTCGTGAGCGCTGGCATAACTGGCCTCCTTCGAGAACTTCGGCCGCCGAGCCGGCGGCGGCCGGATAACCTAATGTTTACTTAGCCGGTCGAAACTGGGGCTTCAACGGGTGCCACTGCGAAAGGCGGCCCGCGGGCCCGACAGCGTCTCGAGAGACCGCGCACCCCGAACCGGAGTCAAGGTATGACCCGCCGCTGGCTGACCGCCTTTCTGTTGCTCCCCCTCGTCGCCTGCGACCCGGCGACCGCGACCATGGTCGTGGTCGGAACCTCGGCCGCCAGCTTGGCCCATACCGACAAGACCGTGCCGGACCACGTCGCCACCTGGGTGACCGGCGAGGACTGCTCTCTGCTGCGCTACACAGAGGAAGACGGCCCCTATTGCCAGCCCGAAGCGGAGGTCGAGGCCCCTGCGACGGCGCCCCAGGTGGTCTGCTACCGGACCCTGGGCGCGATCGATTGCTATCAGCGGCCGGACCCAAAGGCCAGCAGCTTCACCATGGTGCGCTGAGCGGCAGGGCCCGCGGGTAGAGCGCTGGGCCAAGCTGCTGGACGCCGGATGCGATTTGGGAGAGACTGAACAAAAGATCAGCAACAGTGGGGAGGTGCCGCTCGTCCAATGCACAGCTTTCATCGCCCAGGCAACCACCGTCTTTCCACTTCGACCACCTTCTTCGACCGTCACGAACTCCACCAGCTCCTGTGCCTCTATAGCCAGCACGTCGCGGCCGGCGAATGGCGCGACTACGCCATCGATCACCGCGACGGTCGGGCGATCTTCTCCGTCTTCAGGCACACCTTGGATTCTCCCGCTTTTTCAATCACCAAGCGGCAGGTGAAGAACGGCCGCGAGGGCGCCTACGAGGTCCACGACGGCCGCCAGCGGGTGAAGCGCAGCACCAGCCTCGCCGAGGCTCTGTCAATCTTCAGGCAGCCGCTGCGCGTCGTCTCTTAAATCGAGCCCGGCTCGGAGCGGGTCGATCCGGGCCGTGAAACTCGCCTTATTTCAGAGCGCTAATAGACAATCCACGCTTCTGCTGTCGGCGGCGCGACGCAGGGACGCCGCGGGATTGACCGGGCCAAGGCGCGGCTGCCCCCTGGGCTTCGCCGCCCAAGCGTGCTATTCGGCAGGCGTCGTATGGATTGGTGGGAGGTTTGTCGTGCGAAGTCTCTGGATCGCGGCGCTGCTGTGTTTCGCCTTGTCGTCCTGTGCGAACGATGAGCAAGCCCAGGCCAATCTCGCCGTTGCCTGCGCGGTGAAGAAGTGCATCTGCGAGGCCAAGGAAACGCCGTTCTTCAGCCAGCCCGAACGCCAGGATGTCCTCTGGCAGGGGAACGGCAACGCCTACTGCCCGCAGGGCTTCGCCCTGGCCGAATACGTCGAGAAGAAGAAGGACCCGCCGGGGGGCTTGGCGCTGCCCAAGCTTCAGGATCCCTACCCCTGCTACGACACCTCGGCGCGCTGCAAGAATCAGGAAAGCCTGCAGGGTCTTCAATGAACCTGGCGCGCCTTCTGGCAGCCGGCCTGCTGGCGCTCCTGGCCGCCTGTTCGGGGGACCGCAAGGGCGACCCCGAGCTTCGGGTGGCCTGTGCGCTGAAGGCCTGCGAGTGCGTGCCGGAGCAGGGACTCTTCACGAACGAGTCGGAGGCCGTCCTCTGGCAGACGAACGGCGACGCCGCTTGCCGCGAGGGCTACGTGCTGCGCCTGACAGACGAAGAGGAGCCGCCCCGCAATGTCGGTTCCAAGAACCGCAAGGGCGGCATCCGGCTCAATGTCCCGAGGCCGAGCTTCTGATCGCCTGGCAGCTCCCGTTCCGGCGGGCGAGCCGCGCGGTTCGGGACATCGAGCCTCGCCCGGCCCCGATCCCGGCCGTCATCGTCGAGAACAAGACCTATAAGGTGGCGGTCCATTTCCGCTCGGTCGGCGCCGAGGACGCCGCCGGGTCGAGCCGATCGTCGATGGCGTCGGCGCCCACGACCGGCTGTCCGACACGGCCGAGGTGCACCGCTTTCTGAAGCAGTTCACCGCCCACATTTCAGTCAGAAAGATGGGCGACCGGGGTCGGCACCAAGAGGCCTGATACCAAGGAGCGCTGATAAAGACTCAATTGACCGGGTTTGCTTGCCCGGCCTTCGGTGGCGCGCGCCGGCCCCGGTCCTATTGGCTTTGCAGATAGACGCCGTAGAGGTGTGCGGCCGCGATCGCGATACCGGCGACGACCAGGAGAGTCAGGATCACGATGCCGCCCGCCTTGACCAGGCTCGCGGCCCTGACGCCGGGCCGACACAGCGGCACCAGGTTGAAGGCCAGCCCGCCCAGGACCACCAGTGCAGCGCCAACGCCGAACAAGGTCAGCGAAAAGGGCTGGAAGATCATCGCCAGGGCCGCGATGCAGAGCCCGATGATGCAGACCTCGACCCGGCGGGCTTGCCGCGCGGTCAGGCCGCGCTTGCCGTCGGCTCCGCTCATGACGCCACCCGCCGCCCGGCCGCATCGAAGAGGTGCAGCTTGGCGGCCGAGCAGCGCACCTGCACCCTCTCGCCTAGCCTGGGGGCTTGGCGGCGGTCGAGCACCACCCGGATGTCCTGCCCCTCCGCCGAGAGGTGGAGCAGGGTCTCCGCGCCCATGGGCTCGATGAGCTCGACCTCGGCCGCGAGCGAATCGGCGGTCGGCTCCGACACCAGGCCGAGGCCTCGCGGCCGGAAGCCCAGGGTGTACTCCCCGCCGTCCGCGATCTGCGCCCCGGCGAGCGGCAGGTTCAGAGTCAGGTCCTGGCCGGCGATGCGGCAGCGGGTGGCGCCGTTCTGCGCCGTCACCCTGGCGGCCAGCAGGTTCATCTGGGGCGTGCCGATGAACCCGGCGACGAAGACGTTGCTCGGCGCGGCGAAGACCCGATGCGGGGTGTCGAACTGCTCGATCACGCCGTCGCGCATCACGGCGATGCGGTCCGCCATGGTGAGCGCCTCCAGCTGATCGTGGGTCACGATGACCGTCGCCTTGCTGAGCCCGGTCAGGACCTCCTTGATCTCCCCGCGCATGGTTTCGCGCAGCTGGACGTCCAGGCGGCTCAAGGGCTCGTCGAAAAGGAAGCACTGGGGATCGCGCACGATCGCCCGGCCGACCGCGACGCGCTGCTTCTCGCCCTCCGAGAGCCGGCCGGGGATACGGTGGGCCACGCTGTCCAGGTGCAGGATACGCAAAGTCTCATCGACCCGGGCCCGAATCCGCTCGGCCGGCAGCTTCTCGGCGTGCAGCGGATAGGCCAGGTTCTCCGCGACGGTCAGCGTCGGATAAAGCGCGTAGAACTGGAACACCATAGCCACGTCGCGATCGCGCGGCGACAGGTCGTTGACCCGGTGGCCGGCGATCAGCACCTCCCCCGAGGTCACCGCCTCCAGCCCGGCGATCATGCGCAGGGTCGTGGTCTTGCCGCAGCCTGAAGGCCCCAGAAGGCAGACCACCTCGCCCGCGCCGACCTCGAGGTCGATTTCCCTGACCGCGGTCAGTTGGGCGAAACGCTTGGTCAGGCCTTTGAGCTCGATGGTCGACATGACGGCGCTCAGCGCTTGATCGTGCCGAAAGTCACGCCGCGCAGCAGCTGGTTCTGCAGCACGAAGGTGACGACGATGACCGGGATCAGGAACAAGGTCTCGATGGCCGCCAGCAGGCCCCAGCGCACACCGATGTCGCCACCGATGGTCTGGGCCATGGCGACCGGAACGGTGCGCGTGTCGACCCCGGTCAGCAGCAGCGCGAAGAGGAACTCGTTCCAGGTCAGGATCAGGCCGAAGACCGCGGTCGCCGCCAGGCCGGCCTTGACCTGGGGCAGGCAGACCTTGAAGAAGACGCCGCTCTCCGAGGAGCCGTCCAGGCGCGCCGCGTCTTCGACTTCGGTCGCGAGTTCGTCGAAGAAGCTCTTCATCATCCAGACAGCGAAGGGCAGATTGAAGGCCGTGTAGAGCAGGATCACCCCGGCGTAGCTGCCGGACAGGCCGGTGATCCGGAACATCAGGAAGATCGGGATGATGACCACGATCGGCGGCAGCATGCGCGTGGTCAGGATGATGAAGAGGTAGGTGTCGTTGCCCCTGAGCGGATAGCGCGAGAAGCCGTAGGCGGCCAGGGTGCCGACGATCAGGGCCAGCACCACGCTGGAGCCGGCGATGAAGATCGAGTTGAAGAAAAAGAGGTCGAAGCCGGTATCGACCGCCTCCATGCCCTTGATGTAGGCGCGGCTGAACACCCCGACGAAGTTCTCCAGGGTCGGCGTGAAGATGAACTTGGGCGGGATCGACAGCGCGTCCGTGTGGGTCTTGAAGGCGGTGAGGATGATCCAGAGCACCGGGAAGAAGTAGACGAAGGCGATCACCGCGGTGAATGCGGTCCAGCCCCAGCCCGCCCTGCCGATCTCCCGCCGCTTGAAGCCGAAGGCCACGGGTCAGGCCTCCACTTCGCGTTGCTTGACGAAATAGAGGTAGAGGTTGGTCAGCACGATCACGATGAAGAGCAGGACGTAGGCCAGGGCCGAGGATTGGCTGGTCTTAAAGTACTGGAAGGCCATCCGGTAGACGAAGACCGCGATGGTCTCGGTCGAGGTGCCCGGCCCGCCCTCGGTGATCAGAAAGACGATGTCGAAGAGCTTGAAGGCCTCGATCGTCCGGAACAGCAGGGCCAGCAGCAACAAGCCGCGAATGTAGGGAAAGGTGATGGTCCAGAAGCGCCGCCACCAGGAGGCGCGGTCGATCTCGGCCGCCTCGTAGAGGTACTTGGGCACGCTGACCAGTCCGGCCAGCACAAGCAGCATGACGAAGGGCGACCACATCCAGGCGTCGGCGAAGACGATGGCCGCCAGGGCCCCGGTCGTGGTCTCGAGCAGGATGAAGGTCTCGCCGGTGATCGCCTTCACCGCCTGGCTGAGCAGCCCGAAGGTCGGCTCGTAGTAGTAGCGGAAGAAGGCCCCGACCGCGACGTAGCTGAGCATCATCGGCGTCAGCACCAGCATCAGCAGCACGCGCCGGCCGGGGAACTCCTTCTCGAAGAGCAGGGCCAGGAGAAAGCCGACGATCAGCTGCGCGGCCACGGTCAGCGCGACGACCAGGGCCGTGGTCTGCAAGCGTTCCCAGACGGCGGGGTCGGTCAGCACCTTCTCGTAGTAGTAGAAGCCGGCGAAGCGCGGCGGCGCCAGGCGGTTGGCCCGGTAGTGGAAGAAACTCAGCCCGAAGGACCACATCAGCGGGAAGATGTTCATCACGAAGAGCAGCGCCAGGGCCGGCGCCACCAGCAGCGGCCCGCGGTGACGGCCCCAGGCGTTGACGACCAGGGTCAGGCAGACCAGGCCGCTGGCCGCCAGGCTGATCCAGAAGGCCACATCGAGCGGGACGGTCAGGATCGAGGCCGGAATGATCACGACGGCGAGCGCCAGGGCCAGGCGCCAGTTGCGCCAGTCCGGCTGCCACCAGGGCACCAGCGGCGGCCTGTCGCTCGCGATCGTCGTCATGCCCATTCCGTCCGGAGCTTTGCGGCGCCGCCGCCGGTCGCCCCGCAGGGAGACGGCCGGCGGCGGAAACCGCTGTCGGAGGTGAGGCCTACTGGATCCGGCCGGCTTCGATCAGAAGCTCTTCCTGGAAGGTCGCGATGCTGTCCAGCGCCTCCTTGGCCGACTGCTGGCCGGTGATGGCCTTGTCGAACTCCTCCTGCTGCTGGACCAGCAGCTCGAAGAACTCGGGGATGTGCCAGACGTCCTTCTGCCAGTCGAGGCTCGGCCCGAAGGCGTGGTTCCAGGGCCGGAAGGAGGCGTAGTCCGGCGCGCCGTGGACGCTGCGCAGGCCGCTCTGACCGCCGGCCTTGGCGAAGGCGACCTGGGTCTCGGTGGACAGCCACCACTTCACGAAGTCGATGGCTTCCTTGACCACGGTATCCGAGTTCCAGGTCGTCAAGACGAAGGGCTGGCCGCCGATGTTCGACCAGCGCGAGAGCTTGCCGTCGGGGCCCTTGAGGCCTGGCATGCGGGCGAAGTCGACCTTGTCGTGGACCTTGGAGGTCGCCGCCGTGATGGCGGATTCCCCGAATCCGATCCATTGGATGATCCAGGCCACCTTGCCCTCGCGGAACAGCTCGTCGACCTTGAAGATGTCCATGGAGCCCGTCTTCACGACCGGCGGCATGTGCTTCAGCATCGAGAGGTAGTGCTCGAAGCCCTTCACGGAGGCCTCCGAGTTGACGACGCCTTCGGCCCGGCCCTCGGGCTCCTTCGTCTCGTCCCAGATGTTGCCGCCGTGCTGCCAGATGAACCCGTTGATCTGCATCGACGAGAAGTCATAGCCCTTGCCGGCCTGATAGGCGACGCCGTAGAAGTCGTCGGTCAGGTCCTGGCCGGCCAGCTTGTCGCCGGCCGAGCGCCGGAAGAACGCGCCGAAGTCGTCGACCTGGCTCCAGTCGACCTCGTTCATAGCCTCGGGCGTGCAGGGCAGCTCGTAGCCGTATTTCTCCTTGAAGGCGGCCTGCTCGCCCTCATCGCAGAACAGGTCCTTGCGATAGTAGACCACCAGCACGTCCGGCATCTGCGGGAAGCCGTAGTAGTTCTCGGACTTGTGCGGATAGGTCGAATAGGCGTCGACCAGGTTCGGGTGCAGGTCCTCGAAGGATGCCTTGAGATCCGGGTCCGCCTCGATGAACTCGTTGATCTTGAGAAAGTAGCCGCCCTCGACGAAGGCGCCCAGCCACTGACTGTCCGAGACCGCCATCTGGTACTTCTTCTCGCCGGAGGTCAGCGAGGCCGCCAGGCGCTCGTAAAAGTTGGGCCAGGGGATGAAGTCCGGCTCCAGGGTCACCCGGTTGCCGCTCGGCGCCTTGTAGGAACGGTCGGCCAGGTCCTTCATGATCCGGGTCGGCGGCCAGTCCGGCACCGCCATGCGCAGGACAATGTCCTCCGCCGAGGCGCTCGGCGCCCAGCCCGCCGCCAGGGCGGCGACGGCGGCGCCCGCCGCGACAGTTCCGATGCGTCGTCCGAAAGACTTCATTTCCCTTCTCCTCCCTTGTTGGGACCCGCGGTCCGCGGCTCTCGTTGCGTCTTCAGGCCGCCTTGCCGGGTCATTGCTTATTCACCGAATTGCCGTTCCCGTCTCCCGTGCAAAGACATGCGTGTGTTCCAAAGCGATCTCGACATCGATGCGGTCACCAACCGCGAAGGCGACGGCGCGCTCTTCGGGCAGCACCATGCGCAGCGGCTGCTCGCCGGCCAGGAGGTCGAGAAGCGTGACATCGCCGAGAGGCTCGGTCAGGTGGACCGTCGCCTGGAAATGCGGGCCGCGGGGCGCGCCCTCCACCGGGGCCAGGTCGTGCGGCCGCACTCCGAACCAGAGGTCGGTGCCGGGACCGAAGGCCGAGAGCGCCCGGGACCAGTTGCCGCCGGCAACCTCCATGAAGGGCAGGGCTACGGCGGCCGCGGAGCCCTCGCCGCCGGCCCGGCGCGCCGGCAGCAGGTTGATCGTCGGGGCGCCGACCAGGCCCGCGACGAAGTCGTCGACCGGCCGGTCGTAGAGCGCCTCGGCCGAGCCGGTCTGCACGACCGCGCCTTCGCGGATCACCGCGATCCGCTCTCCCATGGTCAGGGCCTCCAGCTGGTCCGGCGTGGCGTAGACCATGGTCATGCCGAGCTCGCGGTGCAGCCGCTTGAACTCGGCCCGGGTGTCGTGGCGCAGCTTGGCGTCCAGGTTGGTCAGCGGCTCGTCCAGCAACAAAAGCTGCGGCCGGCGCACCAGGGCGCGGCCGATCGCGACGCGCTGCTGCTCGCCGCCACTCAAGGTGGCGGGCAAGCGCTCCAAGGTATGTGTGATCCGCAGCATCTCGGCGACTTCGTCGACCCGCCGGGCGACCTCGGCGGCCTCGACCCGGGCCTCCTTCAGGGCGTAGGAGAGGTTGCCGCGCACGCTCAGGTGCGGGTAGAGCGCGAAGGTCTGGAAGATCATCGCCATGGGCCGGCCCTGCACCGGCGCGTGAGTCAGGTCCCGGCCCTTGAAGAGCACCTGGCCGGAGTCGGCCCGTTCCAGTCCCGATATCACGCGCAGGGTGGTCGTCTTGCCGGCGGCCGAAGGCCCCAAGAGGACGAAGAACTCGCCCGCTTCGACCTCCAGGCTCAACCCCTGCAGCGCCGGCACCTCTCCGAAGCGCTTGCTGACCTCGTTCAGCGCCAGCTGCATGCCCTGACCTGCGGAATCACGGCTCGAGTCCCTCCCAGCCCGTCAAGGTTAGACAAAAGCGGTGATCAGCGGAACCTCAGAAGGCCAGCCAGGCCCCGCCTTCGGCACTGGACCGGACGCTGAGGGCGATGAATCGGACTCCTTCGACGCCGTCGGCCACCGTGGGCACGAGCAGCGCGGCCGGATCCGGCGGCCGGCCGGTCAGCCTGGCCTCGATCTGCTCGGCCAGGTCGAGGTAGAGCTGGGCGAAGCCTTCCAGGTAGCCCTCCGGATGACCGGGCGGAACCCGGGTCGCCCGCGCCGCCGCGGCACCGAGCCCTGGGCCGCCGCGGGTCAGCCGCCGCGGCGCCTCGCCCAGCGGCGTGTGGATCAGCTCGTTGGGGTTCTCCTGGCGCCACGACAGGCCGCCGGTCTCGCCGTAGACCCGGAGGCGCAGACCGTTCTCGTGGCCCGGCGCGACCTGGCTCGCCCAGAGCATGCCCCGGGCGCCGCCGGCGAAGCGCAGCAGGATGTGGGCGTTGTCGTCGAGCCGCCGTCCGGGAACGAAGGTCTGCAGGTCGGCCGCCAGGGATTCGAGCTCGAGCCCGGTGATGAAGCGGGCCAGGTTGAAGGCGTGGGTGCCGATGTCGCCGACGCAGCCGGCCGGTCCGCTGCGCGCCGGATCGGTGCGCCACGCGGCCTGCTTCTGCCCGGTCTCCTCCAGGGGCGTCGAGAGCCAGTCCTGGACGTATTCCGCCTGGACCAGGCGGATCGCGCCCAGTTCGCCCGCGGCGACCATCTCGCGGGCTTGGCGGACCAGGGGATAGCCGGTGTAGTTGTGGGTCAGGCCGAAGACCAGGCCGCTCGATTCGACCAGGGCCTGCAGGGCCTCGGCGTCCTCCAGGGTGCTGGTCAGCGGCTTGTCGCAGATGACGTGGATGCCCGCCTCCAGGAAGGCCTTGGCCGGGGCGTAATGCAGATGGTTCGGCGTCACGATGGCGACGACGTCGATGCCGTCCTCGCGCTCGGCCTCCGCGGCGGCCATTTCGGCGAAGCTGCCGTAGGCCCGCTCGGCGGCCAGGCCGAGGTCCGCCGCCGAGGCCTTGGCCTTCTCCGGGTCGGCCGAGAGCGCGCCGGCGACGAGCTCGTAGCGGTCGTCCAGCCGGGCCGCGATGCGGTGCACGGCGCCGATGAAGGCGTCCCGCCCGCCGCCGACCATGCCGAGCCGCAGGCGGCGGCCCAGCTTCGATGTTGCGGTCATCTTGCGCC
>JAAUXY010005997.1_pt1 | contig 13084 bp, 14 predicted proteins | sample 7278121 | NCBI WGS metagenome assembly JAAUXY01 (sample SAMN14350117, study PRJNA611818) | marine sediment metagenome | isolation source: surface marine sediment (1.8m) | place: French Polynesia: Moorea | collected 2018-08 | reverse complement strand
TCAGGCTCGAAATCGTTGTCGCGGAGCCTGAGGTCGATTTGCGACTGCAGGAAACCGGGCTCTGGCGCGACCACCGTAATCGGCGTTGCAACACCGCCGCTAACGCCCGACGAGAAGCCGGCGGTTACGGTGCCGATGAAGTAGAAGAAGACCGGCGGCATGACGAAAACCCAGAGCAGCGTCGACCCCTGTCGTACCTGGTAGCGAACGTCCTGCCACGCAACGAAAAAGATATTCCTCACCGCTAGCGTCTCGCAAACCCGGTGCCGAGCCGCAGCGCGCAAACCGCGAGCCCGATGATCGTCATCAGCAGTACGATCAGCCAGTCGTCGGGCCCGAACGACCAGGGCGTCGCGGATGTCAGCTCGTTGGTGAGTCGGTCGGCAACAAAGCCGTTAGGCGCCATACGACCGATCGAAGCGATGAAGTCCGGCAACGCCGCGAGCGGGAAAAAACTGCCGCCCGCCATCAGCAGCGGGAACAAAAGGATGGTGGTAACCAGGTTCGCAGCTTTCTGGTTGGGAAACATCATCTGCAACGCGGCGAACCAGGCAAACAGCCCCGTACCGGATCCCGCCAGCCACAGCAGCGACGAGGGCAGCTTGGCCCAGGCAACGCCGTGATAGGCGAATCCGATCATTAGCGTCAACAGCGAAAGCGCGAAAAAAACGGTAGCCGCAGCGAGCGCTTTGCCGGCAACGAATCGGTACAGCTGTCCCGGCGCCGAGACCAGCCTGCGCAGCGAACCGTTGTCGCGCTCCTGCCAGTAGTCGGCCGCGAGGCTGTTGGCGGCAAACAGGATCGCCATCAGGACGATGCCCGGCAGGTAGAGCAACGCGAAATCCGGTTGCGGCTCGGCGGGTGGTGGCTCGACGATCTGCACATCGATGACCGGCGGAAACAGTTTGGGTGCTACTGCCTCGATACGGTTCTGGATCTGTACGGCGATCGCCGCAACGAAGACGTCAGTCGGCACGCCGCCGAGATCCGCTTCCTGGATTTGCCGAATCTGCGGGCCGATGATCTGCTGAGCATAGAATCCGGCATCGAGCAGAATCTCGGTGACGTCTTCGATGATGCCCGGCAGGATAGTCTGCGACGGATTGGTCTTGAGCGTCAGCGTTACCGGCGTCTCGTTGACAAAAGCATCGCCGAAGCCATCCGGAATGATCAGCAGGCCGCTGGCCTCCCCGGCCTCGACGAGCGCCTCACCTTCGTCGAGGTCGACTTCGCGCACCGTGATCAGTTCGGCCAGGTCGCCCTGGCTGTAGGCGCCGGCAACCAGCCCGCTGAGCATCGATTCGTCCTGGTCGACAAGCAGCAGGATACCGGACGGCGTGCGGCCGCCCCCGCCGATCATCGACGTGATCAGGCCACCTATTAGGAACGGGATACCGAGCCAGATCAGCATGGACGCCCTGTCCTGCGACCAGCGGGCGAGATCCTTGCGCGCCGATGCGAAAACGAAACCCATCGGCTACTCGCGCAGTTCCTTGCCCGTCAGCAGCAGGAACAGGGTTTCGAGATTGGGGCTCCTGAGGCTCGTCTCGGCGACGCTGCCACCGGCAGCTCCGATCGCCTCGAACAGCAGCGGCAAGTGCTGTGAGGCTGACGATAAAGCCATGGTCAGGCTGGCTTCGTCGGCGGAAATGACCTCGAGATCACCGATCGTGTCGGCCAGGTTATCGAGTGCCGGCCGCACCGAATCCGGAAACTCGCCCGAGAGCTGCAACGCGTCGCGTGCGCCGAGCTGCGCCTTGAGTTCGTCTACGGAACCCTCGGCAATCATCTTGCCGTGATCGATGATCGCCAGGGAATCGCACAGCCGCTCGGCCTCTTCCATGTAATGCGTCGTATAGAGCACGCACGCACCGGCATCGCGCTCCGCTTCCACGAGGTCGAACAGGCGTGCCCGCGATTGCGGGTCGACGCCGACCGTCGGTTCGTCGAGCAACAGCACCGCGGGCTTGTGAACGACGCCACAACCGAAATTGAGCCGTCGTTTCATGCCGCCCGAAAACGACTTGGGCAGGTCCCTGGCGCGATCGGCAAGGCCGATGTAGTCGAGCACCTCGACGACACGCGTCTCGAGCTCGTGCCCGCGCAAGCCGTACGCTTTGCCCCAGTAGCGCAGGTTCTCGACGGCCGGGAGATCCTCGTACAGCGCGAGTTCCTGCGGTACGACGCCGAGCGACTGTTTGGCGGCTTTGCCGTCCCTGGCGACATCGTGACCGGCGACGGAAATATGGCCGGATGTCGGGGATAGCAATCCCGAGATGCAGTTGATTGCGGTCGATTTGCCGGCGCCGTTGGGGCCGAGCAGGCCGAAAACCCGGCCCTCAGCGGCCCCAAAGCTGACGTCGTCGACTGCCGTGAAATCACCGTACTGCTTGACGAGGTGTTCGACTGCGAGCACCGCATTCCCCTGATCGTTGTCGTCGTCGGCGAAGTCTACCACTCACCATCAGCGCATTCGTCACTCTGGCACTGGCCTGGCTCGTCCCTTATCCTTGCGGGCCACATGCCCCGCAGACGCAGAAATTCGCTGGTTCGATTCGACAGAGCCGAGCTGCACAATCTCAAGGTGAGGAGCCTCATGAAAATCCCAGCTATCGCGGCCACCGTGGCCGTCATCCTGCTTGCCTTCATGGCCGCGTACACGGTCGAGACCGGCAATGTTGCCGTCGAGCGCACGCTCGGCAAGGTCGATCACGAGGAGCAGCTCCAGGGTCTGAACTTCAAAATGCCGCTGCTGACCGAGGCGCTCGAGTTCAGCGCCAAGGAAATCGCGATCGACATCAACGATCTCAAACCCAAAGCCGCGGACAACCTGTCGCTGCGCGACCTGGACGTTTCCGTGTTCTACCGCGTACCGCAGGACCGTGTCTCGGAGCTCATGGTCAAGTACGCTGCATCCGCCGCGCGTGGTTCGGATGGTGTCTACATGCCAGCTTACGGACTCGTCGTCAGGGAGGCCCGCTCGACGATCTACGAACAGGTGTCGGAAATCGACAGCCTGCAGCTGCACAAGCAGCGTGAAATGCTGCAGAACGAGGTACTCAGCGAGCTGCAGTCCCGGCTCGAGAAGTCGGACCCGGGCGACATCGTCATTACCCGCGTCGTGGTCCGCGCCCTGAATACGGACCCGAGCATCGAGGCAGCGATTCGCGAAGCCGTCGAAGCCGAAAAACGCCTCGAGGCTAAACAGGTGCAGGTGGAGATTGCCAAGAAAGACGCCGAGATCGAGATCGAACGCGCCAAGGGCATCGCGGAGGCAAACAACATCATCAACAGCAGCCTGACGGCCGAGTACCTGCAACACGAAATCAACAAGGCGCTGCAGCAGTTCGCCGACAACGAAGGCAGCGTCGTCGTGATCCCGGCGAACATGCAGGGCTTCGACCTGATTCTCGACAGCAACCAGTTGCGGCGCGGGGCGCAGTAGCCGCTGGTGAAACTCACCCGGCTACTGATGGTTGTCGGCGCGCTCGTCGTTCCTGTCACGCTGCACGCCAGCGAGGACTATGGTGCGCTCGTCGAAGACGCCATCGAAGCCCTCGACTCAGGGTACTACGAGGAATGGGCGTTTACGGAGACCAAGCTCGAAGACGGCAAGCTCTGGGTCGGCCGCTTCGACCCTCGGAAACCGCAGAAAGAGCGCTGGAGCTTGTTGTCGGTAGACGGGCGTGAGCCCAGTGACGAGGAAATCGACGACTATGTCGATGACCAGGACGACCCGTCGGGCAGCGACGACCGCAACTTGTCCGCAATGATTGAACCCGGCTCACTGCGTCTCATCGAGGAGACTGACGAGTTCTGGCGCTTCGAGTTCGTGCCCTCCGAGGACGAGGAGGCGTTCCTGAAAAACGTCGACTCGACACTCAGTATCATGAAGGACGGCCGATACCTTTCGGAGATCGAGCTGTTTGCGAAAAGGCCCTTCAAGCCCGGCTTTGGCGTCAGGTTCGATGAATTCCTCACGCGACTGACGTTTGCGCCGGTAGCAGACGGCGGTCCGGTTGCACCGCGCACCGTCGACGTCAAGGTGAAGGGACGCGCGGTATTGGTGTTTCGATTCGACGAGACCACGGCACTCGCCTACTCCGATTTCGCGCATGTTGGGAATTGAGATCACAACACCCGCGGCGACGCTGATCTTCGTCGTCACGATCGGCGTTAGCCTGCTCGCCCTGTTCCGCGTGCCCGCGATCATCAATCGCTACGTCATGCGGCCGTATCTCGTCGCTCGCGGCAGGCACCTGGAAACCGTGGTCACGAGCGGTTTCTTGCACGGCGACATCGGGCACCTCGCGTTCAACATGATCACGTTCTATTTCTTCGCGTTTTCCCTCGACCGCTACCTGGGCTCGGTCAAGTTCGCGATCCTGTATTTCGCCGGCCTGGTACTGAGCTCGACCTGTTCGGTTCGCAAGCATCGCGACAACGCCGCATACGCGACCCTTGGTGCGTCGGGCGCCGTATCCGCAGTGCTGTTCGCGTATATCGTCTACTTCCCGCTGACCACGCTGATCATCTTCCCGATACCCGTGCCTATTCCCGCCGTTTTGTTCGCGGTGGGTTACGTGGGCTACTCGTGGTGGGCCGGACAGCAGGGCAAGGGCAACATCAATCACGATGCGCATCTGTGCGGGGCGTTTACCGGGCTGGCGTTCGTGCTGGCGACGGATCCGGCTGCGTTTGCGCAACTCTGGGAATTGCTGGCGTGAGAGAAATGGTGCCGAAGAGAGGACTTGAACCTCCGACCCACGCATTACGAATGCGTTGCTCTACCAACTGAGCTACTTCGGCACGAGGGCGGCGCGCAGTATAGCCCCGCGGCGTTGCCGAAAAAAGGGCCGCGGCCCGTTATTCGGGGATCGATCGGACCTTGATCAGTACCTCGACACTCTCGCTCATCGTGCCCGCCGGAAGGTCCGGTAATCGGGCGAAACGCACGTACTCGTCGGGAATGTCGGCAAGCTCGCCGGTGTCCACGTTGTAAAAATGGTGGTGCGCGTGCGTCGTCGAGTCGTAAAAGCGCCGTTCCGGGTCCACGGTCAGCTCCTTGACGACGCCTTTTTCGCCAAACAATTTCAGGGAGTTATACACGGTCGCCTTGGAAACCTTGCTGCCGGCCGCGCGCAGCCGGTCGATGATCTGGTCGGCCGAGAGGTGTTGCGGACGGTCCAGCAGCACCGATGCCACTTCCATGCGTTGCGGCGTGGGCGCGATACCGTGATTTTCCAAAATCGCACGAATGTCCATCTCGCAACAATACCACATGCGATTTGGAACGGGTCCAGTTCGGCCTGGATTTGTCGGCGTAGAACCGCCATTTGGCCGTGGCAAACCGGCATCGCGACGGCAGACACTGGCCCCGACAAGGAGGTCTGCCATGCCCGGGAACGAGCGCGCCTATTCGCTGTACGAGCTGCTGCTGACAGTGGCGGTAGCGGCGATCGTGCTGTCTGTAGGTTTGCCCTCGTTCTCGGGCACCATCGCTCGGCAACGGCAGCGGGTCGAGATCGACGCGCTGTTCCATGCGATCCACCTGGCCCGCAAGGAGTCGATTATGCGACGCCGCGTCGTGTCGCTCTGCCCCTCCGCGGACGGACGGCGTTGCAACCCGGGACGCGAATGGTCGGACGGCTGGCTGATGTTCGACAATCGCGATGCGGACGAACCGCCGCAGGTCGACGTCGGCGAGCCGGTGCTGACGCGCCGCGTCGTCGACCGCGCTGTGCAGATCACGGCGAATCGACGCGGCTTCACGCTGCGCGCAACCGTCAAACGCGCCACCAACGGGACTTTCGTCGTGTGCGACCGCGCCGGACGCATCCGTCCGCGCGCCCTCGTCGTCAGCTACACGGGTCGGCCACGTGTGGCGTCAAAACAACGGTCGGGAGAGCCTTATGCCTGTGCGGATTAAGTCAAGCTGCCGGCCCGGCAAGCGACCGTTTGTCGGCCGCGCCGTGCCGCTCGTCGGATACCTGCAAAAGGGGCACGGTTGCCCTGTATATTGCGGCAATGACAAAAACAAACCAGCGCGGCTTCTCACTCTACGAGCTGATGATTACGGTGCTCATCGCCGGCATCATTCTCTCGCTCGGCATTCCGAACCTGCAGGAGTTCCGCGCCAACGCGCGCATGACCGGTTCCGTCAATGATTTGCACTCGGCATTCCACGTGGCGCGGTCCGAGGCCGCGCGGGCCAGGCAGAACGTCACGATCTGTTCGAGCACGAATCCACTGGACGCCGATGCGGACTGCGGCGGCACCTTTGCCGACGGCTGGATCGTCTTCGAGGACACCGACGGCGACATCAGCCGCGACGCCGGCGAGGCGCTGCTTCGCAGCCACGCGGCCATCCCGAACCAGATCAGCATCTCGACCCCGGGCATGGGCCAGTATTTCTCGTTTGCGCCGACGGGCCTCGGTCGTGGCAACGTTACGGGGCAGCCGCCGGTCACCACGGCCGTCTTTTGCGACGATCGCGGCAACATCCGCGCCATCGGCGCCAATTCGGCGGCTCGGGTACTCGTCGTTACGCCGCTCGGCCGCGCAACCGTCGTTCGTGAAAAGAACAGGATCGACACGCTGATCGGTGTGTCCGGCGCGACGTGCCCCTGAGCTCTGAGGTAGGTACAGAATGATATCGATACCAACAAAAACGCTGCGCGGTTTCTCGCTCGTCGAGGTGCTGATCGCACTCATTATCATGTCTGTGGGCATGCTCGGCATCGCTGGACTCTATGTGCAGAGCATGCAGGCGGGGCGCACGTCGCTGTTCCGCCACCATGCGGTTACGTTGGCCGGCGACGTTGCTGACCGCATTCGCGCCAATCCCCGCGCAGGTGCCGCGTACACCGGCGGCGGCAACGACAACAGCTGTATCGCACAGAATCTGGACTGCGACGAGGCAGCCATGGCCGACAACGATATCTTCGTCTGGAAAGCCCAGGCGGCCGGCTCGCTGCCGACCGGCGACGTGCAGATCATATACGACGATTCGACGGTGCCGCCGAGCTACCAGATTACAGTGACGTGGGACGAGCCGACCAACCCGGTCCCGCCGAGTTACACGATTACGATCCCGGTACTTGCCATCTGACGGAAACCCTGATGATGAATAAAACAAAAAAAACCACGACCAGACAACGGGGCCTGACGCTCGTAGAGCTCATGGTTGCGCTTGCTATCGGGTCCTTCCTGATCATCGGCGCCGTGCAGATTTACAACCAGAGCCGCCAGGCGTACGTCGTCAACGATTCCATCGCCAAGGTCCAGGAGACCGCACAGTTCGCCATGGATACGATCGAAGCCGACCTTCGCATGGCGAGCAACTGGGGCCGCAACAGTCGCGGGCTCGCGGTCGAGGGGCGCGCGATCATCGGCGACCCGGACCCCAACACGCTGTCCCCACCGACGGACTGCGGCCTCGACTGGGCGCTCGATCTGGGTCGTCCGCTCGACGGCGAGGACAACACCTATACGCTCGCGTGCGCGCCGCCCCCGACGATCAACCCGCAGCCGGCTTCGGACAACTTTACGATTCGGCGTGCCACCGTCCAGCCGCAGCCTCTCGAGGCTGGTCGCCTGCAAATTCAGTCGACGCGCATCCAGGGGCAGTTATTCTCGGACGGCAACGTCCCGAGTGCGTTTTCGCCGGCTGACTCTGCGACCCACAATCTCGTCGTCAACACCTACTACGTCGCCGACGACTCAGAGCTGATTCCGGGCGTCCCGGCATTGCGGCGACACACACTGGGACGTGGCGCCGGTGGTCCGGAAGTCCAGGATCTCGAAATTGCCCCCGGCGTCGAGAATTTGCAGATCCAGTTCGGCGTCGACGTAGACCAGGACAACACCGTCGACCGCTACGTCAACCCGGGTAACGGCGTCTACGATCCGACCGACGCCAATTACATCCCGGGCGCTCGCATCATTACCGCGCGCGTCTGGCTCGTGGTCCGCGGCATCGAGGCCGAGACCGGCATACGGGACAACACCGACTATCGGCCCGGCAATGCAATATTGGGCGTGCAGAACGACCAGTTCCGTCGCTTGCAGATGTCGAAGACCATACTGCTGCGAAACGCAAGAACTTAAACAGTGAGAACCGCAATGAAGGCACTGACGCAACGCAAACATCAACAGGGTGCAGCCCTCGTCGTGGGCCTGCTGCTGCTGGTCGTAATTACGGTACTCGCCATTTCCGGCATGAATACCGCAACGACAGAGCTTGCCATGGCACGCAATGACCAGACAGCAGAAAATGTCTTCCAGGCAGCTGAACGTGGTCTCGAGACCGCGCTCGCGCAGGGGAGCTTCGACACGCTCGCGACGACAATCCTGCCGCAGTACTACGGCTACAACGACAAGGTGGATGCCGACATCCAGTTCGAAGACACGACGCTGGTACCGGATCGCGCGTTCAGCCTCGGTGTCGGCAGCGGCATCTCCGCCTATCACTTCCTGGCGACATCGGTCGCCGTCTACGAGATGGATCCGGGCAACACGACCGATCGCGACGCACAGGCAACTCACACCCAGGCTTTCTACGTGGTCGGTCCCGAATCACCGACGCTGTAAGTCACGCAGGACACGGAGCACAGCAATGAAAATCAAACTGATACTGGCAGCGCTGTTACTCGCTTTTGCCGTACCGGCGGGCGCGGAAATCAGGCTGCTGCAAAAAGGGTACGAAGTCTCGCTCGGCAATCTGCGACTGCCCGCCACCGAGGGCGGCACGATCGCGTTCCGCGCATGCGACGCGTGCGCGTTCATCACGAAGCGCGTCAACGCAGACACCCGCTGGGTGCTCAACGGGCAACGCGTGTCCCTGGAGAAGTTCCGTGAAGGCGTCCTTGCCGTACCGCAGGACAAGAAAAGGCACGCGACGGTACTGCGTCATCTCGACACAGATCAAATCACGCGCGTATCGCTTAACGTCCGCTAGCGCAACAGCACGGATATCGAGGAACGAAAGATGAAGAACCGTATCAACAAAGCATCATGGATGAGTGCCGGTGCGCTGCTCGCGATCGGCTGCGGATCGCCCGTGCTTGCCGACGACACCGAGCTGCTGTTGCTGAACCCGAACGCCAACAACGACTCGACACCCAACGTCATGCTGATTATCGACTCATCGGGCAGTATGGGCGACCCGGTGGAGACACGCGAAGTCTATGACCACACAGAGAACTATCCGGGTGGAGCCACACCCTGCGACACCAATTACCTGTACTGGACCGAATTCAAAAAGATCGTTCCGAGCTGCGATCCGGCGAATACCAAGCGAATCCTGAAGAGCGCATTCGTCTGCGAACACGCGGACAAGCAGCTCGACGGCATCGGTCTTTACCGGCAGAAAGTCGCGCAGTTCCGCGACGGCGGCTCAGGCTTCCTGAGCATTTTCCTGGGACTCGACGCCATGCGCTGGCAGCAGCTGGAGGCCGGCAACGAGACCGACCTCGTCGAATGCAGGAAGGACCGCAACAAGCACGGCGACGGGGTGGACTCGAGTGCCCTGTATGCGCAGAAAGGCGGCGATGTCACGCCCTTTACGGCCAACCCGGACGACGAAGTCGACTGGAGCAGCTGGCCGACCTCTCAGTCGATCACCTTCTACGACGGCAACTACCTGAATTACAGGGTAAACCCGGTCCTCATCAACGACGAAAAGATCGATGTCGTCAACAACGTGGCGAAAGCCATCCTGAACTCGATCAGCGGCATCAACGTCGGCATCATGCGCTTCAACGACAACGAGGGCGGACCGGTCATCCTCGACATCCAGGACCTGGACGCAAATCGCACGACTATCCTGGATACGATCAACGGCATCACGGCTGACGGCGCAACGCCGGTCTCGGAGACGGTGTACGAGTCGGCGCGCTTCTGGCGTGGGCTCACCGCCTACTACGGCGAGAACGTCAGCGAACATACGACGGATCCGGCCGCACTGGCCTCCGACCCGGACGATCCGGAAGTCTATGAGCAACCGGTGTTCCAGGCCTGTGCCAAGAACTTCAACGTCCTGTTGACCGATGGCGAGCCAGTCGAAGACCTGGAAACGCCGGACATCGTCGACAACCTGCCCGGCTGGAACGCGACGCTCGGCTACGACGGCTGTACCGGCACCATCGAGGGCGCCTGCCTCGATGACATTGCCGCCTATCTCGCCAACGTCGACATATCTGGCGACGGTAGCGAACAGCACGTCATTACTCACACGATCGGCTTCGACGTCGATCTGCCGATCCTCAAAGAAGCTGCAGTGCGCGGTGAGGGCGACTATTTCCTCGCCGACGACGTGGAGAGCCTGACGATCGCGCTGCTCGAAATCTTCAATGACATCACCGACCGCTCGCTGTCATTCGCAGCGCCTGCGATTGCCGTTAACACGTTCAACCGCACGCAGAACCTCAACGACCTGTACCTGACGACGTTCGCGGCGCGCGAGACCTACCGCTGGCCGGGCAACGTCAAGAAGTACCGGATCAAGAATGGCGTTGTCGTCGACAAAAAAGACGACCCGGCGATTAATCCGGCCGATGGGCTGTTCTACTCGACTGCGACTAGCTTCTGGTCAACCGACGGCGATGGCGACGACGTCGAGAAAGGCGGGGCCGTCGAAAACATGCCGGACCCTGACGATCGCAATGTTTACGTCAACCAGACGGCCAACAATGACCTGACCGCCGCTGTCAATGCGTTGACGTTGGCCAACAAGGACACGTTTTCCCTGGCCGATTTCGGCTTGACCGGAGCGGCCGACGAGCCTACCAAGGAGCAGCTCATTCGCTGGACCCGCGGCGAGGACGTGCGGGACGAAGACCTGGATCCCATGACGACGACGCGCAAGTTCATGGGCGACCCGCTGCATTCGCAGCCAGCGGCCATTGTCTACGGTGGCACCGCTGACAATCCTGACGTGGTCGTGTTCGCGGCGACGAACGACGGATTCGTGCACGCGATTGACGGTAGCACGGGCGAGGAACTCTGGGCGTTCATAGCGAAGGAGCACCTGAACAAGCTGCCGAGTCTCTATCTGAACCCCGACTCGGCGTTCAAAAACTACGGCATCGACGGCGACATCGTGCCGATCGTCAAGGACGTCGATCGCGATGGCGTCGTCGACCCGATCGACGGCGATTTCGTCTACATCATGTTCGGAATGCGTCGCGGCGGCAGCGGCTACTACCTGCTCGACGTGACCTACCGCAATTCCCCGCAGGTCAAGTGGCGGGTCAGTGCGGCGGAGTTCGGCCAGACCTGGTCGCGCCCGACGGTAGCGCGTATCGACATAGACGATCCGGGACTGAACGCGGACAAGGCCGTCGTCGTGATCGGCGGCGGTTACGATGTCGTGCACGACGCGGGGACGCACCCGTCGACACCGGACACGCAAGGCGCAGGCGTCTACTTCCTCGACCTGCAGACGGGCAGCGTGCTCTGGCGTGCCGGCAACGACGCCAGTGCCGACCTGCAGCTCACCGGTTTGACCCGATCGATTCCGACGCAGGTGCGAGTCATTGACATCAACGGCGACAGCTTTGCCGATCGGATGTATGCCGCCGACATGGGCGGACAGATTCTGCGCTTCGACATCGCCAACGGCAAGGAGCCATTCGAACTCGTGACCGGCGGCGTCTTTGCGCGGCTGGGCGCCGAAGGTTTGGGCAGCCCGACGCTGGCGGACACGCGGCGTTTCTACAACACGCCCGACGTGTCGCTGTTCAATGATAACGCGCAAAACCGCCGCTTCCTTGCTGTCAGCATCGGCAGCGGCTACCGGGCGCATCCGCTCGAAAACGGGATCACCGATCGCTTCTATTCGATCCGCGACAAGAACGTTTTCAACCAGATGTCGCAAGCGGAATACGACGCGTTTACGCCGTACACGGAAGCCGATCTCGTGGAGGTCAGCGGCACGGTAGGAACGACGATCGGCTCGGGCCAGGCCGGCTGGAAGTTCACGCTGCCAGCGAATCAGAAGGTGCTCGCGACGTCGACGACGTTCAACAACGAGATCTTCTTCGTCGCGTTCGCGCCCGACATTGCCAATGCGGAAACCTGCAAGGCGAGCGCGGGCAAGAACTTCCTGTACCGCGTGAGCGTCGTCAACGGCGATCCGATTGCCGATCTCGACGCGATAGCGCCGGGAATGGAAGACGCAGAACGCGTGACCGATCTCAAACAGGGCGGCATAGCTTCGTCGGCGCAATTCCTGTTCCCGAGCCCCGAAGACGATTGCGAGGGTGATGCATGCTCGCCACCGCCAATCGGCTGCGTGGGTTTCGAGTGTTTCGACCCCGGTTTTCCGAATAATCCGGTTCGAACGCTCTGGACGCAGGACGGGATCCAGTAGGCAGCATAGAATAGGCGCATCGCGACAGGATTCGAATATGCAATTGCGCAAATACACCGGTGGAATCACCTTGATGGAGCTGATGGTCGTCGTCGTGATCATCGGCGTCATGGCGGCTATCGCGTTCCCGAACTACCGGGAGTTTGCAGCGCGCGCCAAGCGTAACGAGGCCAAAGCCGCCCTGCTGCTGATTGCCACCAACCAGGAACGGTTCTACCTGTCGAATAACTGCTTCACGCCCAACCTGGCCGATCTCGGCGTACCTGCCGTCACCGACTCCGGCAACTACAACATCTCGTTGAACAACGTTACCTGCAACAACTACACGGGGCGGGCCGACTACGCCTTTCCCGACGCCGAAGCCGGCAAGTGCGCGTGGTTCGAAATTGACGGGCGCAACAACCAGACCTCGTTTCCGGACGGCGACTGCTGGACCCGGACACGCTAGCGTTCAGGTCGCGTTCTCTGCCTTGCCGGAGTAGAACAGCGCGTCGATGATCAGCAGCGCGGCACCGACGGTGATCGCAGCATCGGCGACGTTGAATGACGGAAAGTAACCCAGCCACTCGCCGAGATAGACCTGGATGAAATCCGTAACGTAGCCGAGCCTGGCGCGATCGATCAGGTTGCCGAGCGCTCCACCCAGGACCAGGGACAGCCCCGCCGCCAAGACGGCCGGACCCGTGTGCCGGATTCGCCACAGCCAGACGG
>JAAUXY010142606.1_pt1 | contig 13085 bp, 12 predicted proteins | sample 7278121 | NCBI WGS metagenome assembly JAAUXY01 (sample SAMN14350117, study PRJNA611818) | marine sediment metagenome | isolation source: surface marine sediment (1.8m) | place: French Polynesia: Moorea | collected 2018-08 | reverse complement strand
GCTGCGATCTGGCAACAATTGATACAGTGGTGCTCAGCCATGGCCACTATGATCATACCGGTGGCTTGAAGCACCTGTTGGCGCATAATACAAATTTCTCGCTGTATGCCCATCCTGATGTCTTCACTCGCAAACTGATCAAGCGCAAGGGGCAATACCGAAAAGTCGGGATCCCAGTTAGTAAGGAGGATCTGGTTTCAAAAGGGATCCGCTTATTCTTGAATGACGGACCGGTGGAAATTGCCCCCAACATGATCACCACCGGTGAAATCCCTTTGCAATCCACATTCGAAACCATAGCGGAAGGATTTCATGTTGCAAAAGAAGGCCATAAGATTCCCGATCCGCTGGCCGATGATCAGGCCTTAATTCTAAAAACCGGCAAAGGAACGGTTGTCGTCCTGGGATGCAGCCATCGAGGTATTATCAACACCCTCAGTCATGTGAGTAACATAATCGACCAAAAGCGAATTTACGCGGTTATGGGAGGGCTACATCTGGTCAAAACAACCGGCGAAAAGCTGGATACCATCATGTACGCTTTGCAGGAATTTGGCTTAGAAAAAATTGTCGTGGGGCATTGTACAGGCAATCATGCCATTCAGGCGCTGTGTGCTCGCTTTGCGGACAGAGTCGTGATCAACACTGTTGGACATACCATCACCTTTTAACGCCGCGTCTTCTTCCGTCAAACGCCGCCTCATTTTCAACGCATATGACTTAATCTCCAAATCTACCGTCATCGACTTTGCTTTTGACATCGGCGGCTTTTTGTCCAAGCCAGCCGATGCGATCGGCATCGTGCACGTCAAATTCGGGCACATATGGCTTAATATCCAACAGGGGGGTGTTGTCGACAATATCGACATCTTGGATATGCAGGATGTTATTGGCAACTCGAAGAAGTCGCACGACCGAGAGACCAATTGGATTGGGTCGAGCGGGTGCACGCGTGGCAAACAAGCCGCGCTCAGCATCATCTAAAAAAGGTTTTATCCGTAGGCGGTATGGTTGAGCGCGATGACAATGATAGATAAGCATAATATGGGAGAATCCATCGAGGTCCTGCAACCCGGCCACAAATTCATCAAAAATTTCAACCTCCGATTTTACGCCAACGCCGCCGGCCGGCTGAATCGGTGTGCCTTCGGGGCGTTTGAACGGGGAGCGTATCGTCCCGATTGTTCTGTAATTTAGGATTTCCACATTCAACTCCTGTGCAACCATACCTCAGTTTTTCTGACGAATATCATCATCAAAATTCTTTTGAGTTAAAAACCAGATTGTGCAGGCCTCGCGGAATTTGCAATAGATATCCGGGTCGCGGCAATCCAGGCAGTCTTCGCACATATAGATCTGGTGCTTGCTGCATTCATAGCGGGTTTCGCGCTCCGGATGGTAGGCACAGTGACCCAATTTTTATTCCTCTTATTTCTTCAATTCTTCAATTTGTTTAACAAGCGCCTCGCGTTCGTCTTCGAGTTCAAACAGCTGCATCATGATCGGCGGTTTGACCGAATGGGCCGGCATGCGTTTATTGACTTCCGCTATTTTCTCATCCACCTCTTTTAACTTTTTCTCTAAATCTTCCAACTCTGGACTCATTGACCATCCCTCATGCATCTGTTTCGCAGCACTTGGTTTCTAAATACTCTGCCATAGTACCTAGCTGATAGCCCGAAACGATAGCCAATAACAAATAACAAATAACAAATAACTAATAACTAATACCGAATACCCAATATCCAATACCCATTATTAGTCTTTGTGTGGCCATTGCTCCCCTTTACGCTCCTGCACAAAATAGCAAAATCGATTCCACTCAAGCTCTTTGCCGGAAATTGGGCAGCGCAGTTTAACCTTGCGATCATTGACACCGATTACTTCCCAATCACCCTTGCGCGGTCCGCCATCAATATAAATTTTCTGACCAACGACAAAAGGGTAGGGCTTAAAATAAAGCACGGTTTCGTTGCTCATATCATATCTCCTCGACTTGACCCATAACGATGACAGATCCATGTGATCAGCACAAAGCCTCGTTTAAAGTCACAGCTCTGGTTTTCTTGTTTTTTTAACCTGCCAATGCCGAAGTTGAATCAGAGTATATCCGCCAATTTGAAGTTTCAAGAGGTTTTTAGGCCCACGGGATGAATTTAAGCTTTTTGATATCATTCAAACCCTTTTGACATCTCGATCGATTTTCATTTATAGTGCCTTTTGCGTTTATGGCAATGTGGAGGTGTACCCATGATGATGGAGGATTGACGATGCCGTTCGGTTACACAGGCAAAATCTTGCGCGTTGATTTGAGTGCGCACAAGATCACAATTGACGAACCGGATGAGGCTTTTTACCGATCTTATCTCGGGGGTCGTGGAATCGGATACCACTATCTGATGCAAATGGTACCGGCTGCCACGGACCCATTTTCAGCGGACAATATTCTGGTTTTGGCCAGCGGTGTGATGACCGGTGCACCGCTGCCGGCCGCCTGTCGTTTTGCCGCGGTAGGTAAATCACCGCTAACCGAAACAGCCGGTGAATCCGAAGCAGCCGGGTTTTTTGGGCCTGAGCTGAAGATGGCCGGTTTTGATGCTGTGGTTTTCAGCGGCCGGGCGGAAAATCCGGTTTATTTATGGCTCACCGAGGGCAAGGCGGAATTAAGAGACGCCTCTGCAATAGCCCGATTGGAGACAAAGGAATGCGAAGATGCCATCCGCACAGAATTGGGCAACACTAAAATTCGGGTGGCCCAAACCGGACCGGCCGGTATGAATCGGGTGCGCTTTGCCAATATCACAAATAATTTAGGGCACTTCAATGGGCGCGGGGGGTTCGGCGCCCTCATGGGCGCTAAGAATCTACGGGCCGTTGCCGTCCTGGGCTCTGAAAAATTAAAGTTCCAGGATCCGGACTTTTTGCGTGATACCGCCCGGCACTATGCGCGCACCTTCAAGGATAATCCGGCAGGCGAACAGCTGTTTGTTTACGGTACCACTGCATTTCCCGAAATTTTATCGGCTGCCGGCGCGCTGCCGGCTGACAATTTCCGGCGCAGCCGCTTTGACCAGGCAGCGGCCATTGGCGGGGATACCTACAATGATCTGCTGTTGCAGAAAAGAAAAGGCTGCTATGCTTGTCCGATCCGTTGCAAACGCGGCATCGCACTGGATGATCCCCAATACGGCGTTGATTCGCGTTACGGCGGCCCGGAGTATGAGACCCTCGCAGCGCTGGGCAGCAATCTGAATATTGCCAACCTAAAAGCCATCGCCAAAGGCAACGAAATCTGCAATCGCTACTGCATGGATACCATCTCGGCCGGTATGACGATCGCCTTTGCCTGCGAATGCTTTGAAGCCGAAAAAATCACCACTGCCGATACGGACGGTCTGGAGCTGCGTTTCGGAGATGCCGATGTAATGATTCAATTGCTGGAGCTGATTGCCAGACGTGAAGGCTTTGGTGACATTCTGGCCGAAGGCTCTGCCCGGCTGGCCCAAAAGTGGGGGCATCCAAACGCACTTGATCATTTGGCGGTCAAAGGACAGGAGATCTCCATGCACGACCCGCGAATTAAGGTCGGTGTGGGCATTGGTTTTGCCGTTAGCCCTTATGGCGCCGATCATATGACCGCCGCCCATGATACGGCCTTTGTCAATGCGGATTCGTTTCCGGTTAATTCAGTGCGACCGCTGGGTATTTATGGGCCCATGCACGCCACCGACATCACTGCAGAAAAAGTGCGCCAATATAAGATTCTGGAAAATTTCTGGCGCACGCTGGATGCATTAGGCCTGTGCGTTTTTGGCTATGCCCCCAGAGGTGTGATGCCGATCAATACCATGGTGGATTGCGTCAATGCCGTGACCGGCTGGGATGTAAGCCTGTTTGAATTGATACGCGCCGCTGAGCGGGCGACATTGATCGCCCGGGGGTTTAACAGCCGCGAAGGGTTGTCCTTAAAAGACGATCAACTCCCCAAGCGATTGTTTGACCCCAAACCGGACGGCCCCAATGCCGGTCAGCAAATATTCAACCAAGCCGATTTCAACCAGGCGGTAAGCCTGTATTATGACATGATTGGCTGTGATCCGGATAACGGCCGGCCCCAGCGCGCCAGATTGCTTGAATTGGGCCTGGATTGGGTCGATGACCTATTAACCGTCCACAGCAGCTGATGCCCACCCCCCAAGACCGTTTCGGCCGCTTTTTGAGATGGTATGGCGGCAAGGATGTTTTTCCGGTGGGCATTCGTGTCGGTCGCGGCCGGGGATCCAAACCGGTGCTGCATAAAGACACCCTGATCGTATCGACAACCGGTGAAGCGGATGCGTTTCATGTTGAAAAAGTAAACATCTCGATGGCCAAAGTACGTGTTCGCTCCTGGTGGCAGAAATAGTCTGAAGCTTAACCCAGCAGTTCCGGGCATAAAAACCGGAATTGCGGGGTTTGTTGTGAAATGTATATTCATTTATGCGGCTTCAACCTACCGATGTTACATTCCCACGTTGACTCTCCTTCGTTATTGACGAATTATAATAATCTATACGCAAGGCATTGTGTATAGATTTTTCATATTTGATCTTTTCCTGTTGTCATATTAGTTTTCTGTGCTAATCATATAAAGTGTTTATGAACAGATACAGTTCAATACCCGTTTGAGGAAAGCCAGATGTTCTTCAGAAAGAAAAAAACCCTCATGGGCCTCTCGCGCACCTGTGGCTGAGCTGCCAAAATCGGTCCGACGGAGCTGTCGGAAGCATTACAGGGGCTGGATGCCTCAGAGGATCCCAATCTGCTGGTAGGTTATGATACCAGCGATGATGCCGCCGTGTATCGGGTGTCGCCCGAGATCGCCCTGATCAGCACAGTGGACTACATCACGCCACCGGTGGATGATCCTTATTGGTTCGGCCAGATTGCCGCCGCCAATTCGCTGTCTGATGTTTACGCCATGGGCGGGCAGCCATTGACCGCCTTGAATCTGGTGATGTTCCCGTCTAAAAAACTGGATCTATCATTTTTAAAGGAAATTTTGCGCGGCGGTAGTGATAAGGTACGGGAGGCGGATGCATCGATGGCCGGCGGGCATTCCGTTGATGATAACGAGCCCAAATACGGCCTGGCGGTGACCGGCAGTGTCCACCCGGATCGAATTTTGACCAATTGCGGCGCTGAGGTGGGTGATGCCCTGGTACTGACCAAACCCCTGGGTACGGGGGTACTGTTTAACGCCAACCGCTCCGGTAAACTGCCTTACCCGGAGCTGGAGTCCATTTTGCCTCAGGTGGCGGCCCTGAACCGTTCTGCCATCAAAGCGGCCCTCAACTTTGAGGTGCATGCCTGTACGGATGTAACCGGATTTGGGATCATGGGCCATACCCTGGAGTTGGCCCGGGGCAATGATGTTCACATTGACCTGATTTACGAGAACCTGCCCTTTTATCCCAATGCTTTACAGATGTACCGGAAAGGGGAGACCACCGGCAGCAACAAGGCCAATCGTAAACTGGCTGAAGGCGCCTGGGAGATGGTAGCGCAGCGCTCGGCTGAGGAAGAGGATTTGCTGTTTGATCCCCAGACCTCCGGCGGGCTTTTGCTGGTGGTTCCTGCTGCTCAGGCCGATGATCTGATCGCCGGCCTAAAAAAAGAGGAGATTGAAACCGCTGTCCGGTTAGGTGAAGTCGTCGCCGCCGATCAACCTTTTGTTCGCGTTGTTTAATTGAGAGGTAAGAGAATTTTCCTAATTTGGTTGTTACATGAAGCATCAGTCCGCTCAGAGAATATTTTGGTACCTGAAAGGATGGATGTGGAGAAATTTAAGAACGCACGATATATCATAATAATTTTAAAAATAATAGATCGAGTTAAACGGGTTGCAAACCTTTAGATTTTGTTCGAGGTCGAGGCGTGAGGTGATTTAAAAGCGGAGCGTACACGCTCGTACGCGAGCATTTTGAATCGACTCATAACGAAGACATCGGGCAAAAGATGAGGGTTTATAAACCCGTTTTAGTCGAACTCGTAGATTTCGTACTGTGTCTCTTCATCCAAAAGCTGATCGATTTGAGCTTGGACCTTTTTGCGGGCATCACTTTGCCACCACTGCTGCCAATAATCGACGGATTGCCATTTGGAGACGACCAGGCTTTCGCCAGGCTGATCCACGCGTTGCAGGGTCTCTCCGGCAATATATCCGGGCTGGCCCATGGTCATGGACCGCAGCTGATTGATCAGAGCCTGCAGCTCTTCCTTTTTTTCGGGCGGCACCTTCCTTTTGATATGAACCTTGATCATTTTGACGGCTCCTTATCCTGGATGTTGTGATCTTCTTCTAAATCGCATAAAACAATTTTACATCCGTTGCAATAGTTAAATAAAGTCTGATTATCATTGACTTTTCAGGTCTCCGGGCATAAATTGTTGAATTAAGTTACTTTTTTAACGAGGGAATTGGGTTGTGACAGAAGGCGTCATCTTTGATATAAAAAAATATGCGATTCATGACGGGCCGGGCATACGCACGACAGTGTTTTTCAAAGGCTGTCCGCTGGCCTGCCGCTGGTGTCATAATCCAGAAGGTATCTCCGTTGCAGCCCAACGAATTTACCGGCAGGAGCGTTGTATCAGCTGCGGCGAATGTATCCAGATTTGTCCCCAGAAAGTGATGACCCGGACCGCCGAAGGAATTATCTCGGATCCTGCCAAATGCGATCTGTGTCAAACATGTGCCGAGCATTGCCCTTCGGAGGCCGTCGAATTTGTGGGTCGCAGGGTAACGGTCACCGAAGTGGTCCGGCAGATCGAAAAAGATACGGCTTTTTATGATCAGTCGGGTGGCGGGATTACCCTGTCCGGCGGAGAACCCTTGATGCAACCTGAATTTGTGCTGGAACTGCTCGAGGCTTGTGGCGAGCTGGATCTTCACCGCACGATCGATACCACCGGCTATGTTGATGCCGGACTTGTTTTAAAGGTGGCCCGCCAAGCGGAATTGTTTTTGTATGACTTGAAGCTCATGGATGAGGACAAACACCGGGACTTTACAGGGGTATCCAATCGGCAGATTCTGAACAATTTAAAACTGTTGTCCCGCAGTAAATCCCGGATTCAGGTGCGCATACCGATCATTCCCGGCATCAACAGTGATGCTGAAAACATCAAGCGAACCGCTGATTTTGTCGCTGGCCTTTCCGGGGTTGAAGGCATAGCGATACTGCCTTTTCATAATTCAGCGCAGGGCAAATATGGCCGGCTCGGAATGGAATGTATATCGCCGGATGTTGAGCGGCCCAGCGATGATCACTTGAAAATCATTGTCGGTTGGCTTGAAAAATCCGGCTTGCAGGTCAAAATCGGAGGGTAAGACGCCATGAATAACAGAATTTCACGGTTACGCGAACAAAGTTTTAACGCCCAGCCCTGTATTTCCGCAGAACGAGCCCTGCTGGTCACCGAATTTTACAAAGAAAATGACGGCAAATTTTCAGTGCCGGTTTTACGCGCCCTGAATTTTAAAAATTTGTGTGAGAAAAAGACGATTTACATAGGAGATGACGAGCTGATCGTCGGCGAGCGCGGGCCATATCCCAAGGCCGTACCCACCTTTCCGGAACTGACTTGTCACTCTTTGGAAGACCTCAGGATTCTGGATTCCAGGCAAATGACACGCTATGCGGTTGCCGCTGAAGCCCTGGAAATATACGCCGAAACAGTGGTTCCCTACTGGGCCGGCCGCAGCATGCGGGAACGGGTATTTGGCCGGGTGACGGACGAATGGAAGCGGGCCTATACTGCCGGGACGTTTACCGAGTTCATGGAACAGCGTGCACCGGGACATACGACCCTGGACGGTATTATCTATCGCAAAGGCATGCTGGATTTTAAAGCGGACATTGCCGAGAGTCTTGAAGGTCTGGACTACCTCAATGATCCGCAAGCGGCCGATAAAGCCGAAGAACTAAAGGCCATGGATATCGCCTGTGATGCGGTTATTATTTTTGGCGAGCGACATGCCGAGCTGGCGCTGGAGATGGCCGCTAAAGAGAGCGATCCGGTCAGGAAAGAAGAACTTGAGCAGATCGCCGCCGTCTGTCGCCGGGTGCCGGCCCATGCGCCGCGAGATTTCTGGGAATCCCTTCAAATGTACTGGTTTGTCCATCTGGGCACCATTACCGAACTGAATGGCTGGGATGCCATGAGTCCGGGCCATCTGGATCAGCATCTGTATCCTTTTTATGAAAAGGATCTGGCCGCCAAAACGCTGGACCGTGAGCAGGCCAAAGAGCTGATCGAGTGCCTCTGGATCAAATTCAACAACCATCCGGCGCCACCCAAAGTGGGGGTCACGGCACTGGAAAGCGGCACCTACAATGATTTTACGAACATCAATATCGGCGGTCTGCTACCGGATGGGTCTGACGGTGTCAATGAAGTTTCTTATATCATGCTGGAGACGGTTGACGAGCTGCATTTACTGCAACCCGGCAGCAATGTCCAAATCAGTCATAAGACGCCCAATCGCTTTTTAAAGGCGGCTGCCCGGGTGATTCGAAAAGGCTATGGCTATCCATCGGTGTTTAATGCCGATGAAGTTGTCATGGAGCAGATCCGGACCGGCAAAACCCTGGAGGATGCCCGGGAAGGCGGCTGCAGCGGGTGTATTGAAACCGGTGCATTCGGCAAAGAAGCTTATATTCTGACCGGCTATTTGAATGTCCCTAAAATCCTGGAACTGGCTTTAAACAACGGAACCGATCCGCTGACCGGTAAAACCGTCGGGCCGCAGACCGGCGACCCGAAGGGATTTGAAAATTTTAACGCGCTTTATGACGCTTTTGTCAAGCAGCTGCATTCCATTGTTGATCTCAAAATAAAGATCAACAACACTATTGAACGCATGTATGCCCAATATGCGCCGGCGCCGTTTCTTTCGGTGGTGATTGCAGATTGTATTACCAACGGTAAGGATTATTACAATGGGGGACCGCGCTACAATACGAATTATATTCAATGCTGCGGCATCGGTACGGTCACCGATAGCCTCTCGGCCATCAAAAAACATGTGTTTGAAACTAAAACCGTTGCCATCGACGAATTGCTGGCTGCTATTCAGGACAACTTTTCAGGTCAGGATGCGCTGCGGATGCGGCTTTTGAATAAAACCCCCTTTTTCGGTAATGATGACGACGCGGCCGATGCGCTTATGCGGCGGGTGTACGCCGACCTGTTTGCGGCCATTGACGGTAAGCCCAACACCAAAGGGACGACCTATCATTTGAATATGCTGTCAACGACCTGCCATGTTTATTTCGGAAAAATGTTGGGTGCGTCCGCTAACGGGCGATTGGCCGGACAGCCGATTTCAGATGGAACCTCACCGTCGCACGGCGCCGACCGCAATGGACCGACTGCGGTGATTAAATCATTGGCCAAGATGGACCAGATTAAATCCGGCGGCACGCTCTTGAATCAAAGATTCTTGCCCTATATCCTAAAGGATGAAGACGGTATTGAAAAACTATGTCATCTGATACGCACCTATTTTAACCTCAACGGGCATCATATCCAGTTTAATATCATCGATTCCGCCACTTTGCGCAAGGCCCAGCAGACACCTGATGATTATCGCGACCTGCTGGTGCGCGTAGCCGGATACAGTGATTATTTCGTGGATCTGGATGTGGATCATCAAGAGGAAATCATCGCCCGAACTCAACACACCTCCTTCTGAATGGGTTCCAAAAGCCCATCTTATTCCTCGGAGCTTGGTTTCGCGGCAGGATGCCGCTCCCACTGTTAACATCAAGCGGTGGGAGTGGCTTCCAGCCACGAAAGCATGCGACTCGTGCGCCTCTGCGCGCCTTTTGAGCGCCACAATATATTAAGATTAGATGCGAAATCCCTCATTTTACGGGATCTATCGAACAAGATACGGGCTTTTAAGTGGGGTTATTTATCGTTTTTTAATTTTTTCTGTTGGTGAGCGTGGTGGATGCGCTGCAAAGCGGTCAGGTTTGCAAATATGGCGACCACCCAGATGGCGAGTTCAAGAACAACCGGATGGATCAAAGCGCCCAATCCGAAAAAAACAATTCGTTCTGGTCTTTGCATCAACCCCGCTTTCGAATCAAATCCGAGGCTCTCGGCCCGGGCCCGTGAATAACTGACCATTATGGAACCGCACAATGCCAAAAAGGTCACCGCCGCAGTCAGACCATCATTTTGCGTCATAAAATAAGCCAGGAAACCGAAAAACATGACAAATTCGGAATAGCGGTCAATCGTGGAATCAAACAGGGCGCCGAATCGGCTTGCCTTGCCGGTAGCACGCGCCAGGTTACCATCGATGCAGTCGCACAAGCCTCCGGCTAAAATAAGGAGTCCGCCGCTCCGCAGATGCCCCTTAAACAGAGCAGCAGCAGCCATCACGGTAAAGATTAATCCGGCCAGGGTAAAGGCGTTGGGATGAATCCCCCAGCGGGTCAGCGTCTTGATCAGCGGGGTCAACAAACCCAGAAATCTGTTTTGCAAATTTTCCGAAAGCAAGCGTGGCTGTGTTTGCGCCATTTTTTAATCTATCCAACAAAACCATCCGGGGGTTTTGATTCCAGCATGCGAACTGACATGCGCCCATCTACCCACCTCTTAACATAATCGGATTCGCGATGAAAGTTCCATCTTTTCAATTGCCACGACCTGCATTACGAACGCGCCGGAGGTATTCATAGGCACAGATCATCTTCTTTAATGTAATTTCCCCCGATTTGGCGGGCAACCAGTTTTGCTGCATATTGACAGGCATCCGGAATCGAATGCCCCTTCAATAAACGCTCGACCACATATGCCGCCAGGAATATGTCGCCGGCCCCGGTCGGATCACCCGCGAATTTTACTGCAACGGCTGCATATGGAATTGCTGCTGCGGCGGTTTCCTGTACAAATCCGCCCTTGGCGCCCGATGTGATGATGAACTCGCGGATTTGAAAACGCCGCATTAATGTCACCAGATCCGTTCTAAAAAAATTGAGCATGTCTTCATATTCATGTTTGTTTGCTTTGACGATTTGTGAGACACCAAGGGCATCGCTTAACTGCTGTGAAACGGCCGGATACACGTTTCCATTTTTGACTTTCCTGACCAGGCCCTGGATATCCAGGATGACCTGAAGATCCAGCGCCTTTAGAGATGTTATGGCCCGAATATCGATATCCTTAGGGTGCAGCGGTCCCAGATGCACAAAATTGACATCATTCACATGATTCAGTATTTGCCTGTGACCGATCGGTGCGGCGCGCCTCGGATTTTTCTGCCTGCGCTTATCTGCGCGAATTTCATTTATAAAATGGGTTGTTTGTCGGGTCTGACCGTTGTAGACCAGAATCCGCTGCTGGGTTAAGCGGTCCTTAAGTTGTGGATGGCAGTCTGCAATATTGGTGATCACCGATGTCTTGATTCCGTGCCGGCTATAGGTAATGCCTGAATAGGTTGTAACGCCGCCGACTTTAAATTGGCTGCGATTCTGGTAAATAATTTGATCTATTGTTGTCGAGCCGATAACGGCGATACTTTTTTCAATCATGACAGGCCCTTGCTGGGTGTGTTGACCGTAACAAACTATAAGGGATCAGTGCTGCTTTTTCAAATGAAAATCGGATATTTTAGCGGCGAAACACCAACCGATAAGAGGATAGGGGACAAAGCGCTTTAAAACGATTGCCGGATCTGCTAAATTGAAACCTGAATTTTGCATGGAAATTAATGTAAAGGTGAAATTGCATTTAGAAATGAAACCTGAGCTTGTCGACCTACTCAATCAACCGCTTGCCATTGGCAACGCTTCTATCGAAAAGCGTCTGGTGATGGCGCCGATGGCGTTTTTGGGCAATGTTGCTTTTCGAGAGTTGGTTCAACAATTCGGTGGCTATGGCCTGCTGTTTACAGAGATGTGCAGTGCGAAAAGAATACCGCAGGAAAATCGATATCGGTCGACCTATTTCAGGTGGCGGGATGCGGAGCTTTCACATTTGGTCTGCCAAATTTTCGGTGCTGATCCGGCATCCATGGTACGTGCCGCCCAGCGGATTGAAGCCGAAAAGTTTTTTGGTGTTGACATCAATTTTGGGTGTTCCGACGTGTCCATTTGCCGGCAAAAATGCGGTGCGGCCATTTTGAAAACACCGGACCTGGCCGCTAAAATTGTTTCCGAAATTCGTAAGGCCGTATCGATTCCGCTCTTTGTTAAATACCGCATCGGATGGCAGGATAATCCCCACACTGCAGTTGACATGGCCCGACGTTTCGAAGACGCAGGCGCAGATGCCTTGACCTTCCATCCGAGGGTGGCACCGGATCGTCGCGCGCGGCCGCCCAAATGGGAATATATCGGCAAGGTCAAGCAGGCGGTGACCATTCCGGTGTTCGGCAATGGTGATGTATTTGATCAAACCGATTGTTTGAATATGATGATGACCACCGGTTGTGACGGTGTGGCCATCGGCCGGATGGCAATCGCCAGACCCTGGTTGTTTGCAGAGTGGACCGAGGGGTATCGCTGCGGTTCCGAAATTTATTTAGACAGCGCGTTGCGGCTGGCCGAACTTCTGGAGGCGCACTTTGATGAGCCCAGAGCACTGCGGCGCTTCAAAAAATTTGGCTTCTATTTTTCCGCCAGCTTTAAATACGGCCATACGCTTTGCTGCACGATCCAAAAGGCTGAAAACATGACCGAGGCGAAAAATTACCTGCATCAATTTTTTGAGCGCCCGCTCGAAACCGTCTCCAGACCGAATTTGAATTTCTTCAAATAGTCTTCCTTCCTTAATGATGCAGCGCTAAAAGAATCGCGAAAGTACGAAAGAACCAAAACACGAAATAAGCCGTATGATAAAATTTGGTGCTTTTTAAATTTCGTGTTTTCGTGATAAATTTTTTGGTTATGCCCAATAACGCAAGATAAAAGGGCAGCTTTTATTTTTCTTTAGCCGTTATTTTTTGCCCTTTCTTGCGGCGATAATCAGACATTTCACGCACATTGCCCGGGAATTTTTTAATAAAATTTTCAAGCATTTGATAGGCT
>JAAUXY010047707.1_pt1 | contig 13087 bp, 10 predicted proteins | sample 7278121 | NCBI WGS metagenome assembly JAAUXY01 (sample SAMN14350117, study PRJNA611818) | marine sediment metagenome | isolation source: surface marine sediment (1.8m) | place: French Polynesia: Moorea | collected 2018-08 | reverse complement strand
GGGTAGCAGAAGCTACCCTTTTTCTAAGAGACGTAGTTCATTGAACTACCCGGCAATTAGAATGCTACTGATTCTACCGCCGTGGTCAGCTGAATGTACGCCGGACGGGTGATAACAACCGTCAGGGTGCCAGCCGTAGCAGCACCACCGTTGTCGGTGATACCTACCGTACCAGCAGCGTCAACAACCGCACCTGCGTAGGCAGCCTGACCCGTCGGAGAACCGGTCGTGAACTTCGTGGTGCCCACTTCGGTTTCGAGGCTTGCCAGGATGCCGGCAGCAGCCAGAGCAGCGTCAGCCTGAGCCGGGGTCATAACGCCCATGGCCAGGTTCGTGCGAACGCGAGACATTTCACCGCGGACGTACTTGATGCCTTCTTCATAGTGGCTGTTAACCTTACCCATGTTGGCGGTTTCCATATAAGACTGATAAGCAGGCAGCGCCACAGCGGCCAGGATGCCGATGATGGCTACCACGATCATCAATTCAATGAGGGTAAAACCCTTTTGCATTGCGTTTTTCATTGCGAAACAAACTCCGTTACTAATGTGTCAAAACGTGGCAGCCAGGACATAGTCACGTAAAGCCGCGTCCGTTGCGATAATGTAAAGCAAACCCTGTGCCAACCCTGTCTATCAGTTCTCAATTTCTGGAGAACACGATGAAATTCAGGACCTTAGCAGCGTAGTCGATGGAATCGACGGGCGCTGCCGGCAATCTACCGCGTTGCCTGTCAGCCTGCGTCACGGTCTCGCCGCGTCACTTGCTGACCCTGCATGTCACCCGGGAGAGACACCTGCCCGTCTGGGACACCCGGATAATGACACCATAGTTCCATTACATGACGTAATTCAAGATCGCTGCCAGACGACGCAGTTTCGGGGTCAGAATGCAAGATCGGCAGCTTGGTTGACAGGCCAGTCGCGAACTCCGGCAGATCCCACGCCAGGAAGGGGTTTCGGCTCACACAGTAAAATTGTGATGGGCTTATCGACACTCCCGTGACTTGAGCCTACACTTTGCGGCCGTAAGGTGAGTATCTTTAATTCACCCAAAAACGCACATCGTTGCACGTCGGTTGATAAGGATCTCGAACGCAGTATGGCAACCGAACCCATACCACTTAGCGGACTCGCACGTAGACTCGTAGACGAAGGTCTGGTCGAGGCGGAAATTGCGATCAAGGCGACGGATGAGGCGCGCAAAGCCGCCACGCCGCTGGTCAGCTATCTGGTACAGAACAACCTCGCAGACCCCAAGGTCATTGCGGCCAGCGCTGCCGAAGAGTTCGGCGTGCCACTCATGGACCTGGCGTCTTTCGACATCGATTCGATCCCCCGCGATCTGGTCAAAGAGCAGCTGATCAAGCAGCACAACGCGCTGCCGCTGGTGCGCCGCGGCGTGCGCCTGTTCGTTGCCGTTTCTGACCCGACCAATCTGCAGGCGCTCGACGAAATCAAGTTCCAGACCGGCGTGAACACCGAACCGGTGCTGGTTGAAGAAGACAAGCTTGCCACCCTGATCGATCAGTTCCTGAACGCGCAGGAAGACGATGGTCTGGGTGATCTCGACGGCGACGACCTCGAAGACCTCGACATGGACGCCTTCGAGGAGGCGGATGTCGCCGAGGACGAAGATCCGGGCGCGGCCACCGACGACACGCCGATCGTGCGTTTCGTCAACAAGATGCTGCTCGATGCCATCAAAACCGGTGCATCGGACATCCACTTCGAGCCCTACGAAAAATCCTATCGCGTGCGCTTCCGTACTGACGGCGTGCTGCACGTGACGAGCACCCCGCCTGCCAACCTCGGCACGCGGCTTGCCGCACGTCTCAAGGTGATGTCGGAGATGGACATCTCCGAGCGACGTGTACCCCAGGACGGCCGGATCAAGATGAAGCTGTCCAAGACCCGCGCCATCGACTTCCGGGTCAACACGCTGCCGACCCTCTGGGGTGAAAAGGTGGTGCTGCGTATTCTCGACCCCTCGAGCGCCAAGATGGGCATCGAGGCGCTTGGTTTCGAAGACTTCCAGCAGGAACTCTTCCTGGATTGTCTGCACCGGCCGCAGGGCATGATCCTCGTGACCGGCCCGACAGGTTCCGGTAAGACGGTCACGCTCTACACCGGTCTCAACATCCTCAACACCTCCGAGCGCAACATCGCGACGGCTGAGGATCCGGTGGAAATCAACCTCGAAGGTATCAACCAGGTCAACGTCAACCACAAGGTGGGCCTCGACTTCGCCTCGGCGCTGCGCTCTTTCCTGCGTCAGGACCCGGATATCGTGATGGTTGGTGAGATTCGTGACCTCGAAACGGCGGAGATTGCCATCAAGGCGGCCCAGACCGGTCACATGGTGCTCTCCACGCTGCACACGAATTCCGCGCCGGAAACCTTGACGCGTCTGCGCAACATGGGTGTTCCGTCATTTAACTTGGCAACGTCGGTCAATCTCATCATTGCCCAGCGCCTCGCACGGCGCCTGTGCAACGAGTGCAAAGTGTCGCTCGACGTGCCGAAAGACACCCTGATGGAAGAGGGTTTCACCGAAGAAGACATTCAGAGCGGCTTTGAGGTGTTCGAAGCCAATTCTGACGGTTGCGATAAGTGCAACGGCGGCTTCAAAGGCCGAGTCGGAATATATGAAGTAGTTAAAATAACGCCGGAGCTGTCCCGTATTATCATGGAAGACGGAAACAGCCTGCAGCTGGCGGAGCAAGCCAAGGCGCACGGGTTCAATGACCTGCGGCGTTCGGGCCTGCTCAAAGTCATGCAGGGCGTCACCAGTCTGGCGGAAGCCAACCGGGTGACAACGGGGCATTGATGCCCCGGTAAGGTTCAAGACCGTTCGCGTATGTCCGCCAACGGCGATCTTTAGAGACAGGTGACCAATAGCATGGCCGAAGCAATATTCGTCTGGGAAGGCAAGGACAAACAAGGCCGCAAGACCAAAGGCGAAATTACGTCCTCCACCCCCGCCATTGCCCGCGCAGAGCTGCGGCGGCAGGGTATCGTTGCCGACAAGGTCAAGAAAAAGAGCGCCGGCATTGCCCTTGGCGGCGGCGGCAAGGTCAAGCCCGCCGACATTGCGCTGTTCACCCGTCAAATGGCGACCATGATGCGCGCTGGTGTTCCCCTGGTGCAGGCGTTCGACATCGTTGCCGACGGTGTGGATAAACCAAAGCTCGCAGAGCTCATCCGCAATGTCCGTACGGACGTCGCCGGTGGTAACTCATTCGCCTCGGCCATTCGTAAGCACCCCGATCAGTTCGATGAGCTCTTCTGTAACCTGGTTGATGCCGGTGAACAGTCCGGTGCTCTCGAGCAGATGCTCGATCGTATTGCGACCTACAAGGAAAAGACCGAGTCGTTGAAAGCCAAAGTGCGCAAGGCCATGACCTATCCGATTGCGGTTCTTGTCGTGGCGGTCATCGTATCCGGTATTCTGCTGGTCAAGGTGGTTCCGCAGTTCGAACAGGTGTTCAAAGGCTTCGGTGCTGAGCTACCCGCGTTCACTCAGATGGTGATCAACTTCTCCGAATTCGCACAGGCTTACTGGCTTGGCATTCTGGTAGGCATCATCGCGTTTGTCGTCGGGTTCATGGAGGTGCGCAAGCGTTCCAAACCATTCCGTGATTCGCTCGACCGCATCAGTCTGAAGCTGCCGGTTGCGGGTGACATCATCGAAAAGTCATCCGTTGCGCGCTACGCACGCACGCTGTCAACCACGTTCGCTGCCGGCGTGCCGCTGGTCGACGCCCTGAATTCCGTTGCCGGCTCCACCGGTAACAACGTGTATGTCGAAGCGGTGTACAAGATCCGCGATGACGTATCCACGGGTCAGCAGCTCAACTTCTCCATGCGCAATACCGGCGTGTTCCCCAATATGGTCAACCAGATGGTTGCCATCGGTGAGGAAGCCGGTGCGCTGGACGACATGTTGGATAAGTCTGCCACGTACTATGAAGAGCAGGTCGACAACGCCGTCGATAACCTCACGAGCCTCATGGAACCGATCATCATGTCGGTACTGGGCGTGCTGGTCGGCGGCCTGATCATCGCCATGTACCTGCCCATCTTCCAGCTCGGCGCGGTTGTCGGTCAGTAGCCTGACGCGACCGTGTCGGCTGATCTGCTCACCGCCTGGGGCTGGCAAGGTGTCGTTTTACTCGCCTGGATAGGCCTGTCTGTCGGCAGCTTCCTGAACGTCGTCATTTACCGGCTCCCGGTGATGCTGAACCGCGAGTGGCAGTCACAAGCGCGGGAAATCCTCGCCCAGAGCGGCACGGACGTGCCCGCAGCAGATGTCGAGGCGGAAGAGCCCTTCAACCTGATGGTCCCGCGCTCACGCTGCCCGCACTGTGGTCATCAGATCCGCGCCTGGGAAAACATCCCCGTCATCAGCTGGCTGATCCTGCGCGGTCGGTGCTCAAACTGCGGCGCCGGCATCGCCTGGCGCTACCCTTCGATTGAGCTCCTGACCGGGCTCATGACCGTTGCCATCATCGCGTTATTCGGATTCACCTGGCTTGGTCTGGCCGCCTGCTTCTTCACCTGGATGCTGATTACGCTCACTTTCATCGACTACGACACAACGCTGTTGCCGGATCAGATCACCTATCCGCTGCTGTGGCTGGGCCTGCTGACCAACGCGCTGCTGCCAGGCATCGTGCCGCTGACTGAGGCGATCATCGGCGCCGTGGCGGGTTACCTCTTCCTCTGGCTGACCTACTGGGGTTTCAAGCTGGCAACCGGCAAAGAGGGTATGGGCTACGGCGACTTCAAGCTGCTCGCCGCGCTCGGCGCATGGCTTGGTTGGCAGATGCTGCCCGGCATCATCCTCATTGCCGCAAGCGTCGGTCTCGTCTACGCGCTCCTGCGTATGCTCGTCACCCGATCTGCCGCAACGGAGCCGGCAGAGACTGAACCCGTCGACACGACTGTGCCCGCCGGCGCCATCCCCTTTGGTCCGTTCCTGGCGATCGCCGGCTGGGTTGCGCTCGTTTTTCGTGATACGGTGCTGGCCGTTTTTCTACCCTGACTGACATGTCCAACTTTCTCGTCGGGCTGACCGGCGGCATCGGCAGCGGTAAGAGCGCCGCCTCCGACCGTCTGGCAAGCCTTGGCATCAACATTGTCGACGCAGATCTGGCCAGCCGCGCCGTCGTGGAGCCAGGCACCACCGCTCTAAAACAAATCGCCGAACACTTTGGCGCTGATGTCATCGCAGCCGACGGCACGCTCGACCGCACAGCGCTGAGACACCTGGTATTTGCCGATCCCGCAGAGCGCGGCTGGCTGCAGAGTCTGCTGCACCCGCTGATCAATCAGTATCTACGCGATGCCGTAGCCGCTGCGACCTCCCCCTATGTCGTGCTGGTCAACCCGCTCCTGTTCGAGACGCAGCAGCACGCCTGGTGTGACCGTGTCCTCCTCATCGATGCGCCGGAATCGCTGCAGCTCGAACGCACCATGGAGCGGGACAACAATACGCGCGAGCAGGTGGAGAACATCATGCGCGCCCAGGCCTCACGCGAGCAGCGGCGCAGCGCCGCCGACGACATCATCGTCAACGACGGCAATCTCGACGACCTGTATGCTAAGGTCGACGCCCACCACGAAATCTATCTGAGGTCATGTCAGAGCCAGCCCGTATCGTAGCGTGCCCCAACTGCGGCAAAGCGGTGAAGTGGACAGCGCAGAACAAGTCCCGTCCGTTTTGTTCCGAGCGCTGCAAGCTCATCGATTTTGGCGGCTGGGCAGACGAGCATCACCGCATTCCGGGCGACGGCGTGCACGAGGACGTGCACAGCGACGACCTCGAGTAATCCGCTATGTCCGGTATTCGGCGTTGATACGCACGTAATCGTAGCTGAGGTCTGTGGTCCACACCGTTTCTTCGCTCTGACCGAGACCGAGGTCCACGAGCACGGTGAATTCGTCCTGAGCCAGCACGGCCGCGCCAGCCTCTTCAGAATAGTCTTCCCCCATCAGGCCATCTGCGGCGACCTGCACATCGTCGAGCCAGAGCTGCACCCGGTCCGGATCGAGCCCGGCAACCGGCGCCCGGCCGATGGCCATGCAGAATCGTCCCCAGTTGGCGTCCCCCGCAAAGAGGGCCGTTTTGACCAGCGGTGACTCCGCGATGGTGTAGGCGACAGCCAGGCAATCCTCTGCAGTGCGCCCGCCTTTGACGGTCACCGTGACGAATTTGGTGGCTCCTTCGCCGTCGCGCACCAGCGCCTGCGCCAGGCGCAAAGCCAGCGCGTCTACCGCCGCCGCAAGCGGCGCATAAAGCGGATGCTCCGGGCTGTCGATCAGCGCGTGCTCTGCCTGCCCCGTGCAGGCCAGCATGAAACAGTCGTTGGTGGACGTATCACCATCAACGGTTATTCGATTGAAGCTTTTCGCCGCGGCGTTTTTGACGAGTTCCTGCACGACGTTCGGGGCGACTTTCGCATCGCAGGCCATATAAGCGAGCATGGTGGCCATGTCAGGCTTGATCATGCCTGAGCCTTTGGCAATCCCCGTCAGGGTGACACTCTGCCCGGCAAGCTCGAGCTGACTGGAATAACCCTTGGGCACCGTATCGGTGGTCATGATCGCGCCGGCCGCGTCCGCCCATCCGTCTTCAGACAAGCTGGTAAACGCGTCATCGAGCGCAACCTGCATTTGCTCTACCGGCAAACGCTCGCCGATGACTCCGGTTGAGAAGGGCTGCACCTCGGTATCCGGCAGCTGCAGCAGACGGCCTGCGTGCGCGCATACTGCGGCGCTGTCACCACGCCCGGGCTCTCCCGTTGCCGCATTCGCGTTGCCGCTGTTGACTACCCAGGCATGACTTGCGTTTTCCCGCTCGCGGGCAAGGAGCACGGGGGCCGCAGCAAAGTGAGATTGCGTATAGACGCCGGCGATCTGTGTCTCGGGTGCAAAGGCAAAGAGCGCAATGTCGTGACGCGCCGTCTGCTTGATGCCCGCGCACGCTGTGCCAACGCGCGCCCCCGGCACGGGCAGGAGGTTCTCGGCGGGCGCCAGGTTAACGGCCATTGCGCTGACTTAAGACGCCTTGCCGTGACACTGCTTGTATTTTTTGCCGGAGCCGCACGGACAGGGTTCGTTGCGGCCAATTTTGCGCTCGTCGCGAACGAACGTCTCCACCTTCACAGGCTCCGGTTCCCGCTGCTGGGGCTGGCCGTCCTGAGGCTGACCCAGCGCCGAAGATTCCGCGTGCTGGTAGTCCATCCGCTCGGCTTCCCGCGCGCGTCGTTCACGCTCCTGCGCCTCGACTTCTTCCGGATTCTCTATCTGTATGCGCGACAGCATGCGCACGACGTCAAACTTGATGTTGAACAACAGTTCCTGGAAGAGCTCGAAGGCTTCGCGTTTGTATTCCTGTTTAGGCTGCTTCTGAGCGTAGGCTCTGAGGTGGATGCCCTGGCGCAGATGATCCATGGTGGCCAGGTGCTCTTTCCAGCGTTGATCGAGAATCTGCAGCATGATCTGCTTCTCGACGGTACGCATCTCGATGCCAACGTTCCTCCACTCCGCTTCTTTCTGCGCGTACGCCTCCTCGATGTTGGATATCACGCGTTCGCGGAGCTTCTCTTCATCCAGGCTCTCGTCTTCTTCGAGCCAGCGGGCAATCGGCTGATCTGAAGCAAACTCGAGCCGCAAAGCTTCCTCCAGGCCTTCGATATCCCACTGCTCTTCGATGCTCTGCGGCGGTATATGCTGCGCAAACACATCGAACACCACCTCTTCGCGCATACCTTCGATGGTGGCCGAGATATCTTCGGTGGCCATGAGGTCGCGGCGCTGCTGGTAGATGAGCTGACGCTGGTCGTTCGAGACGTCGTCGTATTCCAGCAGGTTCTTGCGGATATCGAAGTTGTGACCTTCCACCTTGCGCTGGGCGTTCTCGATCGAGCGGTTGACGATGCGATGCTCGATCGCCTCACCTTTCTCCATCCCGAGCGATGCCATGAGATTCCGGACTCGGTCGGAGGCGAAAATCCGCATCAGGTTGTCTTCCATCGACAGATAGAAGCGACTGGAGCCCGGGTCACCCTGCCGGCCGGAACGGCCGCGCAGCTGGTTATCGATGCGGCGGGATTCATGCCGTTCGGTGCCGACGATGTGGAGTCCGCCCGCCTCGATGACGCGGTCATGGCGTTGCTGCCAGTCTTCCTGCATCGCGGCGGCTTGCGATTCCGATACCTCTCCGGCGCGCTTCAGCTCAGCTTCGAGATTGCCGCCCAGCACAATGTCGGTGCCACGGCCCGCCATGTTCGTGGCAATAGTGACCGTCCCCGGGCGCCCGGCATCGGCGATGATGTCCGCCTCGCGCTCGTGCTGCTTGGCGTTGAGCACGCTGTGCTCGATCTTGCGGCGATTGAGCTCGCTGGACACGATCTCCGAAGACTCGATGGACGCCGTGCCGACCAGCACCGGTTGTCCTTTGTCGATGCGTTCATTGATGTCTTCGACGATGGCGTCGAACTTATCCGCCAGGGTGAGGTAAATGAGGTCATTCTGATCGTCGCGGACCATCGGTTTGTGAGTCGGGATCACCACAACGTCCAGACCGTAGATCTGCCGGAACTCGAACGCCTCCGTGTCCGCCGTGCCGGTCATGCCCGCCAGCTTGTTATACAGACGGAAGTAATTCTGGAAGGTCGTCGACGCCAGCGTCTGACTTTCGTTCTGGATAGCCACGCCTTCTTTGGCTTCCACCGCCTGGTGAATGCCTTCCGACCAGCGCCGTCCGGGCATTGCCCGTCCGGTGTGCTCGTCGACGATGACAATTTCACCGTTGGCGACCATGTAATCGACGTCGCGTTTGAACAGCGCATGCGCCTTCAAGGCCGCGTGCACGTGATGCAGGAGGTTCAGATTACTGGAGGAGTAGAGGCTGTCGCCTTCTTCGAGCAGGTTCAGACGCACGAGCTCCTCTTCGACCTTCTCGTGGCCGAGCTCGGTGAGCTCCACCTGGCGGTTTTTCTCGTCGACCATGAAATCGCCGGTCGGCTCCGGTTCCTCTTCGCCGAATACCCGATTCTTTTCCTGAAACTCCTGTTGCTCGAGCTTCGGCGCGAGCTTGTTCATGGTGACGTAGAGCTGAGTGCTCTCTTCCGCCGTGCCGGAGATGATGAGCGGGGTGCGCGCCTCATCGATGAGGATCGAGTCCACCTCGTCGACAACGGCAAAATTGAGCCCGCGCTGGAATCGGTCATCCAGGGTGAACGCCATGTTGTCGCGCAGGTAATCGAAACCGAACTCGTTGTTGGTACCGTAAGTAATGTCGGCAGCGTAGGCCGCGCGCTTCTCGAGCGGATCCTGTTGCGACTGCACCACACCAACCGTCATGCCGAGCGCTTCGTAGATGGGTCCCATCCAGGTGGCATCGCGCCGTGCCAGATAGTCGTTGACCGTGACCACGTGCACGCCGTCGCCCGTCAAGGCGTTGAGGTAACAGGGCAGAGTCGCCATGAGGGTTTTACCTTCACCGGTGCGCATCTCGGCGATGCGACCCTCGTGCAGGGTAATGCCGCCAATCATCTGCACGTCGAAATGGCGCATGTCCTTGGTACGCTTGGCGGCCTCGCGGACCGCGGCAAACGCCTCGGGCAGGAGATCGTCCAGCGTCTCACCGTCACCCAGACGCCGTTTGTATTCTTCCGTCTTGCCCGGCAGATCGGTAGACGCGTCAAAATCCGCTTCCAGCCCGTTGATGCGCGAGACAACCTTGCCCATGCGCTTCAGTTCACGACTGTTCTTCGTCCCGAAGAGGCGGGTAAAAAAGTTAGCCATTGAGGTTTATACGACCCATTTTTGGTGGCGGCATTGTACCGACACTTAGAGGATTTGCGAAAACCGGGAAGTCGGAATCTGCCGCCCGCCCGCAACCGTCAGGAGCGGCGCGAGACGTAAGCGGCTGGATCGACGGTGCGACCGTTCTTCAAGACTTCAAAGTGGACGTGCGGGCCGGTAGAGCGACCGCTGCTGCCCATGGTACCGATGGTTTCGCCTTTCTTGACGACGTCGCCGGTCGAGACGCTGAGCGCTTTGTGGTGCGCATAGCGGGTCACCAGGCCGTCCGCATGGCTGATTTCGACCAGCTTGCCGTAGCCATAGCGTTCCCCGGCGTACGTGACGACGCCGCTGGCCACGGCAATGACGTCGGAACCGTCGCGTCCGGCAAAGTCGACACCCGAGTGCCAGGCCGTCTTGCCGGTGATGGGATCAACCCGCTTGCCGTACGGCGAAGAGAGCCACCCCCAGGTAACGGGACGACCGCGTACCTGCGATGCGCTGTGCATGTCCTCGTTGACCAACACCTCATCGAGAATGTTGAGCTCGCGTTCCCGGCGCTTGATCTGGTCGGACAAGAATGAGAGCTCGTTGGAGAGCTCATGCCACGCCAGCGTGCGCTGGGTACCCTGCACCGGACCACCCTGAGCGGGCACGTTGTCAAAATCGAATTCTTCGCTCTCGAGATCAGCCGCGTCGGTCATGTGCGCACCCAGCGCTTCCATACGCAGGAGCCGCGCCTGCATTTCCGCGAGTTGCCGACCGACAGCCACGCTCTGCGCCTGGCTCTTACGTTCGAGCGCCGTTACCTCTTCGCGCTGCTCGGCGAGCTTGGCGCGCCATTGGGCGACAACCTCCGCGTCGATACGATCCGCAGCCAGGTATTGTGCCGTGTAGATGCCACCGACAAACAAAGCCGTCGCCAGCACGCCCGAGAGCACGGCAATACGCCGCCGGCTGAAGTTCAGCGACAGGTGCCTACCTTTGTCTCGAAGCAGAATGATTTTCATAGCGCTGTTCTTATCGTTTTCGTCCGGCCTGGCACCCTCAGCATGTCGAGCGAGGCGCTTGCTTGCATAGACCGGCTGACGCCGGCATTCCGGACACATTCGACAGGAGGCTGGAGGCACAGAATACCGCTCGTCTCATGACCCATTGCATTACTACACAACGGTTGAGCGCGCTTGTACCATGGGCTGCACCCAGTTGCAGCCGCGGAGACACAGTCCTCGTGTCGACCAGTAAAATAGATGATCTGCTTGCTGAAAGCCACAGCCGATTTACTCCGTTACAACGCCTGCTGAAGACATCATCCAACCAAAAACAATGGACCGCAGAACTGCGTGCGCATCTCGATCCGCCTTTGCGTTTCGAAGTGGAGGTCACGGCAATCCGGGGCCAGCGGGCACAGGTTGCGTGTCAGTCCGCAGCGGCAGCAACGCGTCTGCGCTTTCTGCTGCCTGAGCTGCTGCCTCAACTCAAAACGCTGCAGAGTTTCTGCCGGGTGACCGACATCCAGATTAAGGTCTCGAACTCCGCCTGACGAATTGTGCCCTTACTTAACTATAGATAATGCGAACGAACCCGCATCCACGCCGAATGTTTTTTAAGATTTTGTAAGTATTTCAGGCGCTTGCGAGCAGCGGACGGGTATAGGCAATGGGCGCGCGGTCCATGTCCTCGAAGGTGACGATGTCGTAGGCATCTTCCGCCGCGAGGAGTGCACGCAGTAATGCGTTGTTGGGACCGTGCCCCGATTTATGTCCAGTAAATTTACCGATAAGGCTGTGACCCAGGAGATACAGGTCGCCTATCGCGTCGAGAATCTTGTGTTTGACGAATTCGTCTTCGAGACGCAAGCCCTCTTCATTGAGAATGCGGAAGTCGTCCACGACCACCGCGTTATCGAGACTGCCGCCCTTGGCCAGGTTCATGGCGCGCAGCTTCTCGTAATCCGCCAGAAAGCCGAAAGTGCGGGCGCGGCTGACTTCTTTGACGAACACCGTGCTCGAAAAGTCGACGCAAACGGTATGTTCGTGCTTTTTGAAGACCGGATGGTCATAGCGCAACGTGTAATTCAGCTGAAAACCGTCATGCGGCTCCAGCGTTGCGGTAACGTCACCCTGGGTAACGGACACGGGCTTCAGAATACGCACAAACTTTTTTGCCGCATCCTGGGTGGCAACACCAGCAGACTGCAGCAGGAAGACGAATGGCGCGGCGCTGCCATCCATGATGGGCAACTCCGGCGCGCTGACCTCGACATAGGCATTGTCGATGCCGAGACCCGCAAACGCGGACATGAGATGTTCCACCGTGGAAATTTCGACTTCGCCGTTGGTCAACGATGTGGCCATGGTGGTCGAGCCGACGTTCAACGCATGCGCACGCAGCTCCACCGGCTCATCGAGATCGGTGCGAACGAACACGATACCCGTGTCGACCGGTGCCGGCTTCAAGGTCACATAGACTTTTTCGCCGGTGTGCAGTCCCACACCCGTGGCTCGAATCGTATTGTTGAGCGTTCGTTGTTGTAATGCGTTATCGGAAGGCATATCGGGAAGAATGTTAGCAATGTGTAAAGCGCCGCTCTAGGAAGCGTGCCTCACTTTTTGTTTCATTTTGTATCATATCGCCGGAAACGGCGCAGAAATCGCGCAGAACGCAGTAAAACGAGCGGGCAAACGGGTGCGCACCCGATCCCCGTGCGGGGATGCCAGGTGCGCACCAAGCTGGAGAGTCTTGGTTCCGTCTGTTTACGTCTGCCTGTTAATCGGCCTGCCGGCGCAGAAAAGCAGGGATGTCGAGATAGTCCAGATCCTGCGCATCCGTATCTTCCGCGAGATTGTTGTCCCGCGAGACGCTCGGCTGATTGCGGGCAAACGCAGGGCGGTCGAGCTGATTGTAGTCAACCTGACCATCCAGCGCGGCCTGAGCAACGGTGTTGTCGACAACCACGTTCGGCATCTCCAACTCGCCGAGGCCGGTGGCAACCACCGTCACTTTCAGCTCTTCACCCATGTCCGGATCGATGACGGTGCCCACCACAACCGTGGCAGAAGGCGAAGCAAAGTCATCGACAATGTTACCCACGTCGGTGAACTCCCCGATGTTGAGCTCGGGACCGGCCGTCACGTTGACCAGAATGCCGCGCGCTCCGTGCAGGTCCACATCTTCCAGGAGCGGTGAACGTATCGCAGCTTCCGCCGCGTCGCGCGCCCTGTTATCGCCGGACGCCCGTCCGGTACCCATCATGGCCATGCCCATTTCCG
>JAAUXY010000087.1_pt1 | contig 13091 bp, 11 predicted proteins | sample 7278121 | NCBI WGS metagenome assembly JAAUXY01 (sample SAMN14350117, study PRJNA611818) | marine sediment metagenome | isolation source: surface marine sediment (1.8m) | place: French Polynesia: Moorea | collected 2018-08 | reverse complement strand
TGCCGTGCTGGTGCAGGTGGGTATCGTCCAGGTGCTGCTGGTCCCTGCCACGGCAATTCTGCTCAGTTTCGGGGTGCTGCCTCAAACTACGCCGTAGGCGATCATGGCGTCTGCCACCTTGATGAATCCGGCAATGTTTGCGCCTTTGACGTAGTCGACATAACCCTCTTTGGTCTGGCCGTACTCCGCGCAGCGCTCGTGAATATCACCCATGATGTTGCGCAGAAGGTCCTGCAGCTCTTCTTCCTTCCACGTAATGCGGGCGCTGTTCTGGCTCATCTCCAGGCCGGAAATGGCGACGCCTCCCGCGTTCGCCGCTTTGCTTGGTGCAAACAGCACTCTGGCTTTGGTGAAGTCGTGGATGCCTTCCTGCTCGGTGGGCATGTTGGCGCCTTCGGAGACGGCCATGCAGCCGTTGGCTATCAGGGTCTGCGCCTCTTTCTGGCTGATCTCGTTCTGCGTGGCGCATGGTAGCGCCACGTCTGCCTTGACATTCCAGGGCCGCTTACCGGCGTGGAATTCGCAGCCCCATTCGTTGGCGTATTCCTCGATGCGGCCGCGGCGGTTGTTCTTCAGATCCATCAGATATGCCAGCCGCTCATCGTCGATGCCGTGAGGGTCGTAGATGAATCCACTCGAATCGGACGCGGTCACCACTTTGCCGCCGAGCTGGTTCACTTTCTCGATGGCATAAGTGGCCACGTTGCCTGAACCGGAGACCAGGCAGGTTTTGCCTGCCACGTCGTGGCCGGCTTTTTTCAACATGTCCTGCAGCATGTAGACCGTGCCGTAACCGGTCGCCTCGGTACGTATCGGGCTGCCGCCGTATTCGCGACCTTTGCCGGTCAGCGTGCCGGTGAATTTGTTTGTCAACCGCTTCCATTGACCGAAGAGATAGCCGATTTCCCGCGCACCGACACCAATGTCACCAGCCGGGACGTCGGTATCTTCTCCGACGTGGCGGTGGAGCTCCGTCATGAACGACTGACAGAAGCGCATGATCTCGTTGTTGGATTTGCCTTTGGGGTTGAAATCTGCGCCACCTTTACCGCCGCCCATTGGCAAGCCGGTAAGGCTGTTTTTGAACGTCTGCTCAAAGGCGAGGAACTTCAAAATGCTCTGGTTCACCGAGGGGTGGAAACGCAGGCCGCCTTTGTACGGTCCAATCGAGTTGTTGTTCTGCACCCGGTAGCCGCGATTGACCCGGATGTTGCCGTTGTCGTCCTCCCAGCACACCCGGAAGATGATGATGCGATCCGGCTCGGCAATACGCCGCAGGATCTGCTGCTCGTGGTAGATTTCCTTGTCTGCGATGAAATCGAAGACGTTGGCCGCGACTTCGTAAACAGCCTGGTGAAATTCCGTTTCACCGGGGTTGCGGCGTTGCAAGCCGTCCATGAACTCTTCGAGGTTGACGTGATCCGAAACTGCCATAGCTGTTTTTCCCTGATCGAGGACGTGATTCCGTACACTGAATCATAGGCCAGGATCTGGCGAGTGCCAGCGTGTTTGACGGGTGAGGATTGCCAAGTTTGTTTGCAAATGGTGATGTTGGTCGATGACTGAACGTCTCGTGATCACAAACGCTGGCACGGAAGTAGAATTGCTGCCGGAACGGGGTGCTGCCATAGCCGGGTACCGCACCCGTGACGGTAACGCTGTGCACCATTGGTTTGCCGCGATGCCGGATGAGGTAGCGTGTTTTCCGATGGTGCCGTTCTGTAGCCGCATCGCAGACGCAAGCTTCGATTTCGGTGGGCGTCACATCCATTTGGTGCCGAACAATTTGCCGGAAACACATGCCATTCATGGCCACGGTTTCCAGTGCGCCTGGGAAGTTGACGAGCTGGCGGACGCTCGCGCTGTGTTGAGCTTTACCCACGCCGCTGACGCCTGGCCCTGGCGTTACTCAGCGGCGATGAGCGTAGAGATCGAGGGGATGGATCTCTGCATTGCGATCACGCTGACGAATCACGGCCAGTCCTCGATGCCTTATGGAATGGGTCTGCATCCCTACCTGCCGTTGACGGATACAACCGTCGTTTCTGCCGACGTTGACGGGGTGTGGGCGCTGGACGAGGAACTGATTGGTCGGGGCAGGGCGACCGTAGACGCGTCTGATGACCCCGGCTCTGGGCTGCGGCCGGCGGGCCGCAACCTCGATGCTGCTTATGCAGGATGGCGCGGAACGGCTGAAGTCGTCTGGCCGGAGGGGCGCGCATCGCTCGTCATGACTGCGTCGACCGCCGATACGCTTGTTCTCTACTCGCCCCGGGACGCTGAGTTCATCTGTGTCGAGCCGCTGTCCAATTGCCCTAACGGATTCAATCTGCCGGATGTTGCGCCGGGTAACTTCCGCGTCCTGGCGGCGGGTGCGAGCGTGACGGAGAGCTGGCGGTTCAAGCCTCGGCTCCTCGATCAGTAATGAAGCTCCTGCAGGTGTAGACAACGATGTTGCCGTCCCGCGCTGAGGTCATATACTGCCTGGCATCGAGGAGCTGATAGAGAGAGGGATATGTACCAACGACCGCAGGCGCCGCTTTCCATAGGCGGTGTGTTGGACGACGGGTTTCAGCTGGCGAGGGCGTGTTTTCCTGTTGCGTTCCCGATTGCCCTTGTGGGGGCAATCATCAGCCAGATTCCCAACACGATGATCTCCGATACGCCAACCGAGTTGCCCGGCGCCGGATTCTGGCTTGCTCTGCTGCTCAGCTTCGTGGTTTCCGTTTTTGTCTTCATTGCTCTGGTCCGCATGGTCTCGACCGTTGCTGAAGGCGGCCAGATGACCCCGGGTGAGGCGCTTGGTGGCTCTGCGGGCTACCTTCTGGCCACCGTCGTCTGTGGCATCGTCTATGGCCTCATTGTCATGCTCGGCATGGTGCTTCTGATCGTGCCGGGTGTGCTCTTTGGACTGAGCCTGGCCTTTGCGCCGTATCTCGTCATCACCGATGACGCGGGACCGATGGATGCCCTGGGCCGCAGCCACCGGCTGGTCTGGGGTAACTGGTGGCGCACCGCTGCGGTTCTGTCCGTTGTTGTGTTCATTGCCATTGTCCTCTATGTGCTGGTGATTCTGGTCATGGGCTTGTCTCTGTTCTTCGCAGAGGAAGGCAGCGCCGTGGTGCGGATTGTCGAGTTCGTCCTCACCGCAGCGGTGACTGCGGTGCTTTCGCCGGTGATGTACTCCTTTTTCATCTCCATTCTCAATGATCTGAAACTGCGCAGCGAAGGTGAAGATCTGGAAGCGCGCATCGGGGCGATCGGCAACGAGTGAGAAGCGTCGTTCGCCTTGTCGCGATAGCGCCCCTTTTATTGGCGCTGCCCGTGGTGGCCGCCGAGACTGACTGGCGCAGTCAGATGGCAACTTGTGCCGCCGCGTACGATGTGCAACTCGAGCAGACGCAGGCGACATCGGTGCTGGATAAAGAAGAGTACCTCGATGTGACCGTGCTCGAGGTGATCTGCCCGGAGCTCGCGGCCAGCCTCGAGGCGCATCCCTGGCGTGGTCTGCTCGAGCGTTCCCCCAGCAACTGGACGGTGCGTGACGCGCAGGGCTTGATCGATGTGCATGAGGAGTACGCTGGTGCTGCCGCGGTTTCTCCGCTGCGCCCCGAAGACGTCGAGGATGTTCTTGCGGGACTGCCTCTGTTCGAGGAAGACGAGCTTTCCCTCTGGGATCGGCTGCTGAGCTGGTTGGGTGAAAAGTTTGGCGGTGAAGGGGGCGGCTTGCCCGATTGGTGGCCGGAAGTGAACGTTGCCAGCTGGATCTTCGACTGGGTCCTCTACGTGTGTATTGCGCTCGTTGTGGTGCTGGCCGTGGGCGTGGTGATCAACGAGGTGATCCAGCACCGCAAAGGCCGCCGCCGGGCGCTCGATCCCGCCGCGTGGCAGGCGCACGACTATGCAGCCGAAACCAGTCTTTCCCTCGCTGATGTGCAGCGCGCGCCGCTCTGGCAGCAACCCGGACTGCTCCTGGAGGTCCTTGTGCGCGCATTGCAGCATCAAAAGCAGGATCGTCAGCGCCTGCCCTTCGTTTTCAGGCCGGGAATGACACCGCGCAGGATCGTTGCGGCAACCCGCGGTCTGCCACAGAGTGAAGTCATCGGTGAGCTGGCCGCGGCGGCAGAGCGCGCCACCTACGGCGGCTGGAAACCGGAACCCGCTGAGGTCGAAACGCTGCGACAGCATGGCGAGGCGGCGGTGAACGATCTCGAGAAAGGCACGTGAACGATCGTCTGGTCACCCTGCTCGGCGCGCTGGCGGCGCTGGCTTTGTTTGTTGCGCTCGTCATGCCACCCAGCGCTGAACCGGACGTTTCCCGGCCGGTATCTCCCGCAACCGGAGCCAACGGCTATCGGGGACTGGAGCTTTGGATGGCCGGGAGCGGCATTGTCAGCCACTCGCTGAAGCGGCGGCTGACTGAGCTCGACGGCATGGACTTCCCTGCGACCGGCAATCTCCTCATTACCACCATGCCGCATGAGCAAGCCATGCGCAGCGATGAAGTCCACGCGCTCAGGCGTTGGGTGGCTGAGGGGAATACCCTGCTTGTCATGGCCGCGCTGAACGACACGCCGGACTGGACGCTGAGCACCGAGTCGGACAATTTCCTGGCCAGTCTCGAACGTCTGACAGGAATGTCCTTTACCGCGCTTCTGGACGACGATGAGGAGGTGCTCATAGTCGGTGACTTCCTCCGGGAATCCGCAATGAGCTTCGTTGCCGATCCGGTGCATCCGATGATGGCGGGCGTGACAGACTTGCAGGGAGTAACAGATGCACCAACGTCCATCTGGGAGCCGGATTTTTCGCTGGAGTTTTACCTGACCCTGGCTGCCGAGGCGGATACGGGAACGGCTGCACTCTGGGAGATACCGTGGATGAACGGGCGCATGATCGTGAGCGGCAGCGCAAGCCTTTTTACCAACCGCGCCCTCGGCAATGCGGACAACGCGCAGCTCTTTGCCAACATTGTGGCCTTCCATCTGGCCCCGGGTGGGGTGGTGATTTTTGACGACATGCACCAGGGTCTCAGCGAGCTTTACGATCCGGAGGCGTTTTTCAACGATGCCCGTCTGGGCGCTTCGGTGCTCTTTGTGCTCGCGTTCTGGCTCGTGTACGTCGTGGGTACCAGCGGTCGCCTGACACTGCCGCGATCCCGTCAACAGATGCCGCGGCAGAGCGACCTGGTTCGTGCAATTGGCGGCTTCATGGCACGCAAGCTTGCGCCAGCTTCCGCCGGACGCATGATGATCGAAGGGTGGCTTGCTGAGATGCACATGAGCGGCAGAATCAGCACCACCAGCCAATCAGCCTGGCAGGAGCTGGCCGCCATGCCGCTGGTAGACCGTGACGTGCTCGCGGAGGTCAACACCGCCCACGCGCAGCTGAGTGAGGGGCGCAAAGTGGACCTGGCCGAGCTGCACAATCATTTACAGAAATTGAGAAGGACTCTGGCATGAGCAATGACGCAGTCGCTCTGGAGGCACACCTCCGTGAGCAGGTAGGGCGCTGGCTTACGGGTATGGAGACGATAGTCCACGGGCTTGCCATTGCTCATATCGGACGCGGTCACGTGTTACTCGAAGGTGCTCCGGGGCTCGGCAAAACCAGGCTGAGCAAAGCATTCGCCGGTGTCGTGGGTGGCAGGTTCAAGCGCATCCAGGGCACGGCGGATCTGATGCCAAGTGACATGACCGGTGTGCACGTTTATCAGGCGGCGTCGGGGAAGTTCGAGTTTCAGCCCGGGCCGCTCTTTGCCGACGTGGTGCTGGTGGATGAGATCAACCGCGCCGGCCCGAAAACCCAGTCTGCGCTTCTCGAGGCCATGGAGGAACGTCAGGTGTCCATCGACCGGGAGACCTTTGCGCTTGCCGACGAGTTTCTCGTCATTGCAACGCAGAATCCGCGCGAGTTCGAAGGCACCTTCCCACTGCCTGAGTCCCAGCTGGACAGATTTGCTTTATGTCTGCAGGTGCCCTACCTGGCAAGAGCCGAGGAGCTGGCGGTGCTGGCCGATCTGGGTGCCTCAGCCGTGGCACAGGAAGGTGAGGCTTTGCGGACATTTCCCGAAGGACTTTTGAGCAGGGCGCGCGCAGACGTCGAGCGGGTGCATATGTCGGAAGAGCTCCTGGGCTATGTGCTGGATCTGGCAGCGGCTACCAGAGACAGCGCGTCTGTTTCAATTGGACTGTCCATCCGGGGCGCGTTGACGCTCGCGCGGTGCGCACGCACCGAGGCGGCGCTGCGCGGCGCCGAGTTTGTCATCCCCGATGATGTGCAGGCGGTGGCGTCCTGGGTGATTGCTCATCGTCTGGTGCTGACGGCTGAGGCTGCCATCGAAGGCGTGACGGCAACGGATCTCGTGGCGCGGTTGCTCGACGACGTGGCGGTGCCCAAGTAGCGTGAACCTGACCGCCCGAACCTACGTCCTCCTGGCGCTGGTCTGCATTGCCGGCGTTGCCGAGCAGTGGGCAGGCGGCGACGTCGGATGGTGGCGTTACGGCGTTGCTTTGCTGTTGCTTGGTCTCGCCTACGAATGGACTCAGGCTCGATTGGCAACCGTAAACGCGCGCGTGCCGGAGCAGCGTCCGCTGGCGCTGGGCCGTTCCACGGAGATTGACGTCGAGTTTCTCAACTCCGGCCGCCGCGCTGTGACGATGCAGTACGTGCTCGATCTGCCGCTGGCGCTGGATACCCCACGCGATGCCGGATTGGTTGAGCTGCAACCCGACCGAGTCAACCGGATCACGCAGCGGGTCCGCGCGCTCGAGCTCGGTGAACACCGGTGGGAAGAGCTGGCCGCGCGATTGCGCGGAAGTCTCGGACTCGGCTGGTGGCAGGCAAGCGTGCCGCTATCGTCGGTCTTGCGGGTCACGCCCGATAGCAGCGGCCGCCGCGACCGCGTGCTGGGTGAGCAGATCAGTGGTTCACAAGCGTCCAGGCCGGGTGCCGGCTACGAGCTGCACCACCTGCGCGATTACGCGCGAGGCGATCCACTGCATACGATCGATTGGAAAGCCTCGGCACGCGCGCAGCAGCTCATCACGAGGGTGTTTGCCGAAGATCAGCACCTCGAAATCATGCTGGTCCTGGACATCGGACGCACCAGTCGAACCGAGGTTGACGGTCTCAGCCAGTTTGGCCACTACGTCAACCTTGCTGCCCGGTTTGCCGAGCATGCCGTGGCTCAGGGTGATGAGATTGGCCTCGTCGCGGTTGCCGACCGCGTGGCCTGCAGCCTGGCGCCGGCGAGCGGCGCAGGGGCCGTGCGTCAGGTTCGCCGACAGCTCGAGCGCCTCCAGACGGTGCCCGCGGAAACGGATCTGGTTGGCGCGGCGTTGCACGTTCACAAGCTGGTGCAACGGCGTGCGCTCATCATTCTGCTGACGGACCTCTACGGGCAGAGCATTGACGGCAGCTTCGGCGATGCCCTCAAGCTCTGGCGGCAGAAACATCTTGCGGTGGTAGTCAGTCTGGTTGGCGCGGACGTCTCCGCGCTGGCGCAGCAAGCTGCAGCGGAGCCAAAAGACGTGTTTGTCAGTCTGGCGAGCCGTGAATACAGCGATACTCTGGCGCACAACGCATCTGCGGCGCAGCGGATGGGTGGACATGCCGTCGTCTGTCGCCCGGGAGTATTGGAAGCGCGGGTGTTCTCCGCCTACCGGCTGCTCAAAACACAGCGTCGGATTTAGCCCCTAGGCTTCAGCAGGGGACCTGCGAAAGAGCCGCCAGCCACCCAGCGCCAGGACAAATACCACCCAGTAGGCAATGCCTACCGCGACCCGGACCGTGAAGTCGAAGCGCGGATCGGGTGAGATGTATCCTTCGATGATGCCGGCGCCAAACAGGAAAATCACGCATAGGAGCATCAGCTTGCTGCCGCGCTGCACAGCCCGCTGGAACGCCTGCGTACGTGTGAGTTGGCCGGGTCGCGCCAGCGCCTCACCGATGGAGAATCCCACCGCGCCGGCGACGGCAATGACGCTGAGCTCAACGCAGCCGTGTGCAAAAACAAACTCGAGCAAACGCTGTGCCATGTCATGCTGAGCGGTGAAGGCAAACACGCCGCCTAGCATCAGGCCGTTCAGGCCGATGATGTATATCGTGCCGAGTCCATACAAAACGCCCAGCGACATTGCGGTCAGCGCTACCATGATGTTGTTTGTGAGGATCTGAACAGAGAGGACCGACGACGGCATTACGTTGAGAAGGTTGTCAGTCCAGAGCTCGCCGGATTGCACCGTGCGGATCATTGCCTCGGACGCGAATAGCGCGGCAAGTTCCGGATAGGTAGATACCAGCCACCACCCCGCCAGGGCAGCCAGGACGAAACCGAGCGATACGCTCAGGATCTGCCAGCGCAGCTCGTGCACGACAGCAGGGATTTCCTCGCCAAAAAGCTTCTGCGCGTCGCGATAGGTTGCTGCGGGCGCGCGAAAGAGCGCTCGATGCAGGCCGGCGTAGAGCGCTTCCAGGTGTCGGGTCACGCGGCTTGTTGGTGCATGTCGGCGGGCGACGGCAAGATCGCGGGCAAGCTCCGGATAGTGCTGGAGCGTCTCCTTCAGCACCTCCTCCGAGATGGGTTTGCCGTCTTCGAGCTGTGGCAGAAGCGCTGCAACCTCCTGCCAGTGAGCCGCACGCTGCTGCAGCCGCTTTTCCTGAGGGTCGGACATGCTCAATGGTCGATCAGCCGTTCCAGCGCCATTTTGTATCTGCTCGCGCGGATGGTCTCTTCGGGCCTGAGCTGCCGCAGCAGGCTGCCGGCCAGAGCCTGGCGCTTTTCGATATCCAGGTTTTCCCAACGCTCCAGTAGCTCATAGATCAGCTCGGTTTTCTCCAGGCCGAACTCTTCCACAGCTTTTGGATTCAGGGTTGGAGCATGACGGGTGGCAGCTTGCGCGTCGCTGTCGTAAACCAGAATAGTGCCCGCCGCAATATCACCGATGCGCACGGATTGCCGTGTGAGAACGGTTGTCACCAGGCCAACGACGTAGGCAACCGGCAGGCTGTCGATGAGGCGCAGTACGTTACGGATCAGAATGGCGAAAACGCCCGGGGTCTGCGCATCCTGAGTGACGATGCGCACCCCTGCAATCCGTTTACCGGGCGTGCGGCCGCGCATCAAAATTTCCAGAATCGGGTGATACAACCCGTAGATCAGGACCGTTGGGAATATGACGATCAGAGAGTAGTTACCGAAACCCGCGTCTTCGGGATCAATGACTTCCAGCGAACCCACGTAGGCAAAGCTGGCAATGATGAACCAGGCCATTGCAAGCAGCACGCGGACGTGCCAGTCGATGACAAAGGCGTAGCTGCGCGCGCCGGGTCCGGCGACTTTGACCTGGAGATCGACGCCAGTTGCGCTCGCGATTTCGAGTTGGTCATGCATGACGAGAGTGTAGTGATTTGCCGGCCCGGGTTAAATCGTCAGCGGGTCGACATTTGCGCCGTGGCATGACGATCCAGAGTTTCGCTCAGCTCTTCGAAACGGACCGGTTTGGCCAGGCAGTCGTCCATGCCTGCCGCGAGCATGTCGTTGCGGTCATCCTCCAGCACGTTGGCTGACAGACCGATGATTGGGACGGTGGCACAAGGCCTGTCCAGCGCACGTATTTTCCTGGTCGCGCTGAGCCCGTCGAGGACCGGCATCTGCACATCCATGAGCACAACGTCGATCTGCTGGCACTCGAGCGCCTCCAGTGCCTCCGCGCCGTTGCGGGCTTCCAGCACGTTGTGCCGTAGGCGTTGCAGCATGCGATTCGCAACCAGACGGTTGACGTCGTTGTCATCTGTGACAAGCACGGTCAATTGCGATTGCGCGGCGGGCTCGTTATTCGCCGCCGTGGTTGCGGATTGCTCGGCTGCGGTGTCTGCCTCGAGCGGCAGCCGCACATGAAAAATGGTGCCGATGCCCTCCGTGGAGGTCAGCGAGATACTCCCGCCCATCAGCTCGATCAGGTGTTTCACGATGGTAAGGCCCAGGCCGCTACCGCCGAATTGTCTTGCGGTCGAGGCGTCCGCCTGGGCAAACGGTTGGAACAGCTTCGCCTGAGATTCTTCCGGGATACCTATGCCGGTATCGGTAACGGTGAATTCAATTTCGCCCCGGTCCTGACTGACGTTGATGTGGACGCTGCCGTGGGTGGTGAATTTCAGGGCGTTGCCGCTGAGGTTCAGGAGAATCTGCTTCAGGCGCATGCTGTCACCGCGCACATGCGCCGGCGCGTCTCTATCGATCGTGTAGCCGATGTCGATACCCTTTTCCCGCGCCTGCAGCTTGAGCGGTGCGATGGCCGACGCAACGAGCTGTTCGAGATTGATGCTCGACTCGTCGAGCTCCAGGCGTCCCGCCTCCAGCTTGGAAAGATCCAGCACGTTGTTGATGAGCTCGAGTAGAAACTCGCCGCTGCTCGAGACGACGTCGATGAGCTCGCTCTGCTCTGCGTTGAGGGGAGTGTTTTTCAGCAGCTGCCCGGCGCCGATGACGCCGTTCAGCGGCGTGCGTAGCTCGTGGGACATGGTTGTCAGAAAGACCGCCTTGCTCCGCTCTGCAGCCAGCGCGGCTTCCTCGGCGGCGCGTCGGGTTTCGACTTCCCGATTGAGGCGTTCCACGTGGTCGAGGAGTTTCTTTTCAGCGGCAATCTGCGCGCCGCGAAACACCGCCGCGGCCAGGCACAACATCATTGTCATCAAGGGGCCGGATATGGCGATAGCGGTTGCGTGCACGTCCGGGCGTACACCGAGGGCCATGTGGCCGCTCAGGGTCAGCCATGAGAATAGCCACATCGTGGCAGCGGCCACCAGTCCCCAGATGAAACCGTGTTTACGATCGGCGAGCAGCAGCGCCATGACGGGCAGCAGCAGTAGAAATGCCCAGTTGGAGGTGTTCAACCCGCGCATCAGGATGAGCGTCGTGGGCGCAAACCAGAAAACGGAGATCAGCAGGTTCGCGGTCAGGCGCGACCAGCCAAATCTTGCCTGCACGTAGAGACCGGCGAGCAGAAGAACAATACCGCCGAATATGGGCAGGTTTTCGACGGAGGCGTCGAATACGACGGTATTGGCGACAATCAGGGCGAGACCAACCGGCATGAGCGCAAGCGTGGTGCCCGAGATGGTGCGCCGCTCACGCAGCACGCCCGGATCCGCCGTCTTCGGATCCAAACCGCCGTTCCACAGATAGATCAGGAATGTCACAACGCCAGACACGCGCCAAAAATCCTATTGCTTCGTTAGAAGTCTAGATGCCCGCGTGCCGGCGGACCGGCCGGAGTTGTAGGCAGATTGGCGAGAAGTGGCACAGTTCTCGCCGCAGCGGTCGGCTTTTGCGTCAGATAATTGACGGCGATCGCATCACAGCTTTGCCGCCAGCTCTACAAGCCCGTCGACGCTCTTTTGATTCTCGTCATCGCCGCCAACCGCGAGCAGAGGTACCAACCGGTTGACGCCAAGGTCAGCGAACGCCCGGGCTGCGTCGAGCGAATTGTCGCCGGGCATCATGACGATGTCGAAGTCGTCACGACTGCGGCCGGCAGCCTGCAGAGCTGCATCGAGGCCTTTGAGCAGCGGCTCGCTGGTTGACGGGGTCAGACCGAATCCCAGCCAGCCCTGGCCGTATTTTGCCGCCCGGGCCAGAGCCGCACCGCTGTAGCCCCCGACTATCAGGGGAACGTGTGGCGCCTGCACCGGCTTCGGATCAAAGCGCGCTGCCTCGACCGTGTAGTGTTCTCCCGTATGGTGAGTAACCGGTTCAGTCCAGAGCTTGATCATGAGATCCAGCGCTTCGTCGCAGCGCGCGCCGCGGTTGTGCCACGCATAGCCGCATGCCTCTACCTCTTCTTTGCACCAACCGACGCCAACGCCGAGGTCGATTCTGCCGCCGCTCAACCAGTCGAGCGTGGCGAACTCTTTAGCGGTGTATACCGGATTGCGCTGGGGCACGAGCGAGATGCCGGTGCCGAAACGCAGGTTGCTGGTCTGCCCGGCCAGATAAGCGATGGTTGCCGCCTGGTCGGGGACGCCGTTGGCTTCCGGTACCGGCAGGCGGCCGTCGGGAGATCCGGGATAGGGAAATTCCATCTCGTCGAAGAGAAGCACGTGCTCGCCGAACCACAGCGAATCCAGCCCCGCGCTGTCCATGGTTTTAGCCAGATTTCCAATCGCTGCCGGAGCCGCCATGGGTGCAAAGAAAGAAGCGAAACCGCCGATTTTCATGGAACCATCCATCATGCCAGGAGCGCTGAGCTTAACGGCAGGCAGATTGCCTTGCCAAGGCGCGTGCCCTGGTTGATGATCCTGCGGAAGGGGGGATGAACGCATGACCGTACTCAGCCGCGACCAGAAACTCGCGTTGTACGACGATGGCTACGTGGTGCTCCGCCAGGCGGTGTCGCCCGAGCTGGTGGAGACGGCGCGTAAGCGCATCAAAGCCGCGCAGAAGGGCGAAAATCTCATGGGTGCGCGGGAGATGACGGACCTCGTCAACCGTTCGGACATCACACCCGTGCTGAACGATGTCATGGGTCGCTTCGATCCGCCGACGCAGTGCCAGATCGGCGTGCTCAAACGCCGTGCGCCGGGTGATCATTACAACAACCTCGGCTATCGCGACCGCGACATGCCTTACTACGGCGCTGAACTGCACATGGATGGCAACATCACAATTGCAGCACCTCAGGAGATCCAGGAAGGCACGCCGACAGAGATATACAACCGCTATATTCGCGGTGGTCCCAAAGGCGACATCGGCCGCTCAGCCGAGGTGATGGGACACAACTACACGCCGCTCTTTCAAGATCCCGAAATGACTCTGGCGCTGGGGAGCTTCACGGCCTTTGTGTTTGTTTGTCTGAGCAAGCAGATGGAGCCCGGCTGCGGGCAGACGTCACTGTTACCCGGCGCGCATCATGCGACCGAGAAGTTTTTCCAGTGGCAATACGCCACCAACGGCCATCTCGGACCGGAGGGGCCGGGTTGGCCGCGCCTGAACCACGCAAGCCCCAATCGCAGCGGGATGAACTATCTGCCCGATGCGGTCATTGAGCAGTTTGTCGATGACAGCAGCGAAACGACGCCGGATGGTCGTC
>JAAUXY010026898.1_pt1 | contig 13095 bp, 11 predicted proteins | sample 7278121 | NCBI WGS metagenome assembly JAAUXY01 (sample SAMN14350117, study PRJNA611818) | marine sediment metagenome | isolation source: surface marine sediment (1.8m) | place: French Polynesia: Moorea | collected 2018-08 | reverse complement strand
CAAATTGATGCGGCAAATAAAAGCACGGCCTGCGCATACGGGGTTTGATATGGGTTCTTTTTGCAAGCTCCAAATTTAAAGATAATATAAAGATATTTAATTTCAACAGGTTATTTAAATTTTAAAGAATTTTGGCCCATATGCTTGTCATATTTCTTTAAAAATTATTGCATCCAACCTTCTGTTCTCATGACCGATTTCAAGCCATTTCTTGACAAAAACAGCCCGGTTCTTTTATATTAAATGGTTGTCTCATACCGGATTATTTGCACCCGGTTACACCCTCACCGATTAAGGCACGGTCGTGCCTTTGTTTTTTTCCGCCTCTGGCGGAAAAACTCCACGCCACCTGTTGTGTGGCGGATCGGTGACTCATTTTGTGAATGGTGCTGGATAGCGAGAATGGCGCGCAATTCGACTTATAATATTCTGATGTATTCACACGATTCGTATGGCCTTGGTCACATACGCAGAACCATGGCCATTGCGGCACATTTGCTGGCGCCCCGCATCAATATTCTCATTCTGACCGGCTCTCCCATTGCCGGCCGTTTTTCATTTCCCGAACAAATCGATTTTGTGCGTATCCCGGGAATGATTAAAAAAACCAATGAAGAGTACCTTCCGCTTTCCATCAAAATAAATGCCAGGCACGCATTGGATATACGCAAAAGCATCATCACCGCCACGGCTAAAACCTTCCAACCCCAACTTTTTATTGTGGACAAAGAACCGCTCGGGCTGCGCAAGGAGGTCTTGCCGACCTTAAAATGGCTGCAGCGCTGTCGCCCAGACACCCGCGCTATTCTTGGGCTGAGGGATGTCATGGATGATGCGGCCACCGTAAAGAAAAATTGGAACGAAAAAGGCGTTTATCAGATTTTAGAGAGCCTGTATGCTGAAATATGGGTTTATGGTAATCAGGAATTTTATAATCCCATTGTCGAATATGATATGGGCGAGTCGATCAGTCAGAAAATTCACTTTACCGGATATATACCCCGTAAAATTCCAGCCAAAGAAGCGGTGCGCAGTCTGCGCAAGGAGCTTGGTGTCCAGGAGCACGAAAGACTGGTGGTGGTGACAACCGGCGGTGGCGGTGACGGGTATCTGGTCATGCAGAACTATGTCACCATGCTCGAGTCCGGCCCCGAGAGTATGCCGTTTAAGAGTGTCCTGATTACCGGGCCGTTTATGCCGAAAAACAAACGCCGCAAGATCTTTAAACGCGCACGTAAGCTGGGGGTGCGCACCTACCACTTCTACCGGCAGATGGAGAAATTATTTGCGGCAGCCGATCTGGTGGTCAGCATGGGTGGATACAACACCCTTTGTGAAATTCTCAGTCAGGGGACACCCAGCCTGGTCATCCCGCGCGAAGCACCCCGCAAGGAGCAGAAGATTCGGGCACAAGCCTTTAAACGGCAAAATCTGGTTGATTACATCCCCTGGAACGAATTCACACCCGAGATCTTGCAGGAAAAGATCCTCCATCTCCTGGAAACCCCCGGTCCTTATCTGGAGGCAATTTCTCAGTTTCGGTTAACCGGTATTGAGACCATGCAGCAGCGCCTTCGCGATTTCAGGCCCCAAAAACATGAGCTCACCTGAAAAACCATTTTTAGGAATGATTTTAAAGGGTTTCCCCCGTATTTCAGAGACCTTTATCTCCAATGAAATCCGCTTGCTTGAAAAATTGGGGTTCAACATACACCTTTTCTCGATGCGTCAGCCCCGCGAAAGTTTTACCCACCAAAGCGTTTCTGAAATTCAAGCAAACGTCGATTATCTGCCCGAGACCCTTTTAAGACCGTTGCCGCGGCTTTTGTATCATAATTTCCTTCTGGCACTTCAAATTCCGGGCATATACGCCACAGCATTAAAAGTAGCGCTGCAACGATTTTTAAGGACACGAAAATCGGCCACCATAAAGCATTTATTCCAGGCAGGCTATCTGGTCCATCATTTGCTGCCGCATCAAAATATAAAGCATTTGCATGCGCATTTTGCCCATTCGCCGACATCGGTAGCCATGTTCACCAGCATATTAAGCGGATTGCCCTTCAGTTTTACGGCGCACGCGAAAGATATTTATACATCAGATCCCAGGCAATTAAGCCATAAATTGGCGCTGGCCCGTTTTGTTATCACATGCACGGCTTATAACCGCCGGCATTTAGAGGCCCTGTGTGTTGGAAAATCAAATTCAGTTTTTCGTGTCTATCACGGCATTGATACAGGGCTGTTTGCATCAAAGCGCAAGATCGCAGCGGTGCCCGAAGCGCCCTATCAAATTCTTACGATCGCACGCCTCATTGCCAAGAAAGGCCTGCCGACAGTTTACCGGGCGTTAAAGATACTTCATGAAAATGGAATCCCTTTTGAGCATATTCTCATCGGTGATGGAGAGGATCGCAAAAGCGTATTGGCCCTTATCAAAAAATTGGGCCTCAATGATCAGAGCCGATGGCTGGGAACGCTGCCACATGATGAGGTGTTGAAACATTACCAACAGGCGCATCTTTTTGTGCTGGGCTGTGAGGTGGCTGCCAACGGCGATCGGGATGGTATTCCCAATGTTTTGTTGGAAAGCATGGCCATGGGCGTACCGGTGGTGGCAACCGAAATTTCCGCAATTCCCGAGCTCGTCGAAACCGAAAAAACGGGAATTCTGGTGCCACCCGGCCAGCCCGGCCAGCTGGCGGAAGCCATGATAAGAATGCTAACCGATACCGAGCTTCGATCCCGCGTTATCCCGGCAGCCCGGCAGCGGGTGCTGCAGGACTTCGATAATAAACGGCTTATTAATGAGTTGGCCGAAATTTACAAAAAGGAAGGAATCGTGCCTGCTACAAGTGGCATGGGGGGCAGGGGGTTTTCATAGTGCCCGCTGCTAAACGCCATATGCGAATTTTATTTTATGCGCCTTTCAAACCGCTGGGCCATGACCACCCATCAGGTGATCTGGTGACGGCCACGGAGATTGTTGACTATTTAAAAAGAAAGGGCCACCAGGTCACGGTGGCCAGTTCGCTGCGGTGTCGCTGGATCTTCTGGAAGCCCTGGCTTTGGCTTCAACTCATCATTGAAAAGAGAAGAGTGGTCCGCCGTTTTCTGAAGCAGGATTATGACCTGTGGTTGAGCTATCACACCTATTATAAAGCACCTGATTTGCTGGGGCCCAATGCGGCGCGCCGGCTGAAAATTCCTTATGTTATATTTCAAGGCATATATTCAACCAAACACCGGCGCAAATTGAAAACCTTGCCCGGTTTTTATTTGAATAAAAACGTCCTCTGCAAACCAACGCATGTCTTCACCAATAAGAGAGTCGATTGGTTAAATCTCAAACGGGTTCTTCCCGCTGAACGCCTCAGCTATTTGGCTCCTGGCATCGATCCGGAGCAGTTTTATTTTGATACCCATGCACGCAAGTTGTTGCGCTCACAATGGAATGTCGGCGATGGGCCTGTCATTTTTTCAGCCGCCATGTTTCGACCGGATGTAAAAACCGAAGGTTTGACCTGGGTGATCCGCGCCTGCGCTGAATTGCGGCGCCGCGGAAATCATCTTCATCTGGTTATTGCCGGTGACGGTAAAGAAAGGGACCGACTACAGCGATTGGCCCGGGAACAATTGCCCCACCAATACCATTTTGCGGGTGAGATTCCCCGCGATGATATGTACCGCTATTATCGCGCATGTGATGTGTTCGTATTTCCAGGCATTCGTGAGTCTCTGGGCATGGTTTTCCTCGAAGCCCAGTCATGTGGACTGCCGGTGGTTGCTTTCGATAACGCCGGTGTTCCGGAAGCGGTTCAAAATGGAAAGACCGGATATTTGGTGCCCATGTATGCAGCCGGGCCTTTTGCTGATGCCATCGAACGACTGTTGAAAAATAAAGATCTGCGTCGACAAATGGGCCAAGCCGCCCGGTTCCGCATTCGGCAGGCACATGATTTGAATAAAAATTATCAAAAAATGGAGCGGGTGCTTCAGTCAATCATTTAAACACGCTATAAAGAAGATGGATTTTAAAAATACCACACGTTTCGGGCTTGTACGTCATGCCGAGACACTCTGGAATCGTGAACGCCGAATTCAAGGTCAGAGCGACTCTCCGCTCACATCCAAGGGAAAAAAGGATGCCGATAAATGGGGGCGACAATTAAGCCGATTTTCGTGGGATTGTATACTTATGAGTGATGCCGGCCGTGCGGTAGATACGGCCACACGAATCAATCATCATCTGCAGGCCCCGATGGATTCGGATCCCCGGCTCAGAGAACAGGATTGGGGTCAGTGGACCGGTCAAATTATTACTCACATCCAAACCGAGGCCTCCGAAAGATTGCCAGATGAGCGCAAGACAGGCTGGCATTTTTGCCCCCCGGGTGGAGAAGATCGCGTGAGCGTGTGGCAAAGAAGCCAAAGCGCATTGAATGAGGCCGCTGCCCGATGGCGAGGGGATACGCTTATGATTATCACCCACGAAGGTGTGATCAAAAGCCTGATCTATCATCTTGCCGGTCACAATTTTTTGCCGGGAGAACCGGCACTCATAAAACCCTACCACCTCCACTGGCTCGTTCACACGGGGCAGGTCATCAAAATAGATCAATTAAATGCAATCAAACTGCACTGATCAGGTAAACGCGGTGTCGCCGTCACAATAATTAAATACAATCTTACCATTATTAACCGCCAGGGGGCTGTCGTTGCTTGCGGGGTAATACATAAACAGATGGCTTTGTTTTTTTATCAGTTTTTTGAAGCCGGTTATCTGTTTAAAATACTTTTCTAAACTGGCGGGAAAATCAATGCGGTCGGCCTGAAAGACTTTTGCATACTTCAGCGCTAAATATGCTGCGATTTCAAGATCTGACGGATGCTTAAAATAAAAATCCAGAATTTTTACTCTTATTTTCGTTTTCTTTTTTGATACCGATAAAATTAAAAATCCTTTCGGCTGTCCGCTATCAGACGATTCGGTCGTTATGGCAACATAGGTGAACAATTCACGGGTGGTTGAAAAATAAAAATTGGCCGCGTCTGTTTTTTTCTCACTTTTGGGGACCAACCAGGGATGCTTTAGCATCCAATTGATCACTTCAACCCCGCGAAAAAAAGACGGGCGCTTGATCTGCTGCTCCAAAGCGCTCCCCACCGATTCATTAATTTGATCAACGACTTTCCACCGAAAGTGAGGTTTCGGTCGCCGATTATTGCGCCACGCTCGGCGATATAAAATTCTCTTTGTGATGTTGTAAATCAGTCGATTCAGTCGCATCAGGCCGGTGGGTATTACCTTGGGGCAATGGGTCATCTTATCCAAAAAGGTGATGATCATATCGAAAAATCGAGCGGAAAAATTCAATCGATCCATCCGCAACTGAAAATAGGTCAGGCATCCTAGGTCTTTATAGCCGGCACTCCGGAAGACACTTTCAGCAGGTTTTGTCATTTGCGGTGTGATGTAATCGATTCTCGTATCTTTGATTTCTTCTAAAAGGCGCTGTCCAATTCCGCGTCTTCTAAATTCCGGGATGACATACCAGGCCATCCCCCAAAACACCTTTGAAGTTTGCGCACCGGTTTTTAAAAGACCGGGTAATAATCCCTGATAGCCCACACACTGATCTTCGCAATAGGCGACCAGCAAGACGACATCATCCGGGTGGCCGTATGGGTTTTTTGACTGAGCCAGCGCGCGAATCAACGGTATCGGGACGGCCTTTTTAAATGTGGGATTCCCAATGGTTTTACGGGCAAAATCGTAAAGTTCGGCCAGTTTGATTTTCTCTATTGTAATTTTGCCATTGTTCAAGTTGATGGTCTCCAGCTGCGCTTAACTTTATCTGTTTTCACTCGCTGATGGATTGTATTTAAAACAGGGGCACGCAGACGCCTGCGGCATCATATCATGTACTTTTTCTATAGCAAAGATTGAAAACAGAAGGAAGATGTAACAAACTGTTGACAATAAACGCACGTAATCTTAGGTATTTGAGGGTGCGGGAAGATTTTAGCTGAAATTCATTATATTGCGAATTCAAACAAATTCATATAAAGGTTTCATCCCGTGTGGACCGAGGCTGTGTCGCGTCTATCGAGCCTGGAAAAAGTCCACTATCCGCATGGGATTTTTACGCCAAAAGTGGGATATTGGATCCTGGTTTTAATCGAATGCCTGAACAAAGTCATCTATGAAGATTATTTTTTACTGTCAGCACGTGCTGGGAATCGGACATTTATTCAGAGCGCTTGAAATATGCAAGGAACTGGCAGGCCATGAGGTGATCCTGATAGCCGGTGGGCCCGGGATCGACGCACAATTCCCGGAGCATGTCACGGTGATCAATCTTCCCGTTTTGCAGATGGATTCCGAATTTAAGGGTCTTTTAACGGCTGATAAAAATGCGTCACTGGATCAGATCAAACAAGAGCGGCAGACGAAATTGCTCGCCATTGTTGAAAAGGAAAGACCGGACATATTTCTTCTTGAGCTTTATCCATTCGGCCGGCAGGCGTTTCGGTTTGAACTTGACCCGACCCTGCAGGCCATTCGCAAACATCCATCGCGGTGCGCAGTGATCAGCAGTGTGCGCGATATCTTGGTTGAAAAAAAAAAACCCAAACATGAGCGGCGTGCGATTGAGAGGTTGAATAGCTATTTCGATGCCGTCCTGGTGCATTCAGATCCAAAATGGTTTGCCCTCAAAGAAACTTTTAACCGATTCGACGAAATTAAAATCCCCGTCATTCATACGGGATATATCGCCCCGAAACCCCTGAATGATGATCGGAGCAGGATTCGTAAACATCTTGGAATCGACGAAGAAGATGTGATGATAATTGCCAGTGCCGGTAGCGGCAGTGTGGGCAAACCAATCCTGGAATCCAGCATTCGCGCTATCGATCATTTAAATATTGAAGGCACGCTGCATCTTTTTGTTTATACGGGGCCCTATATCCCTGAAAGTGAGTTTGAAGATTTAAAAGCACTGAAAAAAAGTCCAGGGATTCAAATTTCAAAATTTACATCCGATTTTCAATCTCGTCTCACCGCTGCGGATATATCGATCAGTATGGGGGGGTACAATACCACCATGAATATTTTATCGACAGGTGTGCCCGCACTGGTGTGGCCCTTTGCTGCGAATCGCGAACAGGGCCTGCGCGCGGTACGACTGGCTGAGCGGGGCGCATTGAAACTTCTCCATGATCAGGACCTGAACCCTAAAAATCTTGCCAGAATTGTGGAGAAGATGCTGACCGGTGAAGGGTTACAAGAAGTCGAAATTGATCTGAATGGGGCGGCCCATACGGTTCGATGGTTAGAAGGCTGGCTGGGCAGGAGCTCGAATAATTCATGAAACCATTTCTCTCTGTGATATGGCGACGACTGCCATCGGATATAGCCACACAAATTGAAACGTGTATCAGAGAGGCCTGCACGCATTTGACAAACGCCGCACCGGGAACTGTTTATTTCAGGGCAGATGATGTGGCGGTACCCGGAAGACAGTATTACCGCATGATGGACCTGTTTGCGAAATACCGGGCCCCTTTATCCCTTGCGGTGGTACCTGCCTGGCTGACCCCCCAGCGCTGGAATGCATTGCAGAAGACAGACCTGTCGTTTTCATCTATTTGGTGCTGGCATCAACATGGATGGCGCCATCTCAACCACGAAACAGAAGGTCGAAATCAAGAATTTGGCTCCGGGCGTCTCTTATCCGATATCAAACACGATTTATTAAAAGGCCGGCAACGCCTGGAAAATATTTTGGGCCGTCATTTTTACCCGGTATTCACGCCGCCCTGGAATCGCTGCAGTGTTGACACTTTAGCGTCACTTAAAGAATTCGGATATCATGCGGTTTCCCGCAACTTTGGTGCGTTACCGCCGCCTCCGAAAAATTTGCCCGATCTCTGCGTTGATGTGGATCTGCACACCCGCAAAGACAAAGATCCGCTCTCAGGATGGGGTCGTCTTTTTAAGTCCTTAAAAAAAGATATATCCTCTGGACGCTGCGGAATCGTGCTGCATCACCAGAAGATGAATGCAGCTGCTTTTGATTTTCTGGAGATGCTTTTGAAGACCTTAAACCAATCTAAAATGATTGAGCTGGTAAATTTTAGAGACCTGCTAAAATGAATGGATCAAATAAGACCTATGCCGGATCCGCCAGAGGCGAAGAATAAATTGCCATAAAGGCACTAAGACACGAAACGAAGCCTCTGGTTAAAATACATCTTTGCGTCTTTGTGTCTTGGTGGCGAAAATGTTTTGCCATATAATGCGCATCAATAATGATTAAGAGATTAAATTGAGCGTTTAGGATGAAAATACTTTTCTACTGCCAATATGTTTGGGGGATGGGTCATCTATTCCGTAGTATCGAGATCGCCCGTGCCCTGTCGAATCACAAAGTGTTTCTGGTGGCCGGTGGCCGGGAAATTGACATTCATCTTCCCGGGCATATTCGCCTTGTTCGTCTTCCGGGACTTTACATGGATGAATATTTTACCACCTTAATACCGGAAGATCCGGATAAAACGGTTGAAGATATTCAAACAAAGCGCAAACAAATTCTTTTCGACTTGTGTGATAAGCAAAAACCGGAATTATTAATTATCGAGCTGTATCCCTTTGGGCGCACCATATTCGGTTTCGAGCTTCAGCCTTTGCTTGATGCTATTCATCAGGGGCGGTTCGGTAAGACTAAAATTGTATGCAGTTTGCGTGACATCCTGGTGGAAAAAAGAGATCCGCAAATGTATGAAGAGCGGGTATTAACTCATTTAAACGCCCACTTTGATCTGCTGCTCATTCATTCGGATCCGGAAGTAATGCCGCTTGACCAAACTTTCAGCCGTATGAATGATATTAAAATACCCAGTGTTTATACCGGATTTATAACACAAAAAGCGAAACCCGATGCGGCTAAAAAGTTGCGATCCGAACTGGCAATAGGTGCTGATGAAAAACTCATTGTGGCCAGTGCCGGTGGAGGCCGATCCGGTTACCGGCTGCTTACCAATGTCCTCGAAGCATTTCATCTGCTATCCAAAATCCAACCAATTCGACTTGAGATGTTTGCCGGCCCGTTCAGAGATGATGACGAATTTCGAAAATTATCCGTCCATTCTGCCAAAGGAATCCGAATCCGGCGTTTTACCCAACGGTTTCTTGACTATCTATCGGCAGCGGATGTTTCGGTGAGCCTGGCCGGGTACAATACCTGTATGAATTTGCTGGTGACTCGTATTCCCGCCCTGGTTTATCCCTATTCTCGTCAACGGGAGCAGCCCCTTCGCGTTACTAAAATAAAAAATTTTTTACCTATAAAAATACTACAAGAAACGGATTTAAGCCCCCATGCCATGGCGGATCATATTCAGGAAATGCTGGGTGCTGCGAAGCGATCCGATAGCATGGATTTAAACCTTGATGGCGCTGCCAATACGGCGCATTATCTCACGGATTGGATTGAAGGCCGTATCTGACCATCGCATTGGGCGACTTTACTTCACCAGAAGGGATTTATGTCTGTTATCGGTCGTTGACTCTTTAAAAGAAATTTTTATATATTGATTCGCGAATACAGGCACCATTACGTTTGGTTCCAGAATCATAACGAAGCAATAGCAAATACAGGGGATGACGTTTGGGAACACAATTTGACGCTGTTATTGATAAATATATCGATGATCATACCGACGATGTTTCACCGTTATTGAGGGATCTTATCGAAGAAACGGAAGCGGCAACCGGCCTATCAAGGTGGAGCATTGGAAAAGTAGAAGGAAAATTGCTGCAGTTGCTGGTGAAAATTTCCGGTGCCACAAAAGTGGTTGAAATTGGTACCTTCACCGGATTTTCGGCCTTAATCATCGCCGAAGCCTTACCTGAAGAGGGAAGATTAATCACATGTGAAACCAATGAGAAGCACGCTGAAATCGCCCGGCGTTATTTTGCGAAAAGTCCTGACAATGCCAAAATTCGCCTGGAATTGAAACCTGCTATGGAAACCCTCAAAGGGATTGCCGAATGCAGTGTCGACTTTGTCTTTATCGATGCTGACAAACCTTCTTACGGCCAATATTTTGATGAAGCCATGCGCATCCTGCAAAGCGGCGGCCTTATATTTGTGGATAATGTTTTTTGGCGAAATAAGATCTTCAAACAACCCATTACCAATGAGAATGCCAGGGCCATTGCTGCCTTTAACGAAAAAGTGAAAAATGATGATCGGGCAGAGAAGATAATGCTCAGCGTCCGGGACGGAATTTATCTGATTCGGAAAAAGTAGGATTCTTTAACGCTCATTATTTAATGAAGCGCAGATTTTTTAATAGGAATCATTCCTATTTACTCTCTTTGATGATTATGTTACAGGAACGTTGCGTCAATATTTGTCCCCAAAGCTTTAAATACATTGGCGTTAAACAAATGGCAAATTCAGCATTGCCAAACCGGTGCGAACGCGTTAAATATGATCTTCACTGATTCAACGCTTTGAACCAACAGCCGCCTACATAGTGGGTGGATTGCATGTCAGTGCTTTAAACGATGCGTTGGGCGCCAGGAGACGAGCAACTGGTTCGCAAACAATCCATCGAACGCAAGGCACCTTCTTTATATATCCCGTCTGCTGCAAATTAATGGGGTTCGCTTATGGTTAAACAAGAAATTTTGTCCGGCGATAAAAAAGAGTCCCCGCGCGTCCAGCGGCTCATCGTTCTTCCTTTCACAAAATCATTAGAAATTTCGCTAAAAAGCATACGGGTTCGGTTTTTCCGTTCACTGATAACCACCATGAGCCTGGTTCTCGCGGTTTCCTTTTTAAGTTTTGTAAGAGTCAGTAATGATATTGCCAATGGCATGCTGGCTACCGAGGATCGCTACCTGCGTCAGGCTGTTATTCGATCGGGATATGATCTCGGCCCCGAGGACACCAATGTCGGCGCCAGCCCCAAACAACGTTGGATTATTATCCTTTCGCTGTTGGTGTGTGTGGTGGGCATTGTGAATGCTCAGCTTATGGCGGTAACAGAGCGTTTCCGTGAAATCGGCACCATGAAATGTTTAGGGGCCCTGGATCGGTTTATTTTGAGGTTGTTCATTCTTGAGGCCGGCATGCAGGGCTTGGTCGGTGCGGGTACGGGTGCGCTGGCCGGTGCTTTTTTTGCCTTTCTAAACGGCATATTGCGACTCGGTTTTACGGCCGTGAGCTCAGTTTCGTGGATCAGTGTAATTATTTCCATTCTAATTGCCATCGGTGTCGGCTGTCTGTTGAGTCTGCTGGGCGTTCTCTATCCGGCATTGATTGCAGCCAGAATGCAGCCGGTCGAGGCGATGCGGGTGGAGCAGTAAAAAGCAGCAACCCGTGCGGGTGCTGCGATCGGCTCTTCGAGCCTTGAGGAACGTTCCTTCGGAACTTTAAGATAGAGGCAGATAATCTTTCAAACGAAGTGATCTTCAAGCGAAGCGATATTATTCGCGGAGCGGTCCTCAAGCTTCTCGCCGGTTTAGGCGTGAGGCGGTCGTAAAACAACGCAGTTCGTTTTAGGAGCATATTATGGCAGAATCGACGAATATTGTTCGCGTTACCGATGTGTATAAAACGTTCCAGCTTGGCAAGGTAGAGGTCCAGGCCCTCCAGGGCGTAAACCTTGAGATCTCGCGGGGTAATTATATCTCCATCATGGGGCCCTCCGGTTCAGGAAAGAGCACGCTTTTTAATATGATCGGCGGTCTGGACAAGCCCACTTCCGGAAAAGTGTTTATCGATGAAGTTGATATCGCTCAGCTGGATGCCTATGAGCTGGCCTGGCTGCGCTGCCGTAAGATTGGTTATATATTCCAAACGTTCAATATCATTCAAGTCATGACTGCCCTTGAAAATATTACGCTTCCGATGATTTTTTCGGGAATGAACAACGATGCGGCGGTAGAAAAAGGTCTGCAACTTCTGGAGCTTGTGGGGTTGGGTGATCGATACAGCCATAAGCCGTTTGAGCTTTCCGGCGGTCAACAGCAGCGGGTGGCGATTGCCAGGGCGCTGGCGAATGATCCGGCCATTATTCTGGCGGACGAACCGACGGGCAATCTTGATCTGACCACCGGCGAGGAAATCATCGCCCTACTCAAGCGCCTGAGCGAGGAGCGAAAAGTGACGGTCATATCTGCCACCCATGATTTCAAGATGCTGAATGTATCTGATCAGGTGGTCTGGATTCGGGATGGAACCATCGATAAAATTGAAGACCGTGAAGAACTGTCGATTTCTATTGGAAAAATCGATACCCGTCATTAGAGACCAGTTGCTGGCAGCTGACCGCTGGTCACTGGCTATTGGCAGCTGGTTTCGATTGGCCGCCAACCGAAAAATTTAGAATAGCAAACATTAAGAAAATGCAGTTTCTACCTATCAAAAAACATATTAAAAGCTTATCTCGCCCTGTAGGGCCAGCAACCCGGAGCCAGAAGCCAGTGGCCAGTAGCAAGCAGCTAAAAGCCGGAGTCAAATGGGTTGGTATTTATCTTCTACTCATGAGTTGCTTATTGTGGACACCCACAGGTGCAGTTGGGATGTCGCCAGATGCTCATTCAGATGGGCTTATGGAGGTTATCGGCAAGCTTTCCGCATTAACTGACCGTAGCACCGGCACAGCCGGAAATCAGGAAGCCGCTCTTTATATAAAGCAAAGGTTAGAGCAACTCGGTTATAGCGACCTGGGGTCTTATCGGTTTTCCGTGCCGGTTATGCGCAATGAGAAAAGCAGCTTAATTCTTGCTGGGCGCAATGTTCAGGTTGACCTGCACCCGATACGAGGCAATGCGGTTACGCCCCAGACGGTGGCACCACCGGGATTATTCGGTCCTTTGATTTATGTCGGTCGCGGTGAGTTAAAGGATTTAAATGCCAAACAGGTTGCCGGTGCAATTATCCTGATGGAGTTTGATTCTGGAAAAAATTGGCTGCACGCCGCCAATCTGGGCGCCAAGGCATTAATATTTATTGATCGCGGCGAAGCTCCCAATATTTTCTTAAAAGAAAAATTCGAATTTTCGCCCCTTCAGTT
>JAAUXY010116061.1_pt1 | contig 13096 bp, 10 predicted proteins | sample 7278121 | NCBI WGS metagenome assembly JAAUXY01 (sample SAMN14350117, study PRJNA611818) | marine sediment metagenome | isolation source: surface marine sediment (1.8m) | place: French Polynesia: Moorea | collected 2018-08 | reverse complement strand
AGCTTCTCCTTGTGCTCGCCGAGGCTCTTCTCGGTCGAGTAGACCAGGGTGTCGAGCTGGTTGCGTGCCTCGACCGTCTTGCGACGCTCCTGGTCTTCCTGGGCATGCTCCTCGCCGTCTCTCACCATCTTTTCGATCTCGGACTCGTCGAGCCCGCTCGAGGCGGTGATGGTGATCTTCTGCTCCTTACCGGTGCCGCGGTCCTTCGCCGACACGTTGACGATGCCGTTGGCGTCGATGTCGAAGGTGACTTCGATCTGCGGCACACCACGCGGCGCCGGCGGAATGCCGACCAGGTGGAATTTGCCGAGGGTGCGGTTGTCGCGCGCCATCTCGCGCTCACCCTGGAGCACGTGCACCTCGACTGAGGTCTGCGAGTCCGCGGCGGTCGAGAAGGTCTCGCTCTTGCGCGTCGGAATCGTCGTGTTGCGGTCGATCAGTTTGGTGGTGACGCCGCCCAGAGTCTCGATGCCGAGGGACAGCGGCGTGACGTCGAGCAACAGCACGTCGGTCACGTCTCCGGCCAGCACACCACCCTGGATGGCGGCACCGAGCGCCACCACCTCGTCGGGGTTGACGCCGCGGTGCGGCTCCTTGCCGAAGAACTCTTCCACCTTGCGCTGGATGATCGGCATGCGGGTCTGGCCACCGACCAGAACCACCTCGTCGATCTCCGAGGACTTGATATTCGCATCCTTGAGCGCCTGACGGCAGGGAATGAAGGAACGGTCGACCAGTTCCTCGACCAGCTGTTCGATCTTCGAGCGGGTCAGCTTGACGTTGAGATGCTTGGCACCCGAGGCATCAGCGGTGATGAAGGGCAAGTTGATCTCGGTCTCCTGGGTCGACGAGAGTGCGATCTTGGCCTCCTCGGCCGCCGCCTTCAGACGCTGGACGGCCATCGGGTCCTGGGATAGGTCGATCCCCTGATCTTTCTTGAACTCGTCAAGCAGCCAGTTGATGATGAGCTGGTCGATGTTGTCGCCACCGAGGTGGGTATCGCCGTTGGTCGACTTGACCTCGACCACGCCCTCGCCGACCTCGAGGATCGAAATGTCAAAGGTGCCGCCACCGAAGTCATAGACCGCGATCTTCTGATCGGTCTTCTTGTCCAGGCCGTAGGCCAGGGCCGCGGCGGTGGGCTCGTTGACCAGCCGCTTGACTTCCAGGCCGGCGATGCGACCGGCATCCTTGGTCGCCTGCCGCTGGGCATCGTTGAAATAGGCCGGCACGGTGATCACCGCTTCCTTGACCTCACCGCCGAGATGATCTTCCGCCGCCTGCTTGAGCTTGCGCAGCACCATGGCGGAAATCTCGGGCGGCGAGTACTTCTTGTCCTCGACGCGAACCCGAACGCCGCCATTCTCGGCCTTTTCGACCTTGAACGGCACCATTTTCATCTCTTCTGAAACCTCGTCGTAGCGTCGGCCCATGAAGCGCTTGATCGAGTAAACGGTGTTTTCCGGATTGGTCACTGCCTGGCGTTTAGCCACCTGGCCCACCAGGCGTTCGCCGCCCTGGGCGAAGCCGACCACCGAGGGCGTCGTGCGCGCACCTTCGGCGTTGGCGATGACCTTGCCTTCTGAACCTTCCATGACCGAGACGACACTGTTGGTCGTTCCCAGGTCGATACCGATGATCTTGCCCATTCTCATAACCTCCTATGGCAGGTCGCCGAATCGGAGACCGCTCCTCTCATGGAGCTAGCCTCGCTCGTTGAAAGCTGTCTGTATGAAAGCTTCTATCTGAAGCTTTTGTAGGTGTGGAGCTGCGCTGAACCGCGCTGGCAGACATATCCTACAAACCTTAGTCTGCAACTGTCAACCCCGCACTCACCCTTATATGACAAACCACGACTCATATTTATTCCCAGCCCCAAAAAGATTTGCCCCGCAACGGAGCGGAGCTCCCTTGCAGGCAAATCTCGTTGGCCCAACCCCTCCTCGGCTGTAGAGCGGCGCCCGGATCCCCGAGGACGGCGCGGAGGCGTGTCTGAGCGCGGCCTTCTTGGAGCCGTTAATCTTCTTACAATCAGCACTTTAGAGGCCGATAGGGGCCGCGCGAGTTCAGCGCAGCGCCGCCCGCAGGGGTCCGGGCGACGCGGCTCAATGCCCGTTTCGTAGAGCCCCTAATCGATCAGCCACAGGGGCTCGACGTCGTTCGACGGCGGACGCAGGAACTGCGGGTCGAGCAGGAAGTCACCGGTGATCGCCTCGGTGGTGGATAAGTCGGGATCACGACGGCCGTCGACCACCGGCACGATGCGATAGCTGACGTCGTCGGTGGAATAGGTCAGATCGTAGCCGGCCTGGTCCCTCAGATCGGACGGGGCGACGAGACTGCGTTCGGAAAGCTCGTCGAGAGACTCCGGATAGTGGACCTCGACCAGGAAGAAAGTCTTGGCCGCCCGATCGATCTTGAGGTAAAGCGACTGACGCAACTGGCGCTGGACCCCCAATCGCTGGTTGTCCTGCCATGGAAACGGCAATAGGAACGAACCGGGTTTGATCACCAGAGTCAACGTCAGCACGAGCGCCAAGGCGCCACCCAGGACCGGGCCGGTCCACTTCTGCATCCATCCCGACGACGCCGAGGCCTTGCCTTGATCCGCGGTCATCCCCGCCAATTCGAGCTCCTCGGGCTCGGGAGGGGTAAAAATTTCGGCTCGCAGCGGCTCCGATGGAGTCGTCGGGACCGTCGGCAGCTCCAGCGACGCGCCCGGTTTGGGACTGCCCTGATGCTCGACCAGATCGTTCTGCAAAAGATTGTAGAGAGCGAACTGTGCCTGGTAGCGGTTCAGGCCGAGATCGCTGGCGACGGTGGCAGCGGTGACCTGTCTCGAGACCTTGAGCATCATGGCCTCTTGCTCGGCGCTGATCCAGATGCCTTCACCGGTACCGTCGCCGTCGCGCCCGAGAACCCGCGCATCGCTTCTCTGCGGCACCCGCCGGTAGGCCGACTCGAGGTCGGGTACCGGGCCGGCGATACCGCCTCTGCCGCCGAGATCGTCGATCGATCGGATCAACAGCTCATCGATCGAAATCGGGCCAAAACCTTCCTCGAAAGAGACTTCGTCGCCGCTGTAGAACTTGAACTCGCCGGTGGTCCAGGTCAAGACCTGGAGCATCAACTTGTAGGTCTGCCGGCGCAGACCCTCGAGCAGCTCTTCCCGACTCACCAGACCTCGGCTCACCAGCAGATCTCCCAAGCTGCCGCTGCCGCCCCCCTGGTGATCGCGAACCGCCGCCGAGAAATCTTCTGCCGAGATCAGATCCTGACCCTGGAGCACCTCGCCGAGCCCCTCTTCGACCGTCTGATTGAGCGCATCGGCAGCAACGATCGCACCCTCGAGAAGCGAAATCGCCACGATGTCGTCTTCACCCTGGACGGTGAGAATACCGCTCAGGCGCTGCGCGGCGAGGCTCTGGAGCACCCGCGGTAGCGCCAGACTCTGCAGTTCGCCTTCGAGGCTCATGACATCGCTCCCAGACCCCTCGAGACCTATCTGAGAGTCCGTCTGCCCGCGAGGACGGGCCGCAGACGCACCAGGAAGACCAGAGCCAGGCCCGCACAACCGAGGGCTACAGGCAACATTGGAGCCAGGTCGTGGGCCAGGGGTACACGGTAACCCAGCTTGCCCACGAACATGGAAGTCAGGAGGCACGCCGGTAGCAGGATGGCCAGGAGCGCCCGCCCACCTCGTCCGTCGCGAACCGACTCGAGACCCGGCACCAGGGCGCGGACCCAGCGGTCGGTCTCCGGTGGCAATAACGTGGTGTTTTCCAGCAGATCCGACCGATATCCCAGCTGATTGCGCACCAGGTGCAGGGTCACGGCGAGAAGCATGATGCCAGCGACCACCGACAGCGAGAAGTGGCGGCGCCACAGATCGACCGCGGTCTGCGAAGCCTGCTCACCATGCCAGATAGAGCTCAGGTTCTGCTTGAGCTCAGCAGCACGCAGCAGGCCCCCGTCGACGCCGACGGTGCTTTCTTCGACCGCCACCTCAGCACGATCCCAGGCCGCCACGCGAGCCCTGTCGAGCTCCCTCGCTCGGGCGATGGCAAGGTTGGAATCGGAAAACTCATAGAGCTGAGAGTATGCCTGCGCCAGATTGAAAAATGCCTCGGCCATATTCGGATCGTACTGCGAGGCCTGGCGGAAGTAATTGACGGCAGTGCCGTAGTCTTTGCGGCGATGGTGGTAGACCCCCAGGTTGTTGCGCGCCGCCGCCGAGTCGGCCCCTCTGAGCTCCTCGGTCTCGATCAGGGTCGTATAGAGCGACCGAGCATGCTCCCACTGGCCGAAACGACGGTGTAGATCGGCCGTCAACTCGCGCGTCGCCGGATGCTGTGACATCAGGGTGCGCATCACCCCGAGATCGGAAAACAGCGAGCCATAGAGTCTGTCAGCAGCCAGGTTGTCGAGAGCCCTCACCGGCGGCGCCAGGGTCAACTGTACCGCCCGCTGCTGAAAGGACAGGGCCAGAGAACCGACGCCGAGGCCCAGCCAAAACAGCATGAAGACCACCTTTTCGCTGACCGAGCCGTAGCCCCAGAGAAGTATCGACCAGTAGATGGCGAGCCACAGCAGACCCGAGGGTAAGACCAGGGGCCAGATCAGGGCCAGGACGGTGAGTATGTCGGCGGTCTTTAGCGCCATCGGCGGTGACATGAACCGAGCCAGATCGTAAAACAGCGCCCCACCTTTGGTCGCCATCTGCAGGCCGATGAAGACAGCACCGCTCAGCAGCAGCGAACAGAGTACCCAGAGGCCGACGTTGTGGAGCCAGATGTTGCGCTCCACCGGCAGCTTCAAGAGCGCGACCAGACCGGCGATGCCGTGGGTCAAGATGCCGGGATAATCCCCCTTGAGATGGCTGATGGTGGCCCCGGCGAAACGGATTTCAGGGCGCCCCGGATCGAGCCTTCGAGCAGCATCCAGGGCCCAGCTCGCGCGCTCGAAATTGCCTTCGCGGGCCGAGTCCATGGCGAAGGCGCTGGCTGCATTGGCCAGATCCGGCAGCTTCGACATACCGAGGCGCTCGGCCGCGGCGCCGAGTTGCTCCACGGCGCTCGCGGCCGCCTCCTCTTCCCCTTTGTAGTAGGCCCGTGTCCAGCTGCGCCAGTGCTCGGTCAGAAGACGCAATTGCTGACGCACTGGAGAGGTCAGCTCAAGACCGGGAGCACCGCTCGGATCCTGAGCCGCGGCATGACCGGGATGCCAGAAGAGCATGCTCGTCAGCACCGCGGCGCTGACCATGATGCGCCATCGGCAAGATCGTGTCGTAGATCGCACTATGCGATACACGCCTCGAGCATACCTCAGGGGGATTCTGACTCCCTCCCTCATCAACCGACTACCCTCTTAGTCCGACGTAGCCCGCGCGCAACTGATAAATAACGTCTTTGAGCATCGCGTCTTCCTGCGACGACAGATTTCCCTGAGTCTTGGTGCGCAGTACGCTCAGCAGATCGATGTGTAGGCGAGCCAGTTCGAGGCTTTGCGCCGCGCCGCGGGGGTCCGCGTTGTGCGCTTCTCTGAGGTAGATCGTGGCCGGTTCGGCGAGCAGGCCGACGAGATCAAAGAATCCGGGACCTTCGGCTTCTTCAGAGGCTTTGGAGGGTCCCTCGGGCTCAGCGAAAGGTCCCGCCGGCGGCTCTGCCGATACCGGCGTCGCGGCAGGGGGCGTCGCGGCCGGGGGCGTCGCGGCCGGGGGTGCCGAGAGGGTCGGTTGAGGCGACGCGGATGCCGTGCCGGTGGCCGCCGATTCCTTGTCCAGGTCGCGAAATTCTTCGCGGAGCTCACCGTCGGCGGTAAACATCCTGCGATCGGTCACTTTGAGACTCTTTTCACTCAACGACTTACCCTACCTTCCCTCTGCTCGAGACTGACCGCGGGCACGGAGATCGCACGGTCTTGTCTGTAGATGCCCGCTGATAGAAGATATTCCACATCCCCCGGCGAGGGGGCGTTTCGCCGACGTTGCGGACAACTCGACTGGAGCTCCTGAACGGGCGACCTATTCTAACCGCAAAGCGTGAAGCGGGAGACACATGGCCCACGCTGACATCGAAAAGCTCAAACAGCTGGTGATCCGACTGCGCTCCCCCGACGGTTGTCCCTGGGATCGCGAACAGACGCTGGAAGACTTCAGGGCCTATCTCCTGGAAGAGGCCCACGAGACCGCGGCGGCGATCGATACCGGCGACCGTCAAGACCTCCGTGAGGAGCTTGGCGACCTGATTTTCCAGGTCGTTTTCGTCGCGCGGCTGGCAGAGGAAGAAGGCGCCTTCGAGCTGGCCGACGCGATCGACGCCGTGCACGCCAAGATGATCGAGCGTCACCCCCATGTCTTTGGCGACCACCGGCTCGACGACGCCGCGGCGGTTCTTAGAACCTGGGAGCGACGCAAGGCCTCGCGACGGCAGCCCGAACAGAGCCTGCTCGCGGGTATCCCAGCTTCCCTACCGCCGATGACCACCGCCCTGAGAATCGGCCAGAAAGCCGCCGGAGTCGGCTTCGACTGGCAGACCGCCGGCGACGTCCTCGACAAGGTGCACGAGGAGCTGAAGGAAGTGGACGAAGCCGTCGCCGGCGGCGAGCGCGAGCGATGCCAAGACGAGATCGGCGACCTGATGTTTACGATTGTCAACCTGGCGCGCCACCTGGGCATCGATCCCGACACGGCGATGGCTGGAGCCAACCGCAAGTTCCGGCGACGATTCGAGACCGTGGAGTCGGCGTTTGCCGATCGAGCGCACGGTCTTGCCGACGCCTCTTTCGAAGAGATGGAAGACGCCTGGCATCAGGCCAAGCGTGCAGACAAGTCAGCTAAAGATCAGTTATGATGGGCTTTTACAGCGGATGCTGGTAGCTTCTTCGGGCGCGTCCGAGAGCTTTATTCCGCTGGCGCGCCTTGAGCGCGGCTTATTTCGTTAGCGCGCCTTCAGCACAGCTTGTCGCGCTAACGCGCCATTGCCAAGATTGCCGCCGACGCGACATTGTGCGGACGACTCTATCGCGACCATGACCCGCTACCACAGCCTCGACGACCCGAGCACCTTCCGGCAATTCGTGCGCAATCTTCAGGAAGGTATCTACATCACCAATCCTGACGGCGAGTTGCTCGACGCCAATCCGGCAATGCTAGAGATCTTCGGCGTCGAGACTCTCGAAGAGCTGCGCGACTACAGCGCACCCGACCTCTACCTGGATCCCCGGCAACGGCAGCAACAGATGGATGTGCTGGCCAAAGAAGGCACGGTGCGTGAGTTCGAGATCCAGGTCAAGCGCCCCGACGGTGGCATCAGGACCCTGCTCGACACCTGTTATCTGGTCGAAGACGAAGGCAGCGGCGAGATCACCTACCATGGCATTCTGGTCGACATCACCCGGCGCAAGGAGCTGGAAGAGCAGCTGCGCGAATATAGCGTCCGCGATCCCCTGACCGGCTGCTACAACCGGCGTTACCTGGCGCAGGAGCAACAGCGGCTCGAGTGCGATGAGTCGAGCTGGGGCGCGATCGTCGTCGATATCGATCACTTCAAAGAGTACAACGATCTCCACGGTCACCAAGCGGGCGACGAAGTCCTGGTACGGGTCAGCCGTTTTCTGATGCGCCACGTCCGAGCTGAGGACCCGGTGGTGCGCATCGGCGGAGACGAATTCCTGACCCTTCTGCTCGGTGCCCGGGGGAATTTCACCGCCGAGGCGGCGCAGCGTATTCGCTCGGTCGTGCAAGGCGAAGCGCCGGTGCCGCTGTCCTTTGGATGGGCGCTGCGCGAGGACGGGGAGACGCTACAACAGACCATCGGCCGCGCTGACCGCGGCCTGATCCGCGTGCGTCTCGAGCAGCGGGGCGAGAAGCGATGGGCGAACTCGAGGCGATGAACCTGGACCCGGAAGCCGACCTGACCGGCCCGAAGCATCGGATCCTGCTCGGGGATCACCAGATCCAGCTGCCAGCCGGTTTGACGGTGACCGACTGGACGATCGAGAAAGTCCGCTGGCAGAACCCGCGGATCCGCACATTTCTGGGCTGCATCCGGCTGCTCGGCGGAGTGCTCGAGAGCAACTATGCCATCCTCCACTGTTCCCCGGAGCGATTGCAGGAGATCTGGCGCAAGGTCTGCCAGGTCAGCGAGCTGATCCGAACCGAGATGGCGCCTTTGCTGGCGGCGCCGTCGCGTTTCCCGGCGCTCGAGCAAGCGCGCCAGCGTGCGGATCTTTCGCTCAGCATGCTCTCGGATTCCGTCCTCACCGATCTCGAGAAATTCTCCGCCGAGGTTCCCAGCCGGGAGCTGCTCAAGGTGCGCAAGCTGCTGTGCGTTTCGATCGGCAAGATTCACGGCTTCCTGCAGGACGCCTTCGGCGAGATCATGGCGAACGATCCCCGAAGCTTTCATGACGCCGATTATTTTCTTTCCCGACGTTTCCCCCAGGATCTCGAGGAGGCGGAGTGGCTGCACGCCACGGTGGGTCGGTTGGCGCAATATCTCGACCGGATGGACCCGGATCGCGCGCGGTGCCTGGGGGTGCTGGCAGCCGGTATCGCCCGGGAAAAGTCACTGCCGGTCGGCCGCACCTGGGAGCAGGCGACGGAGTTTCTACAGGAGCTGATCGACGTCTTGACGCCCAAGCTCAAGGAGGTCTTGGCGCTGCGCGGTATCCGGTTCTACGAAATGGAGATCCTCGACCGCTACGCCACCGAGATCCCGACCCAATGTCGGGTCCTGATCGAGCTCTACGCTTCCGGGCGGCAGGCGATCGACAATATGAAAGGCGCCTTCGATGGTTCGCTGCCCGAACGAGAGCAGAGCGTGCGAGATCTGGAGACCTGCCACGCGGTATTCGCCGCCCGCCTGGTCGAGCTGATGCGCGAAATCGACACCGAGCTCCAGGATCTCTACGCCTTCGTGCCGATCTGGCTAGACGGCATTACCAAGCGACGCGCGCTCCTGCTCAAGAGCCACCTCGAAAAGCGAAGCGACAACCCGGCCGAATAAGTGACGCGACAGGCTGCGGGCGATGTCGGCGGCGCCCCCAGGCTAGATTCCATCCAGCTGGTAGGCCGGTCGCGTGGGTGGGCTGCGCGCGGCGCTGCGTGACTCGCCCGGCCCTCGGCGAGAAGCTGTAAGCTTCAGTTCATCAGCGGCTTACGCCACAGCGCTTCGCCGGAGCGCTCGGACATCCTCGCCCGTGCTCGCTCCACCCACGCGACCTCTTTTAGCACAGCGCCGCCCGCAGGGGTCCGGGCGACGCGGATCGATGTCCGGCTCTGGATGAGATCTAGCCTAGCGCCCCTACTGCAAGAGCTTCGTTTCCGGATGGGTCAGGCTCCAGTTATACCAGAAGCTGTCAAAGCCGTCGAGTCGCGGGACGTCGCCGGCGAATCGTTCCTGTTCGGGATCGAAGGCCGCCCCGGAGGCGTGGTGCCAGACGCCCTCGCGCTGCTCGAAGCCGCCCTCCGTCGAGACGAAGGCAACAGTCGAGTAGAAGATCGCCACATCTTTAGGCCGGTACAGAAAGATGCGGCGCTCACCGGCCTCAAAAGTGGCGCCGCCCGTGAACCTCGCGAACGGTACGGCGTAGGCCTGCCCCTCGAGCTGAAAGGTGTAGATCGGCTCCTTGGTCGGCAAGCGATCGTCTGCCGCCTCCATGCCGCGAAAGCCCTCCTCACCCGAGAAGTAGTTGTCATAGGGGTTGTTGTCGTCGTGCTCGACCCCATCGACAGAAAGGATCCAAGTGTTCGGGTGCTCGGCCTTCCAGGCTTCCCAGGTCATCTTCGAGCCATACGGCAATTCCACCAAGCGCGTGCCTCGGTACTCTCCGGCCAAAGCGTCGCCGGTCATGATCGACCAGTAGGAATCCGTTTCCTTGTCCTGCATCACCAGGGAGGCATGCATCAATCCCCCCGAGGCTTCGAAGTTGAGCTGCCGCTGCCCATAGTCGCGGCCGTACACGACGGCCGAGTTGGCGAGCGGTCACCATACGGCGGCGAACGCGATATCGCCGTTCGAGTCGTTGACCACCTCGTGGCGATTGAGCAGGTTCAGGCTGTAGGCCTTGGCCACGCCGTCGATCGCCACCCCCAATACCCAGGCATCGTCCGGGATCTCCGCCTCGGTGGCTTTGACGAACTCAGGGGTGTCGATCGAAGCGATCCGTCCCCTGGGGATGAGCTGCTCAAACTCCTCCGGCAAGCCGGCCGGTGGCTCGGAAGCGGAGACCCACAGCGCGCTGCTGGCGAGAAGACAGACGAAAGGCGAGAGCCGAGAGGAAATCATGCGATTCCTTTCAAGACGGTTCGTAGAAACGGACTCAGGCGCGGAGCGAAGGTTCCGCGACCGGCAATTCGGGTAGTCAGCCTCTATACGGGCAGACCCGGCAAGAGGATTGGGTCGAGATCAGTTTGCGGCCGGGCCTACCGCTCGGCCCTCGAAGGAATGATCAAGAACGTCGACGACGGTCTTGAGCACCAGGAAAAGCGCGCCGGTTTCCTCCTCGGTCAGAACGACCGGATCTTCATCGTCGGGAGCGTCAATCAGAGTCTCGACCATGTACCGCATGACGAACGGCTGGCGGCTCGCTTCCACTTTCGCGACTCGCTCAACGAACTTCACGTGCGCGCCTTCGAGCCGCTGCAACAGGCCTTCATTCTGATCGAGCCAGTGCTCGATCTGGCTGCCGCTAACATCTTCGACGGCCCCGTCGGCACTCTTTTGGAATATGCGATAGATGGTGAAAAACATGGCGAAGGCCAACTCGGCAGCCTCGCGGCTCAGGTCTTCCGTGTAAGCGGCGATGAAACCGATCAGCTCGCGCTGCTTTTTTGCCACTCGATTCATCTCCCGCTCGGCTCGGCGCGCGGAGAAGGCGGCGATTTCTTGACAGGTCTCCTCGACCTGGAATTCGCTGATCGGCTCCATGGCTAAGGGCTATTCCGGAAGGGTGCCTTCAAGCTTGCAGATGATGCCGAGCATGATCTCATCGGCGCCGGCACCGATCGATAGCAGGCGGCCGTCACGGTACGCCCGGGCGACCGGCGACTCCCACATATAACCCTGACCGCCCCAGTACTGCAGGCAGCTATCGACCACCTCGCGCTGCAGCCGGCCAGCCTTGAGCTTGGCCATCGACGCCAGACGGGTGACGTCCTCGCCGGCCACCATCAGCTCGGTGGCGCGGTAGACCAGGGAGCGAAGGGCCTCGACCTCGGTCGCCAGTTCGGCGAGGCGATAGTGCACCACCTGGTTGTCGAGAATCGACTTGCCAAACGCCTGGCGCTCGCGGGTGTAGTCGATCGTCTCGCGGATCACGTTCTCGAGACCGACCACGGTGTTGGCCCCGGCCCAGAGCCGCTCTTCCTGAAACTGCATCATTTGATAGGTGAAGCCCATGCCCTCCTCGCCGATCAGGTTGCGGCGGGGCACCCGGACGTCGTCGAAGAAGATCTGCGCGGTATCCGACGACCACATGCCGAGCTTCTCGAGCTTGCGCGAGCGCTCGACACCGGGGGCGTCCAGGGGCACGACGATCAGCGACTTGTTGCGGTGTGGAGCACCGTCCGAGGTGTTGGCCAGGCAGCACATCCAGTCGGCCTGATGGCCGTTGGTGATCCACATCTTCTCGCCGTTCAGCACGTAGTCGTCGCCGTCGCGTCTTGCCGTGGTGCGGATCGAGGCGACGTCGGATCCGGCTCCCGACTCGCTGACTCCGAGACAGCCGACCACGTCACCGGCGATCGACGGCGCTAAAAACTCGCGCTTGAGCTCGTCGGTGCCGAAACGATCGAGCGCCGGGGTACACATGTCGGTATGGACTCCGATCGCCATCGGCACGCCACCGCACTTGATATGCCCCAGCTCTTCGGCCATCACCATGGCGTAGGACCAATCGAGGCCCATGCCGCCATACTCCGGTGGTCGCGTAATGCCTAGAAACCCGGCGTCGCCGAGCTTCTTGAACAACTCGTGGGCGGGGAACGTTTGTGCCTCCTCCCACTCCTCGACATGAGGATTGATCTCGGTCTCGATCAGCTGGCGCAGCGACTCGCGCATCAGCTGGTGTTCTTGGGTGAATTCCATCCGGCGATTATAGACCCAGCCGTCCGGTCAAACGAGTCGGACGCGTCCGACCTGTCCGACTTGTCAGACCCGACTCGGCTGCCTCACAGCAGGGCGACCAGAATCGGGATCATGCCGTCGCCGGCAGCCAGGGGGCTCAGCGCCTTGCCGAGCACGGCGCCGAAGGCCCGCTTCGGATCGTCGACCTTCATGGCGTAGCCCGGCCGAGGCGAGGTGGTGAGCAGATCACCGACCTCAATAGCGCCGAAGCTGGCGTCGACCCTGCACGTCACCCTGCCGACCAGCGCCACCGGCAGCCGGGCAGAGGCCTGCCGGCGGCGCCCCAGGACGATGCCGGGTCGGGTGTCGCCGGCACCCGAAATCACTCCCGCGACCCGTTTGTCGTATGCCTCTGTACTGCGGCGTAGCCTTGAGTCTTCGTCGAAGACCACCACATCACCGGCTTCGAGCCTGGCACCGTCGGCGACGTGGAAGTCCTCGGCACAGTCGGCGTTCGGCACGTGAATGGCGCCGGTCTCACCGTCCAGGTGGATCGTCGTCTCATCGTTCTTGTTCTGCAGGAAGAGATCGCCGTCATGGCCGGCACCACCGAGGTGAACATTGCCGGTTTCGCCGCTCAGGCGAATCGATTCCTGACGCGGGCCGCTGTAGAGGACGATCTCGCCGGATCGGCCGTACATCGAGATCATTTTCTTGCCGACCCCGTTGGCCAGATAGAAACTGCCGTAGTTTCCGTGCCCGCCGAGCTCGAGGCTAGCCCCGGCGTCGAGCCGAATCGTCGACTCGCCGTCGCGGTTGACGAGCAAGAGGCTGCCGTCCTCGCCATGGCCTCCGACACGTACCTCGCCGGCGAGGCCCTTGACCTCGGCATAACCGGTGGCGGCATCGAGGCGAATCGTCCGCCGATCGAGGCTGTCGCGCAGAGAGACCCGACCGGGCTGACTGCCCCCCAGCTCGAGACTGCAGGTCTCGGCATCGAGACGGATCGACTTCTCCTCGTCTGAGCT
>JAAUXY010093387.1_pt1 | contig 13098 bp, 11 predicted proteins | sample 7278121 | NCBI WGS metagenome assembly JAAUXY01 (sample SAMN14350117, study PRJNA611818) | marine sediment metagenome | isolation source: surface marine sediment (1.8m) | place: French Polynesia: Moorea | collected 2018-08 | reverse complement strand
TGCCAGGTGGATCTGTTCGACGTCGAGACCGGCAATCCATGGTTGCAGGGTATTGCGATGCTGCCGGAGCCCGAGGCCGTGCGGGCCTGGAACGCCGACGCGCGCCCCGAGGCGGAGCGCGTGATGGAGGCGCAGGGCCGTGAACGCGATTCCCCGGCTCTGGCCGATTCCCGGCAACGCGTGAACGCGTTGTGCGAGCGCCTGAACGCGCACGTGCGACAGGTCGTCGACGAGGCCCTCGATGCCGGCAAGGTGGTAGGCACGGTCGGTGGCGACCACGCCGTGGCGTTCGCCGCCATCGAGGCGCACGCAAAGCGCCATCCGGGAATGGGGATCCTGCAAGTCGACGCCCACGCCGACCTGCGCCACGCCTACGAGGGCTTCGAGTGGTCCCATGCTTCGATCATGGAGAACGTGTGCCGGCGCATCCCCGAGGTGTCGCGGCTCGTTCAGGTCGGGGTGCGCGATTTCTGCGAGGAGGAGCTCGATCGCATCCGCGGGTCGAACGGGCGTATCGTGACCTGGTTCGACGCGCTGCTCGCCGGCGAGCGGTACGAGGGCGAGACCTGGGCCCGGCAGGTCGAGCGAATCGTCGCCGGCCTGCCGCAGGAGGTCTACGTTTCCTTCGACATCGACGGGCTCGACCCGGCGCTGTGTCCCCACACCGGCACTCCGGTCCCGGGCGGGCTCTCGTTTCACGAGGCGAGCTACCTGGTGGGCCGCATCGCTCGCTCCGGGCGGCGAATCGTCGGCTTCGACCTGGTCGAGGTGGCGCCGGGCCCAGACGCGGACGAGTGGGACGGCAACGTGGGGGCGCGCATCCTGTACAAGCTCATCGGCTGGAGCCTATGCTCGCTCGACGGCGGGCCGCCGGCCGGCTGAGTGGTCGCACGCACTGAAGGGCAGAATCGACAACGCGCGATACCGGTCGCGCTCGCACAGGAGCATATCTGAAATGGGCCCCATCTCGACGTTCATCGAGCACCATTACCGCCACTTCAACGCCGCGGCGCTTCGCGACGCCGCGCGCGCCTACAAGCACCATGTGCAGAGCGGGCGCAAGATGATGGTCACGCTCGCGGGCGCGATGAGCACGGCGGAGCTCGGCTTGAGCCTCGCGCAAATGATTCGAGAGGACAAGGTCCATGCCATCACTTGCACCGGTGCCAATCTGGAGGAGGATCTCTACAACCTCGTCGCGCACGATCACTACGAGCGCATTCCCGGCTACCGGAATTTGACCGACGAGCAGGAGCAGGCACTGCTCGAGCGCCACTTGAACCGCGTGACCGACACGTGCATCCCCGAGGAGGAGGCGATTCGGCGCATAGAAGGCGCGATCCTCGAGAAGTGGCAGGCGGCGCAGACGCGCAACGAGGGTCGTTTGCCGCACGAGTACTTCTACGAGATCATCAAGGAGGGAAGGCTCGAGCAAAGCTATCAGATCGACCCCCGGGACTCCTGGCTGGCGGCTGCCGCCGAGCGGGACGTGCCGCTGTTCGTTCCCGGATGGGAAGATTCGACCACCGGCAACATATTCGCTGCCGCCGTGATCGAGGGTAAGGTGGAGCGCTCGGTGATGAAAGGCGGCATCGACTACATGACCGAGCTCGCTCGCTGGTACCGGGAAGCAGCGGGCGATCAGGGGATCGGCTTCTTCCAGATCGGCGGCGGCATCGCCGGCGACTTCCCGATCTGCGTCGTGCCCATGCTCGAGCAGGACCTCGGTCAGCCGGTCCCCAAGTGGAGCTACTTCTGTCAGATAAGCGACTCCACCACCAGCTTCGGCTCCTACTCCGGCGCGGTGCCGAACGAGAAGATCACCTGGGGCAAGCTCTCGGTCGACACCCCACGCTTCATCATCGAATCCGACGCCACCATCGCGGCGCCGCTCGTCTTCGCGTACGTGCTCGACCAGTAGCGCGGGCTCAGTCCCCTGATCGCGGGTCGAGCTTCGCTTTCCCGCGCGCCGGTGCGGCCCCTCAGGCGACGACGCCCGAGCGCACGAGCCGCGCGCCCGCGTGTCGGCGAGCCAGCTCGTCGTAGTCGGCAAGAACCGACTCGATGGCGGCGTCTGCGACGTCCGGTGGTGCGTAGACGAGCACGAGTACCTCGTGGGTGGTGACTCTGACCAGGCTGCGCTCCGAGTCCGCGATGGGACTGCCGAACGGTCCCTGCTCGTCGGCCGCTACCAGCTTGCCGTTGGCGTCGAAGACTCGGGCGATTCCGGCGTAGGCCTCTCCGGGCTCTCCGATGCGAACGTGCACGTGCGCGCCGAGACGGGCGCGGTCATAGGAGCCCACGGGGAGGCACGAGCCAAGTGAGCAGGCGTTGTTGATGTCGACGATGGCGTTGATCCGAGTGAGCCCCTGACCCTTTAGCACCCGGCGCAGCAGCGCTTCGGACGACGGGCGGTACCGGCTCGGGTCCATGCCCGCGGACTTGAACAGCCCCCGCACGCCGCGCACCACGGGATGCGAGCTCAATGAGGGCAGGTCCTGGGTCGCCGTTACGTGATCCATGATGGATTCCAGCTCCGCCCCGAGCCGTTCGTCGCTCGGCCCGATTGCACAGCCCTCGAGCTGGAGGAACCCCACTTTGAGGTCGAGCCGCTCGTCGATGGTCACTTCCACTGTTTTGCTCTCGTTCGCCTATACATCCGTGCGGAGACACACGACAGGTGCATTTGCTCCTATTTCCCTCCCACTCGTCACAACGAACTCGCGCATGTCTTGGATTCTTGCACAGCCATCTGGTCTGTCCATTTATCGCCGCGGCGCGACGCCGCAGATATCGACGATGACCAGGAGATACAGGCGCACGGCATCCAGGTAGTCGCGCAGGTCCACGCGCTCGTCGGGCATGGTGTTGTACTTGCCGCCCGGCCCGCACACGATGCCCTCCAGGCCGAGCCTGTGCTGCAGGTGCGCCGCATCGGTGCCGTAGAAGGCAGGTGGGCGGACCGCACCCGTAGGCTGCTCGGTGCCGCGAAGGCGCTCGTACGCGGCGTTGACGCTGGTCACGACGCGCGAGCCACGCTCCACCTCGAACGGTAGCATTGCCGGCCGAGCTGTGTCGGCGTGCTCGGCGCGGACCTCGGTCTTCAAGCCTGGAAACTCGCGCGCTAGCCGCTCGAGCTCGGTGCGCAAGTCGGCCAGCACCGAGTCCTCGCTCTGAGAGGGCGCGTATCGCGCAGTGCCCGTGAGGCGCGCGAAATCCGCGACCTGGGGAGGGCGCCAGTCGTGGAACTCCCGGGACAACGAGCCGCGAACGGTACCGACGTTCGCCCGGTTGACCGATCGGTGCATCTCGTTGGCCGCGCCGGAGAAGGTCATGGCGTTGATGCGCGGCACCAGCGCGGCGGCGGCGGCAACCGCGTCGACCGCCTCCTCGCGCTTCGACACGTGCCGGGTAACGCCCTCGAGCTCGACGACGAAGTTGAAAGCGCCGGCGTGCAGCGTGAGCGCGGCGAGGTCCGTCGGCTCGCCGTTGATGAAGTACTCGGCCCGCGTTCCCTGCTCGATGGCGCGCACCGTGCCCACGCCCCCCTGGAGCTCGCCCACCACGTACATCAACACGACGTCGCCAGCGGGCTTCACGCCGGCCTCGACCAGGGTGCGCACGGCGCAGTAGAACGCGGCGTCGCCGGCCTTCATGTTGGACACGCCTAGCCCGTATATGAACTCGTCGTCGACGATGCCGCCCCAGGGATCCAGGGTCCAACCCTCGGTGGCGGGGTTCGTGTCCAGGTGGCCGTTGAAGAGAAGGCTCGGTCCCGAGCCCCCGCCGGCCAGCCGGCCGATGGCGTTGACCCGCTCACCGGCCACCGGCTGGAGCGAGGCCTCCAGCCCCAGCTCGCGCATGGAGTCGCACATGAATTCGGCCAGCCGCCGCTCGCCCTCGGTCTCGCTGTAGCTCTTGTGCCGCACCATCTGGGCGAGGAAGGCCACGCAGGCGTCGTCGTCGATTCGGGCCAGCAATGCGTCTTCGTCGTTCATGGGGCGGTCTCCCGTTCGTTCAACAGATCCCGGTCAAGTAACCGTTGCCGAGCGCGCGCATTTGCCGCCCGATCCAGTCGACTCGCTCGAGCAGGTACGCCGAGGGGGAGTCGACGCGGAACTTGACCGGGTTGGGCAGGACGGCGGCGAGCAGCGCTGCCTCGGTGGGGGTCAAGGCGGATACGGGCTTCCCGAAGTAGTGCCCGGCCGCCGCTTCCACGCCGAACACCCGGTCGCCGAACTGGACCGAGTTCAGGTAGACCTCGAGGATGCGTTCCTTGGTCCACAAGCCCTCCATGAGCACGGTGAAGTAAGCCTCGAAGCCCTTGCGGATCCAGCTTCGCCCGCGCCACAGGAACAGATTCTTCGCGAGCTGCTGCGAGATGGTGCTGGCGCCGCGCAGCCGGCCACCGCGCCCGTGATCGTCCAGCGCCTGGCGAAGCGCATCGAAGTCGAAGCCGTGATGGGCCGGGAAGCGCTGATCCTCTGCCGCCACCACGGCCAGGCAGACGTGGGTCGGGACGTCGGTCCACGACGTCCAGCGATGGAGCACGCCGGTCTGGCCTACGCCTTCGCGATAGCTCTGTATAGCACGTTGGACGATGAAGGAAGACGAGGGTGGATTCAGCCACCGCAGGCCGAGCACGACCGATGCGGTGAGCCCGAGAAAGCCCAAGACCGTGATCAGTAGTGCCGTGACCACCCGGCGGCGAAGGCTGCGGCGCTTTTTCCGCCGAGCACGACGCCGGCGGCGCCGGGGATGCGAGCGCAGCATTCTCATGTCGACAGGGACCCTCATCGATCCGAAGCCGCCCACCGCGCCGCGGCGAAGGCGGCGAGGCTGAGCAGCGCGAACCCGCCCACCAGCGGCAGCACGGTGCCGCCGTAGCTCTGACCGATCAGCGTTCCCACCGGGACCGAGATGAGCGTCGACAGGAAGCCGACGAAGGCGGCACCCACGCCCGCGACGTGACCCAGCGGCTGCATGGCCAGGGCGTTCAGGTTGCCGAAGAGTATGCCGACGCAGAAGAACGTGGTCATCAGATACGCCATCAGGGACCAGAGGGTGGGTACGCCATCGGAAACGAGCGCGAGCACGTAGTACGCGGTCGAGAGCGCGGTGATTGCGAGAAACGCCGCGTAGCACAGATGCCGCATCTCGAATCGCGTCACCAGCCGCGCGTTGAGCATGGAGGCGCCGCCAATCGAGAGTGCCAGCACCGCGAAGTAGAGCGGGAACTGCACGCCCAGCGCGTACCGTTGCTGGAGGATTTGCTGGGCCGAGTTCAAATAGCCCACGAAGGCGCCGAAGATGAGCCCCATGGCAATCGTGAATCCGATGGCGGCGCGGGTGGTGCACACCTCCGACACCGCCCTCGCGATCGGTGCCAATCCAAGGGGCATCCTGCGCTGGGGCGGCAAAGTCTCGCTTTGGCGCAACGCGAGCCAGAACAGTGCGACGACTGCGATGGCCAGAAACGTCGCGAAGATCGCACGCCAGTTCGCGACGATGAGGATGCCCTGCCCAATCGCGGGCGCGAGCGCCGGCACCAGGATGAACACGGCCATCACGAAGGACATGATGCGGGCCATGGTCGGGCCCGAGAACTGATCGCGGACGAGGGCGACGGTCACGATGCGCGGGCCGGCGGCGCCGAAGCCCTGCAGCACTCGTCCCGCGAGCATCACCGCCATGCTCTGCGCCGCCATCGACAGCACACACCCCAGCATGAAGATGACCAGCCCGGCCACGATGAGCGGCTTGCGACCGAAGCTGTCCGACAACGGGCCGTAGAGCATCTGACCGCCAGCGAGCCCCAGCAGCAGCGCCGAGATGACGAGCTGGTTGTCATTGGCCCGGCGCACTGCGAGGTCCGCTCCGATGTCGGGCAGCGCAGGCAGCATCGCGTCGATGGACAGGGCGACCAGCGATACCATCAGCGCCATGAGCGCGATGGACTCGCCGAGGCCGCGCCGGGCTCCGTCATCTGCCATGTCGATCGCGCTCGGCGAATTCGGCGAACGGTAGCGAGGAGACCGGCGGGGTGGGTCGAGCGCTCATGAAATCGGCGGGGCCCTGCCCGACGCTGGCGTCTTCGGTTGATAGAATACCGCCGTCCGCTGCCGGAGCCCTTGTTGGCGAGCAGTTGCGTCAGTCGCCGCAGCACGGCATGGCGTTCGGGAGAGAGGAGCATGGTGCGCGTGCTGCATGTCGGTGACTTCGGGCAAATGAAGCTCGGGCGCCGCTACTATACGTTCGAGCGTCGCGTGCACTACGGCCTGCTGCGCAACGACTACTGCCTGTTCGAGCTGAGCGACAAGGATCTGGTGAAATGCGCGTCGCCGTTCAACGTCTCCGGCGTGAGGGTCGGACGAAAAAGCATCAAGTTCGGGGTTCGGTCCGCGAACCGATGCTTGCTGGAGAGCGTGGACAACTTTCGACCGGACCTATTGCTCCTCAGCAACTGCATGCTGATCGCCGACCGGACTCTGCGCGATGCGAGAGCGCTTCTGCCGAGCGTGGTCATCGCCGGCTATACCTGTGACCCGCTGTTCTCCCGGGACAACCGGGCCCACCAGGTACGCCGCCTCCAGGTGTGCGACGCCCTGTTCGTGACCACGGCGGGTCGGCCGCTCGCCGAGTTTGCCCGCGAAGGACCCGCGCGTGTTCACCACATCCCCAATCCCGTGGACCCGTCGGTGGACTATCTGAACAACTTCGAGCGAGAAGATCTACCGTGCGATCTGCTGTTCCTGGGCACGGACGCCCCGGATACCGAGCGGGTGCGGTTCATCGATGGCCTGCGCCGGGAGCTCGCGGACGTCGATTTCCGGGTGCACGGGATGTTGGGGAGCGCCCGCGTGGAGGGCTGGCGCTACGTTCGTGCCCTGTCCGAGGCCAAAGGCGGGCTGAACGCCAACAAGCACGAGCAGACCCTCTACTCGTCGGACCGGATCGCCTGCCTGATGGGCAACGGCTTGCTGTGTTACATCCATCGCGACAGCGAGCTCGATCGGTTCCTCGATGCCGACAAGGCGGTGTTCTTCTCCGGTGCCGACGACCTCGCCGAAAGCGTGCGAACGATGCGGGCCGACGACGCCCGGCGGCGTGCGGTGGCGGGCTCGGGCACTCGGTTCTACCGGCAGCACTTCTCGTCCCGCCTGGTCAGCCGGTTCATGGTGGAGGCGGCGCTGGAGCTACCGTTGAGCGGCGATTACATCTGGCCGAGCGAGTCATTCTGAGCGCACGGGTCGCGAACGGGCGAGAAAGGGTTGATCTCATAGACCGACCGGTCTAATATGCGCGCCATGACGAAGCCGAGCAGCAAGCAGGCCCTCCTCGATGCCGGTAGCGCTCTCTTCTTGGAGCGCGGCTACAACGACACCGGGCTGAACGACATCCTCGACGCCGCGGGCGTGCCGAAGGGGTCGTTCTATCACTACTTCCGGAGCAAGGAGGACTTCGCGCTCGAGGTCGTGAACCAGTATGGCAACGGGGCGCTCGGCTACCTCGAGAGCTTGCTCGGCGACGAGTCGCAGCTGCCACTGGACCGGGTCCGTGCCTTTTTCGCCGCCGTGTTCGAGGAGTTCGAGTCGAAGGGATGCCGGCACGGCTGTCTGCTCGGCAACCTCGGACAGGAGCTGGCCGAGGCGCACCACCGCATCCGGGTGGCCATCGAATCGCATCTCCAGCGCTGGGTGGACGCCATCGCACGGTGCCTGGACGAGGCGTTGGCCGACGGTAGCCTCCCCCCCGGGACCGACACTCGAGAGCTGGCGGGATTGATGATCGACGGATTCCAGGGTGCAGCGCTCAGAATGAAGCTCGAGCAACGCCCGGCGGCGCTGAAGCGGTATCTCGACCACTTCTTCGGGGCGCGGGCGGCGGCATAGCGTGAGGCTAAATCAGCGATAGGAAATTTTTTTGAACGGTTCGATAGTAGACCAGTCTATTAATCCGTTACTTTCGCGTTAATTCTGAATGTTTCACTGGGCCGCGGCCCTATCGACCGAGAAGGAGAGCACTGATGAGTAGGAACAAGACCCCATTGATCGCAGCCACGTTGACCAGCCTCGCACTGGTGATCGGCTCCGGCGCCGCGCGCGCCAACGGCCCTACGGTGATCGAGCTCAGCCAGACCGCCTGTCAGTTCATCGAGTCCGAGAACGGCGTCGACCACGGCTTCCAGAGTCGCTCCAAGTCCGACTGCAAGGCCATCAACGGCGAAAGCGGCAGCCAGCGGCTGTCGGAGTCGAAGCCGCTCGAACTCAAGCCGGGACGCTACGTGTTCCGCGTCACGAACCAGGACGTTCCCTACTCCCTCGGCTTCTGGCTGCGCGGCAAGGGCCTGGTCGGCCTCGCGACCAAGCCCAGCGTGTCCGGCGGCGGGCTCGAAGAGGGTCAGACCAAGGACTTCGAGATCGAGCTGGTGGAGGGCGAGTATCTGTACTCGTGCCCGCTCAATCCCACCCCCGACTACCGGCTCGTGGTCAAGAGCTGACGCGGCGGTGCACAGCTCCGGGCGGTGGGCGGGACGCACGCCGCCCGGGAGACGACACGGACCAGCAACGCCCGGCTGCGGCCGGAAGGGACAAGGAGACGGAGATGAGTGAACGGATCGAGGCCGACATCGCGGTCATCGGTGCAGGCTCGGGCGGCCTCAGCGTGGCAGCGGGCGCCGCCCAGATGGGCGCGCGCGTGGTGCTCTTCGAGAAAGGAAAGATGGGTGGCGACTGCCTGAACTACGGGTGCGTGCCGTCCAAGGCATTGATCGCGGCCGGCCATGCCGCGCAGGTGGTGCGTGACGCCGGGCGCTTCGGCGTGAACGGTCACGAGCCCGAGGTCGACTTCGCGCGAGTCAACGCCCACGTGCACGACGTCATTGCGGGTATCGAGCCGCACGACTCCGTCGAGCGCTTCGAGGGTCTCGGGGTGCGCGTCATCCAAGCGCCGGGGCGCTTCGTCTCCGAGCGCGAGGTCGAGGGCGGCGGAATTCGTGTCAAGTCTCGCCGCGTCGTGGTCGCGACCGGCTCGTCGGCTGTCGTGCCGCCCATCCCCGGGATCGACCAGGTTTCGGTGCTGACCAACGAGACCATCTTCGACCTGACCGAGCGCCCGCAGCATCTGGTGATCATCGGCGGCGGCCCCATCGGCGTCGAGATGGCCCAGGCCCATCGCCGGCTCGGCTCGGCGGTCACGGTGCTCGACATGGGCCCCATTCTGCCCAAGGACGACCCCGAAGCAGTGGCCGTGGTGCGCAGGCGGCTTCGTGCCGAGGGCATCGTGCTGGCCGAGAACGTGACCATCGAGCGCGTGGAGGCGCACGGCAACGGCGTCGGGATAGTGGTCGCCGACGGCACACCGAGCGGGCACCGGTTCGAGGGGACGCATCTGCTGGTCGCCGCCGGAAGGCGCGCGAACGTGGCCGGCCTCGATCTCGAGGCGGCCAAGATCGCTTACTCGCCGCATGGCATCGACGTCGATGCGCGCCTGCGTACGAGCAACCGGCGCGTGTTTGCCATCGGCGACGTCGCTGGCGGCTATCAGTTCACGCACGTGGCGGGCTATCACGCCGGTATCGTGATCCGCAACGCCTTGTTCCGCATTCCGGCCAAGGTTCGTTACCACGCCGTGCCGTGGGTGACCTACACCGACCCCGAGCTAGCACGGGTCGGTCTCGACGAGCGCGCCGCGCGAGAGCGCCACGGCGACAAGGTGCGTGCGCTCACGTGGAAGTTCGAGGACAACGATCGCGCCCGGGCAGAGCGGGCCACCGAGGGGTTCGTCAAAATCATCGTCGGACGCAAGTCCCGCGTGCTCGGTGCGACCATCGTCGGCAAGAGCGCGGGCGAGCTGGTCCTGCCCTGGGTGCTCGCGGTCGACCAGGGCTTGAGCGTCGGGACGATGGCAAGCGTCATCGCCCCCTACCCCACGCTCGGCGAGGCGGGCAAGCGCGCCGCCGGCAGCTTCTACACCGGCACCTTGTTCGGCCCGCGCACGCGACGCGTCGTGGAGATGCTCCAGCGACTCGGCTGAGGCCCACGCCCCCAGTTCTTACAGGAGACACGAGATGCCATCGCACCACGAATTCGACCGCGGCCCGCGCCGCCCGGTCTGGCAGCGCGCCTTGCCGCTCGTCGTCATCATCGCCGCCGCGAGCCTAGCGATCGCCCTCGACCTACATCACTACCTGAGCTTCGAATCGCTGCGCGAGCACCGCGCCGAGCTCGGCCAGTTCGTCGAGAGCCGCGGCCTGCTCGCGGCCCTCGTCTTCGTCGCCGTGTATGCCGCGTCTACCGCGCTCTCTCTTCCCGGCGGCGCGGTGCTCAGCATCACCGGCGGCTTTCTCTTCGGCGGCCTACTCGGCGGCGCCTATGTCGTCGTGGGCGCCACGGTCGGCGCGACGCTCGTATTCCTCGCGGCGCGTACCGTCCTCGGCGACGTGCTGCGCGAGCGCGCCGGGCCCTGGCTCCAACGCATGCAGGCGGGCTTTCAGGCCAATGCCCTCAGCTACCTGCTCACGCTGCGGCTCGTCCCGCTGTTCCCATTCTTCGTGGTCAACCTGGTGCCCGCTTTCCTGGGCGTTCCCCTTCGCACCTACGTAGTCGCCACCGGCGTCGGCATCGTCCCTGGTGCGCTGGTGTTCACGTTCACCGGCGCCGGGATCGGCTCGGTGCTCGATGGCCCCGAGGGCCTCGACGTGGCCGGCATCTTCAGCCCGGAGATCGTCGGCGCGATGGTGGGGCTCGGCCTCCTGGCGTTGCTGCCCGTCGTCTACAAGCGCGTGCAGGCACGCCGTGCCTCGGCCGACGCGCACCGGCGACCGCGCGAGGAGGCGGTATCGTGAGCGCGTTGACGGGGGCCGTCATGGATCGTTTGCATGCGGTGCGCACTCGGCGGCACGACGATGAGCGCTTCGGTGATCGCGAGCGCCTCGACTACCTTCGCGCATTCGGTGGGCACTCGATGTCGACTTCGCTGCTCGCTCCCGGGATGCGCTACTTCGACGTTCCCGGCGTCGGATTCATCGGCTACATGGCGTACGGTGGCGCGACGCTGGCGCTCGCGGACCCGGTGGCCGCGCCGCTCGATCGGTCCGCGCTACTGGAGGCTTTCCTCGCCCAGCACCCTCGGGCAGGCTTCGTCCAGGTGAGCGAGCCGGTGGCCGACCTGTTGCACAGGCGTTTCGGCCTCTACGCCACCCAGCTCGGCATCGAGACCGTGCTGAATCTGGACACCTGGACGCTGCGCGGGCGCAGCAAGCAGGCACTACGCACGGCGCACAATCAGGCGCTGGCGCGGGGCATTACCGTAGCCGAGGGCTGCAGCGAAGCCGAGCGCGAGGCGCTTTCGCGAGAATGGCTCGCCACCCGGCGCGTGTCGGATACCGAGATAGCCTTCCTGATCCGACCACTGAGAATGGAGCCGGTGCCGGGGACCCGAGTGTTTTGCGCGCGCGAAGGGTCCCGCCTCATCGGGTTCGTGTGCTTCGACCCGCTGTTCGAGGACGGTGAGGTCGTGGGCTACGTGCCGAACGTCTCGCGCGCGAGCGCGACGTTCCGCCAGGGGATCTTCTACACTATCACCGTGCGCGCCCTCGAACGCTTCCGCGAGGAGGGCGCGCGCACGGTGAACCTCGGACTGTCACCGCTGGCGATCGACGGGGCGCGCCGTCCAGGCGAGTCGGGGTCGTTCAAGCGCCTGCTCAACGCGCTCTATCGGCACGGCAATCGCCTCTACAACTTCCAAGGCGTTCGCTTCGCGAAATCGCGTTTCCGCGGCCGCGAAGAACCGGTATTCGTTGCGCATCGCGCGCGCATCCCGTTTGGCGACGCACTCGCCGTATTCAAATTGTCGGGCGTGCTCTGAGCACGCAGTGCATCGGAGGGGACGACTCATGGACAGGGAGTACTTGGTCACGGGCGCGACGGGGTTCCTGGGCCGCCACCTGGTCGAGCGATTGGTTGCACGCGGCGCGACGGTCCACATCATCGTGCGGGCGCGGTCGCAGGCCAAGCTCGAGCGGCTGCTTACGCGTCTCGCGCACGGGGCCGACCGAGTGGTCGTGCACAGCGGCGATCTCGAGCGCCCGCGCCTCGGCCTCGACGCGGCGAGCATTGCGCGACTGCGTGGTCGCGTGGGCCACGTGTTTCATCTTGCCGCGCTCTACGACATGTCGGCGAGGGCAGAAGATCTCGAGCGGGCCAACGTCACTGGGACCGCCAACGCGCTCGAACTTGCAAGCGTGCTCCACGCCGGCTGCTTCCACCACGTGAGCTCGATCGCGGCCGCCGGCCTGTTCCCGGGGGAGTTCCGCGAAGACATGTTCTCCGAGGCATGCGCCCTGGAGCACCCCTATTTCCGCACCAAGCACGAGGCGGAGGGCCTGGTGCGCGCAGAGCGCCGAGTACCCTGGCGGATCTACCGGCCAGGCATGATCGTCGGCGACTCGCAAACCGGCGAGGCCGAGCGCGTCGATGGTCCCTATCACCTGTTCAAGCCGCTGCAGCTCATGGGACGGCTACTGCCCCGCTGGTTGCCTACAGTCGGGGTCGAGGGCGGCGTGTGGAACATCGTGCCCGTCGACTACGTCGCCGACGCGCTCGACCACATTGCGCACCGCGAGGGCCGCGACGGCGAGTGCTTCCATCTCACGGACCCGAACCCCATGACCGTAGGCGACGTCGTGCACACGTTCGCGCGCGCGGCCGACGCCGGGCGCGGCACGGTGCGCATCAGCAATGCGGTGCTCCGAGCCGCGGTCGGGCTCCTGATCCGACCGTTGATGTCGTTACCCCCGATCGCTCGAGCAACGGACCGTGCGCTGGCCCGGATCGGCCTCGACCGGTCCCTGTTGCGCTTTCTCGGATACCCAACGCGCTTCGACTCGCGAGCGGCCCGCGCCGCACTTGCCGGCAGCGGCATCCGGGTGCCGCCGCTCGCCGCGTACGCGCCTGCGCTTTGGCGTTACTGGGCGGTTCATCTCGATCCCGATCGCGGGCACTGCGCGACGCTCGAGCACGCGCTCTCGGACAAGGTCGTCGTCGTGACGGGGGCTTCCTCGGGGATAGGGAGAGCAGTTTCGCTCGCGCTCGCGCG
>JAAUXY010061423.1_pt1 | contig 13104 bp, 10 predicted proteins | sample 7278121 | NCBI WGS metagenome assembly JAAUXY01 (sample SAMN14350117, study PRJNA611818) | marine sediment metagenome | isolation source: surface marine sediment (1.8m) | place: French Polynesia: Moorea | collected 2018-08 | reverse complement strand
TTGCTGGAGATCATTGCTTGCACATCGACAGCCGGCGCGCATGCCGCGATCTCACGCCGGCGCGATGTGTCGGCAACCGTCTCCGATGCCATCGTCCAAGCCGGCGATGCCGCCGCAATTGCCGACCTTCTCGGGAACCAGAGCGCTCAAATCCGCGAAGAGACGCTTGACCACATCATCGACCAGGCTAGCGAAAGAGCGCAGTGGCATGCCCCGTTGGTGCGGCGTCCGCGCCTCTCATCGTCAGCCACGCTACGTATTGCCGGGTTCGTTGCCGACAAGTTGCTCGAAGAATTGAATGATCGGCTCGATCTCGACGCCGCCACCCGAAGCGCGCTCGCCGGCATGGTCGAACGCCGCCTGGGCGACGATGTTGGGTCGTCGCAGCAGGCCGGTCAAAAGGCCGATCCGGATTGGGCGCCGGCTGCCTCGGACTCGAGAGCACGGGCCGAGGAATTGGAGCGAGCCGGCAAGCTCCGGGAGGAGTCAATCGCCGATGCTCTTCTCTCCGGCGACAAGCGTTTCGCCATGGCAGCCCTGTCGATTAAGGCCGGCATATCCGACGCCGATGTCGCACGCATGCTCTCGGCGCACAATCCGAAGGGTATTGTCGCGCTCGTTTGGAAGGCGGGCTTCAGCATGGACCTGGCGGTTCGCCTGCAAATGCAATTAGGAGGCATCCCGCCGGCCAAAACACTCCGGGCCCGGTCCGGTGGCGGCTACCCACTGTCGGTCGAAGAAATGGAGTGGCAAATCGAGTTTATGTCGAGTTAGGCATCTCGTGCCAAATCGCTGTGCCGACGCCCTCATCGGTGAAGGTCTCCAGTAGCAACGCGTGCTTGGTCCGACCGTCAAGGATAACGGCGGCTTCGACGCCGCAGTCTATTGCGTGCAGGCAAGTCTCGACCTTCGGGATCATGCCGCCGTGGATCGTTCCGTCACCGATGAACGCGCGCGCTTGTTCGCCGTCCATGTCCGCAACTAATCGGCCCTCGTGATCCAACACGCCGGCCACATCGGTCAATAACAGCAGGCGGGCCGCCCTGACAGCCCCGGCGATCGCCCCGGCGACCGTGTCGGCGTTGATGTTGAACGTCTCGCCATCGCCGCCGAACCCGATTGGCGCGATGACCGGAATGATTTGCGACTCTTGCAGAGTATCGAGAATAGTCGTGTCGATTCGATGCGGGGCGCCCACGAAGCCCAAGTCCAGGACAGCCTCGATATGCGAATCCGTCTTGCGCGCCCGGTGCCGCAACTTCCGCGCATGGACCATGCCGCCGTCTTTGCCCGACAACCCGACCGCCATGCCGCCGGCAGCATTGATAGCTGACACGACTGATTTGTTAATCGAGCCGCTAAGCACCATCTCCGCCACTTCAACCGTTGCGGCTCCGGTAACGCGAAGACCGTCAACGAACTCGCTTGTGATCTTGAGGCGGTCCAACATGGCACCGATCTGGGGGCCGCCGCCGTGCACGACGATCGGCTGTATGCCGACTTGCTTCATCAGGACGACGTCGCGCGCGAAGCTTGCGGTGAGGGAAGCATCGCCCATCGCGTTGCCACCATACTTAATGACGAAAGTGGCGCCGCTGTAGCGCCGCATGAAAGGTAGCGCTTCCGCAAGGACGCCGGCCTTTGCAACGAGCTCGCTGATGGCTTCGTCGTGGGTCTTAGTCATGGTGTTTGGTACCCGCCGGACCGCAAAAAGGGAAGCCTAATGCCGCGCGAGGCGTCCGATCTCCGCGCGCAATTCAACCACGCCGGCGCCTTTCAGGGCGCTCGTTGTCAGAACGACCGGCATGGCGGCCGGCCGTTTGGCAAGCATGGCGCTCATTTCAGCCCGCAGCCTCTCGGTTTCAACGGGCTTGAGTTTATCGACCTTTGTCAGGGCTAGCTGGTAGGCTACAGCTGCGCTGTCCAGCAGATCCATGATTTCCAAATCAGCTTTCATGATGCCCCGCCTGGCGTCGACCAGCAGGAATAGACGTCTCAACTGGGGCCGGCCCGTCAAGTAATCGCGGACAAGCGCCGTCCACTGCGCGACCTCCGCCTTCGAGGCTCTTGCGTAGCCGTACCCTGGCAAGTCGACGAGCATCAGCCGCTCGGCCAAGATGAAGAAATTGAGTTGTTGCGTCCGTCCTGGGGTGTGGCTTGTCCGTGCCAGATTCCGGCGGTTCGCTAGCGCGTTGAGTAGACTGGACTTGCCGACATTGGAGCGTCCGGCAAACGCCACCTCCACGAGGTCGCTTGGCGGCACGTCATCCAGAATGCTAACGCCGCGGACAAAGTGGCATTCCTGCGCAAACAGCCAACGCCCGAACTCTATCTCTTCCTTGGCGTAGGCCGCCCCACCGCTCTGCGCGGTGTCCGTCATTACGTTAAGTTGTGGCCTTACGTTAAGTTGTGGCCTTCCCGCCAATCGGAACGCCCATGCGCCGCATGATCACATATTGCTGCGCGATCGACAGCACGTTGTTCCAAGCCCAGTAGATCACGAGGCCCGCTGGGAAGCGCGCGAGAAAGATCGTGAAGATCACTGGCATCATCAGAAAGATCTTCGCCTGCACCGGATCCGGCGGCTGCGGATTCAGCTTTTGCTGGAGGAACATGGTGACACCCATGATCAACGGCCAAGCGCCGAGCGCGAGTATGCTCGGTGGATCCCATGGAATCACGCCGAAGAGGTTGAAGATGTTCGTCGGGTCGGCTGCCGACAGATCATTTACCCAACCGAAGAACGGCGCTTGCCGCATCTCAATGGATACGAACAACACCTTGTACAATGCGAAGAACACCGGGATCTGAATCACCATGGGCAAGCAACCGGAGACAGGATTGACCTTCTCACGCTTGTACAGGCCCATCATTTCTTGTTGCAGCTTCTGTCTGTCGTCGCCGACTTGCTCGCGCAGCTCCTGTATCTTTGGCTGCAGTGCCTTCATCCGGCTCATCGACTTGTAGGACTTATTGGCCAGTGGGAAGAATGCCAGCTTAATCAGGACCGTTACGAACAGGATCGACAAGCCGAAGTTATTGAACATATCCGCGAAGAAAATCAGCATCCTGAGGAACGGCTTGGTCAGAAAGAAGAACCAACCGAAGTCGATCGCCCGGTCAAAGAGTGGAATGCCCAACTCGTTCATGTACCGTTCGAGGACCGAAAGCCGCTTTGCGCCCGCGAAGAATCTGTTGACGATTTCGACGCTCGCTCCTGGCTGGAGCAGCGTCTCGTTACCCAGATAGTCAGCCTGATAGCGGTCTATGTTATCCCGCAGGTTATGCGAGAAGCGCATGTTCTTCCTCACCGCTTGATCGGGCACAAGCGCCGCGAGCCAGTACTTGTCCGTGAAGCCGATCCAGCCTTGCGTCTGTTCGTGGACGATGCTGCCTTCGTCCTGTAGGTCGTCGTAGTCGATTTCGCTGAGGTTGCCCTCAAAAACGCCGATCGGGCCTTCATGCAGGATGAAGAAGCCCAGCGTCGGTGGCGTGTTTACCCGCGTTATACGGCCGAACGGAAACAGTCGTACAGGCTGATCACTCTCGTTAACGACGCGCTGCGTAACGGAGAACATGTAGTCCTGGTCGAGACCGACCGTGCGGGTCAGGCGCAACCCGTTTTCGAGCGCAGCCTCCAGCACCAGCGGTTTGCTAGCTGTTAGCTCATCCTGCCGCGTGGTCCAGTTGGTGCCTGCAGCACCATAAACGTTGCCGCTGGCATCGACCCAACCGAACTCCGCGAAATAGGGGTTTTCACTGCCACGCGGCGACAGCAGAACGATGTTGTCGCTGTCAGGCTCAACGGTTTCCCGGAAGTTGACCAACACAACATCGTCAATTCTACCGTCACCAAGATTCACACTGCCGCGTATGGAAGGCGTGGCGATCGGCACCCGTACGGAATCGGCAATGATCTCGTCCCGATCCAATGGTGCCGTGACCGAGCCTAGCGGCGCGTCCGGCACAGCGGTGGGCGCTGGGAGATCGGAGACTTGTTGCTGCTGTTGTTGCTGGAGCCGGCGTTGTTCCTGGCGGGGGGCTTCGATTAGGAATTGAAAGCCCAGCAGGATGGCCAACGACAGAGCGATCGCCAGAAACAGATTCTTCTGATCCACCATCCGGTGGCCGTCTCCTTTCGGTCTCAGCCCTGCTGCGGGTCACGGCCCCCGGTCGGTACGGGGTCATAACCCGCTCCGCCCCAGGGATGACAGCGGCCGACACGCTTTATCGCCAACCAGCTACCCTTGATCGGTCCACACGCGATAACAGCATCGTATGCATATTGGGAGCAGGTAGGCTGGAATCTGCAATTTGCTCCCAGCACCGGTGAAAAAACATACTGGTAGATGCGTATCAGCAGCCGGAGCAGCAGTCCGGCCACACCAGCGAGCGCCGATCTCACGCGCCCTTGCCCCTGTTCACACGGCGCACAGCGGATTCCAAATCCGCGAGAAGATCCGCATAGGAGCGTTCAACAGTGCGCGCCCGGGCAATCAACACGTAGTCCGCTCCGGGCTTTCCATATTTCGCCAGGACCTCCTGGGCAGCGCTTCGGAGCCGCCTGCGCGCGCGGTTCCGGACAACCGCAGAACCAACTTTGCGGCTAGCGGTGAAGCCGACGCGCACGCTTTCCCCGGCCGGAGCCGGCCGCGGCGCCATCTGCAGTACAAGGCCTGGCCGGGCGCAGCTGCGCCGCGCCGCCGCGACGCGCAGAAATTCCTTTCGGTTCTTGAGCCGCTCGAGGTTTGCGGCCATGGCCGGCTCATTACGGGGCAGCGCCCTCAGGCGCTCAGGCGTTTGCGCCCCCTGGCCCGTCGCCGGGCGAGGATGCGCCGTCCCCCGACGGTCTTCATCCGTGCGCGAAAACCGTGACGGCGCTTGCGCACAAGGACGCTCGGCTGGAAAGTCCGTTTCACCGTAGTGCTCCATATTGGCGGGGGCTTGAGAAGGCGCGGTATAGGATTTTGCCCTCTCCAAGTCAACGTAACCTGACAGTTGGCGCGTGCGAGCGGCTTCACGCACAGGTGAATGGTTGGGATCAGCCGTCGTGACCACCTTGTGACGGACTTTCGCAACCCTATCCTACAAGATAATGAGATGGACCCGATCACAATGAAAAGGGCTGAAGCACTGCGGCGATTCTGGCCGTTGCTTGCCTTAGCAATCAGCGTCGTGACGTTCTTCGCGCTGGGGCTCGACCGGTTCTTTAACTTCGAAAGCCTCGGCGAGCATCGCGCGACCTTATTGCGATGGGTTCACGACAACGCAGTTCTTGCAGTCTTCACCTATATGGCCATCTACGCAGGCGCGCTGGTCGTCTTCCCGCCGTCGGGCGCCATGCTAACGATTACCGGCGGCTTCCTTTTTGGCGCGTTCCAGGCCGGCTCGTATGTGGTGTTCGCCGCCACTTTTGGGGCAACGCTGCTCTTTTTAGTGGCCAAAACCACCGTGGGAGAATTCCTGCGAGAACGCGCCGGGCCCTGGCTCAAGCGCATGGAGGCGGGGTTTAAGGAAAATGAGCTGAACTACCTCTTGGTGCTCCGTCTCATCCCTCTATTCCCCTTCTGGCTCGTCAACATCGCCCCCGCCTTTTTGGGCGTGTCGTTGCGCAACTATGTGATCGCCACTTTCTTTGGCATCATCCCGGGTACGTTTGTCTATGCCAGTGTCGGCAATGGTCTTGGCGCCCTGCTCGACGCCGGCGCCGAACCTGACCTCGGTATAATCTTTCGACCGGAAATATTGTTACCTATCATAGGCTTGGCGCTTCTGGCACTGCTTCCGGTAGTCTACAAAAAGATCAAGGCGCGTCCGGCCTAGTCGGCCGAGGGGCAACCATGGCATCGAAAACGATAAAGGCCGACATCTGTGTGATCGGCGGGGGCTCGGGGGGACTCGGCGTTGCTGCCGGAGCCGTACAGATGGGCGCCCGCACGGTGTTGTTCGAGAAAGGCAAGATGGGCGGCGACTGCCTGAACTACGGCTGCGTGCCGTCAAAGGCCCTCCTGGCAGCTGGCAATGCCGCTGCCGGTTTTGCCCGGGCCCGGCCGTTTGGTGTTAACGGCGCCAATCCTCGGGTCGAATTTCCGCTGGTGCACGACCACGTCCACGCGGTTATCGGCACTATCGCGCCGCACGATAGTGTGGAGCGCTTCGAGGGGCTTGGCGTCCGAGTGGAGACGCAAGCCGCTCGGTTCACCGGTCCAAACGAGGTGACCGGCGAAGATGGAACCCGCGTCAGGGCGCGCCGCATCGTGGTCGCGACGGGCTCGTCACCGGGTGTGCCGCCAATCCCGGGCCTCGACCAGGTCCGGTTCATGACGAATGAGACCGTGTTCGACCAAACGGACCTGTCTGACCACCTGATCATCGTCGGCGGTGGCCCGATTGGCATCGAGATGGCCCAGGCCCATCGGCGCCTTGGTGCCCGCGTGACCGTGCTAGAGATGTTCTCTGCCTTGGCCAACGACGATCCCGACTTAGCAGCAATCGTCAAGCAGCGACTGACTGACGAAGGGGTCGTCTTGCGTGAAGGGGTCGCTATCGACCGCATTGAAGCCCTTGCCGGCGGGACAGGCATCGCGGTCGTTCTCAAGGATGAAGATCGCGAAGAACGGGTCGAGGGTAGCCACCTTCTCATAGCGGCGGGGCGTCGGCCGAATCTCGCTGGTCTCGATCTGGAGGCGGCTGGCGTCGAATACACGCCCAAGGGCATCAAGGTCGACGATCGGCTCCGATCGACCAACAAACGAGTTTATGCAATCGGCGATATAGCGGGCGGCTTCCAGTTCACCCACATCGCCGGCTATCACGCCGGAATCGTGATCCGGAACGCGCTGTTCCGCTTGCCGGCCAAGGTCGACTATCGGGCGGTACCCTGGGTGACCTACACCGATCCGGAGCTTGCCAATGTCGGTCTCACGGAGAAAGCGGCTCGCGAAGAGCATGGAGACGCTATCCGCGTACTGACCTGGCCCTTCGCCGAAAACGACCGGGCGCAGGCGGAGCGCGAGACGACCGGGCTCGTTAAGGTTATCACCGACCGACGCGGCCGCATCCTGGGGGCCGGTCTGGTCGGCTACCATGCAGGCGAACTGCTCCAGCCTTGGGTATTGGCCATCAGCCAAGGTCTAAAGATCTCGGCCATGGCCAACATCATCGCCCCCTATCCCACCATGGGTGAGGTTAACAAGCGGGCCGCTGGCGCCTATTACACGCCCACACTGTTCTCGAAACGCACCCGTCGGCTAGTCCGCCTGCTCGCCTTGTTTGGCTAGGTCTGTCGTCCTAAATCATTATGGGCACTGACATTTCTGATAAGTAGGGCGAATGGCCGGTAAGGAGCGCCGTATAACTCCACCACTGGCGCGAAGTCTCTCCGTCCGTCTACTTATGTTGACAATCTTTTTTGTCATGTTGTCGGAGGTGCTGATCTACGCGCCTTCTCTCTCGAACTTCCGCATCAACTGGTTCGAGGACAAGATCCAAACTGCGCACCTAGCCATTCTCGCATTGCAATCGACGCCCGAACAGTTGGTCAGCGAGGAGCTCAAGACCGACCTGTTAAGATCCGCCGGCGCCCACGCGGTGATTCTGCGCACACCTGACCGCCGCTTGTTGCTCTACACCCGTCAGCCGCCGCAAGTAGACCAAACCATCGCATTAGGTGAGCTCTCCTTGGTGCCGGGCGTTGGTGACGCTTTGCGCATGCTGTTAAGCAACGAAACACGCGTGGTGCATCTGCTGGGTCCGTCACCGCGTGACCCGCGGCTCACGGTGGAGGTTGTGTTTGAGGACGACGAGCTACGCAGCCAGATGCGCCTCTTTTCGCGCAATATCCTGTTTCTCGCCCTCATCATCTCGGTTCTCACCGCCGGGCTGCTTTATGTTGCGCTGTTGTATTTTGTGGTACGGCCCATGCGGCGCAATACGAAGGGCATAACGGATTTCGCCAACAATCCGGAAAATGCCACTGTCGGCCTGCAACCGACCACCCGCCGGGACGAAATTGGCGTCGCGCATTCTGTTCTGGTCGACATGCAGAAAGACGTCCGTGCTTCTTTGAAACAGAAGGAGCATCTGGCCGCGCTTGGCTCCGCCGTCAGCAAGATAAACCACGATCTGCGCGGCATCCTCTCGACCGCATTGTTGATGTCGGATCGCCTGTCTCAGCTTGACAACCCTGAAGTTAAGCGGCTCGTCCCGCCCCTCGTCCAATCCATCGACCGCGCGATCGGCCTTTGTGCGCAAACGCTTAGCTTTGCCCGAGATGAAGGCCCCCAACTCGATCGCGCGCGGTTTCGCCTCCGCGGCCTAATAGATGATGTTAGCGCCGATTTGGCGGCCGTGAATGCCGGCGGCGCGGCCAGATTGGAGAACGAAGTCGGCGACGAAATCGTAATGGAAGCCGACCGTGGTCAGCTTTATCGGGTCTTCGCCAATCTCGCCCGGAACGCGGTGGAAGCCGGCGCCCGCGTCGTCCGCGTGTCGGCACGAAATAGCGAAGGCGAGATCCGCATCGCTGTGCAGGACGATGGACCCGGCTTGCCGAAGACGGCGCGGGACCGTCTGTTCAAGCCCTTTTCCGGGTCCGCGAAGAAGGGCGGGACCGGGCTTGGCCTAGTAATCGCTCGCGATGTCATGCGCGCCCACGGCGGTGATATCGAGCTTGTTCATAGCGGCGATAGCGACACCCGGTTCCGGCTACGCCTGCCGAAAGCGGGACAGGCTTGAGCGCTGCGGCAGCGCGCTTAGTCGAGCTGCAGGACGATCGCTTTCAAGTAAGCGGTCTCCGGCAGAAATACGTGGGCCGGATGATCCGGGGATGCGCCTGCGACGCGCAGGATCCGGCCGGTGCGTTTGGCGTCGCGAATGCCCCGTCGGACCTGGTCGGCGAACGCCATGGCTTCGACGTGGTAGGAGCACGACGCCACCAACAACACGCCGCCTGGTCGAACAAGGCGTGCGGCGGACGCTGTCATTTTTCGGTAGCCGCGAAGACCAGCCGCTAGGTCCTTCCGCGATTTGACGAACGCGGGGGGGTCTGCAATCACGACATCGAAGCTCTCACCATCCTTCAGGAATTGGTGCATAGCGCGGAAGGCTTCGTTCTTAATGAAGCGGCATCGGTCACCGACGCCATTCCGCTCCGCTGCCATCGCCGCGAATTCAAGCGATGCGCCGGACCGGTCAACTGCCAGGACGTCGGCGGCGCCTTGCGTGGCCGCCGTAACCGCAAACCCGCCCGCGTAGGTGTAGAAATCCGCCACACGCCTGTTCTTGGCCAGTGCCGCCACAAATGCTCGATTTTCGCGCTGGTCGTAGAACCACCCGGTCTTCTGCCCTCCGAGCGGGTCGCAAACGAATGTGCACCCATTCTCCAGCAAAGAAACCGGGCCGTCCAGCTCGCCCTTGACAATCCGAACATAGCTCTCGAGGCCTTCCAGCTCCCGCGCCGCTGCGTCATTGCGCAGCACCACGATCTTTGGCGCGACGGTATCGTTCAGCGCTTCGATCAGCGGTGCGGCCAGCCCATCCATCCCCGCAGTATTCATCTGGACAACGACCACATCGCCGAACCGGTCCACAATCAGACCGGGTAGTCCATCACCTTCGGCATGCACCAGTCGATAGAACGGGGCTCCATAGAGGCTCTGCCGAACCGCCAGAGCCCGTTCGAACCGGCGGCGTAGGAAACCTGCGTCGATCCGGGCGCTGGTATCAGGCGTAAGCAATCGCGCCGCGATCAGCGGATGCGGGTTGAAGGTTGCAAGGCCCAAAGTGCGTCCGTCGGCGCTCTTCAGGGCAACCACCCTGCCGGGCGTAATCTTTTTCGCCGCGGCGTCCATGTGGATTTCGTTGGAATAGACCCAAGGATGCCCGCCCAGGGCTCGCTTGTGGCGCCCTTCTAGGAGGGTGACCGTAGGGTAATCGTGTGGCATCGGTGGGGGAGCATAGTCGGGGCATTTCTCCAGGCAAGCGCCCGAAGTCATCATTGCTCGGCCAATGCGGCGTCGCTAGCCTAGTCGCGTGGCCCATTATCTGACCAATTTAGACACTATCTTCGCGCGGATCGATGACCGTCGGGACGAGGTCGCCTCCCTTACCTCCGAGCTGATCCGTATCCCAACGGTCAATCCTCCCGGTGACGCCTATACGGTCTGCGCGGAGCTGATTGGGGAGCGCCTGCGAGGTCAGGGTTTCGCGGTCGAATACCTGCGGGCAGCAGGTGCATTGGGCGACAGCGACACATTCCCGCGCACCAACGTTGTCGCCCGAATCGAGGGCGGTGGGCCAGGCCCGACAGTTCATTTTAATGGCCACATCGACGTCGTCCAGGCCGGTGAGGGCTGGACTGTCGATCCCTACGCAGGCACCGTCCGAGACGGCCGGGTTTATGGGCGCGGCGCTTGCGATATGAAGGGCGGCCTTGCGGCCAGCATCGTCGCCGTCGAGGCCCTCTTGGCTCAGTGCCGTGACTTCCCGGGGGCGATCGAGATCTCGGGGACGGTCGACGAGGAGTCTGGCGGCTATGCCGGCGTCGCCTGGCTAGCGGAAAGGGGCTATTTCTCGCCGCCTCGGGTCGATCATGTCATCATCCCCGAGCCGCTGAACAAGGATTGCGTTTGCCTCGGCCATCGCGGCGTCTGGTGGGCGGAGGTCGAAATCAAGGGTAGGACAGCTCACGGTTCCATGCCCTTTCTCGGCGTCTCGGCCATCCGCAACATGGCCGCGTTCTTGACCAGGATCGAGACGGAACTCTGCCCCCGCTTGGCGCAGCGCCGCACCGCCATGCCGGTGATTCCCGAAGGCGCCCGCCAATCGACCCTGAACTTCAACTCTCTCCACGGCGGCTTGCCCGAGCGTCCCGACGAACAGGGTTTTCCGGCTGCGCTTGTCGCCGACACCTGCCGGCTCGTCCTCGACCGTCGCTACTTGGTGGAGGAGAGCGCGGAAGAGGTGCGTGGGGAAATTGTCAATCTGCTCGACGATCTGCGCCGTGAGCGTCCGGATTTCGAATACGGAATTCGAGAGCTATGGTCCGTCCCTCCGACGATGACACCCGAAGATGCACCCTTGGTTCGGGCCCTGGACGAGGAGATTGAGCGCGTCCTCGGCAAGCAGCCCCGCCATATAGCCTCACCCGGCACCTATGATCAGAAACATGTGGTCCGCATTGGCGAACTACGCGATTGCGTTGCGTACGGCCCCGGCCAGCTCGAACTGGCTCATCAGCCGGACGAGTTCATCGAAATCGACGACATGGTCGACTCAGCCAAGGTGATGGCGGCGACAACGCTGCGGCTATTGCACGGCTCACCAGCATGAGCCGGCCCGGTCCGCGCAATCTCCTGACCGATGTGCCCGGCATCCAGGTCGGCAATGCGGAAGACAAGAATTTCTGGACCGGCGTCACAGTTGTGCTGCCGGACGCGCCAGTGACCGCGGCCGTCGATGTGCGTGGCGGCGGCACCGGGACGCGCGACATCGGCACGCTGGAGCCGGGCGCCCGGGCGACGGACATGCACGCGCTCGTATTCAGCGGCGGTTCGGTCTTCGGGTTGGCCGCCGCCGACGGCGTGATCGGCTGGTTGGCGGCGCGTGGCCGCGGTCTGGCCGTGCGGGGCAGCGTCGTGCCGATCGTACCGGCCGCCATTTTGTTCGACCTCGACAATGGCGGCGACAAGGCGTGGGGCAGGACACCGCCATATCATGACCTTGGCGAGCGCGCAGTACAGGCCGCGGGTCAGGATTTTGCCCTCGGCAATGCCGGGGCGGGCTACGGCGCACGCTGTGCGGACGGCAGCAAAGGCGGCCTCGGTAGCGCATCAATCCTGGACGTCGAGAGCGGCGCAATGGTCGCCGCCCTCGCCGCCGCGAACCCATACGGCTCCGCCACAATTCCCGGCACGAACACACTCTACGCCTGGCCGTATGAGCAGGACGGCGAGCTTGGCGGCCAGACGCCACCGGCCAAAGCGCTCAGCGCGGCGCAGTTGAGCACCTTGCCAAAAACCGCCCGCCAAGACTCAACGACTTTGGTCGTTGTCGCTACGGACGCTAACCTCAACAAGGTCGAGGCACTGCGCGTCGCCATCATGGCGCAGAACGGCATGGCCCGCGCCCTCCGGCCCGTTCATACGCCCTACGACGGCGATATTGTGTTTGCCCTATCGACCCGCCGGCGGCCCCTTAAAGATCCGGCGGAGGATGTGGCCCGGATTGGCATGCACGCCGCCGACTGCGTCACCCGTGCCATCGGCCGCGCCTTCTACGAGGCCGAAAGCCTTGGATCCTTCGTCAGTTACCGGCAGCGGCGCGAGGCCTAGTCATCGCATTGCTGGCTCGGACAGCGGCTGTTAACGTCAGCTAACGGAATCGGGAGAGGAATCGAATGAAAAGAGTGCATTGGTCCGTCGGCCTGGCCGCCGTCGCGCTGCTCATCGCGTCAGGCGCCGTCGCCCAGACGAAAGACACGCTGGTCGTCGGCGTGACGTTGGAACCGAGCCCAGGCCTTGATCCGACCGCCGGCGCCGCCGCCGCCATCGACGAGATTGTCTATGCCAACGTGTTCGAAGGTCTGACCCGCATCGACGAGAACGGCGCCGTCCAGCCGCAACTCGCGACCGACTGGACCGTGTCGGAGGACGGGCTGGAATATGTCTTCAACCTGAAGACGGGCTTGAAGTTCCATGACGGCACCGACTTCGACGCGGAGGATGTTGTCTTCTCTCTGAATCGCGCCCGCGCCGAAGATTCGACCAACGCGCAAAAACAACTGTTCGAGGCGATTGCCTCGGTCGAAGCCATCGATCCGGCGACAGTTAAGGTCGCTTTGTCGCGGCCGGAAGGTTCGCTGCTGTTCAATCTGGGTTGGGGCGATGCCGTTATCGTCGCGCCCGAATCAGCTGAGAACAACGGCACGAACCCGGTCGGCACCGGTCCGTTCAAGTTTGACAGTTGGGTCCCCGGCGACCGTGTCGAGCTATCACGGTTCGATGACCGCGTTGCGTTGGAGAAAGTTGTCTTCCGTTTCATCCCTGATCCGTCGGCGCAAGTCGCCGCGCTCCAGGCGGGCGATATCGATGCCATTCCCAACAT
>JAAUXY010004787.1_pt1 | contig 13105 bp, 9 predicted proteins | sample 7278121 | NCBI WGS metagenome assembly JAAUXY01 (sample SAMN14350117, study PRJNA611818) | marine sediment metagenome | isolation source: surface marine sediment (1.8m) | place: French Polynesia: Moorea | collected 2018-08 | reverse complement strand
TGGACAAGAAGCGTGGCGACAAAAAGATTGCCGTGTACGACCTCGGTGGCGGTACGTTCGACGTCTCGATCATCGAAATCGCGGAAGTCGACGGTGAGCACCAGTTCGAAGTGCTGGCGACCAACGGCGACACGTTCCTCGGTGGTGAAGACTTCGACCTGCGCATCATCGACTACCTGACCAAGGAGTTCGAGCGCGAGAGCGGTGTCGACATCACCAAGGACCCGCTGGCGATGCAGCGCCTGAAGGAAGCGGCCGAGAAGGCCAAGATCGAACTGTCGACCGGTCAGCAGACGGAAGTGAACCTGCCGTACATCACGGCGGATTCCACCGGACCGAAGCACCTGAACATCAAGCTGACCCGGGCCAAGCTCGAGTCGCTGGTCGATTCGCTGATCGAGCGGACCATGGGCCCGTGCAAGGTCGCGCTGCAGGATGCCGGACTGAAGGTCAACGAGATTGACGACGTGATTCTCGTCGGCGGTCAGACGCGCATGCCCAAAGTGCAGGAGGTGGTGCAAGACTTCTTCGGCAAGGAGCCGCGCCGTGACGTGAACCCGGATGAGGCCGTCGCCCTCGGCGCCGCTATACAGGGCGGCGTACTCGCCGGTGACGTCAAGGACGTACTGTTGCTCGACGTCACGCCGCTGTCGCTCGGTATCGAGACCCTCGGTGGCGTCATGACCAAGCTGATCGAGAAGAACACGACAATCCCGGCAAATGCCGAGCAGGTGTTCTCGACGGCCGACGACAACCAGACGGCCGTGACGATTCACGTGCTGCAGGGTGAGCGTGAGCGCTCCGTGGACAACAAGTCGCTGGGACGTTTCGACTTGAGCGATATCCCGCCGGCGCCGCGCGGCATGCCGCAGATCGAGGTCACTTTCGACATCGACGCCAACGGCATCCTGAACGTGTCTGCGAAGGACAAGGCGACGGGCAAGAGCCAGAACATCGTCATCAAGGCGTCCAGCGGACTGTCCGACGACGAGATCGAAAACATGGTTGCCGACGCCGAAAGCCACGCTGAGGAAGACCGCAAGTTCCGCGAGCTGGTCGACACCCGCAACCAGGCCGACAGCCTGATCCACGGTGCCGAGAAGACGCTGAGCGAGCTGGGCGAGAAGGCGACGTCGGAAGAGCGGCTCGCCGTCGAGACTGCGATCTCGGACCTGAAGTCGGCGCTGGAAGGCGACGACAAGGACCAGATCGAAGCCAAGACGTCTGCGCTGGCTGAAGCGTCTGCCGGAATGGCTCAGCGGCTCTATTCAGAGCAGCAGGCCGAAGGTGCAGAGGCGGCCGGTGAAGGCGCCCAGGCGGCGGACGACGGTGTCGTCGACGCTGAGTTCGAAGAGGTGGACAAGGACGACAAGAAGTCGGCCTGATGTCTGCTGATCAATAGCAATTGATAAGGGCGCCGTTCGCGGCGCCCGGTTTTTGAAGCATGGCGAAACGCGACTACTACGAAGTACTTGGAGTCTCCAAGACAGCGACTTCTGACGAAATTAAGAAGGCGTATCGGCGTCTTGCCATGAAGCATCATCCGGACAGGAACAAGGACGATGCGGAGGCGGAGACCCGCTTCAAGGAGGCCAAGGAAGCCTACGAAGTCTTAAGCAGCGATGAAAAGCGTGCCGCCTACGACCAGTTCGGTCATGACGGCGTTCGCTCCGGCGGCCCCGGCGGAGGCGGCTTCAGCGCAGAGGGCTTCGGCGATATCTTCGGCGATGTTTTCGGTGACATTTTCGGTGGCGGCGGTCGTCGCGGCGGCAGCCAGGTGTTTCGTGGCGCCGATCTCGGCTATGAGCTGAAGCTCGATCTCGAATCCGCGGTCGCCGGCGACGATGTCACGATCGATGTTCCCACCCAGGTCACCTGTGAAGTCTGCAATGGAACCGGTGCCAAGAAAGGCACCGAGCCCAAGCAGTGCCCAACCTGTGGCGGCGTGGGCCAGGTGCGCATGCAGCAGGGTTTCTTCTCGATACAGCAGACCTGCCCGACCTGTAAGGGCGCAGGCACGATCATCGAGGATCCCTGCGATGCCTGCCACGGTCGTGGACGGGTCAGAAAGACCAAGACGCTGTCGGTCAAAGTACCGGCGGGCGTCGACGATGGCGATCGCATACGCCTGTCCGGCGAGGGCGAGGCCGGGCGCAACGGCGGTCCCCCGGGCGACCTGTACGTCGAGATTCGCCTGAAACCGCACAAGATTTTCAAGCGCGACGGCGCCGACCTGTCCTGCGAGGTCCCGGTCAGCTTTGCGACAGCAGCCCTCGGTGGCGAGGTCGAGCTGCCGACCCTCGACGGTCACGTGTCTCTTAAGGTCCCGGCCGGCACGCAATCCGGCAAGGTATTCCGGCTGCGCGGCAAGGGCGTCGTGACGGTCCGTGATCCGCGCAAGGGAGACCTGTTCGCGCAGGTCTCCGTCGAGACGCCGATCAACCTGACCGACGAGCAGAAGACCCTGCTCCGGCAGTTCGATGACAAGGTCAAGTCGGGCGGCGACAGCCACAGCCCGCGGGCCGATACGTGGATCGACACGGTCAAGCGCTTCTTCGAGCGCATCAGCTCCTGATCGCTTTGCCCCCGCGCCCCGACATCGCGTAGCCTTGTCGACAGTGAACGCCTGAGGGCAAGAGCATTTCCTCGATTCGAATCGGTATCGCCGGCGCCGGCCGTATGGGCATGTCCATCGCCGACATCGTTGCCGTGTCGGACGACCTTACCGCCGCCGGCGTCTGGACCCGCCACCCGGACAAGGTCACCAGCGCGCCGCTCCCTGCGTCGGCTTACGTCGGAGACGACCTCGCCACCCTGCTGGCGGCGTCCGACGTGATCATCGATTTCAGCCTGCCGGCCGGAACCGAGCGCGTCGTGGAAGCCGCAGTGGCCGCCGCTCTGCCCCTGGTCTCCGGTGTCAGCGGTCTGTCCGACGACCAGGCGGCCCAGCTGAAGTCCGCCGCCGACAGGATTCCCATCGTCTACGACCGGAATATGAGCCAGGGCGTTGCCGTATTGGCACGACTCGTCGCGGAGGCGTCGAAGGCTCTAGGTCCGGAATTCTCAATCCGCATCGATGAGACGCATCATGTGCACAAGAAAGACGCGCCGTCTGGCACAGCCCTGAAGCTCGGCGAGGCGGCCGCGGCCGCGCGTGGCCTCGATTTCAAAGAGGCGAAGCACTTCGATGACGAGTCGAGCCCGCTGCCGGGCCAGATCGAGTTCCAGGTCGAGCGCCGCGGTGAGGTGCCCGGCGATCATGCGGTGATACTCGCCAACGACTCAGAGCGACTGACGCTGAGCCACAGTGTCCAGTCGCGCGACGTGTTTGCCCGCGGTGCGGTCACGGCAGCGCGTTGGATCGTCGGCAAACCGCCAGGTTTCTACACGATGGCCGACGTCCTGTTCGCAGATTAGGCAGTTTTCTCTAAAAATTTCGCCCAGCCTATAGCGGGGGATTCGAAGCTTCAGTAAACTACGCCGGATCGCGACGCGCGATGTGCGAGCGGGAGGCCAGCCTTCCGTTTTTTCGCATCTGACTTCCGCAAATACCTGCGGGCGGCTCGTAAATGAGGCTCAAGCGATCGGTAGTTTTAAGAGGATCGCCTTTGTCCACGCCAGCCATTCTTGCTCTTCAGGACGGTACGATTTTCCACGGTCAGTCCGTGGGCGCCAGCGGTAAAACCATTGGTGAAGTCGTATTCAATACGGCCATGACGGGTTACCAGGAAATCCTGACCGACCCTTCCTATTGCCGCCAGATGGTCACACTGACCTATCCACACATCGGGAATACCGGGACCAACAGCGATGACATGGAGTCTGTCAAGACGCATGCGTCCGGCCTGATCATTCGGGACCGCTCGTCGGTCGTCAGCAGCTGGCGCTCGGAGCGCAGCTTCTCCGACTTTCTCGAGCAGGCCAACCTCGTCGCCATCGCCGATATCGATACGCGCAAGCTGACCCGCATTATCCGGGAGAAGGGCGCGCAGTCCGGTTGCATCATGACCGGCGATGCCGATCCTGCGCTCGCAGTGGAGCACGCGAAGAAATTCCCCGGCATCGCGGGTATGGACCTCGCCAAGTTTGTGTCGACCGAGGAGCCGTACCAGTGGAGCTACGGCACGACGTTCGGCAAGAAGCCGCGCATCATGAGTCGGCGCATCGCGCCGTTCCACGTCGTCGCCTACGATTTCGGGATCAAGCGCAACATCCTGAAGATCCTGGCCGACCTCGACTGCCGCATGACGGTGGTACCGGCCCAGACGCCGGCCGAGGAGGTGCTGGCGCTGGATCCGGACGGCATCTTCCTGTCCAACGGACCCGGCGACCCGGAGCCCTGCGATTACGCGATCAAGGCGATCAGGGTGTTCCTGAAGCAGGCCATCCCGATCTTCGGCATCTGCCTCGGCCATCAGCTGTTGTCGCTGGCCGCGGGCGCCAGGACGGTCAAGATGAAGTTCGGGCATCACGGCGCGAACCACCCGGTACAGGACCTGGTGACGGGGCAGGTCATGATCACGAGCCAGAATCACGGTTTCGCGGTCGACGAGAAGACCCTGCCGAAGGGCGTTGAAGCGACGCACCGGTCGCTGTTCGATGGCACGCTGCAGGGCATCGCGTTCAAGGACCGGCCCGCGTTCAGCTTCCAGGGCCACCCGGAGGCGAGCCCCGGCCCGCATGACCTGAAGCCGCTGTTCGAGCGCTTTATCTCGGACATGGTCGAGATAAAGCGCACTCAGTCCACCGAAAAAGCCATGTAAAACATGGTTTTAATGAAAATTATTCAAGTAAATACTGGATCAGGACCTGCGCATGCCTAAGCGTACAGACATCAAGAGCGTGTTGATTATCGGCGCCGGGCCTATCGTCATCGGGCAAGCTTGCGAATTCGACTACTCCGGCGCACAGGCTTGCAAGGCGCTCAAAGAAGAGGGCTATCGGGTCATCCTAGTGAACTCGAACCCGGCGACGATCATGACGGACCCGGAGACCGCGGACGCGATCTACATCGAGCCGGTGCACTGGACCGCGGTGGCACGCATCATCGAGAAGGAGCGCCCGGACGCGCTGCTGCCGACGATGGGCGGGCAGACCGGTCTCAACTGCGCCCTCGACCTCGCGCGCGAAGGCGTGCTCGAGAAATTCAACGTCGAGATGATCGCGGCGTCTCGCAGCGCAATCGATATGGCCGAGGACCGCGACCTGTTCCGCAAGGCAATGACCGAAATCGGCCTCGAAAGCCCGCGAGCGGAGATCGCGCACACGCTCGACGAGGCGGTCGCGAAACAGAAGGACATCGGCTTCCCGACGATTATCCGGCCGTCGTTCACGCTCGGCGGAACGGGCGGTGGCATCGCCTACAACCGCGAGGAGTTCGAGCGCATCGTGTCGCACGGCCTCGAGATGTCGCCGACAACCGAGGTGCTGCTCGAAGAGAGCGTTATCGGCTGGAAAGAATTCGAGATGGAGGTCGTTCGCGACCGCAAGGACAACTGCATCATCGTCTGCTCGATCGAGAACTTCGACCCGATGGGCGTGCATACCGGCGACTCGATCACCGTCGCGCCGGCGCAGACGCTGACCGACAAGGAATACCAGCGACTGCGCGACGCATCGATCGACGTGCTGCGCAAGATCGGCGTGGAGACCGGCGGTTCGAACGTTCAGTTCGCGATCAATCCGACCAACGGGCGAGTGCTAATCATCGAGATGAATCCGCGTGTTTCGCGTTCGTCGGCGCTCGCATCGAAGGCGACCGGGTTCCCGATCGCCAAGGTCGCTGCCAAGCTTGCCATCGGCTACACGCTGGATGAGCTGCAAAACGACATCACGGGCGGCGCGACGCCGGCGTCGTTCGAGCCCACCATCGATTATGTGGTCACAAAAATTCCGCGCTTCACGTTCGAAAAGTTTCCCGGCACCAGCGACAGGCTGACGACGCAGATGAAGTCCGTCGGCGAGGTCATGGCGATGGGACGGACGTTTCAGGAATCGCTGCAGAAGGCGCTCAGGGGCATGGAGATCGGCATCGTCGGTCTCGACGAGGTTATCGACGGCATCGACAGCGATGTGGATCGGGACAACCTGCTGCAGGAACTGCGCCTGCCGGGGCCGGACCGGATTCGATACGTGGCTGATGCCTTCCGGCACGGCCTCGAATTCGACGAGATCGCCAGCGTCACCGGCATCGACCCGTGGTTCCTCGCGCAAATGGCCGAGCTCATCGACGCGGAACACTCGCTTAAGGGCCTGAAGCTGGACAAGCTCGACGCCACACGGATGCGTCAGCTCAAGCGCCAGGGCTTCTCGGACGAGCGCCTGGCCAAATTGCTCGGCGCCGATCCGAAGGCGCTGCGGGCCCACCGAATCAAGCTCGGTATCCGGCCGGTGTTCAAACGCGTCGACACCTGCGCTGCCGAGTTTGCAACGACCACTGCGTATCTCTACTCGACCTACGAGGAGGAGTGCGAGGCGGCCCCAACGGATCGGGACAAGATCATGATCTTGGGCGGCGGGCCGAATCGCATCGGGCAGGGAATCGAGTTCGACTACTGCTGCGTGCATGCCGCGCTAGCGCTCAAGGAGTCGGGCTTTGAAACCATCATGGTCAACTGCAACCCGGAGACGGTCTCCACGGATTACGACACGTCGGATCGCCTGTACTTCGAGTCGCTGACCTTCGAGGACGTCATGGAGATCATCGACCTCGAGAAGCCCAGGGGCGTCATCGTGCAGTACGGCGGCCAGACGCCCTTAAAACTGGCGAAGGACCTCGAGGCGGCCGGCGCGCCGATCATCGGAACGTCGCCGGATTCGATCGATCTGGCGGAGGACCGTGAGCGCTTCCAGAAGCTCGTCGAGGAGCTCGGCCTGAAGCAGCCGCCGAACAGCACGGCGAAGAGCAAGGCGGAAGCGCTCTTGGCTGGCGGCGAGGTCGGCTATCCGCTGGTCGTCCGGCCGTCTTACGTGTTGGGCGGTCGAGCGATGGAGATCGTTCACAGCGATGAGGACCTGTCCGCCTACATGGATGCCGCGATCAGCGTGTCCCACGACAGCCCCGTGTTGCTGGATCGTTTCCTCGACGTTGCGACCGAGGTCGACGTCGACTGCGTCAGCGATGGAAAGAACGTCCTGATCGGTGGCGTCATGGAACACATCGAACAGGCCGGCGTGCACTCAGGCGACTCCGGCTGTTCGCTGCCGCCGTTCAGCCTGTCCGATGAAATGCAGGGCGAGCTGCACGAGCAGGTCGTCAAGCTCGCCAGGGGCCTCAACGTGGTCGGCCTGATGAACACGCAGTTCGCGATCCAGAACGACACCGTCTATCTCCTCGAGGTTAATCCGAGGGCATCGAGGACCGTACCGTTCGTGTCGAAGGCGATCGGCGCGCCGCTGGCCAAGATCGCGGCCAAGACGATGGTCGGCGAGTCGCTCGAGGCCCAGGGCTTTACCCGGCAACAGACGCCGGAGTACTTCTCCGTCAAGGAAGCCGTCTTCCCGTTCATCAAGTTCCCCGGTGCGGACCCGATTCTCGGGCCCGAGATGAAATCGACGGGGGAGGTCATGGGTGTCGGACGGTCCTTCGGCGAGGCCTATGCGAAGGCGCAACTTGCGTCAGGCGTTGTCCTGCCGCGGCAGGGCGCCGCGCTGTTGAGTGTCCGGGAGCGAGACAAGGACAGCGCCGTCGAGCTGGCGAGAATCCTCGTCGAGCGTGGCTTTGACATCATCGCGACGCACGGGACGGCGAAAAAACTGGCCGCAGAGGGCGTGCCGTGTCGCCGGGCGAACAAGGTCCGGGAAGGCCGTCCGCATATCGTCGACATGATCAAAAACGACGAAATTGACTTCATCGTCAATACCACCGAAGGTAAGCAGGCAATTTTCGAATCCCATTCCATTCGGGCTGAAGCCGTTCGCAGGGGCGTCACGTATTACACGACGCTCGGCGCCGCGATCGCCACCTGTGAGGCGATCGAACACATCGATGACAGCGACGTCAACCGGCTTCAGGACCTGCACAAAGAGGTAGTGGCATGAGCAAGGTGCCGGTGACCGTTCGCGGTCATGAATTGATGACGGAAGAACTGAAGCGCCTGAAGTCGATCGATCGCCCAGCCGTGATCCAGGCGATCGCCGAGGCGCGTGAGCACGGCGACCTGAAGGAGAATGCGGAGTACCACGCCGCGCGAGAACAGCAGGGCTTCATCGAGGGACGGATCAAGGAACTCGAAGGTAAGCTGTCCCATATCCAGGTGATTGACGTGACCGAGATCGACGGCGGTGGCAAGGTTATCTTCGGCTGCACGGTCGAGCTGCTCGATGTCGAAACCGACAAGGAAATCGTCTACAAGATCGTCGGTGAGGACGAGGCGGACCTGAAGGCGGGCATGATCTCGTACACGTCGCCGATTGCGCGTGCGCTGATCGGAAAAGTGGAAGAGGACTCGGTCATCTTCAATGCGCCGGGCGGCGAGAAAGAGTACGAAGTCATCGAGGTTCGCTACGAGTAACGGTAGCGCTGCGTCTTTGCCCGGCCCGTTGCGAGTGCAGCCTAGCGGGGCAGCCTGATTCGTTTCTTCTCGGGGTTCTCGCAGTAGATCAGCGCGACGTTGCCGATGCGCTGGACCAGCGTGCCATTGCTGCGATCAACGAGGTCAGCAATCATCGTGTCGCGGGTATCGCGATCGCCGACGCGCAGGCTCACCTTGATGAGCTCGTGATGCGCGAGCGTCCGGTCGTACTCGGCGAGCAGTGACTCGCTTAGGCCCGCGTCACCGACCATGATGACGGGGTTGAGCTTGTGACCGAGGCCGCGCAGGTACTTTTTTTGAGGTTCAGACAGGTTCATCAGGCGGAGTCTAACCCGATTATCTCACCGATTCGCGGGTTAGCAGTGTGTGACCGGACGATAGATACATGAGTAAGCCAAGACGGAGCGGTGGAAGCTGGCGGGATCGCCAGGAGCGCGACCCGTACGTAAAGAAGGCGCGCGCCGAAGGCTGGCGCTCTCGTGCCGTGTACAAGCTGCAGCAGATTGACGAGAAGGATCGACTGCTCAAGCCGGGCATGCAAATTGTCGATCTCGGCTCGGCGCCGGGCAGCTGGAGCCAGTACGTCACAGAGACGATGAACACCCGCGCGCATATCGTTGCCGTGGACCTGCTGCCGATGGATACGCTGCCAAACGTCGATTTCATCCAGGGCGACTTTCGCGACGAGTCGACGCTTGACGCGATCATTGAGGCCTTGGACGGGGAAAAAGCGGACCTTGTAATGTCCGACATGGCACCCAATATCAGCGGCAATCGAGCGGTAGATCAGCCACGGTCCATGTACCTGGTCGAGCTGGCGCTCGATATTTGCAACGACGTCCTGAAGCCCGGCGGCGCTTTTGTCACCAAGTTATTCCAAGGCGAAGGTGCCGACGCGTTTATCGCGTTAGCCAAGAGCCGGTTCGAAAAAACCCGGGTCTTCAAGCCGAAGGCGTCGCGGGCCGGAAGCCGCGAAGTCTACCTCGTTGCAAAAGGATACAAACCACCGGCCTGACATTACCGGCCGCAAGACGGAATCGGTTTCGAAGTCGCTGTTTTTACAGGGTTTTTAGATCGACGACGGGATTTGCAGAACGCGTCGTGCGTTGTAGCCAGAATTTGTCAGGTGTAGTAGTGTCTAACATCGTTAGAACCTGTCTAACACCCGGAGGAACCGGGTATTACGGAGCGCGGTAAGCAAACGTGAATGATCTGACCAAAAATATCCTCGTATTCATCGTCATCATCGTGGTGCTCCTGTCTGTCGTACAAGGACTGTCCGGCGTAGGCGGCATCCAGCAGCAGCAGCGAGATTATTCTGAATTTTTGGAGCAGGTTCGCTCCGGACAGGTGTCGGTCGTCGAATTCGACGACAAGCGCATCGAGTACGGCAACAGCGAGCCGCTCAAGTACTACACGATCAGCCCGGAGACGAATAACGACGTCCTGATCGGGCTGCTCGAAGACGCCAACGTACGCTTCACCGGTGTTGAAACAAAGCAGCCCAGCCTGATTGGCCAGCTGCTGATCAGCTCGTTCCCGATCCTGTTGCTGATCGGCGTCTGGGTCTACTTCATGCGCCAGATGCAGGGCGGTGGCGGAGGCAGGGGCGCGATGTCCTTTGGTAAGAGCAAGGCCCGCCTCCTGGGCGAGGACCAGGTCGGCGTTACGTTTGCGGACGTCGCCGGCGTCGAAGAGGCCAAGAGCGAGGTCGCAGAGATCGTGGAGTTCCTGCGCGACCCGAGCAAATTCCAGCGCCTCGGCGGCAAGATTCCGAAGGGCGTACTGATGGTGGGCCCGCCGGGCACCGGTAAGACGCTGCTCGCGAAAGCGATCGCCGGCGAGGCCAAGGTGCCGTTCTTCACGATTTCCGGTTCCGACTTCGTCGAAATGTTCGTCGGTGTCGGCGCCAGTCGCGTACGCGACATGTTCGACCAGGCCAAAAAGCAGGCCCCCTGCATCATCTTCATCGACGAGCTCGACGCCGTCGGTCGACACCGTGGCGCAGGTCTCGGTGGTGGTCACGATGAGCGCGAGCAGACGCTGAACCAGATGCTGGTCGAGATGGACGGTTTCGAAGGCAGCGAGGGCATCATCGTTATCGCCGCGACGAACCGCCCGGACGTCCTGGACCCCGCGCTGCTGCGCCCGGGTCGCTTCGACCGCCAGGTCGTCGTGCCGCTGCCCGATGTCCGTGGCCGCGAGCTGATCCTCAAGGTTCACATGCGCAAGGTGCCGCTTGACGACGACGTTCGTCCGGGCGTCATCGCCCGCGGCACGCCCGGCTTCTCGGGCGCTGACCTCGCCAACCTCGTCAACGAGGCCGCGCTGTTCGCGGCGCGTGCGAACAAGCGCGTCGTCAGCATGGAGCAGTTCGACCAGGCGAAGGACAAGATCATGATGGGCGCCGAGCGCCGGTCTATGGTTATGAGCGAGCAGGAGAAGCTCAACACGGCCTACCACGAGGCGGGCCATGCCATCGTCGGTTACCTCGTGCCCGAGCATGACCCGGTCTATAAGGTCACGATCATTCCGCGCGGACGTGCGCTCGGTGTGACGATGTACCTGCCGGAGGAAGATCGCTACAGTATGTCCAAGCAACGGCTCGAGAGCATGATCGCGAGCCTGTTTGGCGGGCGTATTGCGGAAGAGATGACGCTCGGCAAGTCGGGCGTCACGACCGGAGCGTCCAACGACATCGAGCGCGCCACGGATATTGCCAGGAACATGGTAACGAAGTGGGGCCTGTCCGAGCGCCTCGGCCCGCTGACGTATAGCGAGGACGACGGCGAGGTCTTCCTCGGTCGGTCCGTGACACAGCACAAGCAGGTCTCGGACGATACGGCACACGCCATCGACGAAGAAGTGCGCAAGATTATCGACTCCAATTACGACAAGGCAGAGTCGCTGCTTCAGGAGAACATCGAGAAGCTGCACGTCATGGCCAAGGCGCTCGTCAAGTACGAGACGATCGACGAGAACCAGATCAAGGACATCATGGAAGGGCGCGAGCCGCGTCCGCCCGCTGACTGGGAAGAGCCGACCGATCCGAAACGTCCGGACGGCGGCCTCGACACCGAGCCGGAAGTCGCTGGCCCGATCGGCGGTCCTGCCAGCGAACACTAGCGTTCGAATGATGCCAGCCATCGAGCCAGCCGGATTAATCTCCGGCTGGCTTTTTTATTGCGGCACCGGTTAGCCGGGAGGCTTGCTTTGCTCAATCTTGGATCCATGCAGTTGCCTGACGTCTCCGTCATGGGCGTCCTGAACGTCACGCCGGACTCGTTTTCCGACGGCGGGCGCTTCAATTCGAGAGACGCGGCGCTGGCCCAGGCGGAGAAACTGATCGCAGACGGAGCGTCGATCATTGACGTCGGCGGCGAGTCCACGCGACCCGGCTCCAGCGCCGTTGGCGAGTCCGAGGAGATCGATCGGGTCGTGCCAGTCGTCGAGGCGCTTAACACGGAGCTTGGGGCTACCGTGTCCGTTGACACGACCAAACCGGCCGTAATGAGGGCCGCGGCGTCAGCCGGGGCCGCAATGATCAACGATGTCCGGGCGCTGCAGGACGATGGCGCGCTACAGGCGGCTGCCGAACTCGGCGTACCCGTCTGCCTGATGCACATGCGGGGCCTGCCGCGCACGATGCAGGACAATCCGGCGTACGAGGACGTCGTCGAGGATGTCTATAAGTTCCTCGAGCAAAGACTCACAGCCTGCGAGCGGGCAGGGATTGCCCGGGATCGCATCGTGCTCGACCCCGGATTCGGCTTCGGCAAGACCGTGGAGCACAATCTGAGCCTGCTGAAACACCTGCGGCGGCTCAAGGACCTGGGTCAGCCGATACTCGCGGGCCTGTCTCGAAAGTCGACCCTCGGCCACATCACCGGAAGAGAGGTTGACGCACGCATGCCGGCGAGTATTGTGACGGCTGCAATCGCCGTGCAGAACGGGGCGAGTATCATTAGGGCGCACGATGTTGCCGAGACGGTTGACGCGATCAAGGTGACGGTTGCGGTGATGGAGGCAGAGTGACGATGGCAAAGCAGTTTTTCGGTACGGACGGGGTCCGCGGGACGGTCGGCAAAGAGCCAATGACCGCCGATTTCACGATGCGGCTGGCGAGTGCGGCGGCACAGGTACTCGTGCCCAGCGGTGGCACGGTCGTTATCGGCAAGGACACCCGTCTTTCCGGGTACATGCTGGAGTCGGCGCTGGAGGCCGGGTTTGTCGCCGCCGGCGTCAACGTGCTGCTGATCGGCCCGCTGCCGACGCCCGGGATAGCGAGGCTGACCAAGGAATTCGATGCGGATCTAGGTGTCGTGATCAGCGCGTCACACAATCCCTTCTACGACAACGGCATCAAATTCTTCAATAAAGAGGGGTCGAAGCTGACCGATGACGTTGAGGCCGAAATCGAATCTCATCTCAGCAATCCCGCGATAACGCTCGAGTCGCACAAGCTGGGCAAGGCGAAGCGTATCGACACGGCCCGGATCCGTTACTCGGAGTTCTGCAAAAGCACGATAGGCAAGGACGGGAGCCTCGCAGGCCTCAAGATTGTCTTCGAC
>JAAUXY010069810.1_pt1 | contig 13130 bp, 10 predicted proteins | sample 7278121 | NCBI WGS metagenome assembly JAAUXY01 (sample SAMN14350117, study PRJNA611818) | marine sediment metagenome | isolation source: surface marine sediment (1.8m) | place: French Polynesia: Moorea | collected 2018-08 | reverse complement strand
AGAAGGTGCCGGCGGATGGTTACTGGGGCGCGGTCTGGATGGTCGAACCTCTGAACGTCGTCTACTGGAACATGCGCCCAACGGCCAACTCCCAGCTGGCGATTCAGTTCGCACCCGGCGCCGCGTGGAATGATACTTACTGGAACAATGACCGGATGGGTGAGTTGCTGAGGCTGTCACTCGCCGAAACGGACCCGGACAAACGCCACGAGTACTACTGTGAAATGCAAACCCTGGTGCATAACGAAAGCGGCATGGTGATATCCGCCTTCTCGAATATCACCGATGGCATCTCGAACCGGATCCAGGGAATGCCGAAGGTGCCACTGGGCATGCTCGGTGGCTGCGAATGGCCGGAGTTCATCTGGTTATCTTAGACCCCGAGTTACTCCTCAGGGTATTTGGCCCGCATGGCGACATGCGGGTTTTTTTGAACTGGAACCGGGTTTAGTTAACTCGCGGCGCCGGGTTTAGATTGTCCGGCAGTCGAGGTTTGCCTATCATGTATTCCGACAAGGACAAGAGTTAAATCAGGGCCGGTAACCGCGGGCAACATCTTGATATGAGCAACCGATCGTCGCAGAAACTGGGTAGTACAAGACAATCGCCTGTCGCCAGGGAAAGCTCGGTAGCGCGCTTTGATCGCATCTACCGGACTATTCGTGAGCGCATTTCGCTACTGATCTACCCGCCCGGCAGCCTGTTGAACGAAACCGAACTGGCTGCGGAGTTCGGGGTTAGCCGAACTCCGCTGCGTTCGGTCCTGCAACGCCTCAACCAGGAGGGGCTCGTAGTGGTCACCAACGGGGTAGGCACCCGTGTTACGGATATCGATATGAAAACCTTCAAGGATATCTACGACCTGCGAATGATCCTGTCGGAGAACATGGGCACCCTTTCTCCAAATAGGATAACGGCAGCCCACATCCACGAGATCGAGCAGCTCACGGCAAGGGCCGAAGCGCTTTATGAAGACAAGAACGTCGAAACCTATGCCCGCGTCTGTAACGATCTCGAAGAGCTGATTCTAGGCTTGATCGGGAGTGCGCCGCTGCGCGAGATGACCGACATTCTCTATTACCGCGTCGCTCGTATCTGGCTGACGTTTCTGCCGAACATGGACTGGAACGAAGAAATCACGGCCCTGGTCAACGAGCTGAACGAGCTGGGTGATGCACTGCGCGAGGACGACGTCATCGCTTTCGGCCAGGTGCGCAAGCACGGCCTGCGGACGATTTTGCAGCGCATCAGCGGCTATATGTCAGGCAATTGACGAGCCGGAGTTTCTGTCGACGTCCTAGACGATCGTCAGTTCTCGCGGCGTGCTGGTTAATCGCTCACCCCCGTTAGCGGTAACCAGCACGGTATCCGAAACGAAATAATCACCTCGACCACAGCCGAGCAACCAGGACAACTGGTGAAATACCATGCCCGGCTCCAGAACCAGGCTGCTCTCTGAATGCATGCTGACGACACCGATACCGCCGGTCCAGGTCGGTGGAAAGCCAATGCCGATCGCGTAGCCGCAGTGGTGACGTCGGTAGTGCGCCATTCCGGCCTCATCGATGACACTCTGCCACGCATTGTAAACATCGGCGCCGACCGCACCAGGCCGCATTGCTTCCAGCACATTTTGCTGTGCCTCGATACAGATTTCCGCGATCGCTTCGGTACCGTCAGGCGCGGAGCCGACGTAAACCAGTCGTCCGCACGGTGCATGGTAGCGTCGATAACAGGCCGACATTTCGAGAATCAACTGGTCTCCGCGTCCGAGTTTGCGCGCGCTCCAGACTTCGTGCTCGTAGGGCAGTCGTTCGCCCGCGCGGATGAATGGACCGAACCCGACCGGATCACCGCCTTCGTCGAACATGGTCTTGTGCACGCTCGCGGCGATCTCGTTTTCACCGACACCTTCGGCGGCCGTTTCGAAAGCGACGGACTGGATCTTGTCGGTGATGGCAGCGGCGTGCCGCACATATTCGATTTCCGCCACGGATAAAACACGTCGGCAGGTTTCCACGATGCCTTCCGCGTCGCCCCAGGACACGCCCGGTGTCCGTGACAATATCGACTCGTAGATCGATGGCGGAAATCCAAGGCTGTTGCGCTGGATACCGATCGTGGATCCCAGCAATTCGAGTTCGCCCAGCACCCTGCAGACGATTTCTCCAGGCTCTTCCGTGTCCCGATATCCCTGGAAACGAGCATTGCCGACCTGTCGTTCGACGGTCGGCGCTTCGTGCGCCCGCGCGAGCAAAACCGGCTCGCCCTCGATCGGCAACACGAGTATGTGTGGGCCGAAATAACCCTGGTGATCGAGACCGGTCAGGTAGAAGATGTTCTCGGGACTCGTGATCAAACAGGCATCGAGACCGGATCCGGACATGGTTTCACGCACACGACGCAAGCGATCGGCGTGTTCCTCCGGCGAAAAGTAACAAAAGCCGTTCATTGGCGAAACTCCCGCCGGATCAATGCTGACTCAACAACCTGCCATAGCCTTCGATCCGGTCGTCGATGCCCGCCAGTCGCAGGCAATGCCAGAACATCGCCTGGTTGCTGGTAACAACGGGCTTGCCGGTCGCCTGTTCGATTTCCTCGATCACATCGACCGCGCGCATCGCGCCGCAGCTGATAAAAATGGCCTCGGCCTCGGGATGGTCGATCGCCCGCGCAAACTTTGCGATGTACGCCGGGGTTACCCGGGTGATATCCGCGTCGTAGGTCAGGTTCAATCCCTGCACGTTGAGTAGTTCGAAGCCACTGGCCTGCATGTAGTCAGTCTCGATCCGGTTAACCTCGTCGAGATAGGGTGTTCCCATGACGATGCGGCGTGCGCCCAGCGCGCGCAATCCCTCAATGACACCGGTAATCAGAGTGGTTGCACGGCGAGACGGGTGGGGACGCCTGAGTTCCTCGACGACCCTGTCCTCACCGATAACGACACTGCCCGAGGTGCAGGCATAACAGACGACATCGAGATCGAACTCGGGCAGCAATTCGGCGGCGGCCTCGGCAAGGCCCGATTCCATGGAAGCCAGATTCTCGACGGTACAGCCGGTCGGCATGCGGGCCCTGGTGAAATGAACCCCGACTCCCTCGGGAGCGAGCCTGAACATGTCTTCTTCGATGATCGTGTCATTGGAAATCAGTACAAATCCGAGTCGCGCACGCCAGGCCCGGCTGCGATCGAATTCAGGCTCCCAGGTTTCCGACTCGACGAACGGCGAAGGCTCACTGCTATTGGCTGTCTGCATGTTATCTCCACGGACCAGGCGGGCAATTGCTACCCACCGGTGAATGTTGTTTGCCCGTGTTGAATTCTATGCTTTACTCCAATAATATACAACCTGTATATAGGTATCGAATATCCGAAATTCTGAACAACAGGGCAGCCAGATGACCGAGATAAAACCCAGAAAAACCGGGGCAAGCCACGATCGCAACCTGTTGCATCAAGGTGTATTGCTGCCCGCGCAATCGCTTGCGGAAAATTGCGGGGAGTCGTTGTCATGTTATTGATCGAATGCCCATGGTGCGGACAGCGGGATGAAATCGAGTTCAGTTACGGCGGCGAAGCCGGACTAACCCGTCCGGGCGAGAATTGTTCCGATGCAGAATGGGCTAACTATTTGTACATGCGCACCAATCCGCGTGGTATCCACCGGGAGCGCTGGTATCACGCCGGCGGATGTCGGCAATGGTTCATAATTCAGCGAGATACGACAACCAACAGGATAATCGATACCGAGCAATCACCCCTGCCGGAGCGGGCAGTTACGGGGAAAGTGGCTTGACCGCCCAAGACAGGCGTCACGCAAGTTACGAATTGCCGGACGGACGAAGCCCGCTTGCCGACTGGCATCAATCCGGACTGCAAGTGGCGCAGAGCACAATCGATACCAGTGCAAAAGAATTCGGCATCGGGGAGCGACCTGACCTCGGCAAGATCGCCCTGCACGGCCGGGACAGTTCTTTTCACGAAACCACCCGTCAAACGCTTGGATTCGAGCTGCCACGCAATCCCAACTCCAGCGTCACGCATGCCTCGATATCGGCAATCTGGATGGGACCCTGTGAATGGATGCTGGTGATGCCCCGGGATCAGGTTAACCAGCTTTTACCGGACCTTGGGCAAGCCCTGCAGGATTCACACACCCTGTTGGTCGACGTCGGTGATCGCTGGCATACGCTGTCGATCACGGGCTCACCCTGCACTGAAATCCTGTGCCGGGGCAGTTCGATCGATCCGCACAGCTGCCTGGCGCATGCGGGTGATTGCGCGCAGACACTGCTGGCACAGGTACCCGTCGTGATACATCGGCCACACGAAGGCCTGACCTTCGATATACACGTGGATCGGAGTTTTACCGAGTTCCTGTGGCACTGGTTGTATAACGCGGGATCTGATTTTGCCGTTAGCGAGATCGATTTCGATCGGGCGGGTGAAATGCCCGCACTCACAGAAACCAGCAGGAGCCAGGTGACGTGAAATACTCCGCCTTTAGTCTTTTGAAAAACGCGCTGGGCAGTCATCGCGACTGGCCGCGCGCCTGGCGGTCTCCCGAGCCAAAATCTTCCTACGATGCCGTGATCGTCGGCGGGGGTGGGCACGGTCTCGCTACGGCATACTACCTCGCTAAAAATCATGGCATGACCAACATCGCCGTACTCGAAAAAGGATGGATCGGCGGTGGCAACACCGGACGTAACACGACCGTGGTGCGGGCGGACTACCTGACTCCGGAAGCCAATGGGCTGTTTGGCTTTGCACTGGAGCTCTGGGAAGACCTGAGCCAGGAACTTAACTTCAACCAGATGTTCTCGCAGCGCGGCGTGCTGAAGATTGCGCATAATCGAGGCGAGTTGCGACAGATGGTTCGCCGCGCCAATGCACTGCACCTCGCGAATCTCGACTACGAGGTTCTGTCGGTAAAAGAAATCAGCGAAATACACCCGCTGATGAACATGTCACGCGACATCCGCTTCCCGGTAATCGGCGGTGTCCTGCAAAGGCGGGCGGGCGTCGCGCGGCACGATGCCATCGCCTGGGGTTATGCCCGCGCAGCCGACAGGCTCGGTGTGGACATCATCCAGAACTGCACCGTCGAAGGATTTCGCGTCAGCGGCAACCGGATCGAGGGAGTCGAAACCAGCCTCGGTTTTATCGCGGCTCCGCGCGTTGCGCTGACCGTGGCGGCACAGTCGACCTGGCTTGCCGACATGCTTGGCGTTCGCCTGCCGATCGACAGCCACCCGTTGCAGGCCTGGGTTTCCGAACCGCTGAAGCCGATGCTGCCAACCATGGTGTCGTCCAGCGATTACTTCTTTTACATGAGCCAGTCAGACAAGGGTGAGCTGGTTATAGGCGCCGATCTCGACCCGTTCAACTCCTTCGTACAGCGCGGCAGCCTTTATCGCATCAAGGATGGCATGGCCGGCATCCTCGACATGTTCCCATCGCTCAGCCGGGTCAAGATGATGCGCCAGTGGGCCGGGACTATCGAACACACCCCCGATCATAGCCCGATCATCAGCAAGCTGCCGGTCAAGGGGGTGTACCTCAATGCGGGCTGGGGAACGGGTGGCTTCAAGGCAACGCCGGGTTCCGGTTATATTTTCGCCGACAGCATTGCGCAGGATCGGCTGCACCCGCTGGCTGCACCATTTACACTGGATCGTTTCGAACGGGCGCGCCTGGTCGGTGAGCACCTGGCTGCCGGAGGTTACTCATCGTGAGCAAGCAGGAGTTCCGCCTGCCCGTGGGCGGCCGAATCGAGCGCGATCAGTCGCTGGATTTCTCGTTCAACAACCGCCGGATGACAGGTTTCGCCGGCGATACCCTGGCCTCGGCGATGCTGGCAAACGGTATTCACCTGGTCGGGCGCAGTTTCAAGTATCACCGCCCGCGCGGAATACTCTCGGCAGGCGTCGAGGAACCCAACGCCTGGGTCCAGTTGGGCAGCGGGGGCCACGAGGAGCCCAACGTGGCGGCAACGGTTGCCGAGTTATACCCAGGACTGGAAGCGCACAGCCCGAATTGCTGGCCAAGCCTGGAATTCGACCTGGGCGCCGTGAACGATCGAATCTCGTCATTGCTGGTGCCCGGCTTTTACTACAAGACCTTCATGAATCCTCCCAAACTCTGGCCCCGCTACGAGCGCGCACTGCGCCGTATGGCCGGACTCGGCACACTGCCTGGCTGCGCGGACGGGGAAACCTACGACGAACAAAACGAGCAGACCGACGTTCTTATCGTCGGCGGTGGCCCGGCAGGCATCGCCGCCGCACTGGCGGCATCCCGCGCCGGTGCCGGGGTGATTCTTGCGGAATCAGACCGCGAATTCGGCGGCGCCCTGCTGTTCGATTCAGCCGAAATCGACGGGCTGCCTGCCGATCACTGGATTGCTCAATCCCTGTCGGAGCTACGCGCCAATCCGCGGGTCCGGGTGCTGCCGCGCACCACGATTTTCGGTTACTACGATCACAACTACCTGGTCGGGCTGGAACGGCTCACCGACCACCTGCCGCCCGACGCCCGCAGCGGCAAGCGCCAGCGACTGTGGCAAATTCGCGCGCGCCAGGTGATTACCGCCACCGGTGCCCATGAACGCCCCCTGGTATTCGCCGATAACGATCGTCCCGGCATCATGCTGGCATCGGCCGCGCGCGCCTACCTGAATCGGTATGCCGTAGCAATCGGACGCCGTCCCGTGCTGTTTACCAACAATGATTCTGCCTACACGACCGCACTCGACCTTTCGCGGGCTGGAATCGGTGGACTTACCATCGTCGACTGCCGAGAGGATCCCGGTGACGTGTCAAGCAAGGCTATCGATGCAGGCATCGAGGTTATCACCGGTGCGGTCGTGGCAGGGACCCGGGGTCGAAAGCGTATTAGCCAGGTTCATGTCGAGGACGTGCCTGACGCAAAGGGCCGCGCATCGGCCGCGACCCGCGAAATCGACTGCGACTGCCTGCTGGTTTCCGGGGGCTGGAGCCCGGTGGTACACCTGTTTTCGCAATCGGGTGGAAAACTGCACTACGACGAAGCGCAGGCCTGTTTCATACCCGGAGAAAGCCCGCAGGCGGTCAGCGCCGCAGGAGCCGGCAACGGCAACTTTTCACTCGCATCCTGCCTGTCGGATGGCTACGCCAACGGGCTCAGCACCGCTGAATCCTGCGGCTACCCGGCGACGAGTGAGAAGCCCCCTGTCACCTCTGAATCGCATAGTGCGCTGCAACTGGTGCCGTTATGGTCCGTTCCATCGAGTCAGTCTGGCGCAAAGCAGTTCGTGGATTATTTCAACGATGTCACCTCGTCGGGTATCGCCCTCGCGGTTCGCGAGGGTTACGAATCCGTCGAACACCTCAAACGGTATACCACGACCGGCATGGGCCTCGAGCAGGGTAAAACCGGTAACATCAATGCGCTGGCGGCGCTAGCCGCCGAGACCGGCGCGCACATCCCGGAGGTCGGCACCACCACCTATCGGCCACCTTACACGCCAGTCACCTTCGGCGCGCTGGCGGCAAGCCGCACCGGCGATCTATACAGGCCGCTGCGCAAGACACCAATCGATTCCTGGCACGAGCAGGCGGGCGCGGTGTTCGAAAATTTCGGCCTCTGGCGTCGACCACAGTACTATCCACGACCGGACCTGGACATGACACAGACCGTCGACGCGGAGGTCGGGGCCGTGCGTAACGGTATCGGCATGGTCGATATCTCGACGCTCGGCAAGATTCACCTTGCCGGGCCGGACGTGGCCGAATTTCTGAACCGCCTCTACCCCAATCGCTGGGACACACTGCAACCGGGGCGTTGTCGCTACGGCGTAATGACCCGGGAAGATGGCATGGTATTCGACGACGGTGTTGTCGCCCGCCTGGATGCAAACAATTACCACATGACAACGACTACCGGTGGCGCGGCAGCAGTCTACCACTGGATGAACGACCTGCTGCAAAACGACTGGCCCGAGCTGCAGGTTTACATGACTTCGATTACCACCCAGTGGGCAGCCGTTGCGATTGCCGGCCCGCGATCGAGAGCATTCATACAGCAGCTCAGCCACGACATCGATTTTTCGCACCAGGCATTTCCATTCATGAGCGTGGCCGAAGGACAGGTTTGCGGTATACCGTCACGCGTGTTCTGCGTCTCGTTCACCGGTGAAGATTCGTTCGAAGTCAACGTGCCCGCGCGTTACGGCCTTGCGCTCTGGGAACGGCTGCTGGCGTCTGGTAACGGTAATTCACCGGTGCCATTCGGTCTCGACGCGATGGACCTGTTACGCATGGAGAAAGGGCACTTCATCATCGGCCGCGATACGGATGGTACCGCCACACTCGAGGACCTCGGGTTGCAAAAACTGATCAAGCTGGACAAACCGCAATTCCTTGGCAAGCGCTCTTTGCAACTCGAAGAAATCAGGCGTAGTGACAGGCCCCAGCTGGTGGGTCTTGTGTCCAGCACTGATCGAGTCCTGCCGGAAGGCGGGCAACTCGTCGAAAAGTTCCAAGCCGGTCAGTTCCAGCGACCCGAGGGGCACGTGACCTCGAGCGGCCTCAGCCCGACGCTCCGTAAACCCATCGCGTTGGCAATGCTCAATGGCGGACTTCGACGCATCGGGGAAAGCCTCGAGGTCTACTCGCTGGGGCAGGTTTACCCGGTTACGGTCACCTCGCCACACTTCTACGATCCCGAGTCACTACGCCTGCGCCAAACGGCCTGATGACTGGTTTCGGACAACAGTCGACCGGCGAGAGGGAGGAGTCTTGACGAGGTTTTATTCGGACAATGTAACCAGCGTCTGCCCCGAGATTTTTGACGCCATGCTGGCAGTCAATCACGATGATGCCCCGGCCTACGGACGAGACGACGTCACGACGGCGATGACTCGACGGTTTTCCGAAATTTTCGAATGCGACCTGGCAGTCTACCTCGCGACAACCGGCACCATCGCAAACGCGTTATCCCTGTCGGCGATTACGCCGAACTTCGGCGCGGTCTACTGCCACCGGCTTGCGCACGTAAATACAGACGAGTGTGGTGCGCCCGAACTGTTTACCGGCGGCGCCAAGCTGATCCCGATCGATCACGAGGGCGCAAAACTGACTGCCCGGGGACTAGATGAACATATCTTCGGTCGCGGCGTCGAACACCACGCTCGACCCAGCGGCCTGACCCTGACCCAGGCGACCGAACTCGGCACACTCTACCAGCCGCACGAACTGGAAGCGCTATGCCGGCTGGCAAAGAAAAAAGGTCTGAAAATCCACATGGACGGCGCGCGCTTTGCCAATGCCATGTCAGCACTGGAAGTCACACCTGCCGCCATGACCTGGCAACCGGGCATCGATGTATTAACTTTCGGCGGCACTAAAAACGGCTGCCTGATGGCCGAAGCGATCGTCTTTTTCGATCTTGATCTCGCCGCTGACTTCGCCTATCGACACAAGCGTGCGGGGCAATTGCTGTCGAAGACAAGATTCATATCAGCCCAGTTCGAGGCTTACCTGCAGGATGAGCTCTGGTTACACAATGCGGAACATGCCAACCGGATGGCGTCACGGCTCAGCAACGGTTTTTGTCAGATACCCGACATCGAACTCGCATGGCCAACCGAGGCCAACGAAATTTTTGTCCACCTGCCTGACCACGTCGAAACCGGCCTCGTCGAATCAGGCCATACCGTCAATCGCACTATCCTCGATCCGAGCGCAGCGCGTTTCGTGACCGCCTGGAACACTCGGGAGGAAGACATCGACGCCTTACTGGCATGCTGCCTGCGGTTATCTGAACAACACCTGGCGGTAACGCAGGCCTGAATTTCTTGTCGCTCACTATCAATGCCCCAGAGTCGGCCGCACGACACGGCCGGCGCGCGCCTCGCGCAGCCCGATGTAGATCCCCGCGGTCACCACGATACCGACGCCGACGAAGACGAACACATCCGGCACTTCCCCCCAGAACAGGTATCCCGACAGCGTCGCCCAGATGATCAGGAAGTAGCGGAATGGCGCAACCACCACGACCTGCGCGTGGCGGAAGGCCTCGACCATGAAATAATGTGCAATCACGAAACAAGTTGCGCTGAGCCCGAACCAGAGCATATCCGGCTGGCGAATTTCATGCCAGCCCCCGAGCGCGGTTGCTCCGCCGGCCAGCGCGAGGATTACCGCGGTGGTAAAAATGATGCGCCGCGACGACTCGTCGCGCGTCAGGGTACGCGTAATCAGGTCCCGGAACGCGTCCGACAGCGCCACCACCAGCGGCAGCACCACGGCCCAGTGCATCGCTTCCGTACCCGGGCGCATGACCACCAGGATGCCGACGAAGCCAACCACGACCGCACCCAGCCGATGCAGGCCCACGTGCTCACCGAGAAACAGTTTACCGAACAGCGTCATGAACAGCGGCCCGGCGAAAGCGATCGCGATCACCTCTGCCAGCGGCAGGTAACGCAGCGCGTAAACGAACGCAAACGACCCCAGTGCATACATGCCACCGCGGTAGACATGCGACCGCCAGCGCACTATTTTCAGCGGGTGTTCACCGCGGGATAACATCCAGGCCGCGACCAGCAGTGCGATCAGCGTCCCCTGGATACAAAGGATTTCGCCCGCGGGATAATGCGGCACCAGCCACTTGGTAATCGAATCGGTGGCGGTCAGGAAAATCCCGGAAACCAGCATGCAGGCGATACCGCGCAGACTGCTGCCGTGCGCCAACGCACTACCGGCGGTCACCGGCTCATTCCCAGCGGAAGATGCGCGCGCCGATCACCAGCAGCACGAGACTGGAAACCCCGAGCACCAGCAGGTGATCGGCCACCTGCATGAGACCGGCGCCGTCGATCATAATTTCGCGCGCGGCGTCGGTGACGTGGGTCAGCGGCAGCAACTGGGAAAACTGCTGCATCCAGGGGTGTGCGCCCTCGAGCGAAAACCAGATGCCGGACAGGAACATCATCGGCCAGCTAAACAGGTTCAGCACACCGTTGGCGACCTCTTCGCTGGAAATGCGTGCGGCGACTACCAGGCCGCAGCAGATCAGGTTGATACAGCCGAGCAGGAATACCAGCAACAGGGTGAAGTAAGAGCCATGCATGCGAAAGTCGACGAACAAATCCATGCCGACGTAGATCACCAGGTTGACCACCAGCAGCACCCACAGGCGCGACAGGATTTGCGCGCAGAGAAATTCCATCGCCGTCACCGGGGTTGCGCTGATGCGCTTGAGAATCCCGAACTTGCGATAGCGCACGATCACGTAGCCAATACCGAACAGCGCACCCCACATGATGTTCATCGAGATAACGCCCGGGATTACCCAGTCGATATAGCGGATTTCGTCACCCTCGACCAGGTTTTGCACGGGATTTTCACCCGCACCGCTGTAGGCGGCGATCAGCAGCTTTTCGACGATGTAGCCGTTCGGCGATGTCCGGTTGATCCAGTAGCGGCGTGTGCCCGGTTCGAACAGCAAATCGACCTGGTGACGTTCGATCTTGACCCGGCCGGCCTCGACATCGTCGAAATCGATGAAATTGACGAATCGCATCGCGCCGAACTCGGCCGCGGGCCCTTCCGACGGCAACTCGCCGACGACCCCGACCTTGTATTTCTCCGGGTTGTCTTCGTTGAACGCATAGGCGAACACGAAGATCACCACCACCGGGAACAGGATGTTCCAGCCCAGCGACGAGCGGTCGCGGAAAAACTCGAGATTGCGCCCGACGAACAGCGCGTAAATCCGGTTCCACATCAGGCGCGCAGCTCCCGTCCGGTGAGCTCGAGAAACAGGTCCTCGAGATTGCGTGCGCGAATCCGCAGGTGGTCGAGCGGGATATCGTGGTGCAGCAATTGCTCGATGGTGGCATTGACGTCACCGGTGACGATGTGTGCGGCGTCGTTGCGGTAAGTCGCCTCGAATTCGCGCTCGCCGATTTCAGGCGGGATGTCGCTCTGGCGCAGCTGCACCACGACATCGTTGAAATGCGCCGCCAGCAACGCGTCGGGCTTGTCGTGCGCAATCACGCGGCCGTGGTCCATGATCGCGATCTCGTCGCAAAGCTCGTAGGCTTCTTCCATGTAGTGGGTCGTCAGCAAAACCGTGGCGCCCTGCTCCTTGATCCGCTGCACCTCGTGCCACAGGTTGCGCCGCGACTGCGGATCGAGCCCGGTGGTGGGTTCGTCGAGAAACAGGATATTCGGCCGGTTGATCAACGCGATCGCGAGCAGCAGGCGCTGCTTCTGACCGCCGGACAGGCGGCGCGTGTCCTGGCCGAGGAATTCGTGCAGCGCAAAACGGTCGGCGAGTTCGTCGATCGGATAACTCCGGGGATAGAAACGACTGAACTGCACCAGGATCTCACGCACGGTGACGAAGTCCTGCAGCGCGGTGGTCTGGAACATGATGCCGGCCTGGTTGCGAAAATCGCGATCCAGCGGTTGCCCACGGTACAGAATGCTGCCCTCGTCGGGCAGCTTGATGCCTTCCATCATTTCGATGGTGGTGGTTTTGCCGGCGCCATTCGGGCCAAGCAGGCCGAAACAGCTGCCCTCGTGGATTTCGAAACTGACACCGTCGACAGCGGTCAGCGGGCCGAATCGTTTGACCAGATCTGAGACTTCAAGAATAACGGACATGGGACTCTCGCGAACGCGGGCCAAGTATAACCACGGCGGCAGGGCAAGACTACCGCTCCGGGGGTAGTAGGCAGATGCCGGCGGGCGGCTTATACTGGGGAAATGGGAGAGGAAATCCAGCAGACTCATTTCGAGCAGGCCGACTACGACCGCTTTCAGCAGCGACTCGAGGCCGAAACCGAGCACCTGCGCGGGCTGTTCGCGCAAAATGCCTTCGACAACGACAGCCGGATGCTGGGCTACGAGCTCGAACTCTGCCTGGCCGACGACGCCGGATTGCCGGCCTGCAACAACACCGACGTCATCGCCGCGACCGGCAACCCGCTGTTCACCTCCGAGCTGGCCAAGTTCAACCTCGAGATCAACGGTAATCCCTTCCCCTTCGAAGGCGACGTGTTCGCGAAAGTCGCAACCGACCTCTACGACCTGTTCGAGCAGGCGGAGAAGGCCGCCGATCGCTGCGGTTCCCGCGT
>JAAUXY010033714.1_pt1 | contig 13130 bp, 8 predicted proteins | sample 7278121 | NCBI WGS metagenome assembly JAAUXY01 (sample SAMN14350117, study PRJNA611818) | marine sediment metagenome | isolation source: surface marine sediment (1.8m) | place: French Polynesia: Moorea | collected 2018-08 | reverse complement strand
GCTCTCCCAGGAGCGAACCGCCGGCGGTGAAGCGTTGACCTTGAATCGTCTTCGAGTCGTTTCTCCACACCACCACGAAGCTGCCGTCGGCGAGCAGCGACACCGAAGGCGCCCGCCATTGGCTGTGGGGGACGTCGATCGTCACTTGAAAGATCTCTCCCACGGCCGTGCCGTCGGCCGCGAAGCGCCGACCTCGGATACTGTAGGGCGGGACGCCGAACGGCGAGCCGGGATCCGACCACACGACGACGAAGCCGCCGTCGGCCAGGGCTGACACCGCCGGCCGGATCAGGACCCGTTCGATCCCGGCAGCGACTTGAAACTCATGGCCGATGGCGGTACCGCCGCCACCGTATAGCTGGCCCCGGATGACCGACGTCTCCGAGCTTTCGGTACTGTGGACTCCACTCCAGGCCACCACGAAGCCGCCGTCCGCCAGCGCGGCCACCGAGGGAAACCCCTGCGCGTCGGTGGTGTAGGAATTGACCTGGAACTCCTCGCCGGCGGGCGTGCCGTCGGCGGCGAAGCGTTGGCCCTGGATGCTGGAGCTCGAATCGTCCGACCCGTTCGAGCCGTCGCTCATCCACACCACCACGAAGCCGCCGTCGGCCAGCACCGACAGCGAGGGATACTCCTGAGCATCGGAGGTATAGGAGTTGACCTGAAAATCCTCGCCGATCGGAAACGGACCCTGACCGTGGGCCGCCGGCACGAGGAGAAGGAGAAGAACGATCGCCAAGCCTGTTTGTCTCATCGCGGACCTCCCATCGGGTAAACCGGAGCAGAAGTGAAATCGCCGAGCCACCCTTCGGCAACCCGGCGATCTTGAGCTCCTCCCCGGTTTCGAGCCGCGGTGATGAGCGCGAGGATCCGTGGCTTTGCGGCACCGCCTTTCGACGGCTGTGCCCTTTCGAGGCACCTCCCTTCTTATCCCATCATCGGGCGGGACAGAATCTCCATCGGGGTGGGCTCCGAGCCACCCTGGCGGGTGGTCGCTACCTCGGGCGCCGGCGGCGGCAACGGCCGGGAAGCTTCCGGTGTCAGCCGCCTTCGGCGGCGCGGACCAGCGCCTCGACCTCCGGCGGCACGTCGAAGAGCGCCGGATCGACGGCGTTGAGCTCGATGCGGGTGTAGTCGTAGGTGAAGACGCTGTCGCCGTGGGTCAGCTCGAAGGAGCCGAAGAGCTTGACGCCGCCGACCGTCCGCCAGTCGCCGTAGACGACGGTGATCGTCTGATCGTCCCCCGGGGGCGTGAAGACCATGCCCGCCGGCAGGTGATCGTCGCGGCGATAGAAGATCGCCACCGGCTGACCGGCGTCGCCGGTGAACGCCACCTCCACCGCCGGCTGGTCGGCGAGCTCGGCGAAACCGACGGTGCGCGGCTCCGAGAACCGCTGTTCCGGCTCGAGCACCTGGAGGTGGAACTCGTGGCCGCGGACCATCGAGCGGGCGGCCTCGTCGAGCAGCTGAAGCTCGCCGTCGGGACCCCGTGCCCAGCCGGCGTCGCCGGCGAGGATGCGGGTGGCGGATCGAGCCGACGTCGTCTGGCGGAATACCACCCGGCCGTCGCCGCCGGAGTGGACCTCGGTGACAAAGGCGCCACGGGGGCCGGTGCACTCGGCGGTGACCGATAGGGTCTCGAGGCGGTCGACGGCCGCGCCGCCCATCGCCTCGCGCGCCCGAGCCAGGACCTCGGCCGCCGGCGGCGGCTCGCCGAGGTCGTCGCGCGCCGACACCACGCCGGACGTCGACCCATCGAGCAGCCCCAGCAGGTCGAGCTCGATGCCGTTGGGCGACACTTCGACCATGCGCCCGACCTCGCGGCCGTCGCGGCGCACGATGAAGGTCGGCACATAGCGCAGGTCGAGGTCGCGCAGAAGCTCCGGCGGCCGCTGGTCGGAACGGTCGACGGCGATGTACTCGACCTCGAAGGGCACGGCGCCGAAGTTCTCGTCGAGCGCCCGCCAGAAGCGGGCGAGCTCGCGCTCGCTGTCGCTGCACCAGGTGCCGAGGTAGACGGCGATTTCGGCGCCGGGCTCGACCGCGGCCAGGGCTTGCGCCGCCTCGAGGTCGAGCTCGGCCTCGACCCCGGCCGTCACCCATGCCGGCTCGGCCGCCTCGAGTTGCTCTCGGCTCACCGATCCGAGGAGCGACGGCGGCTTCTTGGGCTCGTCGTCAGCCGGTGCGGGGATCGGTAGGAAGAGGAGCAGGGTAGCGGCGAGGGCGCGGAGTCGGGCGTTCATCTGCCGAGCCTATCTCAACCGGCTGCCGCCGGGGAGAGGCTCCATGTCCTGTGATCGGCGGGGTATGATCTTCAAGCTGAACCTGTCCGACGCCTCGAAAGGAGATCGCTGATGTCGTCGAGCCTTTTTGCCCGTCTCGCCGTGCCGCTGGCACTCCCGCTTTTTGCCCTGCCGCTCGCCGCCGGCGAGTGGTCGCGCTTCCGCGGCCCGAACGGCTCGGGGCTTTCGAATGCCAAGGACTTGCCGGTGGACGTCGGGCCGGAGACCAACGTCGCGTGGGTGACGGAGGTACCCTTCGGGCGATCGTCACCGGCGATCGGTGGCGACCGCATCTTCCTGACCGCGACCGACGACGGCAAGCTCGTCACCCTGGCGGTGAATCGCAAGTCAGGCAAGGTCCTTTGGCGCCGCGAGATCGAGCGCTCTCATGACGCCGGTCTGTATAAGGACACGGACTCGGCGACGCCGAGCCCGGTCACCGACGGTGAGAAAGTCTACGCCTTCTTTCATGAAGCGGGGCTAGTGTCCTACGACGCGAAAGGCAAGGAGCGCTGGCGCCTGGGCATGGGACCGTTTCGCAACTACTACGGCATCGCGTCGTCACCGGTCGTCGCCGGGGGCCTGGTGCTGCTGCTTTGCGACCAGGCGGAGGGCTCATTCCTGGTGGCGGTCGACAAGGACTCGGGGAAGGAAAAGTGGCGCCGCGGTCGGCCGGCAAGGCTCGAAAGCTACTCGACACCTATCCTTCATCCCGCCGCGGCGCCGCGAACGGTTCTGATCTCAGGCTCACGCTGGGTCGATGCCTACGACCTGGCGACGGGCAAGAGCGTCTGGACGCTGGGCGGCGTCGGGACCGGCCCGGTGTCGAGCCCGGTGCTTGAAGGCGACGTCTTGTTCATCAATACCCACGATCATGCCGACGGCGGTTGGCCGCCGTTCGAGGGTCTGCTCAAAGAGCATGATGCTGACCAGAACGGCCGGCTGGTCAAAGCCGAGTTGGACGGCTCCTGGATGTTCAATCATTTCAACTGGCTCGACCCCGACGCCAGTGGCGAGATCACCGCCGACGACTGGACGCACATGGCCAAGGAGCTGGTCAACGACAATTGGGGAGTCCACGCGATCCGGGTACCGGAGAGTCCGCGGGCGAACGGTGGCGGCAAGCCGGAGATCTTGTGGAGCTACCAGCAGAACGTGCCGTATATCCCGTCACCGCTGATCTATGACGGCGTCTTCTACATGGTCAAGGACGACATCGTCACCAGCCTCGACGCGGCGACCGGTGAGCTGCTCAAGCGCGGGCGCCTGGGCAGCGGCAAAGGCAAGGTCTACGCCTCGCCGGTGGCGGCCGGCGGCAAGATCTACGTCGGCACGCTCGACGGCAAACTGGTTGTGCTCAAAGCGGCAGGGGAGTGGACCGTCGATCGGACCAACGAGTTGGGGGAAGAGATCTGGGCGACGCCGGCGATCGCCGACGGCCATCTCTATGTGCGTACCCGAAGCAAGCTCTACGATTTTGTCGCGCCAACCGAGTCGCCCGCGGGCGGTGAGGCCATCCAGCAAGATCCAGCGGGCAAGACGTCCTCAAGCGGTCGATGAGGGCACCGATCTGTGCCCTCTAAGGGCGGCCGCGGTCACCTGAGGCGTCAGTCTCGGAGCATGTAGATGACCTGCGACGCGCGCATCGGCTTGGAGAAGGTAAACCCCTGGCCCAGCTCGCAGTTCAGGCCCTTGAGCACGTCCAGCTGATCGCTGGACTCGATACCCTCGGCGACCACCGACAGACTCAGCCGAGCGCCGAGCTCGAAGATCGTGCCGACCACCTGCGAGCTTCGGCCCTCTTCCTCGAGCTGGCGGACGAAGGAACGGTCGATCTTGAGCGTGTCGATCGGTAGATTCTGGAGATAGGAGAGCGACGAGAATCCGGTGCCGAAATCGTCGAGGCACATCCGCACCCCCAGATCACGCAGGGCGCCAAGTCGCGCGATGACATCATGAGTCTGTTCGAGCAAAACAGTCTCGGTGATCTCCAGGTTGAGCCGATCCGGCGGCAGGCCGGTGCGCTCGAGAACCTCCCGGACATCGTCGACGATACTCGGCTCGGCCAGCTGACGAGCGGATAGGTTGACCGCGATGGTCAGTTCCTCAGCTTCGTCGAAGCGCGCCCGCCAAGCCATCATCTGGCGGCAGGCTTCCTGAAGCACCCAGCGACCGATGGTGACGATCAACCCGGTATCCTCGGCGACCCTGAGAAACTCCTGGGGCGCCAGCAAGCCGCGCTGTGGGTGCTGCCAGCGAATCAGGGCTTCGAGACCGACTGCCTTCTGGCTCTCGAGCTCGACGATGCTCTGATAATGCACTCGGAACTGATCCTGATGCAGGGCCCGCCGTAGATCGGTCTCCAGCTGCTGCAGCTCGATAGCGTAGCGGCGGATCTCACTGTCGAAGACCTGGTAGCGGCCACCGCCCTGAGCCTTCGCGCGATACATTGCCAGATCGGCGTCGCGCAACATCTGCTGGGGCTGGTTGTACTCGGGAGAGTTGACCACGATCCCCAGGCTGGCGGTCATGTAGATCTCCTGGCCGGCGAGCTCGAACGGCTTGGAGAAACCGCCGAGGATACGGTTGGCGACCGCGATCGAATCGGCTTCGTCGCTCAAGTCTTCGACCAGAACGCAGAATTCGTCGCCGCCGTACCGGGCGACGGTATCCCCCGGCCTCAGGATGGTTTCCAGGCGTCGGGCGACGGCCACTAGCAGCCGATCGCCCAGCAGGTGGCCCAAGCTGTCGTTGATCACCTTGAAGCGGTCAAAATCGATGAAAAGGACCGCGAAGCTGATCTCCTGGTGGCGGCGGGCTCGGCCCAACGCCAATCCAATATGGTCGATCAACAGCTCGCGGTTGGGCAGGCCGGTCAATGGGTCACGGACCTTGAGTCCGGTGATGTCGGCCTGTGAGCCGGCGATGCGCACCGCCTGACCGTCGGAGTCAAAGAGTGCCTGACCTCGGGTGCGCATCCACCGGTAGCTCTTGTCGGCATGCCTCATTCGATGCTCGACTTCGAAGTGCGGCGCTCGGCCCTGCAGATGCTTATCCAGTTGCCGACGTAGTCGCGCCCGGTCTTCGGGATGAACACGGTCGAACCACGTGTCGGGTACATCCTCGAGCTGGTTTGGCTCGTAACCCAGCATCGCTTTCCATCGCGGCGAATAGAAGATCTCTTCGCGTGTGAGGTCCCAGTCCCAGATGCCGTCGTTGGCGCCGCGGATCGCTAGCGTATAGCGGGTCTCGCTTTCTTTGAGCTCGCGCTCGGCCTGCTTGCGTTGCGAGATGTCCTGGCAGCTCGAAACCAGGGCGACCGGTTCCCCCGACGGATCGACGACCACGTCAGAGGTGATCTGGACCGGGAACCGGCTACCGTCTTTGCGCAGGTTGATGCTCTCGCGACTCCAGCTCCGCAGGTCGTGGAGCACCGAAGCCTCCAGCTTCTGCCGGCTCTCCTCGGGAGCGTAGATGCCGACATCTTTGCCCAGCAACTCGTCGACGCTATAGCCGTGCATGCGAGCGTCGGCCGGATTGACGTAGATGATCCGGCTCTCGGTATCCGTGATCGTGATGCCGATCTGGGTGGTCTCGAAAGCCTTCTCCAGCATTCTTAAACGACGATCGAGGTTGTCATGCCGATGCAATCTGTGCTTCTCCCGTCCCCCCACGCGGCTCTCCCTTCGGCAGAAGTTTATCGAAACCTCGCCTCCCTTGCCGATCCGCCTTCTTTGCCGATCCGCCTCCTTTGCCGATCCGCGAACCTGGAGGCACGCCGCGGTTACTTCTGAGTGTCGGATCCGCTGGACCGAATCTTGTACCACAGGATGCCGATCCACTCATGCAGCGCCAGATAGGTCGACAAGAGCCCGCGGGCAGTCGGAATCAGCGCCATGAAGCCGCTCTCTGACCGCAGACGGTCGACGAATCCTGTCGGTGCCGGCGTGACCCCGAGCTCGGCGCGACGGAAGGCGTCGACCGCCCGAGGCATGTGCCAGAAATGGGTCACCAGCACCACGCGATCGATACCCGCCGTTCGTAACAAGCGTGCCGAAAAGAGCGCGTTTTCACGGGTGTCGCGACTTTCACGCTCGATCCAGCGTACCGGTACTCCGAAAGACTGATCGAGGGTCTCAGCCATCAGCTCACGGGCTCCGTCGCCAGAGACCAGGATCGGTAGGCCGAGACGGCGGTAGACCGCGGCACCGGCCGTCAGACGTTCCAGGGTGCGTGGACTCACCGAATCGCCGCCATGTTCCAGCGATGCCAGCTGGCGGCCGGCGTCGAGAATGACGATCGCGCCAGCGTCACGCGCCTCGGAGCTCGTGGGATCGAGTGGTGGGAAACGGTCGAGGGAGCGGAGCAGGCGCCTGGCGCACAGCGGCGCGCCCAGCAAGTAGAGCGCCAGGGAGCTCAGAGCGGCCAGCGTCAATCCCACCCGTTCGATTCCCGCGGCATAGAGCAGCCAACCCGTGACCGCCGTGAGCGCAAGCCCGCCAGGCGGCAGCACGAGCTTCTTCAGATGTCGTCTCCAGACGGCCATGATGCCTGAGTTTATGTCGACTGCCCAGAGATAACGTGATACCGTTCAAGGCGGGGATTTAATCTTTCGAAGATCTTGATCCACGGTCGATATACAGTAGTCGATATCCAATGATCGATATCCCATGAGCCGATGCTCCCGACCGAATATCGAATTCAAGACTGATGGGTAATCGCGACTTGCCACAACAGAAGATCGGCGAGCTCGTTTCTGATTTCGATCTGCCCGCGATCGACGGCCGGTCCCGATCACTGACGGGCAGTCTCGCCGGCCAAAGAGGCGCGGTGGTCATCTTCTGGTCCGGTATCTGCTCTCACTGCCAGCGCTACGACGCCTACCTGAATGATTTCGGCGGTCGCCACGGCGATCTGGCGTTGCTAGCGGTCGCCTCTCGCCAGGACGAGAGCGCGGAGAGTCTGCGATCTATCGTGGCCGAAAGGCGGCTCACCTTCCCGATTCTCCGCGATGCGGATCGCCGGGTGGCTCGAGACTGGCGGGTCGAGCAGACTCCGCGGGTTTTCCTCGTCGATAGCTCGAGCACGCTGCGCTACCGCGGCGCGATCGACAATTTCAAGTATCCGAACGACCCGGACTACGAGCCCTATCTTGAACCGGCGATCACGGACTTGCTGGCCGGGCGACCGATCGGCCGCGCCGAGACCCCCAGCTTCGGCTGTCCGATCGAGTCGATCTACTATCAGATTCCGAAACCCATCGGGTCATGACGACTTTCTTCGATTCCCTGATTCGCTGGACGGCGCCGGTCGCCGAGGCCGGGTTGACGAGCATGGACGAAGCGCTGCGCGCCACTCAGAAGGTGCTTTCGCAGGCCATCGGGGAACCGACTGTCACCGCCACGGCGCCACCCACCGACGGGCCGCGCAACCTCGACGAGGCGACGTCCGAGCTCGCCAACCGCTTGCTGCGCACCGCCTTGCGCACCCCTTGGCGTCTCGACGCCCTGCCCGAAGCGGGGCGCCAAGCGCTCGACGCCAGCCTCAAGAGCTTTCCCCTGCCGGGTTTCAACGACCCGCGACGCTGGCTCGGGCTGCCGCTGCAGTTGCCGTTGGCGGTCTCTTCTCTGGTGACTCAGGAAGCGTTGCGTGGTCTGGCCGCCGCGCAGGCCGTGCCGCTGCGTCTGATGCCCGACTTTCTCGACTTCGTGGTCGAGGTCTTTACCGACCTGCACGTCTACTTCAGCCTTCAATACCAGGAGGAGCTACGCAACTACCAGCAGCAGGTGGAACGCGATCCCGGCGACCATCGTTCGCGATTCGGTCTGGCACGAACCTACCTCAAGTGCGGTCTCTACCCACAGGCGCTGGCCGAGCTCGAAGTTCTGGAACGCGAGCCGGACTGGCGCCGGCGGGCGCTCTACGAGAGTCTGATCGCCAACTATCGGGCCGGGGAGACGGCGGCAGCGATTCGTTCCGGCGCACGCTGTCTGGATCTCGACCCGGCGCATGAGAGGACCCGTTTCTGGTTGTGGCTGGCGGCGGAGAAGGCCGGTGGCTATCCTCCCGAGATCGCGCCGGAGCTGCGCATGGAAGCGCGCGACGGTCATCATGAGGTCGCGGTGACGTTCGAAGACGTGGCGCGCAAGATCGGGCTCGACAAGACCTCCGGGGGGCGCGGAAGCGCGGTCTTCGACGCCCACGGCGACGGCCGTCTCGACGTCGCCTTTGCCGGCGCTCATGCCGGCGTCAGCCTGTTCCGCAACGACGGCACGGGCCAGGATGGTCTCGTGTGCTTTACCGACGTCTCGACCGGCTCGGGCCTCGATCGCTGCGTCTATGGCTTCGGGCTCGCCGCCGGCGACTACGACAACAACGGCCGGGTCGATCTCTATGTCTCGAGCCTTGGCTTCTTCAACGGGCAGGGGGCGCTGATGCGCAACGACGGCGTCGGCGAAGACGGTCAAGTGACCTTCACCGACGTCACCGCTGAGGCCGGGCTGGCGGACTGGGGGCCTGGATTCGCCGCCACCTGGGTCGACTACAACAACGACGGCTGGCTGGACCTCTTCATCGCCCATAACCTGGGGGGATTGTTCGATCGCAAGACGCCGAATCGTCTGTTCCGCAACAATGGCGACGGCACCTTCACCGACGTCACCGACGCGGCTGGGATCCGCACCCGGTGGACGACGATCGGCGCTGCCTGGGGCGATTTTCGCAACTGCGGATTGCCCGATCTCTTTGTCTCGAGCCTCGGCAGATCCCAGCTGTTTCGCAACAACGGCGACGGTACCTTCACCGACGTCAGCCGCGAGGCCGGCGTCGACCGTCCGGCGAACGGCTCGGTGGCGCTGGTCTGTGACATCGACGAAGACGGCTGGCTCGATATCGTGCAGTTGACCTACTCGCGACCCGACGACGCGATCCGGACGCTGCGCACCGGCCAGGGGCCGCCGGACGGCCAGCCGCTGCGCATCTACCGCAACAATCGCGACGGCAGCTTCACCAATATCGCCCCCGATCTCGGCATCACCGGTTGTTGGGGCACCATGAGCGCCAATGCCGGCGACGTCGACAACGATGGCCGGATCGACCTCTTCCTGGGCAATGGCGATCCGTCGATGGATCGTACCGAGGCCTCGGTCCTGCTGCGCAATTCCGGCGGCAGGTTCGACAACGTCACTTTTTCCGCCGGCCTGCCGCCGACCGGCAAGGGGCACGGAGCGAACCTCGCGGACCTCGCCGGCGACGGTCGCCTGCATCTGATCGTCGCCAGTGGCGGACTCTACCCCGGGGACCTTCTGACCAATTCCGTCTACCGCCCGGTGGAATTGCCCGGTAACTATCTGAATGTTCGCCTCGTCGGCACGCGTTCGAACCGTGACGCGATCGGCGCACGGCTGGCACTCGAGGCCGACGGGCGGATCCAGCACCGCGTGGTCTCAGGCGGCAGCTTCTTCGGCTGCCTGCCTTTCGAGCAGCATTTTGGCCTCGGTCAGGCCGCCGCTGAGTCCCTCGAGATCCGCTGGCCGAGCGGCCTGGTGCAGCGCCACGACGCCTTGCCGGTCAACGCCACGATCCGGATCCGCGAAGGGGAGGACGGGTTCGAAGATGTCTATGCCCGCGGCAGGAACAGCGGCTGAAGGCACAGTCCACGCCTGCGTTTTATCCGGCGGTGGCGGTGCCGGTGCTTACGAAGTCGGCGCCCTGAAGGCGCTCCTGGACAACTCCCGGATCGAGCCCGAGATCTATTGCGGGACTTCGGTCGGTGCCTTCAATGCCGCGGTCATGGCCCAGGGGAGCGGTGGTGATGCCCGCGGCGCGGTGCGTCACCTGGAGCAGTTATGGCTAGACGAAGTCGCCCAGCAGCCCGGCGGCTGTGAGAACGGCGTCTACCGGGTGCGCGGCAATCCATTGCCGTGGATCGATCCACGATGCCTGCTCAGGAACCCCGCCCGGGTTGTTCGAGACACCGTGAAAGACGGTACCTTCCTATTCGCAAACACCGTCAACCGGCTTCTATACCTCGCTCGCGACGATACCGATCCGGTCCTGGAGCGTCTCCTTGAAGTGCCCGACATCGCGGCTTTCGTCTCCACCGCTCCTTTCCGCCGGCTACTCGAGAAGCATGTCGACCTGGACCGCTTGCGGTCTTCGCCGAAGCAGCTGATCACGGTCGCGACCAACTGGACTCGTGGCCAACCGGTGGTCTTCCTCAAGCGGGACATCGTCGGCGCGATCGGTCGCGACGCTCTGCGTGCCTCAGCAGCGATCCCGGCGGTTTTTCCTCCGGTGGTGATCGGTGGCGAGGAATATGTTGACGGCGGCGTGTTGCTCAACACCCCACTGCAGCCCGTGATCGATGAAAAACCCGCCGACACGCGACATCTCGTCATCCATGTCTTTTATCTCGAACCGCGGCTCCGGGATCTCCCGATCGAGAAGGTGTCGAGTAGCTTCGCGGTCCTCGACCGAATGGACTCATTGATCCTGGCCGGCCGGATGAAGAACCATATCGACACCATCGAGTCCATCGACCGGATAGCCGGGGAACGCGAGGCGGAGATAGCTCACGAGTTAGCGGCCCAGTCGGTCGGCATGCGCCACGCCCGTGAGCTGGGCAAATGCCGGATCACCATCCACCGATATCGACCGCGGCAAAGCCTGGGCGGGACGCTGGCGTTGCTCAATTTCAAGCGCCGCCAGGTCGAGTCTCTCCTGCGTTTGGGTTATGAGGAAACGCGTCAGCATCTCTGTGCTTCGGAAGCCTGTCTGCTGAGTTAGCTAGATCCCGTCCAGAAACGCTGCCGGCCGGTCACGCGGGTGGGCTGCGCGCGGCGCTGCGTAACTCGCTTGGCCCTCAGCGAGGAACTGTCAGCGGAGTTCATCAGTGGCTACGTCGTAGCGCTTCGCCGGAGCGCTCAGACATCCTCGCCCGTGCTCGCTCCACCCGCGCGACCTCTGACTCCTCGGCGGCACCCCTTGGGGTGCTAGCGAATAGCCACGGGTTTCAACCCGTGGCTGCGCTTTAGCTCAGCTCTGTGCCCAGCCCGCGATCTCGGGCCATCTGATAGATCGCCTCGCCGACCAGCAGGTCGTTGGGCACCAGACCCATCGGATTGAGGATCACGTTTTCTTCGTCGCTGAAAGGTGATGTTTTATCCGCGCGCGCGTCGGCCAGGAGTCGAGTCAGGGCCATGCAATCTTCGCGCTGGAGCAAGCCCGCCTGGATCGCCAGATCGACGCTCGTCTTGGCTCGGGCGACATGCTCGACGCTGTCGGCGACGCAGTGGTCGAAAGCGGCCAGGGCCTCGGGTAGAAAGTCGCGCAGGCTGGTATGGACCACGGTCAGGCCGCGCTTGCCCTGAACGCTGTCCGCCGTGATGTGGGGAGAAAGCGCGTTGGTGCAGTAGAGGAGCAGAGTGTGGTCAGCAAAGACTTCCCCGGGATCGCCGAGCTGTGTGGTCCCCGGAAATTCATCGGCGAAGCTCTGGCGTGACTCCTCGAACGGATCGTAGACGCAAACCTCGTCGAGCTTCTCGAAGAGTCCGATCTCGCGACCGTGGAGCAGTTGCCGGCAGTGTTCGCGGCCATGCACACCGGCTCCCACCACCACCGCCCGGCGAAAAGCGCGACGAAAGGCCCGAAGAAAAACCAGGGCGACGCCGGCGGTGCGCAGATTGCTGACCGGGACGGCGTCGAGAATGGCGTACGTGAGGCCGGTGATGACGTCGTTCAAGATCAGCACGCCGTTCGCCCGGGGAATACCGCGTTCCGGATTGCTCGGCGCCGAAGCGATCCACTTGACTCCGGCGGTCGTGCCGACGAGGCCGGCTTTGGCGATGATGCGGTCGAAGTGATCGGGATCCGGCGAGCGTAGGTAGGCGTCGAGCGGTACCGCGGAGGTGCCTTCCTCCATGGTGACCAAAGCCTCTTCGACCTGGTCCCAGATCGTCGGCAGCGCCGCGGCTTCGAGCGCTCCGGTCTGACGCATTTCTTCTTCGCCGAGGTACAGAATTCCCATTTGTCGTCGTCTCCTAAGAGTATTTGCCGCGGCCGGTAGAACTCACCGACCCGGTTGAAGCGATGGGGGAGGAAGCCGTGGGTGGGCCTCTTGCGTTGATTGTAGAGGGGTGGTCTTCTGGGCGCCAATCGGGTTTCTTCTGAATCGTTGCCGAGCTTGAGGTGTCGGACGTTGTGAATCACGGTCTGATCTCCTAGTAGTATCCGCTGGCCGAGCCTGCTGGCTCCGGAGACCTTGGTAAGCCCGAAAGAGATCTCAAGGGATGAGCGATCCACGAACCTTTCTCGACTTCGGCTCGTTGCGGGTCGATGTCCGCAATCGCCTGCTGCTCAGCGGCGGCGAAATCGTGGCACTGACCCCGAAGGCCTTCGACACGTTGTGGGTTCTGATCGAGAAACGGGGCGAGGTGGTGACCAAGGAAGAGTTGATCGCGACCGTGTGGTCGGAGGCCTTCATCACCGAAGCCACCCTGACGCAGAACATCTACACCCTACGCAAAGTCCTGGCCGCGGCCGGTAGCGACGACCTGGTCCAGACCGTGCCGCGTCGCGGCTACCGTTTTGTCGGCGAGGTGACCGAAGTGTTCGAGCCCGTCGACAGCCCTCAGCAGAGCAGCGTACCCGTGGCCGAGTCAGCTGATTCATCCCGGGCCATTCGTTCCCTGGCCGTGCTGCCGTTGGTACCTCTCGACAGAGCGCAAGAGGCCGTGTTCCTGGGACTGGGGCTGGCCGACGCGGTCATTGCCAGCCTCAGCCACCTGCATCGCCTGACAGTGCGGTCTACCAGCTCGATCATGCGCTATGTCGACCAACTGGACCGGG
>JAAUXY010169723.1_pt1 | contig 13132 bp, 9 predicted proteins | sample 7278121 | NCBI WGS metagenome assembly JAAUXY01 (sample SAMN14350117, study PRJNA611818) | marine sediment metagenome | isolation source: surface marine sediment (1.8m) | place: French Polynesia: Moorea | collected 2018-08 | reverse complement strand
TTTTCCAATACCTGCACGCTGGCGCGGTAGTCCTCTTCCAGGCGTTGTTGGAACTCCATCTCGTTTTCAACACGCTGCTCATGCGGTAGCCAACGATAATTGGATAGAAAAGCACCTTGCTTGCCGTTGACATTAATTTCAATTAAATCATGAGCCTTATGACCGTGATTTTGCATTTCCCAACGTCCTGTGTTTGCATATTTGCGGATCATTTTCCAGTCGGCGAAAAACGGATGCCCATCATGGATTCTCCCAGTGGGGACAAACATTACAGCCTCCAGGTCATAGTGGGCCAGCTCCGGGGTACCCAACTCAAAGGAGTCAATTCTCGCATCGTCAAAACTGATGATGATAGGCTTCGTGGGAAAGGGGGTATTCCCGGCAGTCATATTTTCAAGCTGCTTGAGCGTTATCGCGGTGTATCCGGCGCGCTTCAAAGCGCCCATCTGATCGCTAAACCGTTTCCGAGATAAATTTACACCCCGTTCTTGAGTATTGAGACCGTGATATAGCAATACAGGGACATAGCGGATATCAGTTTTAGATTCACTGATTTGGCGATATGCCGAAATCGCCTCGTTCGGCCGTTGACTAGCGATGAGAATTTCACCTCGCGTGAATTGCCATTCATAATCATTGATCAAGATCGGGTTGTTTTTCTCTAACAGATCAAATGCCGATTGGTATTTTCCCATACCGACCAGTGCATCGAGTCGGCCTAGATAGGCACGTCGATTATACGGGCTTTGGCTGGCAACGGTAGAAAATCGCATAAAGGCATCGTGATAGTTTTTTTCGACGCGATCGAGATCGGCCATGGCCAATTGTAAAAGAGGGTTATCAGCATGAAAACTTTCTGCGCGGTAATAGGTTTCACGTGCTTCGATGTATTGTTGCGTATGCTGGTAGAGTTCTGCCAATTCCATCCATGTAGTAAATGAATTAGGGTCAATTTCCAGTTCGTGCTCCAACCATAGGATCGCGGTTTCCTGATCCGCGCGGCTCAATGCGTCGACTTTCAGCAAGCGTACAAGGCGGATATCGCCATCGGTCTGTGAAAGAAAACGTTTTGCCTCTGCGAGTGCTTGCTCATGATTGCCTGTTTCATAGAGCGATTTTACCCAATAAAACTGGGCTTTAGGGTTTATAGTGGAACTTAAATCAAGTACTCTACGCCACTGCTCTACACCTTTATTGAAGTCGTGATATTGCATCAAGACCTCTCCCATAAATATGTTAACACCGAGATGTTCCGGGTAATGCTGCACTAACATAGTAGCTGTGGAACGAGCAGCTTTGTATTGTTTATTGTGAAACAGTGCCTTGGCACGCAGTAATGCAATATCGGGTTGTTCAGACTGAATAGAAAGGCTGCGCTCGGCCGCTTGGATGGCCTGATTGTAATCCTCGGTTTTCATATAAAACCGTGCTAATAACGCCGGGGGTTCTTCATCGTTTGGAAACACCTTCATATACTGCTTCCAAGTTTTTTCGCAGAGATCCCAGTTTTGCCGTTGCCAATACGCCCAACCAAGATGTTTGTAGTTTGCTCTGGTAATTGACCCCTGCTGGCGTGCCTTTTCGTACCAATGTGCTGCCTCATCAAAATTATTCATTTCGAAGGCTAGGTCACCAATGTGCCTCGGGAGGTTTGCATTCGCAGCGCCCATTGTCAAGGCCCGTTTCCAATGTCGCATGGCAAGTTTCAGGGCTTGCTGATTACGGTATACCCAGCCAAGATTAATGACATAACGAGGATTATCAGGACTTAGTTGATTCGCCTTTTGATACAGCTTTTCCGCCTTGTGAAATTGCTCTGCTTGATAATGTCGATCGCCTCGTTGTGCGTAGAGTGTAGCGAGCCGTTCTCTCAGTTCTGGCATTTGCATTACATGGGCTTCCAGCAAGGTGACGGCTTCAGACTCCTTGTTAGCTATCTGGTAAACAAGGGCCAATCGTTGAATGACATCGACATCGGTAGGATGTTTAAGCAGCATATTCCGATACAGTCCAATAGCGTTTTGCCACTGATTAAGTGCTTCATATCCTCTCGCCAGACGCAACAGTATCGATCTCTGTTCATTCTGTATGGTGAGACTTTCCTCAAAGGCAGCCATTGCTTCCGGCCACTGCTCTTGCTCCATATGGATATTTCCCACGGCATTGAGCAGCTCAATATGCCTGGGTTCTACTTTTAACACCATATTCCAGATTCTTATCGCTTTATCAAAGCGACCAAGCTTATATTGAGCCCATCCTAGATTCTCCCAAGCTTTTGCTAATCCCGGATCTTTTTCTGTAGCTTGTTTGAAAAACATGGCTGCGTGTTCAAACTTTCCGTTTTGGTAATGTAATGTGCCATCATCAAGTGCATTTTGCCCAGGAGATCCTGCCAAGCAGACACGAGTTTGTAGTAACACGCATAGAAAAGGTAGATAAAGGTTAATTACCCACTTACGAAACACCACTGCACCTTTAATCCGATTTAGATAAACAAACAATGGCTCTCGTTGTAAAGGCCATTGATTACTCGATTGCCCCTCAGCATTTCTCTCGTTTTTATATGAGTGCAGATTACTTAGAAATGCGGACGAAATAAGTTGACCCGCTAGCGCCGCATGATCGTTCGCCTTCAAGGTGCGACAACAGGCGCATAGCTAGGCTATGTAACCGCAAAACAAACATCAATATTAGATCCAAAGACCATTACTATGTTGATGGGGCAGATTGTTTGCTGAAGGATGAAATATAGCTATCAAGTACCGAGTCGCAGCTCCCACGTTGTGGATGAACAGAGGAGTTACTAGGTCCGGTTAGCCATAGCTTTCGATTGAAGGACGCAAACTTTTCACGTATACGAGATATTGTGCCAAGCTTGATTTTATCGGTGACATGAGTTAAATCCAGATGGACCTGCCTGTTTGGAAGCGATTGAATAAACTGATTGAGCTCGCCATCCCAGGTAGGATTGTGAATGCCGCTTGGGGTAATGCAGATCGTGGGGATCAACTTCCATCCATAACGATGTGTTATAAAGCGCAGTAGATCATCGTCTGCCTCAAGAGAGTTGAATTGACCTTTTTCAAACCGCCATCGAGGAACAGCCAATGCACCTAATTGAGATGCCCGCTTCGTCAACAGCTGAACTTCCCCACGTGATGGGTAACTATTAACTGTCTGAATCTGAAGAGGGAACAGTGTTATCTTCGGTTGGCGAAGCTCAAGTTGAGATCGGCCTGTCTCATTCCATGCCACCCAGCCGACCTTTCCACGCCACTCGCCAGGAAGGTAAACAGGGTGTTCGCTTAAAGGTTCATTGTCCCACTCGACCCAAATCCCTTGACCCCGTTTGTTTAACGCCACACGATGGTATTCTCCAGTATTCATGGGTTTGATAAACGAGCGCAGTGTTTCTACTTTTCCACCGTTGGGACTATATTGCAGAGTCAGGGTATGAGCATCGCCTCCCCAGCGCCAAAACGCCCCGGGCGTTTGATCATCATATTGGACTATCCAAAACTGCTGGTCACCCTCTACCCGCACCCCCGCTTCAACTTTCCAAAACTCGGTCCACTGGCCGCCAGGTACCCACATATCGGCTCGGTGCTCACCACTTAGTAGAATCCGATCCTCGTGCTGTTCGGCATTTCCTACCCCCACCACCCAGTCCGTACTGGCAACTTCGAGCTGTCCAGTAGTGATGGGGTTTTCCAGAATAGCTAACATATGCTGTGTTAATCTTTGTGTCGACCAGTCCGGTGTCATGCGTCGACGATTAAGCTGAAATGGGTTCGAACTGCGATCATTGGTGCCGAATTCATTGTCAACAAAACCCAATAAATAGTAGCTTGTCAGGGCTTGCTGGTTAGTTCGTAAGATCAGAGGATCATTGGTTAGCTTTGATAGATCACCAAAAGGTAAGACATAGGCCTGTGCCGTTAACCCGGTTAGTCTCTTTTCCATAAGATTTTTACTATAAGCGTAGTCCCAGTGGATTCGCCTGCGAAATTGTGTATCATTTTCCTGGCGCCCCTGGTCTGAAAGCCAACGCTTATGGAAAAGTGCTTGCCCTGCTTCCGCCTGATGGTCGATGGAGATTGCATCGTAGCCAGCATGTCCGGCAGAGGCGATGTCCCAAATCCTACTATTGAGCATGCGCTGCAGGCGATCCCAGTATAAAAAAGTAGTATTACGTTCCTGTATCCGCTGAGTGCTGATCGCCATAGTGGCACGCCATCGCATGTCGCGTAGCACCGGATCTACATTCTCATAAGTAGAGAGGAACCCATGCTCAAATAGCAATAACACTGATTTAGCAGGAAGTGGCATCCCTTCATGATAAAAGTTTTTTACTTCTTCAATACTTATAGGAGCAAACCCCTGATCTCGGATAGCATGAAGATGCTCTTTGAGTTGTGCCTGCGAGATGAATTTACCATCACCAGATTTCGTAATTCGTCCATAGGTTAACACTAGGAGGAGAGGATTATTAGTTTTAGAAACGTTGTGGGTTGTATCTACAACCATGCCGCGCTCCCAGTAACAATAACCCAAATAGATCAGCCCACATAAAACGAATAGTACTATCCACGCAACGATATCGTTATAAAATGTACGTGCCTCTGGGAGTTCAAATCTACCATGCATCTCAACGTGTACCCCAGCTATTATTGCGCACTGTAAATACAGCGTAATAGGTCTGCCAAACCAGCACTAACATATATAAAAAAGAGAAGGTGATGCCGAATATCCATACCTTATCGCGAAAGGTAGCTAAGTAAACCAGGCTAAATAGCACTGCCATCAGTCCAACCCCGTAGATATAAATATAGGAAAACATGGTTCCGACAAAGAAAGGTAGTATCAATGCATTACTCACAACGAGAGGAGCTAATACAGGGACAATGGCGCCTAGGTAGAAGAAGAAAGCGGCTAGGGGGTGACGCCGCCACATAAATCTACAACCTAAAAAGGTTTCTCGTATCCAGGATTTTTTCCATCGCAGTTGTTGACGGAAAAATACTCGATAGCTGTTTGGAACTATCGTTGTGCAAACTGCTTCACAATCGTAGATAACTCGGTATCTGCGCAACATGAAATTTGTTAAACTACGATCATCGCCGAATGTTGCTTCCACCCCAAGAAAGGATTGATTCAGCCAACTATCCAGGATATCCATAATATAACTTCTACGATAAGCAGCTAGGCATCCTGAGCAACAAGTTACCGTTGAAAATAATGATTCTGCAGCTTTAACAACGCGAAAAGCAACGAAATAGCGAACCTGTTGCATCTTGGTCAATGCGTTTTGTTCGACATTGGTCACATTAGCGTGACCGCATACCGCGCCTACCTCTGGGTTGCTGAAACCCTGCACAAGTTTGCGTAATGTGTTTCTTTGAACAAAACTGTCGGAGTCAATGTAGACGAGAATCTCTCCACTCGCTTCTCGAGCACCTGCGGCCATACCGTGCCTCTTTCCGAGATTCTTCTTAAAGTTGATAATTTTCATTCTAGAGTGTTTGCGCTTTGCCCGCTCCATTTCCGTGAGCGTGTTATCCGTAGAGCCGTCATTGACGGCAATAACCTCTAAACGGTTTTTCGGGTAGTCCGATTTAAACACGCAATCTATCGTATCGTAGATCGAATCTTCTTCATTCTTGCAGGCAATGACAACTGATATATCTGGTAAGAACCCTACATCGGGTGGAGGCTTATACAGCGCGGCCAATACAAAACGCGATAAGATATATATAGAGACCATCAAACTGTAGAGGTGAAGCAGAGGGGAATACCAAAAGTAATAAATGTTTAACCACTTAATATAGATAATATTTAAAATACAAAAAACAAAAAAAACCGAGGTTATATAGGGATTAAAACGAAATAAATTATAAAAAAATCTGTCCTTGATTCCTCGGGCATAAGTGATATCGTAGATGTATTCGTTCTTGCTCTGATCTTCACTAGCGGCATAAGTAGGGGAAATTTCTCGCACTATACGGGCGCTCGCAATCCTATTCTTGAATAGATTGAATTTCACAGCCTTGCACGAATCAGAATCTGGCCTTGTTAAACGCTCAAGGTCAATCCAATCACCGATTCTTAACGGTTGATCAGAACATAATCTAGCCCCTTCTTGGTGTACTTCCATCAAACGAACAATACCTTGCTGCCTACCCCATCTCAACGGATTTGCCCGAGAGTACTTGAATAATATATCTTCGGTAGAGAATCCATGTCTGCGCTGTTCCCTGGCCGAGGCCAAGTCTATGATTTTTAGTTGCTGGGTTGATTCCTCGTAATGTGTTGATTCCTCGTAAGAAGTAACCTCTACTTCTGAGACGGCAGAAGATCTAACAGTATTCGATTCGCTGTTCATCATGTCAGATGCTCTTTAATAGTTGCACACGCATGTATTTAATACTTCCCTCAGTGCAGGTAATGCATTGCCCATTTAACTGAAAACTACTATTTAAGGGCCTTTGAATATCTTCAATTATTAACAAACGTCATCGTGCAATGGGGTCTCACCTTTTTAAGTGGCTTCTCAACCAGTCAATACCTAGTTCGCCTGGGGGACCTGCCTCTACAAGGCAAGAAAAGGAGAAAGTGACGTCTATGTCTTGTGGAGACATTATCGTTTATGTCTCCAATATGAGTGGTGGGACTCCTGGGCCAGATAGTTTCGGCTGTCTGCCGCAGTATAACGGGGATCACCATCGTGGATCAGAAACATACCCCTCAGAGTACGGTGTCGTTGCCAACACCGTTTCAACTCCTGGATATAGCGACCCGAATGCTTAGCTCGACTCACGATACCGGCCAACCTCAGCTTGCTCATAACGGCGGCTAATCCGCCAGATTGTGAACGGATTACACCGCCATTGCGAAGCCACTGTCTTTATGAGTTCACCGGCCGCCACGGCCAATACGATGCGTGCACGCTGGACCTGATACCAAGGCCGGGTCTGGCTTCTCGCGATCTGCTGTAAGATCGGTAGGTTGCCAGGCGCAATCTTGAGTAATCCGGGCTTTCGTCCACGCATGAGATGCTCCCTATTAATTGAAGGTATTCTACCTCAGTAGAGACACTGCCCCGAATTTCTTGCATTACTTACGAGCAGAGACACTGGTATCTAGTAACCCAACAGTTATTGGTGATATTTACAGAAATCAGAGAACCGCTTTAGTGCTTATCCATTAAAAAGTAGTGTCAGATCTTGCTTCGCAAGTTAGTGGGTCATCACCAACCCTTGCTTATCAGAAGTGATTTTTCTCTTGATACTATCCTTTATTAATACACTGAATAAAAATATTGCTAAATATTTTTATTCAAAGACTTTGACAGGTACCAAGATTTTCCCGACAGCTGGACTTTGGCCATTTGTAGTTTTAAGGGAAGGAGTAAAAAGCAGGGCAAGTGTTATCGAATTAGACAGTGATATCCAGACATTACCCTATGGTGTCGTGAACCCCAGCAACGAGTCGAGCAGACAGGCAGTGCTCGTCTGGCGTAATTAGGGATAGCTAAAGGATGGAAGGAGCTATTATCGTAAAATACGCTCGAAAGAACTAAGTACAACGGTTAGTTTTGTTGGGGGTGAAACGATGATTGAATCTTGGTTAGAGGACGGCAGAAAGACTCCGGGGTTGGTAATGACCTTTATTCGCAAGCTAGCCGTACGTGCAGTGCAAGAGAAGGGGTATAGTGCCGAAGCGGTAGTGGATGTCTTGGGGTTGAGTAGGAGTTGCCTCTACGAGCGGCTAAGGAGATATCACAAAGAGGGTATGGCAGGCCTGGAGACCCGGGCAGCGCCCGGGGCGAAACCTCAAGTGACCGAAGAGATGGAAATATGGTTGCGAGAGACTGTATTGGAGAAGACCCCCAAGGCCTATGGATATGACACCCATTTGTTTGACTTCGCAATGCCTCAGCTCATGTAATTGGTTGATTCTATTTGAATATATAGGGTTTGTAAGAGAAGCCAAAAAGTGTATGGTAGTGAACCTGTGGATAATGAGAAGTTACTTCACAAGTTTCTAAGTCATTGATTCTATTGATTCTGGAATCGGACAAAAAGATTTAGCAAAATAGCAGGTATGAAAATCAGGTAACGACCTGATCGGTATAATTTTAGTTAGTTCTCCGAGATACGCCTTACCTTACCACCGCGCCTAGGAAGAAAGGGACAAGGAGTGAACACTATGCTTCAATTCTGTTTCATGTACGCCATGTAGTACGCGTATGTGCTCTCATTCGCTCTATTGCTTCCGTAGCTGCGCTAACTACCGTCTCATACTCATCCTTCAGCGCGGCAATCAGCGGCTCCATCGCCCGCGCATCCTCAAGTCTCCCCAGAGCCCATGCTGCGTTGGAGCGCACCATTTTATGCTCATCCTTCAGCGCGGCGATCAGCGGCTCCACCGCCGGATCCCCGAGCCTCCCCAGAGCCTCGGTCGCGCGGAAGCGTACCCATACATCCTCATCCCTCAGCGCGGCAATCAGCGGCTCCACCGCCCGCGCATCTCCGAGCCCCCCCAGAACCTCGGTCGCGACGGAGCGCACCTCCTTATGCTCATCCTTCAGCGCGGCGATCAGCGGCTCCACCGCCGGCTCCCCGAGCCTCCTCAGAGCCTTGGCCGCCCCGAAACGCACCCCTTCATGCTCATCCTTCAGCGCGGCGATCAGCGGCTCCACCGCTGGCTCCCCAATAGATACTAACGCAGCCGCTGCTTGGTCCCCAATCTCTTGATTTCCAAGCGAGCCAGTCAGTACCTCCGCTGCCTTCTTGCGTTTTATTTCACCGAGGATTTCTATTGCTCTTTCCTTCACTATTTGGTCTGTTGTTTGAAGCAGTTCGCCTACCGCCTCCACTACTTCATCACCCACAATCTCAGTTAACCGCTTCACCGCTTGTTTATGCTCCTGGGTTAACCTCTGGTGCAGGCTTTTTACCAGTGCTGCCGTTACTTGATGTTCAAGCTCCTGGTCCACCTTATCCACGCTTCGCAACATCGCCACTGCTAGAAAGACACGCGGTTCATCCCTGGCGTCGGCGAGTGTGTCTCGCACAAGCTGACAGTGATCCTCATGCCTGCCGACATTCTGACCGTCCTCGAGTGTATGGGTTTCCAGCAATCCGGCTAAAATCAACAGTGTTTCCCACCAGCGGGTATCCTTTAACCGCTTCAGGGGCTCATCACGATGTAATCGCAGATGATAAGCCGTAAAAAACTCTTGTACCAACTGATGGGTGAACTCTGCTCGGTTCTTCCATGAAGAAACTTGCATGAGAGTGGCGGCCTCTGCTTCTTGTAATACCTGTCCAGGCTTCCATCCCAGTTTTTTGCTGTCCAGCCAATCGGCTAACTCTTCCTCCGCTTGGTCCAAAGAGAAGCCTACTTGACCTACATCACTCATGAGGTAGGCTATGTAGCCTAATGCCTCCAATTCGTCATCCAACGGCACCTCACTTGGGTTGGGACGCACTTTTCCTTTTTCCAGTTCGCGCTGGATCAGTTTCCGAGTGAAGCTCTCGAACAGAACTCCCCGATTGCGAGTATACAGACCACTTTCTAACATCATCTTCAACCAATAGGGATTACGACCCAGCCCCTCCTCCCCCAGCATATCGTGCCGTTCTAGGGCGGCAAAATCACTGGTGACATCTTGAGAGCCATAGGCGCGTAGAAATGCTTGTACTCCCTCGTCATCTAGATCGAGAACCTGCAGCGTTTCCTCCAATCCTAAGCGGTTGGCTGGATCGTCTCCTATACGGCTAGTGATAACAGTTGGGGTATGAGCAAAGTAGTGTGCCTGCTTGAAGTGTTGTCGCCATCCCTCCAAGGCACCGTCGTAGGCCTCAGCCGGAACCTCGTTTATGCCGTCTATGAAACACACCAGACGGCCATGCTCCACGTAGCTTCGAAATTTCTCACTTAAGATATTGCTACCCACCTGGACGGCTATAGTGTTCTTCAGGAAATTCTCCACATCACCTTGATAGCGACGGAGTTCAATGAGCATTGACAGCGGCCAGCGGCGGAAGACGAAATCAAATAAACCGATACCCAAAATAAGCAGCCCCCACCAATAGGAATGAAAACCTGTCAACAATGCAACCAGGCTGAAGAAGGCGATACACACCGCGGCTCGCTTCCAGTACGCTATTCGGGCCATACGATAGGTCAACGCTTCCAAGGTGGCAGTCTTACCTGCTCCTGGGACACCTAGCACTATGACTTGTTGGTTATGATTTATGTAATTTTGCAGAAGGTTGAGCAACGGTTTAGCATCCGAGGATTCATCGACTCTTCGGGCTTTAACAGCACGCAGAGTCACGTACCGCTGCTTCCAGATGCTTAAGTTGTGGTTTTTGATAAGGCGCCGCAAGTAACGGAGTTCGTGCCATAAACATTGTGAAGGAACGATCAAAAGCTGCCCTAAGGGCCTTCTTAAAATCCAACTAAGTAATCCAATAACACCGGCAATGCATAGTTCCAAGATATAAGTTCCAATGCCTGAGAAGATTGCTTCCCAGTATTTAAGAACCAAGGTAAGAAGCTCATTAAACCCATTCATTTTTCCGATGTCCGCTCAGCCAGCTAACGCCAATCATTAAATCATTACATTGAATGGAAGTTAAGTGTGGCGGCGACTTAGATATGCCAGAGGGCAAGCTTCGAGGGACGTAGTTAGGCTGCTGATCAGGTTCTGTTGCAAAATTTATGTTAAGGCGAGAAAACGGGATCGGACTCAGACATGCATGCCGCCAACCCGAAAATCTGAGCAATCATCCGGTTTTGGGAGACAATGTCTCCCTTGGGCACTCCATGGCGCTGTCCCTTGCGAACCATGTTCATGACCTCGTAACCTCGCAAGGTCCGCCAGGCGGTCTGAAAGGACCAGAGTCCCAGACTAGGTTTCACCCGCCGTTTAATAAAGCGATGGTCCTGCTCAATGATATTGTTCAAATATTTACATGAACGAAGTGTGCAGCTCTCGGGAAGGATCTCTTCGTCCTTAGGATCCCCGTGACCGTGTCGATAGGATTCCCAATAAAAGCCCTGAAGCATGACACGCCCGTCTCCGAAGCCGGCCTGTGCCTGTGCAGCTTCCGGTAGCAGTGCGGCAGCACTTAGAATTAAGCAAATACCAGGTTGTTTTTGATCATAGCCATCTCCGGCGTATAACACCAGGTCTAAGTGTGTATTTCTCACTCTAATTTCGCAGAAAAGACAACGACTCACAGATAGCGCATAGATTCGGGTGCCTCCGGTCCGGTCGAGTCGCATTTGCTCGACTGCAAGCCGCTCGGCCACAGGTGTCCTTGTGCCCGACTTTATTCCTTGCTTTATCTGCCATTCAGCCTATCTCAACGTACCGGAGGGGACTGCATCTCGGCCAATGCGCCTTTTGTCCTTTCCTCCACACGCTGATAGCTCGGTCAGGAGAAACCCTATCATGCCGAGCCAGTATCGGGACCGCGAACTCCGTTGTATGTAAACGATTTCACATCGAGTGTGTGAAAAATTCACAGGTATGATCGATTGTCATGGCCTTTATTCATGTTCACATATCATCTCTAACACAAGAACGTTGTTGTTCCGCCTGAATCCACCTCAAGGCATCCAGGGGGCAACGTACTCCGTCCCCAGCTATGACTGATTTCTACCGTCTTCAATAGCGCTCTATCGTGGGGCCTTTCTTCACCAATGGTAATCCGATTGGTGATGCGCCGCGAACAGGGGTTTTCGTGGAGCAATGGCAAGTTATCTTAGACAGCCGCCATTATTAGCTATAACATATGCCATATGGCATTAACCTGGAGCTTGGATATGGCCTCTTCGACTGCAAAATCCGCAACATCTTATATTTCAGCTGACAAGCTGCTCGGTGGCAAACGGGTGCTGCCGATAACGCCATTTTCCCTGCTCGATTGGGTGGGTGTGATTCGCCGCGGAATTCCCTCCTCCGCCATTAACTCCCTGACCAAATTCACCCGCATTCCCCAGACTGACTTGGCGACAGCACTGGGGATTCCTGCGCGTACCTTGGCTCGACGCAAACGCGAGGGAAAGCTGAACACCGAGGAATCCGCCAAGGTGGTCCGTCTAGCGCGCGTGATCGAGCGTGCCGAAGAGGTCTTCGAAGACTTCGACGCAGCCATCGATTGGCTCAAGTCGGCCAATGTGTCCCTTGACGGAGCCACCCCCTTGAGCCTTCTTGATACCGACATTGGTGCCGAGAGCGTGACGGACACCTTGGGCCGCATCGAGCACGGCATTTTCGCCTGATGCTCACCGTCTGGCGGCTAGTAACTGCGCGTTTCGTTGACACTGCTTTCTTCGGTGAGGGAGCAAGACGCTACGGCGGGCGCTGGAACCAAAAGGGTGTCCCGCTGGTTTATACCTCCAGCAGTCAGTCACTGGCGATGCTGGAAATGTTAGTGCAAGATGAGCCCCTACGCGCCCGCTATTTCATGATACCGGCAGAGATTCCGAGGGATATGAAAATCGAACAGGTAAGTCCTGATGAGCTTCCCTCCGACTGGCGTAAGCGCACGGCCCTTGAACAGTTGCGAACCCTCGGTACAGAGTGGCTAACGCAACTGTCCAGTGCGGTGCTGCGCGTACCCAGTGCCGTAGTACCTGCCGAATCTAACTACCTAATCAACCCAATGCATCCCGAATTCACAAAGATTTCAATCGGTGAGCCGCAAGAGCTATTCACCGATTTAAGGCTAATGAAGACCAATCCGTCAGGTGAGTGAGTTTCGAGGTGACCGACTTAGACCCGCTAAAGTCATTTTGGATAGGAATGCATGCAATCCAGCTTGTGGGCAGCGAAATAATGATTATTACTTGAAAACGATAACATCGCTTCCACGATTCCGTCAGCTCCGCCATGGTTACCCGACTCGAGGTTATTTCCCCCCAAGCCCATATTGAAGACCTTCTCCCTATCTTCAACAAGGATCACGTGGCCATCGTCATGGACGGAAAACGGTTTCTCGGACTTAGGAATGCTACCGAAATAACTTCCCCATCTGGCTTGCCTTATCGCCCCTCTTCGGCGTTGCGACAACAGTTACATAGCCCAGCTATGCGCCTGTTGTCGCGCCTTGAA
>JAAUXY010016581.1_pt1 | contig 13133 bp, 11 predicted proteins | sample 7278121 | NCBI WGS metagenome assembly JAAUXY01 (sample SAMN14350117, study PRJNA611818) | marine sediment metagenome | isolation source: surface marine sediment (1.8m) | place: French Polynesia: Moorea | collected 2018-08 | reverse complement strand
TCAATCTGCAGGATTGTATTGTGCGGCGTACCTATATGTACGCCTCCGCTCAATCCTTTAATTTCCTTGATCTTACAAAAAAATACTCATTTATAATCTGAAAATTAAAATAATTTAAAATCCCGCAATTGTGAAATAGAATTTAAATAAATCAAAAAACAGACATTCATTTTCATTGATATATCCGCTATATTGGGGAGAACGCCATGGAAAAAGAAATACTTGATAAAATAGAGATTCAGCAGGGAGACATCACCCAGCTGGATGTGGACGCGATTGTCAACGCCGCCAACACAAAGCTGCTGGGCGGCGGGGGCGTCGACGGGGCCATTCATCGGGCGGCCGGCCCGGAATTATTAGAAGCGTGTCGAGCGATTGGCGGTTGTCCCACCGGTGAGGCCAGAATTACCAGAGGATACAATCTTCGAGCGCGCCATGTGATACATACGGTTGGACCGGTATACAGCGGAAAACCCAGGGACAGCCAGCTGCTGACCGGCTGTTATGTTAACAGCTTAAAGCTGGCCGTTGACCATCACCTGGCCACCATTGCCTTTCCGGCCATTAGCTGCGGTGTCTATGGGTATCCCATCGAAGATGCCTGCAAAATTGCGGTGGATACCAGCTGTGCGTTTTTAAAAAGCCATCCGTCCCTTGAAAAAATCATTTTTATCCAATTTTCGCCGCAGGATTTTGGGGTTTACGATTCCTATTTAAAATCGCTCTCCTCATCTTCATGATTGTCAGCGTAAGATTCTAATTTAATTTGAAAATAAACTTCCACCCGCCAGGCAGCCAATTTTGCACAAAACCCGTGGTTTGTGGTATAATACTGAAGAATGTCGGTTTGTTATATGGACATCCGCACGCTTGAAAGTCCAAATTAGATTTGACAAACCGGATTGTCATAGTTACCATTTAGTGAAATTTCACGTGAATCCGGCCAGATTTCCCGAGCTGAGCTGAGAATTCGAAGGAGGTTTAAAAAATCATGGTTGAAGTTACTGAAGAAGCCGCAAAACAGATTTCAGAGTATTTTAAAGGCAAAGAGGTCACACCGATTCGGATCTTTTTGAACGCAGGGGGATGAGGCGGCCCGTCCTTGGCCATGGCTCTGGATGAGCCTAAAGACAGCGATAATGTATTTGACGTAAATGGATTTCAATTTATCATGGAAAAAGAGTTCTATGAAAAAGCCCAACCCGTTAAAGTTGATTTTTTAGGATACGGGTTTAAGATTGATTCCAGCATTGAATTCGACGCCAGCAACTCTATGTGCGGAAGCTGCAGCACAACCGGTAACTGCAGCGAGTAAGAAACCAAGCTGAAAAACAAAAGGGCGGCACTTCTGAAAAGTGCCGCCCTTTTTTCATTCTTTAACTGCCATCTGTAAATTTCATGATAGGTCATATGAAGAATCAGCACATTAAAGAAATCATCAACTATCACGAAACAACCAAGCACCATTATGATCATTATGCCAGATCGCCGGGCTACATGGATTGGAAAAACCAGCCAAACCCGTTTCGATCATATGCGGGTGCACCGTCCGTGTCTTTACCTTTGCTGCAAACGGATCCATCCGCCGGTTATCTGGATTTATATGAGAGAAGCAGAAATACCCTGCAGCCCCTTACCATAGAAACCATCGCCGGTTTTCTCGAGCTCTCTCTGGGTTTATCGGCCTGGAAAGCAGCCGCCGGCGCACAATGGTCGCTGAGGATCAATCCTTCCAGCGGGAATCTGCATCCCACCGAGGCTCACCTGATCCTCCCGCCGATGAAGCCCCAAAAAAGCGGCGTCTATCACTACAACGCATTGAGACACGCGCTGGAGAAACGTGCCGATATTCCGGCCGAATTATGGGAACGCATCGTATCGCATTTCGGCAGCGAGGGATTTTTAATCGGCATCAGCAGCATCTTCTGGCGCGAATCCTGGAAATACGGCGAGCGCGCATTTCGTTACTGCAACCATGACGCCGGGCATGCGCTGGCCTGTGTTAGTTTTTCAGCCAATCTCTGGGGCTGGAAAGTGAGCTACCTGGGTGTCATGTCCGACGAGGCCATCGAGAAGATCCTGGGCTTCGATCAAACCCGATTTCGCAAACTGGAGCAAGAGCATGCTGATTTTTTATGCTGGGTGCATCCGCATAATTCCAATGCCATCCCCCACGGTTTGCCGGATGAAATTACAGCGCAATTTGCCCATCTGAAGTTTATCGGCGAACCTGAAATTTTGAGCCCGGAATGCATCAACTGGGAAAGCATCTACGCCACCGCCGATCGGACAAAAAAACCCGCCACGGAAGAAATGACCTGGGATCCGACAAATCAAAAGTGGGCCACAGAAGAAATCAGTTCATTGCCGGCAACGGAGATCATTCGCCAACGCCGAAGCGCGACATCTTTTGATCCGGATGGATCGATTACCAAAAATCAGTTTATGACCATGCTCGACAAAACACTGCCGCGAATGAATGGCGCACCGTTTGATACCCGGCTGATTGCACCCTCGACGCATCTGCTTCTCTTTGTTCATAACATCGTTGACCTGGCGCCGGGGCTATATTTCTTTTTGCGCGCCCAAAATGATTTAGACGAAATAAAGCGGTTTTCACGAAACGAATTTCAATGGGCGCCGGTTGAAGCAGATTTTCCGCTTTATCTGCTTGCCGAGGGTGATTACCGGCAGCAGGCCATGATGGTCAGCTGCCATCAGGAGATTGCCGGCTTCAGCGCATTTTCGCTGGGTATGATCGCAAAATTCAAACAGCCCGTTACAGACCGTCCTTATCTTTATCGCCATCTGTTCTGGGAAACCGGCATGATCGGGCAGGTGCTTTATCTGGAGGCTGAAGCCCATGGCGTCAGGGGGACCGGGATCGGCTGCTTTTTTGATGATGCCGTTCACGAAATAATGGGTTTAGCAGACAACCACTACCAGAGTCTGTATCATTTTACCGTCGGCAAACCGATTGAAGATCCGAGATTGACTACATATCCGCCATATTTTCACCTTAATAACTCGCTTTAAAACTCTCATCTTTTGGCCCAGGGCTTTGTTGGGCAGCGTCGAAATTTACTCACGTACTAACGTGTACGCCCCGTCATTTCGACACCGCCCGCCGTGCCCTGATGAACACCTTAATTTATTTAGTCAGGATGTGAAATCCCGCTGTGAAGCGGGGAACCAAAATCTAAATGTTTTAAACGATTTTGAGTATTATATCTGAGCCCAGTTCATATTGTTTTTCAATATTGCGCATAATAATCATCATACCTATATTGATAGTAATTTGATCTTAAAACAAATACAAACTTTGAGGAAAAAAATGGCTCCCAATCGATTAATCAACGAGAAAAGCCCTTATTTGCTGCAGCATGCGCATAACCCGGTCGACTGGCACCCCTGGTCCGAAGAGACATTCGAACTGGCCCGCAAAGAAAACAAACCGGTTTTTATATCCATCGGCTATGCGACCTGTCATTGGTGTCATGTTATGGAGAAAGAATCATTTGAAGATGAGGAGGTTGCCCGTGTTCTCAATGATACTTTTATCAGTATCAAAGTAGATCGGGAAGAAAGACCGGACATTGATGCCGTCTATATGGCGGCCTGTCAGATGCTAACCGGTAGCGGGGGCTGGCCCTTGAACCTTTTCCTGACACCGGATAAAAAACCTTTCTTCGCCGCCACCTACCTTCCCAAGCACAATCGTTTTGGTCGGGCCGGCCTGATCGATCTTTGCCGGCAGGTAGACAAATTGTGGAAGTCCGAAACCGAAAAAGTCAATACTTCGGCCGCCAGTATCGCGGCCACATTGGACCGGGCATTTACTTTCTCGGCGGCCGATGAGCCCGGCGAATCTCTGCTGGATCATGCCTTCCAGCTCATCTGGCAGGGTTACGATTCAAAATACGGGGGTTTCGAAAACGCTCCCAAATTTCCAACCCCCCATCGCCTGCTCTTTTTGTTGCGATGCTATGACCGCACCAAGGATGCCAAGGCGCTGAAAATGGTTGAAAAAACGTTGCAGGCCATGCGGCTGGGCGGCATCTGGGACCACGTCGGCTATGGTTTTCACCGCTATTCTACGGATCAGGAATGGTTGTTGCCGCATTTTGAAAAAATGCTTTATGACCAGGCGCTCATCGCTCAGGCCTGTTTAGAGACCTATCAAATCACCCAGGATGATTTTTATGCCCGCATAGCAGATGAAATCTTTGCTTATGTTTTAAGGGATATGACCTCCCCGCAGGGTGCATTCTTCTCGGCCGAAGATGCCGACAGCGAAGGGGAAGAAGGCAAATTTTACGTATGGGCGATTGACGAATTCAGGCAGGTGGTGGGTGACAGCGATTCGGATGTATGGGAAAAAATACTGAACCTGAAACCGGAGGGAAATTTTGCAGACGAGGCCAGCAGACAAAAAACCGGAACCAATATCCTTCATCTGGATAAACCCCTGCATGAATGGGCCCGGGACTTAAAGAGGACAGATCAGGAAATAATGGCTCAATGGGAAATCATCCGGCAAAAATTGTATCAATCCCGAGAGGACCGGATTCATCCGTTAAAAGATGATAAAATCCTGACAGATTGGAATGGTCTGATGATTGCTTCTCTGTCGCTGGGTGCCCGGATACTCGCTAAACCCGAATACGCCCGGGCCGCGGACAGGGCCGCGCGGTTTATTCTGACAGAAATGCGGGATGACAACGGCAAGCTGTTTCACCGCTTCAGAGACGGTGAGCTGGCCATCGAAGCGCAGGCTGCTGATTATGCCTTTTTGATAAACGGGCTGCTGAATTTATACCAGGCGACATTTGATTTAACCTACGCTGAAGAGGCGGCAGCGCTGCAAAAAACCATGCTGCGTGATTTTTGGGATGAAGCCGAGGGCGGCTTTTTTTCAACCGCCAATCAGAGCGCCGAGCTGCCGGTACGGCCCAAGGAGCTTTATGACGGCGCCATCCCCTCGGCCAATTCAGTATCACTATTGAACCTGCTCTGGTTATCGAGATTGACCGGTGACCCCAAATGGGATACGAAAGCCCATGATCAACTGCGCGCTTTTGCCGGAACCATAAAATCGCAGCCGACGGCCTTCACCTATTTTCTGCTGGGTGTTGATTTTGCCATTCGGCCGGGCCAGGAAGTAGTCATATCCGGCGAACCGGATACAGGCGACACGCAGAAACTGCTGGCAGCCTTGAACCTTAATTTTACGCCCAATAAGGTGACATTGGTCAAATCCGGCCAAAATGCCGAGCGCCTGGCGAAATTTGCGGGATATACCGACGGCCTTCAGTTGATTGAAGGCCAGGCCACCGCTCATGTGTGCAAAGGCTTTGCCTGCAAAGAGCCCACTTCAGACATCCAGGCAATGGTTGACCGAATCCTTGGAAACAAGTAGTACCCAACGGTGAGTGAATCGTGAGCTGAAATGGTATGAATGACATCCGGAATATTCTGAACGCGCAAAGGCATTTTTTTGGATCGGGCCGCACAAAAGATCTTGATTTTCGCCTGAAAAACCTGGCCCGGCTCAAAAATGCCATCATTCAGGATGAAACTGCCATATTTGAAGCTCTCCACAAAGACCTGTCTAAATCCACATATGAAAGCTATATGACAGAAGTCGGCGTTCTATTGGACGAAATTCGGTTTTTCAGACGCCGCTTGAGGTCATGGGCTCGACCGCAAAGAGTCAATACACCCTTTACCCTTTGGTTGGGTTCCAGCCGCATTTATTCCGAACCCTATGGGATTTCCTTAATCATCGCACCCTGGAATTATCCGTTTCTGCTGGCGATCTCACCGCTGATCGGATCCATGGCGGCCGGCAACTGCAGTGTTTTGAAACCTTCAGAATACGCACCTCACACCTCAATGATTATATCCAAAATTATTGGAACGCATTTTGACAGTGAGTACATTGCGGCTATTGAAGGTGACGCGCAGGTCGGCCAGCAACTCCTCAATGAACGATTTGACTATATCTTCTTTACCGGCGGTGTGGGCGTGGGCAAAATCGTTATGTCTGCCGCGGCAAAATCTTTAACGCCAGTGACGCTGGAGTTGGGCGGTAAAAGTCCATGCATCGTCGATCAAGACATCAATATGGATAAGACAGCGCTGCGAATTGCTTCCGGCAAATTTATGAACGCCGGTCAAACCTGCATTGCACCGGATTATCTGCTCGTCCATCAGTCAAATAAGCAAAAACTATGCGACAGCATCATAAAACAGCTTAACAAACTCTATGGTGTAAATCCCCGGAAAAGTCCCGATTACGGGCGTATCATCAATAAACGCCATTTCAATCGAATCGTTGCCTTAATGACGAAAGGAAATATCTTATGCGGCGGCCAAAATGATCCCGATGACCTTTATATCGCCCCAACGCTCATAGGCGATGTATCATGGAATGACCCGGTTATGCAGGATGAGATCTTTGGTCCGATTCTGCCGGTTTTAGAATTTGACGATTTGTCCGAGGTGATTTCAATCTTAAACAGCCGGCCAAAACCACTGGCACTGTATATCTTTTCAAACCAGCAAGACAGGTACCAGCAGGTCATCAATCAGGTCTCATTTGGTGCAGGATGTATAAATGATACTGTCGCTCATTTTGCCAATCCCCACCTGCCCTTCGGCGGGGTGGGCCGCAGCGGCATGGGCCACTATCATGGAAAGGCCAGTTTTGACACCTTCTCTCATAAAAAAGGCATCTTAAAAAAATCGTTTTCTTTTGATCCGCCACTGCGGTATCCCCCCTATAATAAAAAGCTGGGCCTGCTTCGGAAAATACTCAAATGACGAAAAATGAGATCAAACAACTGCGCAAAAGGCTGAATAACTGGTATCTTGCAAGCCATCGAAATTTACCCTGGCGCCGATCAAACAACCCCTATCATATCTGGGTATCCGAGGTTATGCTTCAGCAAACCCAGGTAAACACTGTTTTAAGTTATTACCGCCGCTTTATAAAAACGTTTCCAACCATTAAAAAATTGGCGCAGGCGGAAGTGCAGGATGTTCTCAAGGCCTGGGAAGGATTGGGATATTATGCCCGGGCGCGAAACCTGCACCGGGCCGCCGGGCTGGTGGCAGAAGAACACAGCGGTAAGGTTCCGAACACCTGGGAGGCTTTTCACAGCTTACCGGGCGTCGGCGATTATATTGCAGCAGCGGTTTTAAGCATCGCCTTTGATCAACCGTATGCGGTGGTCGACGGCAATGTCAAAAGAGTATTGGCCCGGTTGTATAAAATTGGCGCGCCGGTCAACCAATCACGTTCATACCCTGTTTTCAAAGATGCCGCCGAACAGCTGCTGGATTCCGGACAGGCGGGTACATTTAATCAGGCCATGATGGAGCTTGGTGCCTTGGTCTGCAAACCGCAAAATCCGCTGTGCGACGTCTGCCCCTTGAATTCCCAGTGTCTGGCATTTAAAACACACCAGGTCGCCAAATTTCCAAAACGACGCAAATCCAGGGTTACGCCCCTATATCACATTGCCGTAGGGGTTGTGTTCAAGGGGGATCGTGTACTGATTACACAGCGCAAAGCTGAGGGGCTGCTGGGGGGCTTATGGGAATTTCCGGGTGGTAAGATTAAAGAGGGCGAATCACCTGAAGCCGCCTGCATCCGCGAAATAAAAGAAGAAGTGAATCTAGAGGTGCAAATCGACAGCTATTTAACCCGGGTTAAACATGCCTATACGCATTTTAGGATTATTATGGAAGTGTTTTGCTGCCGATATGTATCCGGCAGGGTAAAACGAAACGGGCCGACGGCGCATCGCTGGATTAAAATTGACGAATATAAAAAATATCCGTTTCCAACGGCCAATCATAAATTTATACCACAGTTGCAGAGGAATATAAGGGAATCCAACTTTGGCAAGTAGACCTTCGGGCTTCATACCTGACGAGGTGCAATGGAATAGCTGGGATTCTTAAATTAAAATTACTCGTTAACAGAAACTTTCATCACTCCAATACTCCATGACTCCATTACTCCAAGATTCAAGATGCGATATCCTTCTGATCCAGCCTCCGATTCGGGATTTTTATCTCACCGCCAAACGGACTGTGCCTTACGGTCTGGCCAGCATCGCAGCCGGATTGGCGGAAGCCGGCTTCTCAGTGGAGATCTTCGATGCATTGGCCAGCTCAAAATCGCGAACGGTCGACCTGCCGCCTGAATTATCGTATTTACAGACTTATTACGGTCAATCCGACCAATCTCCCTTCGCGCTGTTTCATCATTTCAAACATTTCGGATACAGCTATGATACCATCGGACAAAGAGTAAAAAAAACCCGGCCCTTCCTGGTGGGCATTTCATCTCTTTTCACAGCCTACGCCGCAGAAGCCCTTAAGACCGCACAAATCGTCAGGCAGTATTACCCGGCTTGCAAAATTGTCCTGGGCGGCCACCACGCCACGGCCCTGCCGGAACGCATGCTGGAATCTCCGGAAGTGGATTTTGTCCTGCGCGGTGAAGGTGAGGTGTCCATGCCGCTGCTGGCCGATGCACTTCAAACCGGGTCGCGTTTCGATGGCATACCGGGGCTTGTCTACCGCAAAGCAGACGGCAGCCTGCATGTCAGCGAGCCCGCCGGTATGGAAAACCCGGATGATTACCCCTTACCGGCCACCCACCTGTTGAATCAGCACTTTTACCGTCGCAACAAAAAAGCCACTGCCGTAATTGTTGCCAGCCGCGGATGCCCCCTGAAGTGCTCCTATTGCGCCGTGGGCGCATCATCGCCGCTTAAGCACCGCCGTAGGAGCGTGGAATCCGTAATCAGTGAACTCGAAACGTCGGTCAATCTTTATGACACCGGATTTATCGATTTTGAGGATGAAAATCTGTCGTTGGACCGAAAGTGGTTTTTACAACTCTTAACACAGATCCGGCGGCGGTTTAAGGGCCATCCGCTGGAGCTGAGAGCGATGAACGGGCTGCTTCCTTCTTCATTGGACGAAGAGGTCATCGGCGCCATGAAGGCCGCCGGTTTTAAGACCTTAAACCTCTCACTGGGAACCATCTCAAATAGGCAGCTCAAGCGATTTCTACGGCCGGATGTCCGCGACGCATTTGAACAGGCCCTGCAGTTTGCAAAGCGCCATGATATGACGGCTGTCGGTTATATCATCGTCGGCGCCCCCTTTCAGAAGGCCGCAGATTCTCTCAAAGATATTCTTTACCTTGCTGAACGCAGGGTTCTGATCGGCACATCGGTCTTTTACCCGGCACCGGACAGCGCTGATTACGCGCTGTGTGCGTCAATGGGATTGTTGCCGATACATTTTTCCGGCATGCGATCCAGTGCCCTGCCGATTTCCCATACAACCACACGCAAAGAAGCTGTCACCCTGCTGCGTCTGAGTCGAATCGTTAATTTTATGAAGAACTTCCGCGACCAGAGCCAATCGATACCTGATCCGGCGCCGGTGCGCAAACGCATTACCATCTCGAAAAATCGCCTGGAGACCGGCCGGCAATTACTGCAATTTTTTCTTTATGATGGAATCATCAGAGGCGTCAGTCCGGATGGGAAGGTGTTTGCGCATGACATCGAGCTGGAATTGAGCAAAAAATTCCTTGCAGGCTTCAATTTAATTGGCCTAAAAGGGGCTATTGCCGGTCGCGGGGATAACCTCGATGGCAATCTATAAATCAAATAATAATTAGAATGATTCGCGTAAAATGAGGTCTCTAACAGATGAAAAAATATGATCCTCGAATGCATTCGGCCGAACATCTTCTGAACCAAACCATGGATCGCATGTTTCAATGCGGTCGCTGTTTTAATGCGCATATCGAGAAGAAAAAATCAAAATGTGATTATCATTTTTCCCGGCCGTTGACGGCGGATGAAATCGAAGAAATCGGAAGTCGCGTCAATGAAATTATCAGGTCCGATGTGCCGGTGAGAGAAAGGTTTGTATCAAAAACAGAAGCGCTCAACAAATTTAATGCAGACAAGCTGCCCGCCGATGTCGGTGACAGCATTCGGGTTGTCAGTATCGGCGATTACGACCACTGTCTCTGTATCGGACCGCATGTCGATTCAACCGCCGATATCGGCGAGTTTAACATCACCTCCACCGCCTTTGAAGACGGTGTTCTGAGAATACGCTACAAACTCGTTGATAAAAATTAAGCCATATCAAAAATGCATAAAAACCCTGATTTGTCATTTAAAATTAAGCAGGGTTTTAGGTTCGCCGGTTGAGCCCGTTGAACCGGTTGTGCCAGATAAAATAGGAAAAACCGACCAACGGGATAGCGCAGTAGGGTCTCAGCTGAAGATTGGCTTGACTAAAGGAGACCTTAACTTGACCAAAAGCGGTCTTAAAAATAGCAAATTAGGTCCAATAGCAAGGCGTGAGCCGACGCAAAAGCGCAGCATACACGTTAGTATGTGAGCATTTTAAGGAGGCTCACAACAAAGCTATTGGGCGTTAGATGCATTTTTAAGACCGCTTTTTAGAAGAGTTGGAGACGCGTTCGATACGCTTCGACAACATCCTCAGGATCGTCTGTAATAACAATGTTATCCTGAATCCAATCGGGCGCCCGTCCGCGGGCGATCATTTCATTGATCTGGTTGTCAATCCCTTCCCAGAATCCCCTGTGGCCCTCGGTATCAAACAATATGATCGGAACCTGTTCCAGGATAGAAAGCTTCATGTTGCAGAGGGTAATGCCCAGCTCCTCGAGCGAGCCCAGACCGCCGACGTTAAAAATCGGAAATGACGCCACCTCAAACCATTTCTGTCGGCTATGGCGGCAGGTGGATTGAAAAACCTGACAGAAGTCAACATCGGTGGTCATGGATTGATCGGTAATATCCAAAAAGTTGGCCCCCGACAAAATACCGCGCGTCCGCGCCAGGGTATTGGCCTGCTCCATAACGCCGCTACCGCCCCCGGTGACGATTCCGATACTCTGGCCCCAGAATCCGATAAGGGCGTCCATCAGTTTGCCCAGACGCGCTTCGCCGTCCTTTGAAAGCTGCATATTGGATCCATAAAAAGCAAACAGCATTGATTTGTGAAAGTCTGCCAACCGTTCCGGCAGCACAAAATACCCCATCCCATCGCGCATGGTATGAACCATCAGGCAGCCATTTAACCCTGACACCCAGTAGACCTCGATTCCAAAGGCATGGTATTCCTGAAGGCGGTTGTGATCCATCTGGGACAGAAAAGGCCCATGTTCGCAGGAAGGCTCAAAAAAATAAAGTGCGCGTATCTTCCCTTCACATGCCAGGTTGATAATATCGCGATGTTCAAGCAGATTGGGGAAATACTTCATGGCCAGAACTGCCGATGAATCATTTAGCTCCTCACCCAGCTTGGACGTGGCGTATTCATGACTGCATTTACTGCCGGGTGAAAAGTCCCGTCGGGCGACCGCACATAAGGCTTCGGTCGCATCGCACGCCTGATCGGGACCGTTTAGATAGATGCGGGCGCTTTTTATCGCAGCGGCTTGATCCGCAAGGACCGCGACCGGTTTCTCCAGGTAGTGGCAACTACCGGATTCAGGCGGATCGAATTGCTTTTCCAGCCGGCGCATATCTTTATAGGTAAAAATGGAATGGCCCGGTGTCGATTGTTTGGGCTGCCGGCTGTTTTTCGACTTCGCGGCGTAATACACTTTTGCGGCAATCAACGGATTTACGATGGGGTGTCGGGTTTGATTGACGATTTCAAGATAAATACGAATACCGCGTGTTTTTATAGGATCCAGGACCGTGGCCGGTAAATTTCGCCCGAGCTCAAATCCGCTCTGCAGCACAACATAATGTTCATTTAAATACATGGAGCACGTGGTCACGGCGCCTTCTCCGGGAGCGATGTTTAGGGCCGGTACCGATTTTTGCGCCTGATATCGGTTCAGGAGCTCTCTGCCGTCTTCCTGGAGCAAAATCCGCCCCAGCGCTTCCTTATCCAGAGGTTCTTTCAATTCACAGATAATTTTATGCGGGGCAATAACAATACTGCCATCGGCTGAAATGGTTGTGGAGGCCGGCAATTTGAGCTGCGAACGCTCGATAGCTTCCAGCACCTCATCTGATGTCAGAAGTGCTTGCGGATCACAGAAAACCAGTCGCCCGACCGGCAATCCCAGGGTTATAAATTCACGCAGCTGATTAAGGCCCGGATAACCGGGAATCACCGGCGATGCGACCAGCGTCAGTGTTACACGGTCTCCCTGCAAAGCATCCGCTGAGGGGGGTTCGCATTTTATCTGGACACCCAGGCGGGCGATGCGTGAGCGTTCACTAAAAACGATATGCTCGGGCTGGTTTTTAAGATGCCCAATCAGCCGGTCGTTTAGTCCAAAGGTGGTTTGAAAGGTAATGGTACGGGAATTGGCATCCACCACCTTGGTGATAATTCCGTCATCGGACTGCAACAATCCCCGGTATATTAAATTTTCTCGTTCTTCCTTGGCCATCTATCATTCCTCACTATTCGGTTCTCTTATTCAGTCGGCATTCCATCAGGCGGTACGTCTGCCAGATAAAATTCCCGCCTCAGTTATCAGCATTTTTTTGTGGTTTTTTAGAGCTGCCGGTTTCTTTTCTGATAAATCATCCTCAGATTATCCAATTTCCACTGTTTTAAAAAAAAGGGGAATATCGTGATCGTCGATAAGGATTAGAATCCGGAGTTTTATGGGGCTACCGGAGAACCGTTAACATACATTCTTTATACAATTTTAAATCAAAATAATCTATTCAAATCTATTTTTTATCAAACCCTTATATGAGCGATTTTCAGGGTGCTGCAGCTAAATGGAAGGTGCCGTTTTTTGGCAATGGGGATACTCACAGCTTGATTGCTGAGACCTCTTCGGGAAATAATGACAGCTGTGATTAAAAGGTGGGGTTCTCGGTTAAAATATTCTCTATAATCTTAATTAACGAGTTATCCGTTATACAATCGTCGTTGTATTTGGTCAGCTGTATTTCCTTTAACATCATCGTATCCAGGACCCACCCAAATCCCAGTTGCTCAAAAAAAATGATTGTCTCCTTATCCATTCCTAAAAACAACCTCCGTTCTCATTCGATATACTGGTTTCCACTCTGATCTAC
>JAAUXY010115031.1_pt1 | contig 13134 bp, 10 predicted proteins | sample 7278121 | NCBI WGS metagenome assembly JAAUXY01 (sample SAMN14350117, study PRJNA611818) | marine sediment metagenome | isolation source: surface marine sediment (1.8m) | place: French Polynesia: Moorea | collected 2018-08 | reverse complement strand
CTCTCGAAGGAGCAGCGCCGCAAGGTCGAGGCCGCCATGGCACGAGGCGACCTGCGCGCCGTCGTCGCCACCTCGTCGCTCGACCTCGGCGTCGACTGGGCCGCGGTAGATCTGGTGGTCCAGGTCGGCGCGCCCAAGGGCGTCTCGCGCCTGCTGCAGCGCATCGGCCGGGCCAACCACCGGCTCGACCGGCCGAGCCGCGCGCTGCGGGTGCCGGCCAACCGCTTCGAGGTGCTGGAATGCCGCGCCGCCGTCGAGGGCGTGCGCGCCGAGACCCTGGACGGCGATCCGCCGCGCCCGGGCGGGCTCGACGTGTTGGCCCAGCATCTGCTCGGCATGGCCTGCTCCGGACCCTTCGATGCGGACGCGCTCTACGCCGAGGTCACGAGCGCGGCGCCCTACGCCGATCTGCCGCGCCGGGACTTCGACGACGCGCTCGACTTCGTCGCGACCGGCGGCTACGCGCTCAAGACCTACGAGCGCTATCGGCGCCTCAAGCGCGACGCCGAGGGGCACTACCGCGTCGCCGCGCCGCGCCACGTGCAGCGCTACCGCATGAACGTCGGCACCATCGTCGAGGCGCCGACGCTGAAGGTGCGACTGAAGAACGGGCGGGTGCTGGGCGAGGTCGAGGAGTACTTCGTCATGAGCCTGCAGCCCGGCGACAGCTTCATCTTCGCCGGCGAGCTGCTGCGCATGGAGGGCATCCGCGAGACCAGCCTGATCGCCAGCCGGGCGCCCGGTGGCGACCCCAAGGTGCCGGCCTACGTCGGCGGCCGGCTGCCGCTCTCCACCCACTTGGCCGAGCGCGTCCGGGCCATGCTCGAGACGCCGTCACGCTGGTCCGAGCTGCCCGGCGCGGTCGGCGAATGGCTGCGGCTGCAGCGCTGGCGCTCGGTCATGCCGCCGGCCGACGGCCTCCTGGTCGAGAGCTTCCCGCGCGGCGGCAAGGAGTTCCTGGTCGCTTACTGCTTCGAGGGCCGCAACGCGCACCAGACGCTGGGCATGCTGCTGACCCGGCGCATGGAGCGAGCGGGCCTCGGGCCGCTTGGCTTCGTCGCGACCGACTACGTGATCGCGGTCTGGAGCTTGAAGCCCGCGAGCGACCTGGACAGCCTGTTCGACGAGGATATGTTGGGCGACGACCTGGAAGCCTGGATGGCCGAGTCGTCGATGCTGAGACGCACCTTCCGCAACGTGGCGGTGATCGCCGGCCTGATCGAACCGCGCCATCCGGGCCGCGAGAAGACCGGCCGCCAGGTGACCTTCAACGCCGATCTGATCTACGACGTGCTGCGCAAGCACGAGCCGGACCACGTGCTGTTGCGCGCGACTCGCGCCGACGCCGCCGGCGGCCTGACCGACATCCGCCGCCTGGCTGGCATGCTGGCGCGGGTCAAGGGCAAGATCCGGCACCGCGCGCTGGAGCGCGTGTCGCCGCTCGCGGTGCCGATCCTGCTCGAGATCGGCAAGGAGCAGGTTTATGGCGCCGCGCTCGACGAACTGCTCGACGAAGGTGCCCAGGCGCTGATCGCCGAGGCCACGGCCGGCGTCGAACAGGCGGAGCTGCCCCTGTGAGTGCCGTGGCCGAGATCGCGGTCAATGGCACGCGGCTCCTGGGCGGCCTCGACGGCGCGCTGTTCTGGCCCGCGCGCAAGACGCTGGTGGTCGCGGATCTGCATTTGGAGAAGGGTTCGTCCTATGCCGCGGGCGGACAGCTGCTGCCGCCCTACGACACCGCGGCGACCCTGGGTCGCCTGGAGGCCGCCATCGCCCGGCAGCGGCCCGAGCGCGTGATTTGCCTGGGCGACTCTTTTCACGACGCGGGCGCGGCCGAACGCTTGTCGGAGCGTGATGGCGAGACGATCCGCCGCCTCACCGCGCGCTGCGAATGGATCTGGATCTGCGGCAACCACGACCCGGCGCCGCCCGAGGATTGGGGCGGGCGCGTGGCGGACCAAGTGACCTTAGGCCCGCTGCTGTTCCGCCACGAGCCGGACCCACGGCGCCGAATCGCCGGGGAGGTCTGCGGGCACTTCCACCCCACGGCGGCGGTGAAGGTGCGTGCCAAGCGGCTCAGCGGCCGCTGCTTCGTGACCGACGGCCGGCGCCTCGTTCTGCCAGCCTTCGGGGCCTACACGGGCGGACTGAACGTGCTCGATCCCGCAATCGCGGAATTGTTCGTGTACAAATTTCAAGTGCGTCTCTTGGGCCGGCAGAAGATCTTCGCATTTCCCCGCGCCGCGTTGGCCTTGTAGCTGGCGTGCGGGCCGAGACCGGCCCGAAATCGTCATTCGGCACGAAAGCGATCACTGCCGCCACCTGTGGGTGGTAACAGGTGTCTTCGAGATTGTGCTTGATCTATACTGCTCCGTCGTAATGGGTCGGGAAGCGGATCGCGACGCGATTCGCATAGCTTCCAGGGGTGGGGCATGGACGATCGGCTCACCAAGTCGGCAGCGCGGAACGTCTTCTACGGCGGCTCGCTCATCTTTCTTCTGATCTTCGTGGGGCTGACGGCCCACAGTCACATCTACATCCTCAACGAGTCGACCGATTCGGCCGGTCTGACGGAATCGGTCGCGCGCGGCAAGCACGTCTGGGAGAAGCACTCCTGCATCAACTGCCATACGCTGCTGGGCGAAGGGGCCTACTTCGCGCCCGAGCTCGGCAACGTCTGGCTGCGCTACGGCGGCGCCGACGACGCGGAGGGCGCCCGGGAATCGCTGAAGATCTGGATAGAGTCGCAGCCCACGGGCATCGAGGGGCGTCGGCAGATGCCGAACTTCGAGCTCAGCGATCAGGAGCTCGACGACTTGATCGACTTCTTCGAGTGGGTAAGCCGAATCGACACCCAAGGCTGGCCGCCGGAAGAGTCCGGATGATCGCGTTCATGGAGCTGGGGATCCTCTGATGCAATATCAGTCGCAGAAGGTCGCGCTCATCTTTTTCGCGGGCGCCATGATTCTCTTCGCCGCACAGGTCATCTTCGGCCTGCTCGCCGGCTACATTTACGTCAACCCGAACTTCCTGTCCGAGCTCCTGCCCTTCAACATCATCCGGATGACCCACACGAGCGCGCTGATCGTCTGGCTGCTGCTCGGCTTCTTCGGCGCGGCCTACTTCCTGATCCCCGAGGAATGCGAGACCGAGATCTACAGCACCAAGCTCGCCTATCTCCAGTTCGCCATCCTGATCGTTGCGGCGGTCGGGACGGTGGGCGGATATCTGTTTCGCATACATGAAGGCCGGGAGTTCCTGGAGCATCCGCTGTGGGCCAAGGCGCTGATCGTAGTCGCGGCGTTGATCTTTCTCTTCAACGTCACACTCACCGTCCTCAAGGGCCGCAAGACCGCTGTCTCCAACGTGCTGTTGCTCGGTCTCTGGGGCCTCGCGATCTTCTTCCTCTTCGCCTTCTACAACCCGTCCAACCTGGCCTTGGACAAGATGTACTGGTGGTACGTGGTCCACCTCTGGGTGGAGGGCGTCTGGGAGTTGATCATGGCCTCGGTCCTGGCTTTTCTCATGATCAAGCTGACCGGGGTCGACCGCGAAGTGGTGGAGAAATGGCTCTATGTGATCATCGCCCTGGCGCTCTTCTCGGGCCTGCTCGGCACGGGGCACCACTACTACTGGATCGGCACGCCGGGCTATTGGCAGTGGGTCGGCAACATCTTCTCGACCCTCGAAGTCGCCCCGCTCTTCGCCATGGTGATCTTCACCTTCATGATGGTCTGGAAGGGCGGCCGCAATCACCCGAACAAAGCGGCCTTGCTGTGGGCCCTCGGCACTTCGGTGGTGGCCTTCTTCGGCGCCGGCGTGTGGGGCTTCATGCACACGCTGTCGTGGGTCAACTACTACACGCACGGGACCCAGATCACGGCGGCGCACGGCCATCTGGCCTTTTTCGGCGCCTACGTCTCACTCAACCTCGCGATGATCACCTACGCCATGCCCTACCTGCTCGGGCGGCGGCCCTTCAACCAGATTCCCAATATGTGGAGCTTCTGGCTGATGAATGGCGGCATGGCCTTCATGACCTTCACCCTGACCTTCGCCGGCGTGGTGCAGACGCACCTGCAACGCGTCCGCGGCGAATACTACATGGACGTCCAGGACGAGCTGGGGATCTTCTTCCTGATGCGCTTCGGCGCCGGGCTGGTCGTCGTGATCGGCGCGCTGCTGTTCATCTGGGCGGTGTTCGTGCCGCGCGGCGAGGTGGAGCAGGCCAGCGGCACGCCGCAGCCCGCCGAGTGACGGGGTATGCCGCAGCCGGCCCGGCCCGTCAGCGACGAGTCACAGGCGGCGTCGGTTCCCTACTACCTGCCCGTCGCCGACGAGTGCGAGGTCTTCGAGACCGCCTACCGGAACCGCGTGCCGCTGCTCCTGAAGGGCCCGACGGGCTGCGGCAAGAGCCGCCTGGTCGCGCACATGGCGGCACGGCTGGGGCGCGAGCTCTTCACGGTGGCCTGCCATGACGATCTGGCCGCGGCCGACCTGACCGGCCGCTACCTCCTGCACGGCGGCGAAACCGTCTGGACGGACGGACCGCTCACGCGCGCCGTGCGCGAAGGCGGCATCTGCTACCTCGACGAGGTGGTCGAGGCGCGCAAGGACGTCACGGTCGTGCTGCATCCGCTCAGCGACGACCGCCGGGTTCTTCCACTCGAGCGGACCGGAGAACTGCTCGAGGCCCCGGACGAGTTCATGCTCGTGCTGTCCTACAACCCCGGCTACCAGAACATCCTCAAGTCCCTGAAGACCAGCACGCGCCAGCGCTTCATCGCGATCGACTTCGATTTCCCGCCGCTGGAGCACGAGATCGAGATCGTCAGCACGGAAAGCGGACTGCAGCCGGAACGCTGTCGTCCCCTGGTCCTGCTGGCGCAGCGGCTGCGCGAGCTCAAGGGCCGGGACCTGGACGAAGGCGTGTCGACGCGTCTTGTGGTTCACTGCGCGACGCTGATCCGCGCCGGAACCAGCGCGCCGACGGCGGTGCGCGCCGCCATGATCGAGCCCTTGACCGACGATGCCGACGTCAAGCAGGGCCTGACGGAGGTGGTGCGCGCGGTGATGGGCTAGCGCGCGCATGCCCAGTTTCTTCGAACCCGAAGACGCCCTGGGCGGCTGGTGGCACCGCAGGGTCGGCGATAAGGCGAGCTATCCCGTCTATCGCGAGTCTGCGGTGGCTTTCGAGCAGGTCGCCGGCATGCTCGGCGTGGTCTTCCGGGGCCTGGGCGGCGACCCGGGCATCCAAGTCTCATCCCATGCAGCGCTTCGCTCCGGCCATCGCCTGACGCTGCGCCAGCGCCTGGGGCGGACCGACGAGGCCATTGACCGGGCCTGCCTGCGCGGCGACAAGCTCTTGCTGCCGCCTGTGATTGCCGCGTTCCCAGATCCCGGCCTGAACCGCGAGCTCTACGTCTGGTGCGCCGCGTTCCTGGCGGCGCAGGCGCCTTCGGAGCCGGTCGAGCGGGACGACCCTCTGCAGGCCGATCTCGCGTTCCTGCGCCGCGCCCTGCAGACGACCGAGGAGTTGCTGTCGGCCTATCCGGGTCTGCGGGCGTCCCATGGGCGCCTCTGCGAGGCCCTGCGCAGAGTCCGCCCGCGCCGGCGGTTGCCCGAGGTCGAGCGACAGATAGAGGCGCTCGTGCTGGCCCTGCTCGGCGATCCCGCCGCGCGTGAGTCCGCGGGGGCGCTGCTGCAAGCCCTCGCCGATCCCAAGGTCCCCGTCGCCAGCGTGCGGGCGCCCTCGGGCTACCGTCGCTTTCTGCCGGTGCCGCTCTGGGGCGAGGTCGAGTTCGAGGCACCGGGCGCAGCCGCCGGGGAAAGCTCGGAGGAGCTGTCGGGCGGCTCTGCCGAGGAGGTCGGTGACGGGAAGCTGCGCAAAGGCCGCCGGCGACGGGAACAGAGCCACCGTGGCGATCCGCTGATCCTAAATCGCTTCGAGACGATTCTCTCCTGGGCGGAGATGTTGAACCTGGCCCGAAAGGTGGACGATGACGACCCCGGCGCCGCGAAGAAGGCCTTGGAAGACGCCGACGAGGTCACGCTCACACGGCAGAGCAAACGCGCGGCCACGCGGCTGCGGTTCGATCTCGATCTCGGACCGCTGGATCCCGACACGGGCCCGCTGGATGAAGGCATTCTCTATCCCGAATGGGACTACCGCCGCGGCGCGTACCATGAGAACCATTGCCGTGTGCTTCCCGGCACGATCCGGCCGGACCCCGAACCGTGGCAGCCGAGCGAAGAGAGCCGGCGGCAGATTCGCCGGGTCCGCCGCTACTTCGAGGCCCTGAGGCCCAAGCGCGAGGTCCGCAGCCGGCAACTCGACGGCCCCGATCTCGACATGGACGCGGTGATACGGGCGCGCTGCGACCTGATCGCGAGCGGCCGGGGCTCGAACCGGGTCTATCTCCAGGCCCGAGACGCGGCCAGAGACCTCGCGGTGGCCGTGCTGATCGATCTATCGCTGTCCACGGACAGCTGGATCGACAACCGCCGGGTCCTGGACGTCGAGAAGGAAGCGCTCACGAGCCTCGGCTACGGTTTGCAAGCCTGCGGCGACGCCAACGCCATCTACGGCTTCACGTCGCGCAAGCGCTCGATGGTCATGGTCAGCACCATCAAATCGTTCGACGAGACGATGGGACCGCGGGTGGAGCAGCGCATCGGCGCGCTCAAGCCCGGATACTACACACGGATCGGCACGGCGGTCCGGCATGTCTCGAGGCTGCTCGAGAAACGGGCGAACCGCTACCGGCTGCTTCTGCTCCTGACCGACGGCAAGCCGAACGACCTGGACCACTACGAGGGCCGTTACGGCGTCGAGGACACACGCCAGGCGGTGCGCGAGGCCGGACGCAAAGGGCAGACGGTCTTTGCCGTGACCGTCGACCGCAACGCCGCGGAATACCTGCCCCACATGTTCGGCCGGGGCCGCTTCGCCGTCGTGCCGCGGCTGTCGAAGCTGGTGACGGCGCTTCCCGCGATCTACCGGTCGGTGACGAGCTAACGCGAGGAACCTCCCATGACCGTCTTGAGACTGCATGTTGAGCCCTTGAAGGAGGCGTGGCTCGATGCCTACGGGCACCTGAACGAGGCCTACTACATGGTCCCCTTCAGCAACGCCAATTGGGCGGTGCAGGATCACTTCGGGATCGGCGTCGACTACTTCGAGCGCACCGGCGGCGCCCTTTACACCGTGGAGAGCCACATCCGCTATTTGAAGGAGGTGCGGGCGCCCGCGAACATGGAGATCGAGTCCATGGTGCTCGGCTCGGACGCCAAGCGGCTGCATCTCGCACACGTGATGAAAGTCGAGGGCATCGCACGGGCGACCTGCGAATGCCTGCTCCTGCACATGGACAGCGAGGCGGGCCGAACGTCACCCCTGCCCGAAGAAGTGCAGGCGGCGTTGAAGCAGGCCGCCCTCGGGAACGCACCCGATTGGGCCGGGCGCAGGGTCTCGCTACAAAGGCAATGAAGAAAGCCATGCGGCGGGGTCCAGAGGACCCCGCCGAAATTGGCGTGCCGCTCGTTACTGCGGCAGGATGACGGCGTCGATAACGTGGATCACGCCGTTGTCGGTCTCGATGTCGGCCTTGACGATGTTGGCGTTGTCGATCTTGGCGCCCGAGCCGGTCGCGTCGACCTTGGCCATGCCGCCCTGGACGGTCTTGGCATCGATCTTCTTGCCGGCGATGTCCTTCGACATCACCTTGCCGGGCACGACGTGGTAAGTCAGGACGGCGACGAGCTGCTCCTTGTTCTCCGGCTTGAGCAGGTTCTCGACGGTGCCCGCCGGAAGCTTGGCAAACGCCTCGTCGGTCGGCGCGAAGACCGTGTAGGGGCCGTCGCCCTTCAGGGTCTCGACCAGGCCGGCGGCCTTGACCGCGGCGACAAGGGTCTCGAACTGGCCGGCCGAAACGGCGGTATCGACGATGTCCTTTGCCTGAGCGGCCACGGTGGAAATTGCGACGGGCACGGCGATGGCCGCAGCGGCAAGGACACGCGTAATCTTTCTCATGGGGGGACTCCTGCTTGTTCTATCGGTTCACTCGCAATGCGGGGCGCGAAGCCCCTCGACGTCACCGGTTGCCCCGACAAGCGAACCAACCGGCTCTCGACAACTCCACTTAGAACGCCGTCACTCGCGGTCAAGCGGCTGAAAAGAAAAAGAAAATTTTTTCGTTGTCAGGTGATCGGCAGCCCGAATCGCTGCGTATAACTGAAGCTTAGGGAGTGCGTTCGCCGATGACTTCGCACTCGTTTAAGCCAACGAAAAGTGGGGCGAGTGAAGCGACCGGTGATGTTCAAGAAAGACGAAAGACGCTGCAGCCAGCGGTTCGACCGGTCTGCACTCTATCGCACCGCCCCAGACCTGACATCCGGAACGCGATGACCATTCTCGGACCGAGCGTCGTCTGGTTCAGGCTCGATCTGCGCCTTGCCGACAATCCGGCCGTGCAGGCGGCGTTGGCGCGCGGTGCATCCGTCGTGCCGCTGTTCATTCTGGACGACGAGACGCCAGGCCGTTGGGCGATCGGCGGCGCCAGCCGCTGGTGGCTGCATCACAGTCTGCAAGCCCTGGCGCGCGAGCTCGAAGGCCGGGGCGCGAAACTCGTGCTGCGCCGCGGGCCGGCCGAGCGATGCCTCATGGAGGTCATCGAAGAGGCCGGTGCCGGTGCGGTCTACTGGAACCGCCGCTACGACTCCGACGGTATCGCCGTCGACAGCCGCATTAAGGAGTCCCTGCGCGAGCGCGGGCTGACGGCGGAGAGCTTCAACGCCGGCCTCTTGCACGAGCCCTGGACCCTGCGCACCAAGGGCGGCGATCCCTTCAAGGTCTTCACGCCCTTCTGGAAGACGATCGTCGGGTTGGGCGACCCGGAGGCCCCGCTGCCGGCGCCGAAAAGCATCCCGGGTGGCGTCGGCGTTATCAGCGATGACCTCGAAGCCTGGTCCCTGCTGCCGACGTCGCCGGACTGGGCCGGCGGTCTGCGCGAGACCTGGTCGCCCGGCGAGGCCCATGCCAAGGAGCGCCTGTCGGCCTTCCTCGAGGATGCGCTGGCGCGCTACGGGGAAGACCGCAACCGGCCGGACTTGCCGCAGACCTCGCGGCTCTCACCGCATCTGCATTGGGGCGAGATCGGCCCCCGCCAGGTCTGGCACTGGACCCGCGATCACGTGCGCGCCCGCGGCGGCAAGGGCCTGGAGCGCGAGGCCTTAGCCTTTCTGCGCGAGCTGGGCTGGCGCGAGTTCTCCCAGCACCTGCTCTTTCACTGGCCGGAGTTCCCGGACAAGGCCTGGAAGCCCGCCTTCGAGGACTTTCCCTGGTCTGAGGACGCGGCGGGCTTCGAGGCCTGGTGCCGCGGCCAGACCGGCTATCCGATCGTCGACGCCGGCATGCGCGAGCTCTATGCCACCGGCTGGATGCACAACCGCGTGCGCATGGTCACGGCTTCGTTCCTGATCAAGCACCTCCTGGTTCCCTGGCAGCAGGGCGAGGCTTGGTTCTGGGATACCCTGGTCGACGCCGACCTGGGCAGCAACTCGGCCTCCTGGCAGTGGGTCGCCGGCAGCGGCGCCGATGCCGCGCCCTACTTTCGGATCTTCAATCCGGTCCTGCAGGGCGAGAAGTTCGACCCCAAGGGCGCCTACGTTCGCCGCTGGGTGCCCGAGATCGCCGCCTTACCGGACGCCGATCTGCACAAGCCCTGGCAGGCCTCGCCTGAAGTCCTCGCGGCCGCCGGCATTGAGCTGGGCGTCACCTACCCCGCACCCATCGTCGACCACAGCGCCGCCCGCGCGCGCGCCCTCGCCGCCTACGAAACAATCAAGAAGACAGCAGCATGAGAATCGCCATCGTGGGGACCGGGATCTCCGGCCTCGGCGCCGCTTGGGCGCTCGACCCGCACGCCGACATCACCGTTTACGAGGCCGGCGACCATGTCGGCGGCCACTCCAACACCGTCGAGGTCGAGGCGGGCGGCAAGCGGATCCCGGTCGACACCGGTTTCATCGTCTACAACGAGGTCAACTATCCGAACCTGACCCGGCTGTTCGAACGTCTGGGCGTGCCGACGCAGGCCAGCAGCATGTCCTTCGCCGCCTCGATCGACGACGGCGGCTTCGAGTACGCCGGCAGTCGGGCGGGCTTCTTCGTGCAGCACCGCAACCTCGTGCGGCCGCGCGCCTGGCGCATGATTCGCGACATCCTGCGCTTCTACCGCGATGCGCCGGCGCTGCTCGCCGAGACGGCCGGCCCCGGCCTCGCCTTCGCCGGCCCGAGCCTCGGCCAGTACCTGCAGCGCGGCGGCTACTCGGCGGACTTCGTGCGCGATCACCTGGCGCCGATGGCGGCGGCCATCTGGTCCGGATCGCCCGGCGCCATGCTCGATTTCCCGGCGCGCTCCTTCGTGCGCTTCTTCGCCAATCACGGCCTCCTGCGGGTCAAGGGCCGGCCGCAGTGGCGCACCGTCACCGGCGGCAGCCGCGAATACGTGCGCCGCATGACCGCCGGCTTCGCCGGGCGGATCAGGCTGCGCACCGCCGTCGTCGCCCTCGAGCGCACGCCGGTCGGCGTGTTCCTGCGCGACTCGAGTGGCCGCGTCGAGCGCTACGACCAAGTCGTGCTCGCAACCCATGCCGACCAGGCCCTCGAGATCCTCGGGCCGGCGGCGGCGCCGATGGAGCGCAGGTTGCTGGGCGCGTTCCGCTACGAGCGCAACACGGCCCTGCTGCACCAGGACGACCGGCTGATGCCGCACCGCCGCGGCGTCTGGTCGAGCTGGAACTACATGACCGGCGCCGGCGGCGACGATGAAGGCCCGGCCTCGGTGACCTATTGGATGAACCGGCTGCAGAATCTGGACCCGGCCGTGCCGCTCTTTCTCTCGCTCAACCCCTTACGGCAGCCCGCGCCGGAGAAGCTGCTGCGCCGCTTCGTTTATATGCACCCGCAGTACGACCACAGCGCGATCGAGGCCCAGGCCGCCCTGCCTGACATCCAGGGCACGGACCGGGTATGGTTCTGCGGCAGCTATTGCGGCTACGGCTTCCACGAGGACGGCTTGCGCGCCGGCCTGTCGGTCGCCGCGGCATTGGGCGCCGAGGCGCCGTGGCAGGGCGCGCCCGCAGCGGCCGGCTGGCAGCCGCTCAAGGCGGCCGCCGAGTAGGCAGGTCAGGAGACAGCGACGGATGGGTCAGGCCGCGCGCCACTCTTGTCTCTACTTTGGCAAAGTCATGCACAAGAGGCTGCGGCCCTTCGTGCACCGCTTCGACTACCGGGTCTTCAGCCTGTTGATCGATCTCGACGAGCTGCCCGAGCTGCCCCGCCGCCTGCGGCTTTTCTCGCACAACCGCTTCAACCTCTTCAGCCTGATGGACCGTGACCACGGCCCGCGCGACGGCTCGCCCCTGCGCCCCTGGATCGAGGGCCACCTGGCGGCGGCCGGCATCGACATCGCCGGCGGCCCGGTGCGCCTGCTGTGCTTTCCCCGCGTCCTGGGCTACGTCTTCAACCCGCTCAGCATCTGGTTCTGCTATCACCCGGTCTTCGGGCTGCGGGCGATCCTCTACGAGGTGCGCAACACCTTCGGCGAGAAGCACGGCTACCTGATCCCCGTCGCCGCCGGTCGCGTCTCGGATGCGCCGATCGCTCAGGCCTGCGACAAGAGCTTCCACGTGTCGCCCTTCCTGCCGATGGAAGGCGGCTACCGCTTCCGCTTGCGCGAGCCCGACGAGCGGCTCTCGATCTTGATCCGCCAGCACGACAGCCGGGGCGAGATCCTGCTCGCGTCCCTGGCCGGCCGGCGCGCCGCGCTGGACAGCGGCGCCCTGGCCCGCGCCGCGCTGGCCTTCCCCCTCTTGACCCTCAAGGTTATCGGCGCGATTCATTGGCAGGCCCTCAAGCTCTGGCTCAAGGGCGCGCGGCTGCATCGCCGTCCGCCGCCGCCACGTGACGAGGTCTCGCTGCCGCCGCAGTCCTTCTCCCAGGCGGCCGAATAGGAGCGGAACGAGATGGCACGGGAGATCGTCCTTTCCACAGGTTCCGCCTTGGCGCGATTCGCCGCCGAACGTGCCTTGTGCCGGCGCATCCGCTACGGCCGGCTCGAGTTGCATCTGCCCGACGGCTCGCGCAGCCTCTTCCTCGGCGAGGAAGCGGGTCCCGAGGCGGAGCTCCATATCCGGCGTTCGCGTTTCCTGCGGCGCATGATCATGGGCGGCGGGACCGGCTTCGGCGAGGCCTACGTCGACGGCGATTGCGACAGTCCCGATATCGCCCGGGTCGTCGAGCTCGCGGCGCGCAACTACGGCGCCTGGGAAGAGGCGCTCCACGGCCGGCTGCTCTATCAGATGATGCAGCGCGTGGTGCACCTGCTGCGCCCCAACAGCAAACGCGGCGCGCGGCGCAACATCGCCAGACACTACGATCTCGGCAACGCCTTCTACGAGGCCTGGCTCGACGAGACCATGACCTACTCCTCGGCGCTGTTCGAGGCGCCGAAACAGAGCCTGGAGGAGGCGCAGGTCAACAAGTACCGGCGCGTTGCAGAGCTGGCGGAGCTGAAGCCGGAGCACCACGTCTTGGAGGTGGGCTGCGGCTGGGGCGGCTTCGCGACCTTCGCAGCCGGCGAGATCGGCTGCAAGGTCACGGGGGTGACCATTTCCAAGGAGCAGTTCGACTACGCGAGCCGCCGCATTCAGGCCGCCGGCCTCGACGACCGCGTCGAAATCAGGCGTCAGGACTACCGCGATACCGAGGGCCGCTTCGACCGCGTCGCCTCGATCGAGATGTTCGAGGCGGTGGGCGAGAGCTACTGGCCGCTGTTCTTCGACAAGCTGCGCGACAACCTGCAGCCTGGCGGGCGCGCCGCCCTGCAAGTCATCACCATCGCGGACGGGCTCTGGGACCGCTACCGCCGCGGCGTCGATTTCATCCAGCGCCACGTCTTCCCGGGCGGCATGCTGCCCAGTCCGGCGGTGCTGCGCAGCCAGGTCGACCGCGCCGGGCTGACCTGGCAGGCCGAGCGCTCCTTCGGTCAGGACTACGCGGTGACTCTGGCCCAATGGCGCCGGCGCTTCGAGGGCGCCTGGCCGCGGCTCGCGGAAATGGGCTACGACGAG
>JAAUXY010000777.1_pt1 | contig 13135 bp, 13 predicted proteins | sample 7278121 | NCBI WGS metagenome assembly JAAUXY01 (sample SAMN14350117, study PRJNA611818) | marine sediment metagenome | isolation source: surface marine sediment (1.8m) | place: French Polynesia: Moorea | collected 2018-08 | reverse complement strand
TGACCCCGGAATCCGTGCTTGAAGCTGGCGGTACCGCCGGAACAGGCGGTGACAGTGAGGCCGAACTGGTGCGCTCGGCGGATGCGGTCAGGCGGCTTTTGCTACCGCGCTGAGCGGGTGCTGTGATGGCGGCGGCAGGTCAGGCGTGCGTTCCAGCACCTCGAAGGCATCGTGGCGCACATGGTTCTGTTGCATCTCGTTGCGCAGGAACTCCTCGCTGATCTTGCCCTGCTCGATACATTCCTTGAGCAATCCGAAGAAGAAGTTCTCCTGGTTCTGGTCCGGGTGCTGCTTGTAGTTGCCGAGGAAGGCGTACTCACCGAACAGCTTGCGACGGGCACGCATGACCCAGGCCACCGGCGGGAACAGCCGAAAGCGCTCTGCGGGCCGCCAGTCGGTGGGCAGGCCGGTCTTCCAGGGCTGGGTCTTGCGACGGGTGGTGTGCAGCATCTTGGTGTCGGTGGTGAACTTGTCAAAGTCATTCCACTCGGCTTCGAAGAAGTCGATGCTGTCGCGGTCCTCTTCCTTCAGGCAGACCCAGGGCTGGTAGTCCTGGGTGAAATCAAACATGGCGCGGAACTTCGCTTCCGCGTCCCAGTGCTTCAGCTGGGCGCAGTCCAGCAGCATGACGCTGGAGGCCATGCAGCGGTCTACCAGGCCCTTGGGTCCGGAGCGCATGCGGCACATGATGGCCTTGCCCTGCATGTCGCGACTCAGTAGCTCCCAGATATCTGCCGCAGCGAAAATGTCGGGGTCGATGACCACCGCGCGGCCCTCGTAGCCCATCAGCCCGGGTGGCATGAAGCGCGTGGGAGTAAATGACTGCAGGTCGTCGTTCAGCCAGGTGCGCTTGACGCCGTCACGCAGATACTCCTTGCCTTCAAACTCGGCGAAGAACGGGTAGTCGCGACTGTCCATGATCTGGACGTCGAACTTGTCGTTGTTCCGGGAGTAGCGACGCAGGGCGTGTTCGGCGACGATCGCGCCGGTGATCTGCTTGTGGTTGGTCTGGATGAATACGCAGGCTTTCATGGCTGTCTGGCAGGGGTGTTTATGGCGCGCAACTATAAAGCAAAGCGGGCAGAGTTTCTATGCAATAACCCGCCCCGGGCGGTCTGTGGAACGCGCCGCCCTCTGCGGTGGAAGTCAGCGGGAGTAGTAGTTGACGCTGCGCCCTGTCAGGGAGGTGTAGAGCACACCGAAAGCCTTGGCCATGCGGTACAGGTTATGCATGAGCATGCCCTTAGAGAAGAGCGAAAAAGGCAGTAATAACAACGACATAAGGATCTTGCTGAGGGAGGTGGCCAGCAGTTTGATGACTCGCGCGCTGGTGCCGTGGGCGCGGGCCATGCTGACCTGGGAGCAGCCGTTCTTGAAGCCGCGCTTGAGCAGGCCGCGGGCGGTATAGCGGTCGGGTTCATGGTTGCGGTGAATCACCGACATGTCCGCCGAGGCCAGGTTCGCGCCCAGTTCATGTGCGCGGATGAAGAAGTCCTTGTCCTCGCCGCCGCTGAAGCGGAAGGTGTGGTTGAACACCGGGCCGGTGGTGGCCACGCGTTCGAGGATGCTGCGGCCCACCAGCGCGTTGCAGGTTGAGGCGCAGCCAGGCAGGCCGTAGCGGCCGCCCTTGTTTTCATGCTTGGCCTTGACCGGCGAGCGGAAAATCCCTGACTCCCGCGCCCACTGCGGCATCAGCGAGTCCAGTACCCAGGTGCCGAACACCATGTCGGCGCCGGTGACCGCCTGGCGGTCGAGCAACTGGATCAGCCAGTCCGACCGGGGCTGGTCGTCGTCATCGATAAAGGCGAGGAAATCAGCACCGCGCTGCAGCGCCACTTCGACGCCGCAGTTGCGAGCATAGGTGATTCCGGAGCGGGGTTCGGTCACGTAGTGGATGGCAATAGGCAGACGCGGGGCGGCGCGCTGGCAGATCGCTTCGGTCTCGGGGTTGGGGTTGTTGTCCACCACGATCAGCTCTACCGAGCTGGGGTTATAGCCACTGAGATCGATGTCCTGCAAAGCGACCAGCAGACGCATCAGGCCCTGGGAGCGGCTGTGGGTGCAAACGCAAATAGCGACCCGCAGGTCAATCGTGGCGCTGACAGTCATCTTGTTGTTGCTACTTGAATATACCGCGACGGTAGAGGCCCCAGAAGAACGCCCACATGTGTACCAGTGGTCGCCGTCGCACGCGATCCGGGATCGTTATCGTCTCCCCGGAATGGCGCTCGAGCTTCCATGCGATATAGTCGAGTCCCCCCTCGAACGTGAACAGTGCCTTGACCAGGCGCAGCACTGACAGTGTCTTTCCCTGTACCAACCGCAAGCGCCATGCCCAGCGACTGGTCATTTGCAGGCGCGGGGGGATGTCGCTGACGTATTCCTCATCATACACGCGAAACGGGAAAACAAGCGAATCGGCGTGGATTCGCGTCACAGATTCATAGAATTCCGCGGACGCCAGCACCAGTTCCCGGGCGCGGCCGCTGCGCTCGGTGCGCAATTCGGTGTTGTAGCTGAGCCCCAGGGCGGCTTCCCACAGGGATGCCAACGAGCCGCTGGCGGGCAGCGCGGGCAGTGCCCGGTGCAGCAGGGTATAGGCGGCATCCAGCAGGCACTCTTCCACCTGGCCGCGGGTCGCGGCATCCCGACTCCAGGCAATGCGGGTAGGCTGGGCGAAGCGACCCCAGATGTATGACTGGAACCAGGCCCGGCTGCAGCCGCGGCGGAAATCTGCCAGCGAGATCACCGTGACCTTGCTGCGCAGTACCCGGTCCCCGTCTGTGTGCTCTGCATAGAACACGTTGGGCGGCAGCACGGTGTTGGCGAGCGCCAGGGCGCCGGCACCGTAGGCACTGCGGTAGTTGTCGCACAGCAGGTAGAGATCGAGCAGGCCGTCATAGATATCGCCGCTGCGCAGGCACGAGCCGTATACCAGCACGGCGCTGATAGCGTCGTTGTGGCGCTGTCGAAGCTTCGTGACCAGCGCCGCGAGCGCGGGCTCGCTGTCGGTGTCTGGTCCAGCGACGTAGGGGTAGTCGCTCACGGCTGGATGAACGCCAGCGGCGCCGTCGTGCCGACCTGGAGCAGGCCGTCGACCGGGAGGATTTCCCCGTCCAGGTTCACCTTGCCCTCCATCCACAGCTCCACGTTGTCGGCATTGTGACTGAAGTACCCCTGGTCCGGAACCGCATTGCGGCTGGGTTTGCCGCGGGCGATGCTGGTAAAGGTGCGGGCGAATTTCGTGCAACCCTGTTCCATCAGGGTCACGCGTAATGCACCTGGGCCGGTTCCCCAGAACGGGCGCATGCCGAAGGCCAGCCGTTCCAGGGTGCTGATCGCGAGGATCAGGGTGTCGTGCACTCGCGGCTCGCTGCCGTTCACGCCCAGGCCGATGCGCTGGCTGCCGGTGAATTCAGGCTGGCCCCGCACCACGCCCCAGACCGTGCGCACGGTGCCCAGGGCCAGGCTGAAGTCGTCGCGCAGGCCCCGTGAGTGAATTTCCCGGTGGGCATATTCGGTGCCATGGATCACCGCGCCGGCACCGAGGAACATGCCGTGGTGCAGGCGCTCGTCGATCGCTACCCGCAGCAAGGCGCGCTGGCGCGGCGCAGCGCTGAGGGCGCGATCGCCGTCGCACCAGTCGCAGAACCGGTTGACGGCCCGCGATAGCGCGCCGCGCATGCCGACATCGCCGGCGTTCATGTTGGCGGTGCCGCCGGGCAGCAGTACCACGGCGGGGGGTGTTTCGAAGTAGGCGCCCTCCAGCATCTCTCCCAGCAGGGCTGCATTGGTGCCGTCACCGCCGTTGATAGCCAACACCCCGATCCCGGCGTCGCGCAGCTCTGTCAGTGCCGCCGGGATATCCTCAGCGCCACGGGTCACGATGTGGTGAATCGACGGGCTTGCGTCGATGCGACGCCGGAACCGTTCGAACTGGTCGCGATTGTGACCACTGGCGGGGTTGCTGACCAGTCCCACCGCCGTGCCGGCCTGGATGCCCGTCACCGGGCGGGTTCCCGCAGCTCCGCGGACTTCAGCGTCAGCGCCACATAGCCGATCCGTGGTGCACGACCCCGCACCTGCACCGGCAGGCCGCTGGCGCGGTCGAAGGCCACCAGCAGTTCGCCCGACAGTCCCAGCAGCGTGAAGTCCGGTTTGTCACGGGCGGGCTGGATCAGTTCCGCTTCAATGCGCAGCAGGTCGGCATCGCGGTGGCGGCTGGCTACACCACCGAGTCCGGGTTCCACCTCGATCAGGTCTTCGCCGGCGGGGGTGGCAGTTACCCGGTAGAGGTTCAGGTCAGTGTTCACCACCAGGGTTCGGTTTGCCCCACCGGGCGTGAGCAGGGCCAGTAACAGTATGGGGTCGGTGACCTGTCGCTGGCCCTCCGGGTAGTCGATCTTGCGGCGGCTGGTGAGCTGCCACTCGCCGCTGGCGTCCGGTTCCAGTCTTTCCCGCGTGATGCTGTTGAGACCGTATAGCCACTGCTTGCGGCGCCGACTGCTGCCCTCGCTGAAGCGGTCCCGCTGCAACAGGTGACCGTCGGGTCGCGCGCTCAGGCTGATGCGCTCGCGGTTGTTGGCAACGCTGTTGGTCGCTTCCAGGCACCAGGCGCCGCTGGCTTCCTCGCAGATGTCCAGGCTCAACTCTGAGCGGGCGGTGGCGAGGAAGGCCTTCTCTTCAAACAGCAGGTAGCGCCAGGCGGGCAGCGGGGATTGGCCGGTGCTGGAATCCGCCGCGCCGGCTGGCCACGGTGCCAGCAGCAGGACTGCCAGCAGCAGGCGCGTCATGCCGGCCTCCCGCGCAGCTGCGGCAGGGCGGTGCCTGCACGGTGTGGGTAGGCCGCGGCGACCAGCGCCAGCGGCAGCCACAGGTACAGCCACATTTCCTTGGGGTGTACGAACAGGCGGTCGAAGTCCATGAAGATGCAGGTCATACCGTATAAGAGTAGCGCCAGGTACAGACGTTCCCCGCGGTTACGCAGCAGGATCAACGCCTGGGTCAGCGCGGTTCCCAGCAGCGCCAGCAGCAGAACAAGGCCCACCAGGCCGCCGTCTCGCAGTGTGGCGAGGTAGCTGTTGTGGGCGTGGTTGAAGACCTGGTCATAGGCGCGCACGTGGGGGTCTACCAGGTAGCCGTGGCCGAACAGCCAGTGGCCCGGCATATCATCGAGCACCTGGCGCCAGATGCCCGGCCGGAAGGAGAAACTCTCCATGCGCGCAACCCAGTCCGCCGGGTTGGAGGCCAGCAGCCCCCAGCTCACCAGTCCGGCGACCAGGCCGAGTACCAGGGCGCGCCAGCCCAGCAGCACCACCAGGCCAGCAAACACCGCGGCCAGCGCCGTGCGGGACTGGGTCAACAACACCAGCGCTGCCAGCACCAGCGCCAGGGCACTGTAGGTGGCGCGCCGTGGCCTGTCATTGATGGCCAGTTGTACGCTCAGCACCAGGAACAGACCGTAGGCCGCTCCGGCCTTGTTCTGGTGGTGCATGACACCCAGGGGCTCCATTCGTGAGCTGGGGAAGGGGTTCTGGGTATACCAGGCAATAATGGACACCAGGGCCGCGGCGGCCGCCAGCCAGGGCAGCCGGCGCGCGTACAGGTCGACGCGATCGGCATGATTCACCCACAGGTAGCCGCTAATGGCGACAAAGGATAAAAGGTTCAGGCTGAGCCACAGCTGCCAGCCGGCACCGGCGGCGGAAAAGTCGGCTGTCCAGGCCAGGCTCAGCATCATCCATGCCGCATAGGCCAGTAGCAAACCCAGTAACAGGTTCCCGCGGTAGAAACGCAGCAGTTCGCGCCACAGCAGCAGGACCGCGGGGAATACCAGCAGGTAGTAGACCCGCCGGTGGCCGGAGGCCATGGGCAGCAGGAAGTAGCCGGCGATGAACAGGCTGTAGATGTACAGCATGCCGCGCTCGAGCAGGAAGCCTCGAATTTGCCTGATTTCCATGCAGATCAATAACTTGGGGACGGCGAAAGGCGGCAAAAATACCACAGAATCTTGTGCATGGACCACGCATCCTTTACCCTGCGCGTTTTTTAACCTGCCCGGTTCCGGGGACAACACATGCACGCTGTCATCAAGCGACTGATCAAGTGGCTGGTCCGCGCGATCAAGAAATTCCTGCCCGAGGAAAAGGGCCACCAGCTGGAGCGCTGGCGTCGCGGTCGCGAAGAATTCTGGAAGTACAACAACTGCGACTATATTTTCGCATCTTACGGCAAGAGCGGTCGTACCTGGGTGCGGGTGATGATCTCCCGCTACTACCAGCTGGTCTACAAGCTGCCCGACAACATCCTCATGGGTTTCGACAACTACCAGCGCCTGGACAAGAGCATTCCGAAGATCTTCTTCACCCACGACAACTACCTGCGCCAGTACACTGGCAACAGGGATTCCAAGAAGGACTTCTACCACAAGAAGACGGTATTGCTGGTGCGCGACCCGCGCGACGTGGCGGTATCACAGTTCTTCCAGTGGAAGTTCCGCATGCGGCCCGACAAGAAGTCGATGAACAACTACCCGGAGCACGATGCCGACATTTCCGTGTACGACTTCGTCAAGCACGAGGGGCAGGGCCTGAACCATATCATCGACTTCATGAACGCCTGGGCGACGGAACTCGACAAGATCGAAAACCTGCTGGTAGTGCGTTATGAGGACCTGCGTGCCGACGCCGCCAGCGAGATGGCGCGGGTGGTCGAATTCCTGGGACTGGAAGTGAACCGGGAATACCTGGAAGACATGGCGGAGTTCGCCTCGGTGGAAAACCTGCGCAAGAAAGAGCAGGAAAACTACTTCTGGCGCAGCGGCTCGCGGGTGCAGGCCAAGGACGTCAACGACCCCAACACCTACAAGGTGCGCAAGGCCAAGGTAGGCGGCTTCCGTGACTACTTTGACGATGATCAAGTGGCGGAGCTGACCGCCATGGTAGATTCCCGGCTGCTGCCGGTGTTCGGGTATACCAGCGGCGAAAAGCAATCGGCAGAAGCCCGTGCGAGTGAATCCTGAGATGGAAAAGTGCGTCTTTATACACACCAATGAGCGGCAGTGGCTGGGTGCCCTGGTGGCGGAGTATTCCTTCAAGCGCAACTCCCGCAATCCGGACGCCTTCGCGGTGAAGTTCATCCACACCCGCGACTATCCCTTCCTGGCGGCGAAGGAAGGCCAGACCTTCCTGCGCGGTGGCACCACTCGCGACTGGCGCATGGACGACCTGCAGTCGTTCACACCGCTGCGTTTCCTGCCGCCGAAGCTGATGAACTACTCGGGCCGCGCGGTCGTCACCGACCCGGACGTGTTTGCGGTGGGCGATATCAATGAACTGCTGGACCGCGACATGCAGGGCAAGGCGGTCCTGGGTCGTCACCGTTCCGCGAAAGAGGGCAAGGCCTACCAGGTGGCCACCAGTGTGATGTTGATGGACTGCGGGAAGCTCAGCCACTGGGACACCGAGTCGGATTTCGATGCGCTGTTCCGCTTCGAAAAGGACTACAAGGAGTGGATGGTGCTGGCCTATGAGGACCCTGCGATGATCGGTTACCTCGAGGACTGCTGGAACGACTTTGACCACCTGGGGGCCGAGACCCGGCTGCTGCACAATACCAAGCGCCGCACCCAGCCCTGGAAAACCGGCCTGCCGGTGGACTACACCCCGGCGGACAAGTTCAAGGACAAGCCGCTGCTGGCGTCCCTGAACCGCTTGCGCGCGAAGCTGTTCGGTGAGTACGGCCTGCTGGGCCACTATCATCCGCACCCCGACAGCAACCAGGAAGCTTTTTTCTTCGGGCTGCTGAAGGAGTGCCTCGAGAGCGGGCACGTCAGCGAAGCCCTGGTGCGCGACGAGATGGCGAAGAACCATGTGCGGCACGATGCTTTCGAGGTGCTGGAGCGCACGCCGCCGCTCGCCGAGCAGCCGGCACTGGCTGCCTGAGGAGAGCTGTAATGAACTACCTGGATATCGAAAAACTCCGCAGCCTCGGGCGCGAGGAGTTCATGGCCACCAAGCCCTACCCGTTCTTCAACACCGAGGGCGTGCTTACCGAGCAGGGCTTCCAGGACCTGCTCAACAATATGCCGCCGCTGGAGACCTTCGGTGAGATCTTCGGCAAGGAGCGGCGCGCCGGCCAGGCCCCCCACGACCGCTACTCGCTGGAATACACGCCGGATACCGAGGTGCCACTGCCCTGGAAGGAGTTCATAGGCGAGCTTTGCAGTGACGACTACCGCCGCGAGATCGAGCGCCTGCTGGGCGCAAAGAAGGCGGAGTTCCGCTTCCACTGGCATTACACGCCCAGCGGCTGTGATGTGTCGCCGCACTGTGATGCCCGCCGCGAGCACGGCTCCCACCTGTTCTATTTCAACTCGAAGGACGATTGGGATCCGGAGTGGGGCGGTTCCACCCTGGTGCTGGATGACGGCGGCCGCCTCAGCTACGACTCGGCGCCGGCGCTGGAGGAGTTCGACTCGGTTCACGAGATGGATTCCATCGGCAACTACAGCGCGCTGATGCTGCGCACTGACCACGCCTGGCACGCGGTGCGGCCGATCCACTGTCCGGAAGATCGCCTGCGCCGCATTTTCATTGTCGTGGTCAACCCCGACAATCTGTTCTGGAAGGTGCGTGACCGCCTCATCGGCAAGCAGATCCAGCGCTTCTGATCGGCTCGGGCCGAACCAGGCCCACCTCTGGTTGTGCTCCCCTGAGCGGGCCGAAGCCCTGGACAGTGCCGTGCTCAGTGTTGATGAGCGCAAGCGCCGCCGTGAGACCGCCCTGGGCCGGGTCTGGCTGCGCCACCTGCTGTCGCGCTACGCGGATGTGGCCCCCGCCGACTGGCATTTCGAGACCGGTGTGCACGGCAAGCCCGCGCTGGTCTCAGGCCCCGGGCTGCAGTTCAACCTCAGTCACTCCGGCCGCTGGCTGGTAGTGGCGCTGACCGCCGAGGTGCCCGTGGGTGTTGATGTGCAGCAACTGGACCGCGAGCGCCGGGTGGAACGACTGGCCCGGCGCTACTTCTCCGACCCGGAAGTAGAGACCCTGGCCGAACTGGAAGGCGAGGCCTATTACTGGCACTTCTATCGGCTCTGGACTCTCAAGGAAGCCTGGACCAAGGCCCACGGGGGTGCCCTGCCAACCGCACTGGGGGAGGTAGGCTACCGCCTGGACGGCCCGCAACTGGTTTGCCTGGCGCCTGGCGCGATGCAGGGCAGCAGCCAGTGGCTGGCCGACCTGAAGGATCACAGCCTGGCCCTGTGCGGCTTGCGCAAAGGCCTGCAGATCGAGGTCCGGGAGTGGCTGGGCCCCACCGAATCAGGGCCCGTGGAGCTGTCGCCGATCGCCAGTACCGGGGTCGCGTAAGCTCGTGAATTACTGAGAAAAACTCCTTGCAATGGGCTTGTAATGCAGGGGGTGCGACTGTAGAATTCGCGCTCTCGAAAATGGAGGCCTCCCAGAGGCATATTGGAATGAAAACTTACAGCGCAAAAGCAGAAGATGTGCAGCGCGACTGGTTCGTAGTCGATGCCTCGGAAAAAACCCTGGGCCGCCTCGCCAGCGAGATCGCTCACCGCCTGCGCGGCAAGCACAAGCCTGAGTACACGCCGCACGTTGACACCGGCGACTACATCGTCGTGATCAACGCCGAGAAGATCAAGGTCACCGGCGCCAAGGCTACCGACAAAATGTATCACCACCACAGCGGATACCCGGGTGGTCTGAAGAGCATGTCATTCGAGAAGCTGATCGATAAGGCCCCGGAGCGCGTTCTCCAGGGTGCCGTAAAGGGCATGCTGCCGCGCAACCCGCTGGGTCGCGCGATGTTCAAGAAACTGAAAGTCTATGCTGGCGCGGAGCACCCGCACACGGCTCAGCAGCCCCAGCCCCTGAATATCTAAGGTCAATATATGTCAGCTACCCAATACTATGGCACCGGTCGCCGCAAGACTTCCACGGCGCGCGTGTTCATCAAGAACGGCGACGGCAACATCATCGTCAACAGCAAGCCGCTGGACCAGTACTTCGGCCGCGAAGTGGCCCGCATGATCGTGCGCCAGCCGCTGCAGCTCACCGAAACTGAAGGCAAGTTCGATATCAATGTCACCGTTGCCGGTGGCGGCAGCTTCGGCCAGGCCGGCGCGATCCGTCATGGCATCACTCGCGCACTCATGGAATACGACGAGTCGCTGCGTGGCACCCTGCGCGGTGCAGGTTTTGTGACCCGCGATGCCCGTGCGGTAGAGCGCAAGAAAGTGGGCCTGCGCAAGGCGCGCAAGCGTCCGCAATACTCCAAGCGCTAAGCTTTATCAGCGCGATCAAAAAATGCCCGGGGCCGGCAGCGGTTTCCGGGCATTTTTGTGTCCGCTTCTTGCACAAGAAATCCTCGAAAATACCGGCACTTAGGTGCTTTTCCTTGTCAGCGGAGGGCAAAGTCATTACCATTTGCACCGGTTAAATTTCCGCCCCCCTTCTCACTCTTTGGAAATTGTCGCTGTAGAGCGTAGCAAGTGGCCCGCAGCAAGCGGCAACTGCGTATAAAGATGTAGCGACTGCTAACGCATATGTGCCGGTGGCAGCAGGCAGATTCGCGGTGGTGGTGATGGGGTAGTGATTGGAGAGCTAGATGAGTAATGAAACTGTAAACGCCGGCCGCCGCCGGTTCCTGACAACGGCTACCAGCGCCGTCGGCGTTGCTGGTGTTGTCGGCATCGCGGTGCCCTTCGTCGGTTCCTGGAACCCCAGTGCCAAGGCTGAGGCCGCCGGTGCACCGGTCAAGGCCGATATCAGCAAGCTTGAACCGGGCCAGATGGTCGTGGTCGAGTGGCGCGGCAAGCCCGTCTACGTCCTGCGCCGCACCGAGGAGCAGCTCGAGGGCCTGACCACGCTGGACGAAAAGCTGAAAGATCCCAACTCCGAGATCTCCGAGCAGCCGGCCAATGTGACCGGCCCGACCCGCTCCATCAAGCCTGAAGTCATGGTGTTTGTCGGCCTGTGCACCCACCTGGGCTGCGCACCTAAATTCCGCCCCGAGCTGGGCGCTGACGCAAACGTCGGCGACGATACCTGGATCGGTGGATTCTTCTGCCCCTGCCACGGTTCACGTTTTGACCTGGCTGGTCGCGTGTATTCCGGGGTACCGGCCTCAACCAACCTGGTGGTTCCGCCGTATTCCTATGAGGATGAAATCACGCTGGTTATCGGCGTGGGTGAGGAGGCAGCGTAAATGAATAATGCACTGGTAGGATTTCGCGACTGGGTCGATGCCCGTCTGCCTATCATACGTGCGTGGAACACGCACATGGGCGAGTACTACGCGCCCAAGAACTTCAACTTCTTCTACTACTTCGGCGTGTTCTCGCTGGTGGTACTGGTCAACCAGCTGCTGACCGGCATCTGGCTGACCATGAACTATACGCCCAGCTCCGAGGAAGCCTTTGCCTCGGTCGAGTACATCATGCGCGATGTCGACTATGGCTGGTTGCTGCGCTACATGCATTCCACCGGTGCTTCGGCGTTTTTCGTGGTGGTTTACCTGCACATGTACCGCGCCCTGCTGTACGGGTCGTACAAGAAACCCCGCGAACTGATCTGGCTGTTCGGCATGTTGATCTTCGTGGTGCTGATGGCCGAGGCCTTCGTTGGCTACGTACTGCCCTGGGGGCAGATGTCCTACTGGGGCGCGCAGGTGATTCTCAATATCTTCGGAGCCATTCCGTATTACGGCGACGACATCGTTACCTGGATCCGCGGTGACTACCTGATCTCCGGCATTACCCTGAACCGCTTCTTCGCCCTGCACGTGGTGGCCCTGCCGATCGTGCTGTTGGCGCTCGTCGTGCTGCACATCCTGGCCTTGCACGAGGTGGGTTCCAACAACCCCGACGGCGTGGATATCAAGAAGCACAAGGACGAGAACGGCATCCCGCTGGACGGCATCAAGTTCCATCCTTACTACTCTGTGCACGACCTGCAGGCGATCGGGGTATTCCTGTTCGTATTCTGCGCGGTCATGTTCTTCATGCCGGAGATGGGCGGCTACTTCCTGGAGTACGCGAACTTCGAGGAAGCCAACAACCTGAAGACGCCGGAGCACATTGCGCCGGTGTGGTACTTCACGCCCTTCTACTCGGTGCTGCGCGCCATTCCTGATACGCAAATCGGTGCGCTGGTGTTTGCGGCGTCGGTAGCCATTCCGTTCCTGCTGCCCTGGCTCGACCGCAGCCCCGTCAAGTCCTGGCGCTATCGCGGCAACATGACCAAGGTTATGTTGGTGCTGTTCACGGTGTCGTTCCTGATCCTCGGCGTGCTGGGTGTCTGGGCGCCGACCCCGGGCCGCACGCTGCTGGCCCAGGTTTGCTCCGTCATCTACTTTGCCTTCTTCCTGCTGATGCCGATCTGGACCAGCATGGAAAAGACCAAGCCGGTACCTGAGCGCGTTACCATGAATGGCGGCATCGGCGCCTGGGGTTCTCTGGCGGCACTGGTGCTGATCGGCGTGCTGACCGTCCTGCCACTGAAAGCCGTGGCCGCGGGTGGCCCGGGCATCGCGCTGGACCACATGGAGCCGGACCTGTCTGACAAGGCTTCCCTGCAGCACGGCGCTGGCCTGTACATGAACTACTGTGCAGGCTGCCACTCCCTGCAGTACTCACGCTATGTGCGGGTCGCCAGCGACCTGGACATCCCGGTGGATCTCGCCGAGGAGTACCTGATACTGGATCGCAGTCACCAGGTCGGTGACCTGATGGGTAATTCCATGCCGGACGAGCTGGGCAAGCAGTGGTTTGGCGTGGTGCCACCCGACCTGAGCCTGATTGCTCGCTCCAAGTCCACCGATTACCTATACACCTACCTGCGGACCTTCTACGAGGATCCCTCACGTCCGCTGGGAGTCAACAACAAGGCGTTCCCCAATGTGGGCATGCCGCATGCACTGCTCGAGCTGCAGGGGCTGCAGACCTGTGCTGCTGGCCCCGTCAAGGCTGCCAACGGCGGCGTGAAGCGCGACCCGCTGACCAACCAGGACATCCTGGATGATCCCTGCGGTAACTTCACACTGGTGCAGGAAGGGTCGATGAGCCCCGAAGAATTTGACGAAGCCGTCTACGATCTGGTCAACTTCCTCGCTT
>JAAUXY010147005.1_pt1 | contig 13136 bp, 13 predicted proteins | sample 7278121 | NCBI WGS metagenome assembly JAAUXY01 (sample SAMN14350117, study PRJNA611818) | marine sediment metagenome | isolation source: surface marine sediment (1.8m) | place: French Polynesia: Moorea | collected 2018-08 | reverse complement strand
TCTTCGCGAAACCCTTCGGTCTTGTGCCACTCCCGCGCTCGACGCTTGGGAAAATACGCCTCGCCCCGACACACAACTTCCCCCGCCGCGTCCACCGCCTCTTGCGGACACCGATCCGACGCCGGCTCCACCTCGGTCTCGACAATCTCTATCTTGATCCGAAACGCAATGTTCTTGGCCATCTTCACCCCCTATTCTAGGCAACCAACTCGTGCGTTAGTACCTTATACTCGATTGCCTTGTTAAAGGCCAGCCAATTTCAATTGTACAGGCCGCAAAAATGGGTGTCGAACAGACAGGGCTAAAAGGCATGCAAAGGGTGTCAATAGCACCATTTCTGTTCCCATAATGCTACCATCCGCAGTTTTCAGTATAAGAACCAAACTATGAAGAGATCCTGGATAGCGGCGGGAACCGTCGTTGCCGTTGCCCTGGCCGCTCTTATCGGTGTTAAGGCGCCGCCTGAATTGGCGCAGGTCCTGAATCTGGCCGGGATCACTCTCCCGCCCGAGCTTATTCAACGCGAGGACGCCCCCGCGCCGGCCCTCGTCCAAACAGAGGGGTTGCCCGATACGGCCGGCAGCTTTGGAACCGCCAAAAATTGGCTTTACGACAAGGTCTTCCATGATATCCGCAGGACGTTTTACTGCGGCTGCGCCTACGACGAAAACCGCCGGGTGGATTGGAAAAGCTGCGGCTATAAAATACGGGAGGACAACGTCCGCGCCGCCCGGGTCGAAGCCGAACATGTGGTGCCGGCCTATTGGATCGGATACACTCGGCCGTGTTGGCGGACACTGGTCTGCAGCACCAACAACGGCGAACGGTTCAAGGGCCGGGATTGTTGCCAGGACATCGACCCCGTCTTTCGGGCCGCCCACAATGACCTGCATAACCTCCGGCCGGCCGTTGGGGAAATCAATGGCGACCGCTCAAATTACCGCTTCGGGATGGTCCAGACAGACGCCCGGGAGTACGGCGACTGCGTCTTCAAGGTAGACACCGAACTCCGTCGCGCCGAACCGCCGCCACAGGTCAGGGGCGACATCGCCCGGATCAGTTTCTACATGGAGAAAACCTACGGTGTGCGCCTCAGCCGTCAGCAGCGGCAGCTCTTCGAAGTCTGGCACCGTCAGGACCCGCCAGATGCCTGGGAAAAAGACTATAACCGCCGCATCAAGGCGATCCAGGGCAACGGCAACCCGTTCGTGGAGGGAGGGTGACCCTGGTGGGTCCCGGGGCGTGACAGTCACTGGAACTAAAATCTACGTTCGGACTGATCGTTGCGCTTTGGCGATCAGATCAAGCATGATATCGAGGTTGGTGATAGCGTTATTTAGGGAATCCTTTGCGTTCCTGAGATTTTCTTTGATAACTTCCGGCGATAGCGTATCGGAATCGATGTTCTGGCCGTCGACGGCGATCTGTAACAGTTGCTGCAACCCTTCGGCCGCATGGGCCGCGGCGAACGGTACCGGGCCGGTTGTCTGATCCTGGGCGATTTGCCGCAGCGGCCCCGCGACGCGCAGGGTTCGCCAGCGGAGAAATCCCAAGAGGGTTTCTTTCGTGCGCATTGCCCCCGCTGACTCTAATGCCTGTTGATGGGCATGGAACATCTGTTCCGCTGACCCGCTAGCAGTTTCGGAATGCATCGCCTCCGTTTCGACGATCCCGAGCAGGGCGTTGACCAAACGCATGCGGTAGTACCGCCTGCCGCCTCCTAACCGCTTCGCTTCTTTGGCGTGTTCGGCTGCCGTGTTTTCTCCGTCATACGCACCCAGCGCGACCATAGCGGCAGCGAGCTGGATGGCGGTTGCGGGATGCGTTTTCGTTCGCATAGGGCTTCTTCAATAGGCTCGCATGGAGTGTACTCCAGAATGAGGGTAAAGGCCATCGAAAGGAAACCGGGATTTATTATGCAAATCCCCGATAAGCGATCACGGGCAAAGCAGGATTATCAGAGCGGCGGAATAGAAAACCGCTCTACGCCACCAACTGACGAGAGAAAAATATGAGACGTTCGAGCAGGAGATGATCGATGCCTACCCTTTTTGCTGCAAGTACCTCTTTGACGGTGGCAATCTGGCTGGACTACTGCGATATGACCCGGCATCGCTATAGCGTTCTGGGGGAGTGTAAGAACGCGTGGAAAGGCGTGCCGATCTGACAGAAGCCATCACGCTAAAAGCTTCTGTCAGTGGATCCATTGGTGAACGCTGTTGAGCACAACAAAGCGCTGACTAGACGGCGCAACGAGTCATCGACTCACGACGAACATCGATTCGAATGGTTTCTCCGCCGATTAGGGATCAAGCCTCTTCCCTAGGGCCAGGACCGTCAATCAATAATTTCCTCGTGCTAACAAACGTCTATTCGGCCAAGAGAAACCGAAGCAGGCGCTTGGCTAAACTAACGCCTTCAATCCCTTAAGCGGTAACACCTTAACGGCCTTATGTGCCGGTTTGGCCTTAAAAACAGTTTCTTCACCGGTAAAGGGATTGATCCCCTTGCGGGCTTTGGTGGCCGGTTTTTTAACGACCTTGATCTGGAGCAGTCCGGGCAAGTTGAACGCGCCGGCTCCCTTCGGTTTAAGCTGCTTAGCGATGAGTACGTTGAGCGAGTCAAAAACGGCATTGACTTGGTTTCGACTCAGACCTGTGTCCCCAGCAATATGGTTGAGTATTTCTGCTTTGGTGGGTGGTTTTTTAACAGTTTCTGCGGCGATTTTATTGGCAACCATGTATCACTCCTGACAGTGGATTTGAGCAGTGCGATGCATCGTAAGATAGCATACCCTTAAATCGAAGGAGCGATTGTCTTCAGGATTTGGTCATAATTCGTACTAAATTACCGCTAAAGAGAATATTTTTCATCTAACCTCACTGTATCTAAAAAACGGCTGTTTTGTTGAACCTTATGAAAGACAGTAAAAACGCATCGCGCAATGGTATGCATTATAACATTGATGAATCAGTCTTAGCGTTAGGAGCCACATTGATTGTTCCGTGCTTTATCCAACTGCAAGCGACTATACCAATTCGCCGCGCCCAGACAATAACCAAGACGGAAATAAACATGAAAGTGTAGAGCCTTCCACGTTCATAGAATTTTCACTCGCAAAGACCATCCTTCTGATGGGTGCATCATTTTTTGTGCAGATTAATTCCGTAGGGATTGCCTTCCACATCGACACCACCACCCTCGATCATGGGTAAACCCGTGGCAGGATTAACATGATTATCCAGATCTATTCCGTAAGGATTCCCTTTTAAATCGACGCCGCTACGACCGCCAATCATGGGCAATCCCGTTGCAGGATTAATGTCTTCTTGATCACCTGGTTCAAACCGCAAGCATTCCTCGCTGTCACGTGAGGGTTCCTCGATTGAATCAACGCGCGCCCAGATACCGCGCATAATCCGCCAATAAAGCCCAATAATCACCGCGGAGATGATCAAGAAAAAGTAGAGATTGTCGAGGTCCATAGGGTATTCCTTTTTGAGATCATCGTCGAAGCGACGCACTAGTTTGCCTGTAGAGCGATTCCTTGGCGATTCCCTTCTTTATACATCGATACTGCTGCAGCCACCCCTTCCGGGAAAGCCCGGGGCAAGAATGACCTCGCAGCCGCCATCTCAAAGGAGGAAGGTCCATCCGACATTGTAATCATAGTCACAAGATAAAATCGAGCGGGCAAAGTCCAGCGTGGTTAATATCGAACACTAGGAAGATAGGCCTAAATACGCCCTCTCCAAGTAGGAATAATCAAACCTTAAAACAAACATCGACTCACTCAGCCCTTCTTCTCCATTATCACTCTTGCACAAGCTCAATTTCAGGGTATAGCTTTTTATAGACCCGCCTTGCATAGACTAGATAGTGCGCTTGTTTCCTTGCTTGGGTCGATGCGGTGTAAGCCCCAGCGTAATAGGCACCTACCGCCGTCCAGGTATTTCCATACCGCGCAATCTCTTGCGCGAGTATCCATGCGCCCACATGGATGTTGGTACACGGATCCCATAGATCATCCGCGTGAATGCCATACGTCGCTAACACCGGATACCAAAATGAGTTAATTTGCATCAGTCCCCGCGATTCGGACCGCTTCAATGTGACATAGGCCTGCGGGTCCAGGTTACTTTCAACTTTCGCGATCGCTCGTAACAACGTTGGCGACACAGCATACCGCTGTCCGGCCCGATCGAAACACTGGTCGAACTGGACTTCACCCATTGCCGTTAAAGGAAGTACCAGAATAAGCGCAACGAATCCCACCCTCATAGGATTCCGCCTCCGGCACTGCCGGTCCCATCGCCTCCAGCCCTTGTGCGAGTGATACATCCGTGTAATCTCCAGCTGGCAGCAACCACGTTCATCCAATCAATCCCAGCGACACGGGCAAGCCTAGGGCCATGATTCACCGATGTGCGTCTCCCTATTGACGGCCAACGCAACTCATTGGCCGTTGGCGTTTTTTCACCCGTCACACCGTGTTCCTATCAAACTTGGCTAAGGCCCGAGGTACCAAGATCTGTTCGTGTTATCGATTCCAAACGCGCTATTGGTTTCATCCACACTGCCGTTTATTGCATCGGCCTCACGGATATTGCGCATTTTGACCCAAGCCTGAAGCGTACCTTTGGCCCACTCGTTGCTGTTACCCAGAGCCTCTCGGCCCATGTCTTGGTACTTGCTGTAGAGCATTGTGTGGAAGTCTGCGAACAGGTCCTCGGCCCGCCTGACCTGGGCCTGCTGGAACAGCGTGCCGTCCTCTGCCCAATCCGGATGCTCATGCTGAATCTCCCAATGCGCCTGTTCCAACGAATGGGTCAAAGCCGTGGTATAAAGAAAACCCGGAATTTGAAAATTCTGATTTTCTACATCAGTGGATGCTCCTGCCGCACCCACACTGCTACTAATTGGAATAGGTATGGGAAGCTGCGGCAGCCTCACCCCGCCTCCACTTGGGGTTCCTACACTGGCCTGAATATTCGTACCTTTTCTTTCTGTATGTCCATCAATGGCCGAACCCCACGGGCCATACAACTCATTGGCCGCTTCGGCGAATGCCCGCACCTCGGCGCTGTCATAATACCCATCGCCTTTGTCCGCTAACGCTTTCCAGAACACATCCTCGAGGGCGGCTTGCAGCTGGCGTGGCCCCCCGGCCTGGAGTCCTTGGAGTATGACCCCGGAATCCAGGGCCACATTCCCTCGCGCCGAGTGCGTGGTATCTACCGTGGTGGTATTCTTGAGCACCATTTCGCTGCCCGATGACAACTGGAACTGCAGGGGCTGGCCGCTCATTGGATCCTGGGTCACGGTGACCTTGCCGCTGTATCCATTCGAGTCCATCAAACGGTCCATCGTGTGATCGGAAAGGCCCAAGGGCCGCAGCTGGGATGAGAGCGCCTCCCATTCTTCCTTGTCGGTGACCGGATAACTGAACGTTCCCCCGTAATGGCCCAGGGTGAGTTCGGTGAAATCCCGGTCGGTGGCGGCCGCATGATTCAAGAGACTCGTGAACAACGCAAAATCACGGGCGGCATTGAAACTCGCCTTGTCTTGCAGCGTATCGACATACGCTTCATTCGCCTCGCTGGCCAACGATTTCGCAAACTCCAGCTTCGTGGCGCCGTCGAGATGGCCCATGATCACGTTATACGCGGCTGCGGCCTGGACCTCGGCGGGCGCGAGCTGGTCGAGCGCCTCGAGCTTGCCGGCGTAGGTGGCGGCGTTGAGCGTGCCGACGGCACCGCCCATCGCCTCAACGGAGACCCCGAATTGTTGACCCACCTCGCGCAACGCGTCGCGTTCGGCGAAGGTGAAACGACTCAGGGTTTCATAGGCCTCGCGCACCACGCCGGGATCGCCTCCGGCGGCTTCAATGCTTCCGTAGAGGGCGGCCTCGCGCGTCTGGATCAGCCGCCGGTAAGCGTCTTGAACACTCAGGTGCCCGCCGGACTGCGCTCGGTGCAACGCCTGAATTTGCCGAGCCATTTCCCCTAGGGTCTCATAGCCCTTGTACTCGCTGAGCACTTTGGCCACCGCATAGTCGAGCGAGCCTTCATATTTATCGCCTTCGCCCTGCTCGCTCAGCACCCGATCGAGCACCTTAGCATCTCCCACTCGCCGGGCGGCTTCGACGGCACTGGTCATTTCGGCAGTAGAAGCCACGTGGGCTTGCGTCGGGTTGGGTGTGCCGTGGATGGCGCGCGCCATGCCCATCACTCCCTGGAAGGTCCCGATGGATTGGCCTGCCTGCATGGCGGATAATGTACCGATCCCCTCGGCGAAACGGCCATTGGCCTGCGCGGAGCCGCCAGAAAGCGCGTGATAGAGCCGCGCCCCCACACCGCTCGCCTTGGCTTGCTCGAGGATCGAGGCGTTGGCCACCTCATCGAAGTCATGGACCGCGCGGTTGCCATGCGTGCCCACCGCGCTCGCCAGTTCATTCAGGGTGCGGGCGCGCCCTTCGGGCGTCTGCGTCTGTCGGCTAGCTTCCGCCCCCGCACTTTCGACGTGATGCGAAAGGGATTGGGCCATATTCGCGAACGCATAGCCCCCGAATCGATACAGCGCGAACGCCAGCACGGTGGCCATCATCACGCCCATTGCCCGCACCTTGCCAAACAGCGCCAGAGCCTTGGCCGAGGCCTCGGGTGAAAGCCAAATGGCGTCGAGCCCCCACTGATAGGCTTTGACCTGCTCAAAAAACCCCTGCGCTCCGTCCATCGCCATTTGGTGAACGACGCCGTCCGTGATGCCCCACAGGGTAATCCAGCCGAACAACCCTAGCGTAAAGACGATCGCCTTACCCATGAGCGGGGTCACCACAAACAGCGCCAGGACCGGCACCATGGCCAGCGCCACCGCGGTGACAACCCCACGCATCGACGGCAGCCATTCGTTCGCTGCACTGCCGATCCCGATCCCTTGCACCATCAGGGTGCGGTTGGCGATCGCGCGCTGCGCCAGATCGGGGTTGCGTTCCTGCATCGCCCGGTCGATTGCCTGGGCGAGATAACTGTTGCGGATAAACTGAACCGTGGTGCCGCCCACGATCCCGAACTGCTCCAGGGCGCGCGCCATCAACTGGCGGCACGTCTGCAATTGATTCACACTGTTGACATTGAAGCCGGTTTTACCGCAGACCCCGGCAATGGCTGAATCGAACGTTGCCGCTTGCCCCAGTACCGGATGGATATACAGGTCCCAGGCGTCCTGACAGGTTGCCGTAATCCCCCATTTATTCGCCGTGGTATACACGATGGTAAAATCCGAGGCGCTGCGCATCTCCGCTAGCAGGGGCATCAGATCCGTGGTGTTACGTTTTAACTGATTCAAATCCACGTTGAACGCGACAGAATTCAACGCGACCGGCGAGCAATCCGCGAAATACTGGCCCAACGACTTGGTAACATAATAATCGTCGATATCCGTGAACTCCGCGGTCGCGCGGTAGATCAGCTCAAAGGCAATGCCGCCGGCCTCGTTGGCGTAGGGGTAGGCCGAGCCCGTATCCACCACCGCCACCACCGAGCGCTCGATGAGGTTCAATACCCCCGCACTCGCCACGATGGCATCCGGCACGCCGCCCACCGCCTGGTACTCATTGCGGGTCGGATCATAGACATGCAAGGTGCCCGTGGGCACGATGAGCGCCTTGAACACCGCCACCCCGATGATCAAGGGCAACGCCCAACCGGCGAAGTTGATAGGCGCCCCGGTCAGCCCTTTGTAATATAGCGCGGTGCCGCCGAACAAAATCCCCAGCACCACCATGGCCGCCGCGAGCGTTAAAAAATGGGTGTCGCTGAAGATCAAGGCCAGGCGTTGAAACGCACTGAGCATCGTATCGAAGCTGCCGTAGGCATAATATTCCATGTCGATGGCGTGTGCTTCCCGGGGGGGCGCCAGCGCAGCGAACGTCAGTACTCTTAAACCGATGATTTGTCCCGGCTGCATGAACCTGCTCTCCACCGTTACGGGGATTTCAACTGCTCGAGGGCGGCGTTTTCAATACGCTGGCGCTCGGCCAATTCGCCGCGCGCGATCTGCACGTGCTGGGCAAGGGTATCGATGCGCGCATCGTAGGCAAGACGGGCCGAGCGGCGCAGCGGGCGAATCTCCTCGCGCAGGTCCCGGATCGTTTGGATCGGCGCTTGGAGCAGCTTGACGTTACACCGCTGCGGGTCACCGCCCGGGATCGGGCCCGTTTGAGTCAGGCGATCGGCTTTGCGTAACACATAGTCCATGGCGCTCAACAGGTCGTCCATCACCCGAAACGCGTACGCCGTGGCCAACGGCTCACGAAAGACCGCGATCGTCGAGGCCACATTGGCGCTCATCACGCCCGTTTTCATGATCTGCAATACCGGCAAGGGGGCGGCGTCGATGAACGCGCGCTGCTCGGCCGTGAAGCCGCCAGCGGCACGGGTGCGAAGCTTATCCGCGATGGCTTGCAATCGCGTGCCCACCCAATCGTAGAGATTCTGGGTGCTGTTGCGCGTACACGGGCCGCCTGTGGCGGGGCGCTGTTGCGCATGGCCGGTGAGCAAGTCGTCGAAATCATCGACCCGGTTGCCCCGGCATTTGTCGATCGGAGTGGCCTGATACATATTGTCGGCATAGGTGACCACCACATCACCGAGATAGCCCCGGATAATGTCCTGATAGGCTCCCAAGCCCACGCGCCGAGTGGCATTCTCGATCACCGAGCCCTCGGTAAATAGGTCGCGAAATTCGGCCGGACAATCCTGCACGGCCGTGTTCAGCGGATTCGGCGCCTGCCCCTGACTCGCCCGCACCTTGTCTTGATGATCTTTCCAGTTGCGCTCAAGCGCCTGGCCGAGCGAGGTGGCGCTGGAAATCTCACTCCACATCGCCCCCAGGACATCCGGATCGTTCGCCTTGACCGTGGTCACCAAGCGTTTGGACATCGCACACTCATTGAGCTGCAGGCTGTTCAACCAGGAGGCCGTCTGGTGCATCTTCATCATCGTGTCCGAGCACTCCTTACACAGCGTTTTCATCGCCATATCGAACGCCACCGCCGGGGCGGCCTGCAAAATCCGTTGCAGTTTCTGCACCAGCAGGTCCGGGTCCAGGAAACTCAGTCCGCCCAGGAACAGATCAATACCCCCGCAGCCGGCGCGGATGCGCGGCAGCTGCGCGCTCATCAGCGCATCATTTTGCATCCGCCAGCGCGCTTGGAAGCCGCCGCCGGTAAAATACCCGCGGCGCTGTCCCTCGAAGTAGCCGGGATGGGTCACCGTCATCTGATTCAGCCAATCGTCCACCCACGGATCGGCCCGGGCCGTCAATGTCACACTGGCACAGAGGATGAGCCAGAAGAGTGTTTTCATGGCGCGCTCCCGTCAGCCTGCGGGTCGAAGACCCCGCCCTGCTGGGTTTCCAAAGTGTAAAACTGCGCCGGTGTTGTCTCGCCGCGCAACAGCCGTATGCCGCGATAACTATTGGCCTCGATGACCGGCACCGATTCCACGCCCACCGCCACCGGCATCCAGTGCTCGGAGCCCCGCTCGATGAGCACGGTCATCGGCGTGTAGTCCACGCCAAAGCGTTCGCCCGAGCGCGGGTTGCGCTGAATATCGACCTCTTTGACGGTCCAGCCATGGCGCTCCTGAAAGCGCGCCAGCGCCTCGCGCTGCACCGCGCAGTAGTCGCAGTCGGCGCGTGAGAACAGCACCAACGCGTACTGCCCGCGATATCTCGACAAAGCGTTCGCATGAAGGCGTTGGCGCAGCCGGGTCGAGGCCTTCTGCCCCGGGTTGGTGATCGGGGACGCCTTGCCGACATTCAGTTCCGGGTGCTGCAACAGGACCAGCCCGCTCACCGCCATATAGGCCAACGCTTTTCGGCGGATGACATCCTGGACGATGTAGTAATCGCGCACATGTTCCGGGGTGGGCCGCCACACCGCCTGCTCGAGATAGTCCTGCTGCAGCTGAGAAAGCTCGTCTGGGTGCATCGCCATCAATTCATCGCGCGGCGGCGGGGGCGGCAGCACCTTTCGCTCGGGATGCTCGGTGACGGTTTGTTCTGCTTCCTCGTGCGGCTCGTCCATATACCACCAGTAGCCGCGTTTCTGCGTCTTCTCACCCGCGGACACAACCACCGCTTGGGCTGTCAGCAGCAAGACCCCTGCTATCATTGAAGTCCGTTTCATTTTGTTCCTTGCGTCTCAATCGCTAGAGAATTGCCACGAGGCGTTCTAATTGATCAACGCTTACGAAGCCCCAGTAGCGCGAATCGAAGCTCTGAGGATCCTCGCCGAGCACGAAGGCCTGGCCGGCGGGAATCGGCCCGTTCCACTGAAACGGGACCAACGGTTTGCCCGAGGCCGTGCGCTCGAGGGCCAGCGCCACCCGCTCGCCATTGCAGTAAAACGCCGCACCCCGGGTGAGGAGACGATCGCCGGCGCCGCAGCGCCAACGCTTGGTCAGGCGATACGCTTGCCTGCCCCCGTTCAGGTAGGGGTGCGTCAGTGAAAACAGCACGTAATCGCCCTTCTGCGCCGGACTTTGGGTGCGCAGCATCAGTTTCGCATCGACCGAGTCGGTCAAGTTCCACACCAACCAAGGCTGCACGCAGGCCACGGCGCCTGCCATCAGAACGGCGCCCATGAACCGGATGAAAAAGCTCGGTTTCGTCTTCGCCATGGTGATCACCTGGGTTCGAGTGCCTGTTGGATCGTGCGTAATCCCGCGTGGCCGGTTTCCCTGACTAAAAGGTCGACGGCATAACCAAGCGCGGCATCGCCCACGATGACACGGGTTGAGGGGTCCGCCTTGAGCGCTTCGAGGTCGAGCGCACAGTAGCCTTGCGGATTAACGTGCGCCTCGAAGACCACCGCCGGCACACGGGTGACCTGGTATTTGCGAAACACATAGGGATCCACCTGGATCTCGAGGTTGCGCAGCGCGCAGCGCGGCCCCTCGCAGTGTTTGTCCTTGCGCAGGATCGCGGCGATAAACCGCGCGGTGGGGGCCAGCCGGGTGGGCTCCCCGACGAAGCCGCGCAACACCATGACCGCGCCGGGCACCCGCTCCAGATCGCGCGCGTAATGGCGCAGCGTTTCCAGCGGCACGGACCGCGAGATAAAGACGACCAGCCGACCGGTAGGCGCGTCTTGATCGCCCTCCCCCGGCGTGGGCGCTTCGCCGTCGTCCAGGCCTAGGGTCTGCCTGACGGCGGCTTGCCCCTGCGCCATCCGGGCTTTCCACTGCGGGCTCTGCATGTCTTTGACGAGGGCATCGACGCGATCCCGCATGGCTTGCGAGATCGCCACGCGGCCCGCTTTCGCCGCCGCGGCGTTCATTTGCGGGCTGATCATGGGCCGCTCCAGGGCTGCGGCCTGGAGCGCCAAGGCCGCGCAGGCCGCCAGCATCAACCAGCGTGACTTAAGTGGCTTAATACGTGACACAACACTTCACCTTGCGAAACACCATCCACGCGAAGTTATCGCCCGCCATGGGCGGGTTTTTCCCGTGGGTCCACAGCAGGCCGGAGCGACCGATCGCTCGACAGGTGTGGTCCCTCACCGGCTTGACGGCCTGCAGCCGGTAATGGCGTTTTTTCCAAATGGGCGTAGGGACCGCCCCGCAATGGGTCACGCCCGGATCGAGCAATAAGCCGGTGCGACCCATGAGATAGAGGCTTCTCGCCGCGATACCGGCATGGGCTTGCACGTAGTCGGGCGCGGTGATCGAGCCCGTGAGCGGATAGGTGGACCCCCAGGACCCCATGCACCAGAACAGCTCGTTTCTGGGCAAGCCGCTCACCGCCGCGACCGAGTCCGCCGCACAGGCGAACTGCGCCGCCGGATTGCCGAACAGCGCCGCCTCCGGATTGATAATCATGCCGACGATCGCGTTGTTCCAATGCGGCAAGACCTCGCTCACCATGGCCACGTCAAACCCACCCTGCTCAAGGCAGGGCAGATTGGTGAACAGATCCAGCAGGGCCCAGGCGGGAAACACATAGTAATGCATCTGCTGAAAGGCCCGCGAGGTGCCGTCGCCCCGATACAATGCGCCGCCCAACTGCCCCGGCGTGGGGTTGGCCAGCTTCGATCCCATGGCCATGAAACAGTAGGGGTCGCTCACCGTGTCGATCAGGCGCGCAGGCTCCCAAAAGGAGACGTTCACACCTACCGTGGGCACCGCCCCGTGGTTGCAAACACACACCGCACTGTCGAGGGTATCGGGGTCCTCCGGCGCCCCGGCCGAGACCTGAATCATCCCGCCGATACGAATGGGGAAGATGCACTGCCAGGCCACATCGGTAACTGGATTGACAAACCCTGGGCCGCATTGGCCCGCCACCGCGGGGCCAGCCGGCAACGCGCTCAAGACGACAGCCATCGTAAGGGCTCTAATGAGGTTGCACATGAACTTCCCTGATCACGAGGGTGTCGCCGTGCTGCTCGATTACACTGGGCACGGCGCGCAGGCGCAAGCGCTCGCGAACCCGCGGGGTGACGATAAACACCGGCTGGGCGAGCCGTTCGCTTAATTCCCGGGTATTTCCGCCGGCGGTATACACTTGATCGGTATCCCGGCGGTTGGCCGCCAACCACACCAGATGATGGGAATCATCGCCAATGACCAGGATGCGCCACGGCAGCCTCACGTAGTCGAGCGGGTTATAGTGATAGCCCTTGGGATAGAGGAGCTTGCCGTTGCGGTCGATCACGTCTTGCTCCACCACGTAGATCGGTTGATGTCGCCGTTCACGGTCCTTGGGCGCATTGGGCAACCTCACCGACTGCAGCGCCGCCCAGGTCCCGGGATCCTTTCGGTAAACCTTGGCCCAATCCACGTGTTCGGCGCGCGCCTGGATCGCTTCGAGCGCATCGCGTTCCTCGATTGGATAGGTCGCCCCCACCGTCAGGCGTGCGGCGTCGACACTGGGGATCAGCAGTGCCGCGCTAACGAAGGCCGCGATAAACGTCGTGTACGCCATGGCTGATCGCCTCTTCCACGAGGCTGAGGGGAGCGGTATGCAGATCGGCGGTGTAGTCGCTCAGATCGATCCGCGAGAAGTCCAGGTATTGGAATTCCTCAGGCAGGAATCCACGGCAATCGTTCGCCGCCACACCATTGAAGCTC
>JAAUXY010021497.1_pt1 | contig 13138 bp, 12 predicted proteins | sample 7278121 | NCBI WGS metagenome assembly JAAUXY01 (sample SAMN14350117, study PRJNA611818) | marine sediment metagenome | isolation source: surface marine sediment (1.8m) | place: French Polynesia: Moorea | collected 2018-08 | reverse complement strand
GGGCCAGAAGGATCGGCCTTTAGAATTTGTACGAGAACCCGTCCTGGACGAGCAGCTGATCGGAGCCGACTTCGGGGCCATCATCGCCGAGCTCGACCGTCAAATCCATGTAACGGGCCGCCAGGTTGAACCCCCAGTTGCCCTTACCGAACGGGATATCCACACCGAGCTGAGCACCGAACGCCGTGTCGGCGTCGAAGCTCCGGCGCTGGGTTTCGCCGAGCACCTGATAAGAGGTGCTGCCGAGGTCTACCAGGCCGGCGAACAGGCCGAAGTAGACGTCAGCTTTCTTGTCCGGCGTCAGATGGAAGTTGGGACCGATCAGGAACGCCAGGAAGCTGATGTCGTCCTCATCCGACTCCCACTCGTCGTCGAGGTCGAAGAACAGCTCCGATCCCAAAGCCGCGACCAGAACGCTGCCCGCCAGCCCGACGCGGTCGTTGAAGTGGTACTCGAGCTCGGCGCCGGCACCGGGGGCACCGTCGAGATGCAGATGCGAGCGCTCGGATACGCCGTCCGGACGGATCGTGCTCTCCCGCAGCGGGCCTTCGTCGGGATCGACCCGCAGACCAAAGAAACGCGCGGTCCAGCGCGAATCGTCCGCCGCGACCGTGAACTCTGCCGAGCAGGACGCCGAATCTCCACCGTTGCTGGCGGTACCGTCAAGCTGGTAGACGCCGGTCTTCTTCGGATTCAACGTCGCCGGGAAGTCGGTCAGCGTGGCGAACGAATCTCCCTTGGGATCTGTCACCTCGACCGTCAGGCTTTCGGCACCCTCGCTGGTGGCGTTGACCGTCACGCTCTCTCTCCTCGAGACCTGAGAGGGATCGACCTGAATCGAGCATGACAGCTCGGGCTCGCAATCTTTCACCATCACGCTCGCCGTCTCCTCGCAGGTGTCGGCGTCGCCCTCGACTTCGGAGGTTTCGCTCCCGGCGTAAGCCAGGTTGACGCAGACCTTCGGGATGCCGAAAGTGTGCGTAGTGACCGTCTTGGTGCCCTTGGCCTGGGCACTGGCGGTCAGGCGGTAGGTCCCGGCGGCACTGGGGGGATTGGCCCCTCCTCCGGGCCCGTCGATCGATACCTTGACGCCCGGCGAGCTGCCCGAGGTGTCGATGTTGAATCGGTCACCGACGCAAGACCCACCGCTCACCTTCAGAGAACACGCCGCCGTCGCTGGACGCGCCTTTTCTTCGGCGACTTCGATCACGAAAGCGTCGTAGGTCTTCTTCGCGGCGACACACATCGGACCATAGGACGTCGGGCCGCTGCGCTTGCGATAAGCCATCCACTCGAAAGTTTCTCCCCGCTCGAGATCCCGCTCAGAGACGGCACCCGAATCGAGCGCGGCATAGAGGCCGTCGGTCAAGTGAGCGAGCCCCTGGTCCGCCATCAACTTCTCGACTTCAGCACGGTGAGCGGTCATCTGTTCTTGCAGGTTTGCGACCGACGTGGCGGGAGTCCTCGAGAAGGCCGCACCGCCACCGAGCCGCGTAATCAGCTGCTTGCGGGTATAGCCTTCACACACGTCGTGATTGGACGCTGCGACCGGCACGGCTACCAGACCGAGTGCGATCAGAGCTAAAGCGAGGGCACTCTTCCCATGTGCGCGCCTCGGGCGCGAAGTTCCAACGATGCGCCTCTGGCGCGGCATTGATCGGCAGGACATCGGAAATCTCCTTACACCAAAATTCTTGCAAGTCCTTGAGGTGGCCGGTGCTCGAATGCCCGGCACCAAAATAGTACCACCAATCCGAGTCGTCAATGGTGCCTAGAACATGCGAATTTAGTGGCAAACTTGTGAATCAAGACGCCAGATCGGCGAGCAGCTCCTTGAGCAAGGCGTAAAATTTGGCAGTCGATGAGATTCGCGCCCTCTCGTCGGGCGAGTGGGGGTCCCGGATCTCGGGGCCGATCGACACCGCGTCGAGCCCGGGAATCTTCTCCACCAGAATGCCGCATTCGAGGCCGGCATGGACCGCCTTGACCCGAGGTCGCTCGCCGAAGAGTCTCTCGTAGACCGTGATGGTGCGCTGGACAACCGCCGAATCCGGATTCGGCTTCCAGCCCGGATATCCCGCGTCTTCCTCCACCTCGCCACCGGCAAGCAGAAATAGAGAACGCAAGTTCTGCAAGGTTCCGGCGAGCGCCGCGTTGACTGATGAACGCACTGAATACAGCACCCTCATGCTCGACTCGGAGGTCGTCGTCAGGGCCAGGTTGCAGGAGGTCTCGACCAACCCGGACACCTCCCGCGACATGGTGACTACTCCGTGCGGTGCCGCGGCCAACATTCGCAAGAGCCGGTCTCTATCCCCGGGAGTCATCGGTGGCCAGGCAGGCCCGCCGTCACCCGCGGGACGCAGAATGATTTCGAGCCCCGGATCTATGCCGCTGATCTCTGTCGCGAGCTCGGCCTGGATCTCGGCGGCGACCTCTTCCAGTCGTGATCGCTGAGCGGAGTTGGCCGCCAGATGCACAAAGCATTCGCGAGCAATGGCGTTGCGCTTTGAGCCGCCGTCCAGAGCGACCAGGTCGAAGTCAATACCGCGGTCAAGCGCAACCGTCAGCACCCGTGCAGCGGCTTTGACCGCATTGCCACGGTTCTCGATGATGTCGATTCCCGAATGACCGCCGCGCAGACCGCGAATGACGAGCTCAAGGCGCTCGCCATCGGCTGCCCCCTCCCGCTCGATCGCAAGCCGGGCCTCGATGCTCGCGGAACCCGCGCAACCGATATATACCGCGTCGTCTTCTTCGGTATCCAGATTGATCAGGATATCGCCTGAAACGATCGCCGGGTCGAGCGCGCTGGCTCCATGCAGGCCGGTCTCCTCTTCGAGCGTGAATAACAGTTCCAGAGGCCCGTGCTCGACTGCAGGATCCACCGCAACAGCCATCGCCGCAGCGACTCCGAGGCCGTTGTCAGCACCCAGAGTGGTACCGGCGGCTTTCACCCAGTCGCCGTCGACCTCGACCTCGATGCCCTCGGTCATGAAATCGTGGGCAACCCCGGCGTTCTTTTCACAAACCATGTCGAGATGCCCTTGCAGCACGACCGTTGGCGCAATCTCCCGGCCGGCGGACGACGGCACCACCACCACCATGTTGCCACGCGCGTCCTCGCGCACCTCGAAGTCGTGGTCCGAGGCCCAGGAACGGACGAATCCGACGATTCGCTCCTCATGCCTCGACGGCCGCGGCACCCGGCGGATCGCGTCAAAATGTTGCCAGATCGGTCGCGGCTCAAGGGTTTCCAAGGAGTTCGACATCTCGGGGGCTCCGCATCGGTTGTTTTACTTGTATCGGCGGCAATCGTCATTGTTATCACTCGCTTGGCTACGACGCTACCCTGGGATTCAGAGGGCTACTGCTGGCGGTTCAGCCAAGCGATCACCTGCCCGGCCAGCCCGAGCGGCGCGCCCTCTCCGAGATCGAGGTTAGCGGCAAACGCGAGATGGCCGCCTTTGCGCACCCAGCGCAGGCTCAAACGCTCCGCTCCTCCGTTCAGCCCCCCCTCGACCGCCGCGCGTGGCACCATGGGATCATACTCGGCCGCGACCAGCAGCGCTGGCACCCGCAATCGGTCGAGACGACCTCCGACCCCTGCCCGGCGGTAGTAGTCCCCGGCGCTCTCGAAACCGAATCGCGGCACTACTGTCCGGCGATCCCACTCCCTCAGGCTTCGTATGCGACGTGCCTCGGCTATCGACAGCGGCAACTCGCGTCGCGCGGCCACCTCGGCATACATCCGACATAGGCCAGCCAACACATAGCGCCGATAAAGCCAGCCGGAGGGCTGATCGATGGCCGTCACGCTGTGTTCCAGATCCAACGGCGCACACGCCGCCGCAACAGCGCTCAACCGGCGGTCCCTGGCTTCGATCGCGAAACGCAGACTCAGATGGCCGCCGAGGGAGAACCCGAACAGCAGAACTCGCTCGAACCCCGCCAGCGCCGGGCTGGCCAGGACGAAGTCCAGATCGCTGCTCAGCCCGGCATGGTAAAGATCTGCCCCCCCGTGGTCGGCGCCGCGCAGGTTGAGGCGCAGGGTCGACATCCCGAGTTGGTCAGCGACCCGCGCGGTATGCAACATGTAGCTGCTCTCGGTAGAACCGCCCAGGCCGTGAACCAGCAGCAGGACGGTCGAGCTCCCGGGTCGCAAACTCAACCGCCCACTGAGGAAGACCGAACCGACGTCCGGATCGGGAATCTCGACCGACCAGGGTTCGGACGGTGGTGCCGGCGCCGTCCCGGCAACGCGACGCACGACCGGCCAGACCGTCCGCACGTGGGCGGCGAAGCCCGCGGGCGCCAACGCAGGAGGGGGTAAGGTCCGAGCTGGTTGGACACGCGGGGGGCTCATCGCCCGGATTTGATCACACTTTCAGCACAGAATCTCCTCCGGCGGTCTCCACGGCGCTCGAAAGATCTTCAGCCGAGATGACATTCTCGCCCAGAAGCAAATCTGCCAAGCCATGCACCATGGCTCTCAAGCTCTTCAAGTCTTGATGCAACCGAGCCTCCTCTTCCGGGCTCGTCATCGGCATCGTCTTCGTATGATATAAAGGCGCTCCATAGAGCTCCTGGAAAAACTCTCGCGGATCAATACCGATCACGGAAAGCACGAGTAAGACCTGCTCGACCCTCAAGGCCTTCTGCTTGGTCAATAACTGACTGATATAGCTGCGCCCCCAGCCTAGAGATTCCTGCACCTCGAGCTGGGTAAAACCTTGCTCACGGATCTTGTTACGTAACAATGTCAAATAACGATTGACTTCGGGTTCTACGGTCAACATGGCAGCCACCACCTGTTCTTCAACGCGCAAGACACCTTTGCGCACCGATTCGGTCGCGGGATGCCACGCGCACGATGTAGCACATAACTGGAGTGCGATCCGCTCCCCAGAGGCTGAGGGCGGAAGAATTACCGCCCCATTACCGCCATTTTAAAACGCGGCTCTCCCTGCTGTCAACCATGGTGGGCCGGTAGGTGGATGCCTGCCGGCGGCCGCCTGAAGATGACGCCGTGAGCCGCGGTCACGAGCCTCAGCGGCTCAACGTGCCGCGATCAGATCCGAGGAGGAGAAGAAGAACGCCAGCTCGATAGCCGCGTTCTCAGGCGAGTCGCTGCCGTGGATGGCGTTGCGTTCGATGTCGGTACCGTAGAGGGCGCGCACGGTTCCATCAGCCGCCTCGGCACTATTGGTAGCCCCCATGACCTCGCGTAGGAAAGGCACTGCATCAGCATGCTCGAGGGCCGCGGGAATCACCGGACCACTGGTCATGAAGTCCACCAGATCATTATAAAAAGGCCTTGCTTTGTGCACAGCGTAGAAAGCCCGGGCCTGCTCGGTAGAAAGACGGAGCATCCGGAGCCCCCGGATCGTAAAACCTTTCTTTTCGAGCAACGCCAGAATATTACCGGCGTTGCCCGCGGCGACAGCGTCAGGTTTGATGATGGTCAGGGTCCTAGCCATTTCTATCTCCTCAATTCAATGATTTCTGTCGGGTGTGAACCGGTTAGTTTTAACCGGAGTCGTAGTTTTGCAGAGGTTCCAGATCACCGTCCGGTCCCTCCACGCCAAAAACTGTTCCTATGATCTCGATTTCGCCTGCCGGTCCCAGGAGAACCGCCGAGCCGGCAGGTAGGCCGAGCCCCCAGCGTACGTCTGGATGCTCGAGCAGCTGGCGCAGACGCCGATCATGGGAGGGGTGGAAGTTCGGTTCCACCACACCGCCGGGCAACCATCCGAAGGCGTCTTCCAATCCGCCGCTGAACAGACCGCGAGCGACCTGACCGAGAGCCTGGGCCGCGGCCGCGATCGCCACGACGGTGCCGCCGGTCGCTAACTTCTCCCCCAGCGCCGTCAGAGCCGGCGTCTCGCGCAGGGTTTCGAGCAAGTGATCGGTGACTCCACCGCCCAGGTAGACCGCGGACGTCTCAGCGATCCGCACGGAGTTCTTGCCCCGGCGCGCGTCCCGAACGCGGTAGATGGGGATCGTCTCCACGGTTCTTTCGAAGGTCCCCTCGAGATAGGCCGCGAAGTGACCTCCGTACTCGGTCGAGCCGCTGGCGGCGGGCACAAAGCCCACCGTCCCCGGCGGCGTCTTGTCGAGCCAGGCTTCGTCGGCGGTTTCGGTTTCACCAAAGCTGAACTCGCCACCACCGATCAGCACGATCCATCCCTTGCCGGGGATACGCGACAGGCGCACGAGTCTGTTCTAGAGATCCAAAGCCTGGGCCATGGTGGTACCCATCTCCGCGGGCGACTCGACGACGTGCAGACCGCAGTCGCGCATCGCCTCCATCTTGGCCTTGGCGGTTCCCTGGCCGCCCGAGACAATCGCCCCGGCATGCCCCATGCGGCGGCCCGGCGGCGCCGTTCGCCCCGCGATGAAACCGACCACAGGGCGATCGTAGTTGTCGCGAATCCAGGCAGCGGCTTGCTCTTCGGCGTTGCCGCCGATCTCGCCGATCAAGATCACGCCCTCGGTATCTTCGTCCGCGGCAAACGCTTCGAGCACGTCGATGAAGCTGGTGCCGTTGACCGGATCACCGCCGATACCGACGCAGCTCGACTGGCCGAGGCCGAGGTTGCTCAGCTGCCAGACCGCCTCATAGGTCAGAGTGCCCGAACGGCTGATGACGCCGACTTTTCCCGGCCGATGGATGTGCCCCGGCATGATGCCGATCTTGGCTTGCCCGGGAGTGATCACTCCCGGGCAATTGGGCCCGATCAGGCGGCTCGGATGAGATTTCATGAAGGCCTTGACCTTCAGCATGTCGTTGACCGGCACACCCTCCGTGATGCATACGATCAGCTCGATACCGGCGTCAGCCGCTTCCATCACCGCGTCGGCGGCGAATGGTGGCGGCACGAAGATCATCGACGCGTTACAACCGGTCTGTTCGCGCGCTTCAGCCATGGAATCGAACACCGGAATACCCTCGACGTCCTGGCCGCCCTTCCCGGGGGTCACGCCGGCCACCACCTGGGTGCCATAGTCGCGGCAACCCAGGGCGTGAAAACGCCCCTCATTGCCGGTGATGCCCTGGACCACCAGACGGGTCTCGTCTCCTACCCAGATCGCCATTACGCACCCGCCTTTCCGGCCGCCGCAACGACCTTTTCAGCCGCGTCAGCCATGTGCTGTGCGACCAGGAAATCGAAATCAGCCTCTTCCAGGATCTCCCTGCCGCGTTCGACGTTGGTGCCCTCAAGGCGCACCACCACCGGCAGTTCGACGCCACCCAGCTCCTCGAGCGCGCCGACCACACCCGCGGCGATCCGGTCGGTTCGAGCGATGCCGCCGAAGATGTTGATCAAAACCGCCTCAACCGCCGGGTCGGAGACCAGAATCTGAAACGCGGCCTTGACCGCCTCCTGGCTGGCCGAGCCGCCGACGTCGAGGAAGTTGGCCGGTTCTCCACCGTAGAGCTTGATGATGTCCATGGTCGACATCGCCAGGCCGGCACCGTTGACCATGCAGGCGATGTTGCCGTCGAGCTTGATGTAGTTGAGACCGTGCCTGCCGGCCTCGACCTCGAGCGGATTCTCCTCCGCCAGATCACGCATCTCGACGATGTCCTTGTGCCGAAAGAGTGCGTTGGAATCGAAGTTCATCTTGGCGTCGAGAGCCAGCACATCACCGGCACCGGTGATCAATAGTGGATTGATCTCAGCCAGCGAGGCGTCCGTGTCGAGAAACGCTCTGGACAGGGCCAGCAACAACTTCTGGGCTTGCCGAGACGTCTTGCCCTCGAGACCGAGGCCGTCGGCGACCGCTCGCGCCTGGAACGGCAAGAGCCCGAGATGGGGATCGAAGTGCTGACGAATGATCGCCTCCGGATCCTCGGCCGCGACCTCCTCGATATCCATGCCGCCGGCACGCGAGGCCATGATCAGCGGCTTTTCGGCCTCGCGATCGAGCGTGATCGCCAAATAAATCTCGTGAGCGATATCAACCGCTTGCTCGACCAGCACCTTGCGCACTTCTTGACCTTCAGCGTCAGTCTGGGGGGTCACCAACTGCATGCCCAAGATCTCTCCGGCAAGCTGCTCGGCCTCTTCGGCCGATCCGGCGAGCTTGACACCGCCGCCCTTACCACGACCGCCGGCGTGAATCTGTGCCTTGACCACACTGCGGCCGCCGAGTTCCTCCGCGATCGCTCGCGCTTCGGCCGCGTCGTCAGTGACCTTGCCCTCCGGGGTCGGTACGCCGTAGCGACGCAGGACCTCCTTGGCTTGATATTCGTGAATCTTCAAGATCTGTCTCCTTGAGGTAATTGCGCTGGCCGGCCGCTGGCACGACGAGACTCGCGCCGGAGGCGTATCCTGCTGGCGCGGACGAACCGTGCGGAGTGTCCGCGGCCCTTGGAACCGTATTGTCGAGAGGATGGCCCGACAGCTCCATGGCTGTCGCTCGGAGCCCCGAGTATACTCGCCAGGTTCGGAAGAGTGAACGTTCCGAACCACCGGGCACTGGGTCATTTTGCTTTTCCCAGCTCCGCGGCAGGTCAGCTATCCTGATACGCTGGCTAAATCCGATCAAGCCATGGGCTGACCGGACGGATGTATCGAAGTGCTCAAGAATATCGGATTCCCCGACCCCCGCCTGGCCGAAGACCATGGCCTGGTAGCTATCGGCGGCGACTACCGGCCCGAGCTGCTGATCACCGCCTACGCTCACGGTATCTTCCCGTGGCCGACGGAAGGCGCCTCCCATGCCTGGTTCTCACCCAATCCTCGAATGGTCCTGCGGCCCGCGGAGCTCCACGTCTCACGCAGCCTGGCAAAGACCCTGCGCAAGGGCCGCTTCAGAGTCACCTTCGACACCGCCTTCTCCGAGGTCATGCACCGCTGCGCCGCGGCCTCGCGGCCTGGCCAGGGCGGCACTTGGATCACCGAAGAACTGATGGCGGGTTTCGCCGAGCTCCATGAGTTGGGTTTTGCTCATTCGGTCGAGAGCTGGCGAGACGATCGCCTGGTCGGCGGCGTCTACGGCCTGGCCCTCGGCGGAGTGTTCTGTGGTGAGTCGATGTTTCAAACTGAATCCAACGCCTCCAAGGTCGCATTCGTGACCCTGGTCAATCGCCTCAGGGCCTGGGGATTTCGCATGGTGGACTGCCAGGTCCATACTGAGCACCTGGAACAGTTCGGCGCTCGCGAATGGCACCGCGACCACTTCCTGGACGAGCTCGAGCTGGCGATCCGTGATCCGACCCGGCGCGGCAAGTGGACGGACATCGCGCCCGAGGGTTACGACTCCAGGGACTGATAAAGGCTGATCTCGCCGCCGAGCAGTCCGAGCCTGACGGCGAGTCGAGATATCAGGTAGACCTGGGAGCCCAGGAAGGCTAGAACAATACTGATCAGCGTCGACTGTTCAGCACCGGGCGCCCAAAGCAGATAGAAGCCGAATAACAAGGCGCCGAGAAAGCCGAAGCCGAACGTGACGCCGAGAGTCGCCAGCGGTCGCGAGTAGACGAATCGCAAGCCCTGCCCGATCGACCGGAGGAAACCTCGCTGATCGTCGACCACGATGGCGATCTTGATGTAGTCAAAGATCATCCGCGCGACGACCAGGAGCAGCACGACTAGCGCCGAAGCCGCAAGTACCCTGATGAATGCGGTCTTCTCGACCGTCACGTCGCGACTGCTGGCCTCAATCCAGCCATAGAGCTCACGCCCGAGCCTATAGATCGCGGCATAAACGACACCGGCGATCAATGCCAGGCCCAAGAAGCGCGCAAAGTAGCGACCGCAAGTGGCGCAGAATCGCTCCAGAGTCAGCGGTTCGTCGGGCCGAGCCAGACGGTCGAGCACTCCACCGAGCAAGAATGCCCACAGCACCGCGTAGCCCAGGCCGAGCGCGACGATGCCCAGATAGGTGTCGGCGAAGAGATCACCACTCCACCAGGCTTGCAGGTTATCGAGCACCGGACCCGGTCCTGAAACCGTCGGTCGAAAGGTCTTCTCGAGATCACCGGCGGTCGATTGAAACTCCGCATACCAGCCGCGGTCAAAGCCCTCCCGCATGCCTTGGGCGACCCGGCTCGAGCCGAAAGAACCGGCCAGGGCCTGACGAATCATGATCGAAACGGGCACCGCGAACAGAAAGTTGACCAACCACAGAGCGATCAGCAACCGCGGGGCAGTGATCGCCCGCAGGAGCCCGGCTCGAATGGCCTGCAATACGCTCATCTCGACGGAGTCATTAAATAAAGAACGTGAACGTCATCAGCAGATCTTGCAGCCACACGGTCCACTTCGAGGCCCACTTCTCCACCGCCAGCTCGTCTTCCCGCCGCAGCTTGCTGTTGTTGGTGTAGAGCAGATCGAGCAGCAGCACGCGGTCGGGATCGACTACCGCATAGGCGAGTTTCGACGAACGTTCTTCGGCGAATAGCTTCCAGCGTTCCCGACCATCCCAAGGCAATCGGACTTCCGAGTCGTCTTCGAAGACCAGCAGCACCTCGACCGGGAAGACGCCGCCGCCGTGGCGCCGGACCACGACCTCGGTGCGATACAGACGCTCCCCGTCGCCTCTGCCGTCCGAATAGACCAGCCTACCGTCACGCTCGACCAGGCCCTCGGGCGCCGCGCGAAAGCTTTTGACCGAGTCGACGGCATAATCGAAAATCAACGACTGCCCGTGGACCTGGTCGAAGAACCACGACAAGTCTTGACCCGCGACCTCATTGGCGACGGCGAAGAAGTCTTCGAGTTTCGGATGGGCGAACTGATAGCGCTCGAAAAACGTGGCGAGAATAAGCCGGAGGGTCTCCCAACCCAGGTGGTTTTCGAGGGTCGCGAGCCACTGCGCCGTCTTGCCGTAGCTCAGATTCGAGGCTTCGCTCGGAAAGTAGCGATAGGTCGGGGTCGACTGAGGGTCAGCGGTACGCACCGTCGACTTGACCGCGCGATCCACCCGATTGCCCTGCACCGCCCGGGTACCGGGAAGATCTTCGAACAACCAGGGCAAGAAACCACCGAATTTCGTACCGGGAGGATCCAGGTAACGCTCGACCAGCTTGGACTGCCCGTACTCGACGTCGAGGACTCGCGCGGTGGAAAACGTGTTGAGCCCTTCGTCGATCCACGCATGTTCGAACTCATTGTTGCCGACGATGCCGTACCAGAATTGGTGCCCGGCCTCGTGAATGGTCACCCCTTCGGGCCGGCCACCACCCAGGGGGTTGAACAGCCGTGTTCCGGCGGTGAACAGGGTCGGATATTCCATGCCGCCGGAACCGCTCTTCCAAGCCGGATCGACGATCGTGATGTGGCCGTAGGGATACGGCCCATACCAGCGACCGTAGTGCTCGAGCGCCGCCTCGGTGGCCCGGAAATGGCGATCCGCCTGACTCAGATGCTCCGGCTGTAACAGCAGGCGCATGTCGACTGCCGGCAACCCTTCACGCTCGAAACGCCTCACCCGTTCGACGAAGTCAGGGCTCACCGTCCAGGTGAAGGCGTGCACGTCTTCCTGGACGTGGCGATAGCTGACCGTGCCATCGTCGTTGGCGCCGCGGTTCAGGAGACGACCGGTCGCGCCGAGCACGAAACGCTCGGGCACCGTCATGGTGACGTCGTAGACGCCATAGTCGGAGAAGAACTCGGTCGCGGCGTGAAACTGGTGGCAGTTCCATCCCTCCCCTTCGAAGACTCCCAGTTTGGGAAACCAGTGGGCCAGAAAATAGTAGTCGCCACGAAAGCCGGTGCGGGCGAAGGTGCGCGGTATCTTGGCGCGCCATTCGAGCTCGACTCGTACGGTTTCTCCCGGCGCTACCGGTCTGGGTAGATCGACGACCATCACCGTGCGGTCGTCCGGGTTGCCGTCGTCGGGGGCCTCGTAGCGAATCGTGGAAGTCAGATCGACCACGCCCTCCCGCTCCTCGGTCGGCTCGAGGCGAGCAGCCGCGGAATCGCCCGGCAAAAGGCGGATTGTATCGACCTGCTGAAAACTCCAATCGCCGTCGCGCGCATCCTTCAGCGGACTGCGACGCCGGCGCAATCGGTTCTCCAACATCCAGGTGCTGCGTGAGTTGCGCCAGCCATTCCAATAGAGGTGAAACCACAGTTCGTCGGTAGGCTCGGACTGAATGTTGCGCCAGGTCAAGATCTGGCGCCCTTCCAGGAGCCTGGCTTCGGGAACCAGGGTGACATCGATCGTGTAGTTAGCATTGCGTGGGCTCAGGGGAGCAGGTTCCCCAGCGACTGTGGCGGCAGACAGGCCAACCACTAGCCAGATTAGCCAACGCTCTTTCGCCATCCAGTCTCTCCCAGACATCGACGGAAACAGCCCATCAACTGAACGCGCCCACATCGGCCGATGATAGCAGCGCACGCCATCGGCGATTGGCCAGCTAGCCCGCACGATCCGGCCAGACCCGTAGGCTATACTTGATCAGCTGACCGGCGCTCGTCGGTCATCCCCTTACCAACCGCCAAGGAGCCAGTCCCATGACCGATATGGCGCACCGCAGCGTCGCGTGGATCAGTGTCCTGACTCTGGCCGCCGTCCTTTCGACCGCTGCCGACGTCAGGGCCGACGAATCTTCTGACGAGCCGCCACCGGCTGCCTCCGAGTCCGCTGATCAAGAGCATAAGAACGTGCTCAGGTGGGCGACCGCCAGCGAGGTCGACAATTTCGGTTATGACATCTATCGCGGCGACAGCGAAGACGGTCCCTTCGAGCGGGTCACGGCCGAGCCCCTGCTCGGTGCCGGCACCACCGACGAAACCAGCCAGTACGAGTTCGTCGACACCGCCATCGATCCCTACGAGCCCTATTGGTACTACGTCGAGAGCATCTCCAAGGCCGGAAAGCGGGAACGCTTCACGCCGATCTTCAAGACGGAACCCCAGCTGAAACGGGAGTCCGAGCCGGAGTCCACCGAAGACGATCAGTGACTGCCGGTCCTTCAGCCCCCGAGCCGTTCAGCGATCCTGGCGCGCCACGCTGCCAGCTCAGGCGCCTCTGGCAAGCTGTCGAGCAAAGATCGCGCGCGGCGGACGATCGGATGCTGGGGTGGGGTCTTCGCCAACGACCGCGACAGATCGGACAACAGCGCCAGCGCCGCTCGAACGTCATTCGTCCGCCCCGCGGCCTCGATCCGCAGCAATCCGTC
>JAAUXY010025741.1_pt1 | contig 13142 bp, 15 predicted proteins | sample 7278121 | NCBI WGS metagenome assembly JAAUXY01 (sample SAMN14350117, study PRJNA611818) | marine sediment metagenome | isolation source: surface marine sediment (1.8m) | place: French Polynesia: Moorea | collected 2018-08 | reverse complement strand
GGTGGCAATATTCTGTAAAATCCACCGACGCTCCTGGAGGGAGTATTGTGAGGTAAAGACCCGAGACTTCGACTCTCGGGCGACAAATTGCGTGCGTCGCAAACAGATGGAGCACCATGGGACGCTGGCGAGCACCCGCACCGAAATCCTCTCCGTACATCACGCCGGAAGGCTTCGAGTCGTTGCAGCAGGAGCTTTCCGGGCTCTGGCTCGAGCGTCGTGACGTGGTGAAGGCGCTGTCCGAGGCGGCCGCCGAGGGTGACCGATCCGAGAACGCGGAATACATCTATCGCAAGAAACAGCTCGGCGGCATCGACCGCCGCATTCGCTACCTGCAGAAGCGCCTTCCGGAATTGAACGTCGTCCGCGAGCGGCCTTCCGGCGATGCTGTCTTCTTCGGTGCCTACGTCGACGTCTGCGATGAGGAAGGCGAAACCCACAGCTACCGAATCGTCGGCGCTGACGAAATCGGCATTGAGGGCGCGGTGAGTATTGATTCACCGGTCGCGAGGGCGCTGCTCAAGAAGCAGGTCGATGATGAAGCCGTGGTTACTGCCGACGGCACGTCCCGGACGCTGACCGTCGTCGCGATCCGCTACGAGGAATGAGTGAGATAACGTGACCTGGTCAGCGGTACGTTGTCCCGAGCCATGTGACACTGTCTGGCGTTTCGCGGAGGTGACACGTGTCAGAGCTATCCTTCAACTTTGACCTGCATTTCGTTGATGAGGCGGCGCTCGACTTCGTGGCTGCCGGCCTCGAGGCGCTTGCTGCCAACGATCCGGCCAAAGCGAAGCGTCACTTCGAGAGCGTGGACAGCGACCTCGGAATCAATGCCGAACACCCGACGTGGGGCCTCGAGGCCTTCTCGCGATCCGGGCTTAAGTGCTCGGGTTCCGTGGTCGCACACGCACACGGGGACTTCGCGCCTGCGGCGTTTCTCAAAGCGCTCGCCGAACTCGGTGCGCCGATCGTCCTGGGGACTGTCTACGATGAAACGAATCGACGCCGGCGCCTTGCCTATGAGAACGGCAAGAAGGTATCAGCGACGAGCCTCGTTGATCGCCTCGTGGTCGAGGATCCGGACTACGCGCTGAATCGCGCGGTCGTCAGCGGCAAACTGAAGGACGCTGCAGCGGCGCTCGAAAGGGGGGCAAACCCCGACGCGGTTGAGAGCACGTGGCCGTACATCGTTCTTGCCACCTACAAGAGCGCCGGACTGGTTGCTGCGCTGATCGATGCAGGCGCCAACGTCGACGCAGTCAATGCCAAAGGCGATTCCGCGCTCAATGAGGCAATTAGCAACGAGAATCTGGCCGCCGTCAACAAGCTGGTCGCCGCTGGAGCCGACGTCAATAAAGCCAATCGACACGGCTGGACTCCGCTGCACTGTGCCACGGGGCTGGAAGGCGACGTTCGAGCTCGCATCATCAGGCTACTCGTCGAGGCGGGCGCAAGATTCGATGACGGAGCGTCCACAATCATGTCGCCCCTGCTCCTTGCGGTCTATAACTCCGCTCGCGAGATCAGCGGTCGGCGATCGGAAGAACGCGATGCCTGTGTCACCGCCGCCTGTGAATCGATCGACCTGCTTTTGTCGGCCGGCTGCTCGCCGCATGCATCGTTCGAGGGCTACGGCAATCTGCTGGCCACTGCGAAAAAAGTCCCCGAGATTGTCGACAAGGTGCGTTCGCTGGGCGTTACGGACGTGATCGAGCCGGAGTGGCCGTAGACCGTGGGGCAGGATACTCCAGTTCATCGAACGCTCGTCTCCAGCGCGCCGCGACGAAACTGTCCTCAAGTATTGCCCAGTTGATAGTGTCCATATTTCAGTTCTATCGCCGAATGGCCTATTTCAAATCGGTACTTTCCGCAGTCTTGCGCCGGGTTAGATTCCGCGGGTCGCCCGATTCATCGTGAGGCCATAGTGGCTGAAACCGGTCCCGACCCCACGATCGGCAACTGATCGTTCGCTGATGATTCGGTGAAGGGCCCGGAAATGGCCGGTTCGCGGGCTTTTGCCGCTGTATCGAACAAGCCGGGCAGCTCACACCGCCCGGCTTGTTCGGCGCTGTCTAGTCGAGTGACAGCTGGTTCACCGCGATGTTGCCGACGATGCGATGTGCCGCACGCGTCGGATGCAGGCCGTCCCAGAACAGGTACTGGTCCGGGTCCTCGCACACGTCACCGGGCACGAAGACCGGCAGGCACGGCGAGGTGCCGTCGGCAAAACCGAAGCCTTCCGGCATGGCCGTTGCGGCGTTCGTGAAGCCGAAGAAGTCGACGCGGTAGATCTCAACCCCGCTTGCCGCCAGGTTGCTGAGCAGCATGTCGAGGCCGAAGTTGAAGCCTGCGCTGATCGCTCCGGCTGGGGCCGCCGCGCCCGGAATCGCGTTGATCACTGGCACCGAACCGACGTTGGGCGCATTCGCGACGATGAAGGTCCGCGCACCAGCGGCGCGCAGCCGGCCGATCTCCGCGGCCAGGGCACCGATTGCCTGGTTGACGACCTGGTTGGGGTCGCCACCTGCGAGCGCGGCCTCGAGGGCTGCGCGGATGTCGTTGCCGCCGAACTGCACGACATAGAGCGCGTTGGGCGGTGCGACGCCCCTTTTGTTCTGCAGGAACAGGTCGACCTGGGTACCGAAGTCGGGCGTTTCGCCGCCAACGGCGCGGGCGCCTCCGAAGGCGTAGTTGCCGTACCAGCGACTCTGCAGTGCGGGACGTGCGCCGCGGATTACGAGCAGTTCCTTCGCGAGGATCTCGACCCAGGTGCGGCCATTCGTGAAGCGGCCTCCGTCGTAGGGCAGGGACGGGATGGGTTCGTAGACCTGCTGCGTGGCGCCGGCGACGGCGAACGCGTTGCCCGAGTCGGACAGGCTGTCGCCGAAGACGTAGAGCCCCTGATAGGGGCGAATCGAGCGAAAGCCGTCGGCGTGTACCGCCGGGGCCGCCACGACGATCAGCAGGACCGCGATGAGCGAGTATTTGAGCTTGTGCATTGGTTTGATCTCCCTGGTTGTTGCCGGAGTAAATTCCGGTCTGGCCACTGTGGAGTTCGGCGCCGGCAGGGGCCTGACGGCGGGCCGACGGCTTCCTGATGGTTTCATGATCTTGCCTTGGCGGAGGGCCCTCGGCGCTGTTGGGAGGTGGTATCGTGCGGTATGCGCCAGGACTACTTGCAGATGCGGGTTCTCGAACTCGCGCCCCAGGTCTACGTCACGGGGCAGCTGTTCGAGACGGACCTCGAGCTTGCGGCAAAGCAGGGTGTCCGCAGCGTGGTCAACAGTCGCGCCGACGACGAGTCTCCGGGGCAGCCGGCGTCCGCCAGGCTTGCGCAGGTTGCCGAGGAACTCGGCATCACCTTTGTGCACTTTCCGGTGGGGATATCGATCTCCGACGAGGAAGTCGAAGCGTTCGCGGCGATCAGCGCAGAGCTCGAACGACCCGTTCTGCTGTTCAGCCGCTCGGGCAGGCGAGCGACGAAACTCTGGGAGCTGGCGGAGCCGGACTAGCCGGCGGGCTATCAGTGCAGCAGGCTCGCCATCTTGCTGCGATACCGGCTGACCAACGGGCTGTTGCCGAGCAGTTCGAACACCTTCAAGAGGCCCTTGCGGCCGGCGTCGTCGCCGAAATCCCGGTCCTGGCGCATCAGTTCGAGCAGATTGTCCATCGCGGTCTCGTAGTCGCCGTCGACGATCTTGCGGAGTGCGAGCTGGAACCGGGCTTCATGGTCAGAAGTATCGGCCGAGAGCCGGCCCTCGAGCTCGGCCGAGTCCGGGGCTTCGGCTACCTGCGCCAGGAAGAACAGCTTTGCGCGGAGTATTACGACGTCCGGTTTGTCTCGTTCATCGATGGGCAGGCTGTGGAGGCTCGCCTCGGCAGCTTCGATGTCTCCATGGGCCGCCTGGGCCTCCGCCAGTGCCACGAGTAGCCGAGGGTTGTCGGGATCGGCTTCGCGCAGTTCATTCAGTCGAGCGATGGCATTCGCCGTGTCACCGGAATTGAGACGTTCGCGTGCTTCGAGCACGGCCTCGTCAGATGCGTGTGCAACGTGTTGATCGAGGAAACCACGAACCTGTTCCGCCGGTAGAGCACCCATGAATTCGTCGACGGGCAGGCCGTCACGGAACAGCTTTACGGTCGGGATGCTGCGAATGCCGAACTGGGCCGCGATCTCCTGTTCCTCCTCGGTGTTTAGTTTGGCGAGCAGGAATCGCCCATCGTATTCCTCGGCAAGCTTCGCGAGGATGGGCATCAGCACCTGGCACGGCTGGCACCAGCTTGCCCAGAAGTCCAGCAGGACGGGGACCTTGAACGATGACTCCATGACCTGCGCGAAATTTTCGCGCGTGACGTCAATGATGAAAGGCGAATCGGCCATGGCGTTCTCCCGCGACTGGCTCATTGGTAGGGCAGACTCATTGGTGGGGCAGAAAGCACGAATTGCAATGGCGGTTCGCCCATTCAATCTCGGGCAAGCTGTGTAGGATCCCGCAGATGATAAACAATAATTACAATAAGTTAAGAGAGATTTCTTAAGTAGTGTAGAGGTTTAGTCCTGAGCTTCGAAGACCCGGTTTAGCGTTGCGCCCAGGCGCACGCCAGCCTGCTGCATACGCGTCTCGACGGTCCCCTTGTGACGGCGCAGGTAGGCCCGATTGATCGTCAGTGTTTTCTGCGTCTCGCCCGGCGACAGGATGAAGTTGTCTTCGTCGTACCAGCAGGCGTCTTCCTTGTCGACGCAGTAGCGGGTCGCGGGATCGATTGCGATTCGGAAGGACTCGTTGGCCCATTCGACCGGCGCGTCGTAGGCCCAGTCGATTCGGTCCGCGCGAGTAATCTCTGCGCTGAGCGTTGCGGCGATGACCGCATAGTCGGTGCCGATCTGGCTTTCTATGATGCAGCTGTCCCAGGTCGCGTGCAGGTTGCGCTCGCACTCGCCAACGGTCGGGATCCAGTTGGCGCCGCGATCGTCGGCGAAGTTGACGTGCAGGGGCTGGTGAACGTCGCCAATCCAGTGCCCAAGCAGTTTGAGCGCGACGAGGCGCTCGGCGTCGGAGCTCGACGGGTCCTCGAGCACGGCGATGTCCTTCGTGATCGCGGTCAGCACGCAGGCGTCGGCCTGCGGACATTCGTGGCTTGCAAGCGACCGCGTGCTCCGCGGTGAGTTCATGTAGTGCTCTTCCCGCCGCAGCCGCTCCGGGTGGTCCGCAAAGGTGCAGGTCGTCGCGAAGTTCTCGTAGGCAGGATCGAGCGCGACGAGTCGGTCGACCTCGGCGCGAGCATCGGCGTTCAGCTCCGCGTAGGCGATCTCGCAGATCGTGTGGTGACCGACGGGTCCCCAGGCAGCCGCGGTGAACGGCGTGGCCAGGAGCACACAGGCAAGAGCAAAACGGCTGGGTGGCATTGGTGGCCTCCGAGAAGCGGACGGCGCGGAGCATACACTAAAGGCAGGCTCCTACATTTGAGCGGAACCCGACGTACCGGGAGGCAGTCGAAACCATTGCACGTGATATTATCCTCGGGAAAGACGATGCAGAACCACAACAACAAATACCTGTTCGGCACTGCCTGCCTGTTCCTCGCATTCTCAGCCTCTGCCCAGCAGGGCAACCTGGAGTCGGCGATGGGGAAGTGCGCGGCCATCGGGGACGATACGGCGCGGCTCGCCTGCTATGACGCGGTAGCCTCGGTTGCGCCAGCGCCAGTACCGGCAAAGCCGAATGGTCCGTCTGCGGCGCCTGCCGCGGTTGCCGCCACCGCGACGGCTGCCGCTGTGCCTGCTGTGGCCGAAGAAGCGGTCGTCGAGAAGGCGCCGGGGCCGTTGACCGACGACGTCGGCAAGGAGCGCGTCAAGGGGGCAGACCGCGGCGACAACCCGCAGTATTCCGCCGTCGTGACCCGCTGCGAGGAGAGTCCGTCGTCCGGGCAGATCTACTTCATCATGGAAAACGGCCAGGTCTGGAAACAGAGCAATTACCGGCGTCTGTCGCTCCGCAACTGCCAGTTCGAGGTCACCCTGACCAAGGACGCTTTCGGCTACGAAATCTATATTCCCGAGAAGGACCGCACGGTCCGCGTATCGCGTATTCGCTGAGCCATTCCGGCCGGCAAAAACTGGTACCGGGGTCACACTTAAAGTGCCGACTGGTTAACACTTCGGCCACCGAAACGGCGTTTTTCTCGCGCTTTTCGCAGCCCTTGTCAAAACTGACTCTCCGAGCTTTCGGGGAGCCGGCTATGGCAACGCCCACAAAAGACAACGTCGACTATCGCTTGCTCAATCGCATGAGCAACCTCGTGATCTGCTCGAGCTGTCTGCGCTCGGGCAAGGTAACCCCGGTCCCGCAGATCATCAGCGACCTGCGCCCGCCGACGAACGTTTGCCCGACCTGCAGGGCCGAACGCACACCGGGCGGTATCCGCCGGCCGCTCGGCAAACTGCTCCAGTTTCCCCGCTAGAACCGCCGCGTGAAAGCGCGTCGCCGTGGTGCTTAAATAGCGCCATGGCAAAGCTCTATTTCTATTACTCGTCCATGAACGCCGGCAAGTCGACCGCGCTCTTGCAGTCGAGCTACAACTATCGCGAGCGCGGCATGAACACGCTCGTCATGGCACCGGAACTCGACGACCGTTTCGGCATCGGCAAGGTGACGTCACGGATCGGCCTCGAGACAGAGGCGGTGACGTTTCGGCCGGACGACAACCTGCTCGAGCAGATCGCAGAGCACGTGAAGTCAGGGCCGCTGCACTGCGTGCTCATCGACGAAGCGCAGTTCCTGACCCGGGACCAGGTGTTTCAGCTCGGTGAAGTCACCGATTCGCTCAACGTGCCGGTCCTGGCCTACGGGCTCAGAACGGACTTCCAGGGTGAGCCGTTCGAAGGCAGCAAATACCTGCTGGCATGGTCCGACAACCTCAAGGAACTGAAGGCGATCTGCCACTGCGGCACGAAGGCGACCATGGTCGTCCGCATGGATGAAAACGGCAATGCCATCCGTGAGGGGTCGCAGATAGAAATTGGCGGCAACGACCGCTACGTATCAATGTGCCGCCGGCACTTCAAGAAGCACTTCTACGGCTAGTTGCCGAGCGTCGGCAGGTTCTCCGAAGGCGCCGGCAGTTCGGCCGTGTTTTCGTCCGCCAGCAAGGATCGCATGTCGGCCAGCGTCTTCATGATGGCCGTGTCGCTGAACTCTGTACCTTCGAGTTTTGCGCGGCGTTTCGCGTGCGGGTCGTAGTACTTGACGCGATGGTGGCCGACGGTGATGACGTCGTCGTCAATGAGAATGTGATTCGAGACCCGCTTCGAGTTCACGAAGGTGCCGTTGGTGCTGTTGAGGTCCATCAGGAAAGTCGAGCCGCCGTGACGCACCAGCAGCAGGTGATGGCGGCTGACGAAGCGGCTGTCGATCGCGAGATCGTTGTGTTCGGAACGGCCGACCAGCATGCGCGGCTTGTCGAAGGTGAGTTTCTTCAGCGTCTTGCCGTTCAGGGTGACGTACAGCGTCGGCGGCTCCGGTTCGGCATGTTTCGCGAGCCGTTCGGACTGTTCGTCGGCGCCATGCCAGGTGCCCGCCGGCACTTCCGGGTGTTCGATGATCGACGCGGCGACAGGCAGCGTCTTCGTCCGCGCGATCGCTAGCAGCGCTAGCCGGTCGAGTATGCCCGGCCAGCCGCCCGAGGCCTCCCAGAGCTCGTTGCAGACCGAGATCGGGAACACGAATTCGGGTTTGTCACTGCCGGCTATCCTGAGCTTTTCGTGCAGGTAGGCCACGGCCTCCGTCGACGTCATCGGGTGCAGGTGAAAATCCGCGGTGACGCGCCGGGCGATCGGTCGCATCGACGTCGAGTCGACAAGCTCCCGCATCGAGTGGTCGCTGACCAGCACGATCTTGAGGGCATATATCTCCCGCACCCGCAGCTCTGCCAGTTCGGTCAGTGCTCGCAGCGCGCTCGGGTTGAGCGCGTCGGCATTCTCGATGATAACGATTGGCGGTTCGTGCGAAGAGGCCTGCTGCAGGGCGAACACGCGCGCCATCGCCAGCAATTCACCCGTGGAGTTGAAGTCGAGGTGATAGCCGAAGCCGCGCATCAGCGCTTCGAGCAGGGCCGACGTGTTCTTGCCCGCACCGTCAACAACCGCGACCGAGCATTCTTCCGGGATGCTGTCGACGAACTGGCGTATCAGCGTGGACTTGCCGGATAGCGGCGGGCCCTGGAGCAGGGCAAGGCCTTTCGGCGACTCGCAGGTCTTCTTCAGGACTCCCAGCGCGTCGGCATGCGATGCGTAAGAGACGACCGCCAACGGCTTGCCGTGCGTCGGAAAAGGTTGTTCCCTGAGACCCGCTGCCGCTAGATCCATAGCCTAAGAACTCGCTCCACGTTTTTTAGCGTGTGAATTGTTATTCTTCGGGTTCCGGTCGCTCTTTATTGTCTGATCTGACCGGTGAACTTCAGTCTACATATTGGTCTTTGCGAAACAAAATCGCGATGCGTAGAAACCTCTAATCAACGAGACACGAACAGCATCTAAAATCGCGCTTCAATTAGACCGCTAACATCTCGTAATATCTGCGATTACCGTTGATCTCCGCAACCGTCGGCGTTTGGCGACAGGACCTAAGGTATTGACCGCAAAACTATCTGCCAGTGACCTCACGCTGATTCGAGGTGAACGTTGCCTGTTTACGGGTGTGGGTTTTGCGCTCGACCCCGGCCAGCTTATGTTACTTGAAGGCGCGAACGGCAGCGGCAAGACGAGCCTGATGCGCGGCATCGTCGGCATGCTCGACTTCGAGGAAGGCGAGGTGCGCTGGCAGGGCGAACCGATCCGCTCTCATCGACAGCCGTTCTTCGATGCCATGGTCTGGATGGGCCACCGTGTCGGCTTCAAGGCGGACCTGACGGTCGCCGAGAACCTGCGCTTCGAACAGAGCCTCAGGCGCTCGCGAACCACCGATCTCGATGCGGTACTCGAACGCCTCGAGATCGGCCGCCTGAAGTCCCTCCCGCTCAGGTCGTTGTCCGCTGGCCAGCAACGAAGAGTCGCGCTCGCCCGCATGCTGATGGCGGACGCCGAGCTGTGGCTGATGGACGAACCCTTTACGAACCTCGACCGCGAAGGCCGCAAGCTCGTCGAGACCCTGGTCACAGAGCACCTGCGTCGCAACGGCATGTGCGTCATGGCGGCCCACCAGGACGTGTCCATCGACGCGCCCATCGAGCGGGTCCTGCTGCAGTGAACGCCGCCGATGCAATGAGCCCGGGCCTCGGCTCGGCACTGGCAGGGATGATCAAGCGGGACCTGTTGCTCGCGTGGAAGCGCCCCGGCGACATCCTGAATCCACTGTTCTTTTTCGCCATGGTCTGCACGCTGTTTCCGCTGGCTGTCGGTCCCAGCGTCGAGCAGCTCGAGTTCGCCGGTCCCGGCGTGCTGTGGGTGGCTGCGCTACTGTCGATGCTCCTGTCGCTGAACAGCCTGTTTCTTTCAGACTTCGAAGACGGCAGCCTGGAGCAGCTGCTCGTCAGCCCGCAGCCGCTCGTCGTGCTCGCGCTCGGCAAGACCGTCGCGTACTGGCTGACCAGCGGCCTGCCGCTGGTGCTGCTGTCGCCAGCGCTGGCGATCACGTTCCGCATGCCGGCAGACACGATCGGCGTACTGATGACTACGCTGGCGCTGGGCACGATCAGCCTGAGCCTGTTGGGCTCGATCGGCGCGGCGCTGACCGTCGGGCTGCATCGCGGCACGGCGCTGCTTAGCCTGTTGATCCTGCCGCTGGCAATGCCAGTTTTGATTTTTGGGGCACGGACCGTATCGCTGGCGGCGGCCGGCGACGTATTCTCCACAGGAATCTACGCACTGGCGGCTTACGCGGTGGGGGCGCTGACGCTCGCGCCTTACGCTACGGCCGCCGCACTCCGGATCAGTAACGAGTAGAATCTCGCCTATGTGGACCTGGTTTCATAAACTCGCTTCGCCCCCGCATTTCTATGCGCTCGCCGACAAGCTGATCCCGTGGCTTTCCGTGCCGGGCTACCTGCTGATCGCCTACGGCGTCTATGCCGGGCTGTTTATCGCGCCCGAGGATTACCAGCAGGGTGACGCGTTCCGGATCATCTACGTTCACGTGCCGTCCGCGTACCTGTCGATGCTGGCGTACATGATCATGGCGATCGCCGGCGGCATCGGGCTGATCTGGCGCATGAAGCTGGCCCATGCCGTGGCGGCCAGCTGCGCGCCCCTCGGCGCCTCGTTCACCTTCCTGGCGCTCGCCACCGGATCGATCTGGGGCCGGCCGATGTGGGGAACGTGGTGGGAGTGGGGCGACCCGAGGCTGACCTCCGAACTGATCCTGCTGTTCCTGTATTTCGGCTACATGGCGCTGCGCGGCGCGATAGACGACACCGCCAAAGCCGACAAGGCGAGCGCCGTGCTCGCGCTGGTCGGCGCGGTCAACGTGCCGATCATTCACTTTTCGGTCGAGTGGTGGAGCTCGCTGCACCAGGGACCGACGCTGATCAAGGAAGGCGGACCGGCAATCGATCCCGGCATGCTGTATCCGCTGCTCGCAATGATCTTCGGTTTCTCGCTCGTGTTCGGCGGCATGCTGCTACGGCGGGTGCGAACCGAGGTGCTGCGGCGCGAATCCAGGACGCGCTGGGTCAAAGACATGATGCTCCAATCCCAGGAAGGCTGAGCCAGGAGGGACGCTGACTTATGGAAAAACTTGCAATGGGCGACTACGGCGTTTACGTGTGGAGCTGCTACGCGCTGACCGCCATCGTTGTCGCTTTAAACGAATGGTCTGCGCGGGCACGGCACCGTAAGGTGTACCGTGACGTGGAAGTCCGCATCAAGGCGGTGGAGAGCAAGCGGTGAAAGCAAGGCAACAGCGAATGCTGGCGGTCGGACTCGCAGTCCTCGGCGTAGCCGCGGCGGCGGGGCTGACGCTGCAGGCGTTCAAAGACAACATGATGTTTTTCGTGAGCGTGACCGAGGTCGTCGCGGGCGAGTATCCGAAGGATCGAAATTTCCGCGTAGGCGGCCTTGTCGTAGACGGCAGCATCGAGCGCGCGGATGGCTCGCTGGACGTCAACTTCATGGTGACCGATCTGCGCTGCGAGATTCCGGTCATGTATACGGGCGTATTGCCGGACCTGTTCCGCGAGGGGCAGGGCGTCGTCGCGCACGGGCGTATGGACGCAGCCGGGACCTTCGTCGCGGACGAGGTGCTCGCCAAGCACGATGAGAATTACATGGCGCCCGAAGTCGCCGAGTCGCTCGCAATGCAGCACTCGGACGGCATAGCGATGGCCGCGAGCGGCGAACAGCTCGAGTGTGACGTCGAATGATTCCTGAGATTGGGCACTTTGCGCTAATCCTCGCGCTGTCACTGGCACTGTGCCAGGGCATCATCCCGCTGGTCGGCGCGCACCGTAACGACAACCAGATGATGGCCGTTGGTCGCACGGCCGCGTACGGGCAGTTCGTGTTCGTGGCGTTCTCCTTTGCCTGCCTCGTCTGGGCCTTCCTGAACGATGACTTCTCGGTGCTGTACGTCGCCGAGAACTCGCAGCGGGCGTTGCCGACCATGTACAAGGTCTCGGCCACCTGGGCCGCGCATGAAGGCTCGCTGCTGCTCTGGGTGCTGATCCTCGCAAGCTGGACGGTGGCCGTCGCTGCATACAGCCGCGGCCTGCCCGAGCTCTTCTCATCGCGCGTTATTGGCGTGCTCGGGCTCCTGTCGGTCGGTTTCCTGCTGTTCACGATCCTGACCTCGAACCCGTTCGTGCGGCTGTCGCCGGCCGCCGTCGACGGCGCCGACCTCAACCCGCTGCTGCAGGACCCGGGGCTCGCGATTCATCCGCCGATGCTCTACATCGGTTACGTCGGCTTCTCGGTCGCGTTTGCGTTCGCCGTCGCGGCGATGATCAGCGGCAATCTCGATCGTGCCTGGGCACGCTGGACACGACCGTGGACGACGGCCAGCTGGCTGTTCCTGACGCTCGGCATCGCGCTCGGCAGCTGGTGGGCCTACTACGAACTCGGCTGGGGCGGCTGGTGGTTCTGGGACCCGGTCGAGAACGCGTCGTTCATGCCCTGGCTGGTCGGCACGGCGCTGATTCATTCGCTCGCGGTGACCGAGAAACGCGGTCTGTTCAAGAGCTGGACGCTGCTGCTCGCGATCGCGGCGTTCTCGCTTAGCCTGCTCGGCACCTTCCTCGTGCGCTCCGGCATCATCGTCTCGGTGCACGCTTTCGCGAGCGATCCGACACGCGGCTTCTTTATCCTCGCATTCCTCGGGATCGTCATTCTCTCGGCGCTGGTGCTGTACACGTGGCGCGCACCGGCTCTCGATGCCGACGTCGGCTTCAAGGCGTTGTCGAGGGAGACCTTCCTGTTGCTCAACAACGTGCTGCTGGTTGTCGCCGCGGCGCTCGTCTTCATCGGTACGCTCGCGCCGCTGGTCACCGACGTGATCGGCGCCGGCAAGATATCGGTGGGCGCGCCGTGGTTCGAGGTCGCGTTCATGGTGCCGATGATCCCGCTCTTGTTCCTGGTCGGCGTCGGCATGCACACGGCGTGGCGTTCGCAGGCCTGGGAGCCGCTCGCCAAGCAGCTCCGGTTGCCGCTGATCGTCGGTGTCATAGTTGGCGTGCTCGTGCCGACCGTCATCTACGGTCGCATCGGATTGCTGCTTGCCGTTGGATCGATCGCCGCATTCTGGGTGATGGCATCGTCGCTGGTGCAGCCGATTCGCTCGCTGCGCCGTGCGCCGGGAGCGCCGCCGATATCGCGCTCGATGCTCGGCATGAACGTTGCTCACTTCGGCGTCGGCTTCTTCACCCTCGGTGTCGTCGTCGTGTCCTCGTTCAGCATCGAGACAGACCGCTCGCTGGCCCCGGGGCAGTCGATCGATGCGGGCGCCTACACGTTCGAGATGCGTGAGTTGATCGACGTCGAGGGCCCCAACTACGTAGCGCGCGAGGCGGTGGTCGACGTGCGCCGTGACGGCGAGTTCGTGGCGCAGCTCAGGCCGCAGAAGCGCCAGTACCGCGTACAGCAGAGCCCGATGACCGAGGCCGGCCTGCTGCCCGGCTGGAATCGCGACCTGATGATCTCGATGGGCGACCAG
>JAAUXY010095714.1_pt1 | contig 13146 bp, 8 predicted proteins | sample 7278121 | NCBI WGS metagenome assembly JAAUXY01 (sample SAMN14350117, study PRJNA611818) | marine sediment metagenome | isolation source: surface marine sediment (1.8m) | place: French Polynesia: Moorea | collected 2018-08 | reverse complement strand
GTCGTCTTGCCATGATCTATGTGACCAATCGTGCCCACGTTTACATGCGGCTTGGTTCGCTCAAACTTCTCCTTCGCCATCGTCTTGTCCTCCCATGTTTGTTAATTAATAAATTTTTAGCATGTAATTTAATTTGATAACCAATTATGACTGCAACCGGCAAACTCACTTCCAAACGATTTTTTTGTGGAGCCCACGACCGGAATCGAACCGGTGAACCTCTTCCTTACCAAGGAAGCGCTCTACCGACTGAGCTACGTGGGCAACAGATAAAAACAACTTCGAACAAGTGCATCGCTGGATGCGAGATAAAACGGCACCAATGCTCGTATGGAGCGGGAGACGAGATTCGAACTCGCGACATCCAGCTTGGAAGGCTGAAGCTCTACCAACTGAGCTACTCCCGCTCAAATATCTGGCTACCGGTGTTCGCAGCGCGATTTTACAAAACCGAGATTAAATCTGTTCTCCTTAAATAACTGACATCATATCCATGCAGGAAGCCATGTAGTACGAATCGATCCGAAATAAACCGAAATCTCCTACATACGACTCAGTTAAGGTTGGTGGTGGGGGGAGGATTCGAACCTCCGAAGGCTTCGCCGACAGATTTACAGTCTGTTCCCTTTGACCACTCGGGAACCCCACCTTAGTTTAAATTCAACCAGGCTACACGCGGACAGGGTATTCAAGTTGCGGAATTCACTCCATTTAAAAACGCATTCATGGAGCCAGCGGAGGGACTCGAACCCCCGGCCCACTGATTACAAATCTGTAGTTCATTTTAAAATTAAATCACAAGAGCTTACGAAACAGATTTGTATATTTTAAACCACTTATGTTTATTATGAAACAGTATATAAATTGGAGCCACCATACGGACTCGAACCGTAGACCTGAGGTTTACAAAACCCCTGCTCTACCAACTGAGCTATGGTGGCAAACCTCTATAGTTATGACGTAAAAATTATATTGTCAATAGTTTTATATAAGGCTTATTTTCTATGGACGGTAAAAAATTAATCGAGACTACCTGTAAATGTTGTGGCAATGATTTAGCTCACGGAATTGATAGTCTGGAAGAATAAATAGATTTAATACTAGAATAAAGGTACTATCCGATCAGGTGTTCAAAGTGCAATTAGGTGTTTAACATGAAAGACCTTCTGGTCTAAGTACCTAAACTTATTACAAATTAGTTGTTCCACCAGCCGAACTACGTTGGCCTAACAACATAACCCTATAAAATTATTTAAAAAATTCTGAGATAAGACAGGACAATCCTCCGCACTTAAAACGATCTTTTTTAGTTTTCTTTTATAAAAATATCAAGATCAATTATATGTGTTTATTCCCTTTAATAAACGAATTTACAGGAATATTCATTATTTTATTTTTTTTTCTTCCATTTTCGATTATTATTATTGAATTACTAATAATTTTGATTTTATAAAGCCGATTTTTAATCATTTTCATAAAGACCCGGCGGTTATCAAAAATATTCGGATTCTTATTTTTTTCAATGATTTGGAACCGAAGATACATTCGAAGCTGTTCTGGGAATCAATAGATTGCCCCCTGGAAATTACGAAAGCAGCGCCTAAAAATATTTTTGTTGATGGATCCAATCTTAAAGCAGATACCGTGTTCGTTTATAAACAAAAATAGTAAAATGGAATTCTACAATTAATTCTTAGTGTTTTCAAGCATTTTCCGTATTAACGTAAGATAAATTTAGCGAATATCCGAATGTACGAGTCGACGCTGGATCCTCATGCCGTAACTCAAGGGCCGCCGGTGGCTGGCTTCCGGGTTAAGTTTTTATTAAAATTGACGATATTCAAAAATAACAGCAGTCAAAAATAATTTCACCATTAAATCTATTCAAATCGAGATTAAAAAATAGAAGCGGCGGGGCCGCCATCTATAAAAAGGTAAGTACTGCAGATCAATCACTTTTTAAGATAAGTAAAGGCTGCAGATTTTTTAGCATATTGTTTTACTAACCAAAGGAATAGTGGTATATAATATAAAAATCTGACAATAGGAACCGAACTGATGAAACTTCGCTACATTTTCTTGCTCTTTCTGTGGATCTTTTTTTTGGGATGTGGAAATTTATTACAAAACCTGTCATCACCTCAAGCGCATCGTTCACAAAACGCCGCCAGCACGGATGTGAACTATTCGCCGAGCGCATATACGGAGTCATACGGTTTTAGAGGTTCAAATTTAGAGGATAAAGAACTCGAATCGATCGAGTCAAATGCCGCCAGCCCATTTGATAATGGCGCAAATCCTGCCCAGAAAAACACGCCCTTCACAAAAAAGAATCAAACTTTACTGGATGAAGCCCTGGATCTATGCCAGGTATCTCAAGATTTCTGGCAAAACGGAGAGCTCGAAAACGCGCTGCAGGCGCTTGACCAGGCTTACGCTTTAATACTGAGAGCCGAAACCTCCGATCACACCAAACTCATTCAGCAAAAAGAAGATCTGCGTTTTATGGTTTCCAAGCGCATATTGGAAATTTACGCCTCGCGCAACATTGTTGTGAACGGAAGCCACAATGAGATTCCGAGGGTGATGAACAAACATGTCCAGGCTGAAATAGATCATTTCACAAAAGGCAATGAAAGAGATTTTTTCATCGAATCATACAGAAGATCAGGCAGATACCGGGAACACATTCTTGCCGCGCTGAAAGAAGCCGGCCTCCCGGAAGAACTGTCCTGGCTGCCGCTAATCGAAAGCGGTTTCAAAGTAAAGGCCCTTTCACGGTCCAGAGCGCTGGGTCTATGGCAATTTATCCCTTCCACCGGTTACAAGTTTGGACTCAAACGGGATAAATTGATAGATGAGCGCATGGATCCGATGAAGGCTACGCGGGCTGCCATTGATTATCTTAAGGAACTGCATGCGATTTTTGGTGATTGGACAACCGTCTTGGCGGCTTATAACTGCGGCGAAGGAAGGGTTCTAAATGTCATTCGTCGCCAGAATGTGAATTATCTGGACAACTTTTGGGATCTTTACGAACGTTTGCCCCGCGAGACGGCACGCTATGTTCCCCGATTCCTGGCCACACTTCATATTCTCGATCGGCCGGAAATGTATGGTTTGAATCTCACCGATGTCGATATGCCGCTGCAGTTTGAAACGGTTAGCATTTCCAAGCAGGTGTCTTTAAAAGATGTGGCTCGGACAATCGGCGTTTCGGAAACAGCACTTTGTGAGCTGAATCCCGAGCTGCGCTATAAAATCTCTCCGGAGGACCGCTATCCCCTTAAAGTTCCTCCATATAAAAGTGAAGTTCTAATGGCCCAGCTGGATCAAATTCCGGTATCAAGGCCTCCCCAAAGGGCTTATGTTTATCATCGGGTCCGTCCCGGTGAAACCCTCTCATTAATTGCCAAACGATACCGAACCAGTGTAAGCCGAATCATGCGGGCCAACAATTTGCGTCGTTCAAATTATATTGTTGCCGGCAGATTACTCAAGATTCCGCGAAGAGGTTATCGATATCGTCCCCCCAAAGTTTCAATGCCGAAATACGGCAGCAGCGTGGTTCATGTGGTGAAAAAAGGCGACTCACTCTGGACCATTGCCAAAAAATATGGAACGACGACGAAGAAAATACAAGAACTCAACGATTTATCAAAGACCGCCCTGCACAAGGGCCAGATCTTAACCATATTCGAGGGCCAAAAAACGCCTCCGAAGGTTGAAGGTTTAAACACCTATCGCGTAAAATCCGGCGACAGCCCTTTTTTAATTGCCAAACGGCACAATATGGAATTGAAACGATTTCTTTATTTAAACCAATTATGGCCCAGCGATACCATTTATCCCGGACAAACCGTATATATTGAGTAGAACCCATCTCAAAAATGCGTCTAAGTGCCCATGGCAGCGTTACAAACCGATTCAAAATGCTCACATACTAACGTGTATGCTCCACTTTCGAATCGCTTTGCGCCTTGCCCTGAACCCTAATCCACCTTTTTGAGATGAGTTCTAATCTTTAGAACTTGCTCAATAAGCGTCTCCCATCGCTTTAATCATATATAGTCTTCGCTTCCCCATAGTTTAATTGTGCCCTATTTTTGCACAAAATCACCCTTGGGCTTAACGCTTCTACCCGGCACCTTCGAATATTTTTAAATCATCCAATTTGAACTTGCTTCGGATTTGATTACAAATTACTATCCAACCCGAAGAAAAACGGTATCATATAAGGAGGTAGCGATGAGTCAACTCAAGTATAAGCTTGCAGACCAGGTCTTTGTTGTCACCGGTGGCAGCCGGGGTATCGGTTTTGAAATCACCAAATTGCTTCTCGCGCAAAAGGCAAACGTCGTCATTTGCGGAAGAAAACAGGAAGGGCTTGATGCGGCAGCTGAAAAACTCCATGCCGGTGATGATCTTCTGGCAGTTCAGTGCCATGTTGCCAAATTCGAAGAAGTCGATGCGCTTTTTAGCAAAGCGCTTAAGCGTTTCGGAAAGATAGATGGACTTATTAACAATGTGGGCATGAATATTATCAGTGGTGTCGTTGATGCGGATCCGGGGTTGTGGAATAAAATAATCGACTCAAATCTGAACGGTAGTTTTTTGTGTTCCCGAAAAGCAGGCCAGATTATGCGTGGACAGAAAAGAGGTAAAATTGTCAGTATTTCATCAATTGCCGCCAGAAGATCAGCACCGGCGATGGGAATCTATGGAATCGCCAAGGCGGGCATCGAAATGTTAACCCGAGTTGTCGCCCAGGAGCTCGCCCCTTTTAACATCCAGGTAAATGCCGTTGCACCCGGCATGGTTCGAACCGGCTTCAGTGAACCTTTCTGGTCAAATAAAGATTTGCATGATGCGATCGTTAAAACGATTCCGATGGGAAGAATTGCCGAGCCTATCGATATCGCCCACCCGGTCCTTTTTCTATGTTCAGAAGGTTCAAATTTTATCACCGGCCAAACACTGTTAGTGGATGGTGGTGCAAGTGCGATATAAGCACGAGAACAGCCATTACGGCACTGCAATACCTTCAGAGCGTTTTGAACAGCGCATCTATTTCCTTTTTCGTCAGATGCCGCCAATGACCGAGAGGCAAACGGCCCAGTTCGATGTTTGCTATTCGGGTTCTCTTTAAATGAATGACGTGGTTTCCCACTTTTCGAACCATCCGTCTGATTTGCCTGTTTTTTCCCTCCTGTAAAATAATTCGGAAGCGTCTGGCGGAAATCCGTTTAACACGCGCGGGTCGTGTTCGAGTGCCCATCATCGGCAAACCGTCGGCCAGTTTTCGCAAGGCACCATCGGGCAGCGGCCGGGAGACCGTGACCTCATAGGCCTTTTCGTGGTTAAAAGAGGGATGCGTCAACCGGTGATGCAGATGACCATCGTTGGTCAGGAGTAAAAGCCCGGTGGAATCTTTGTCCAGCCTTCCAATGGGATAGATCCTTTCGGTAATATTTAATAAATCCAGCACGATTTTTTCATCGGGTTGATCACAGCTGGAGACATACCCTCTGGGTTTGTTTAAGGCAATGTAGATAGGTGCGGTATCGGATTCAATGGCATCCCGATTGACTTCAACAACATCTTTGTTCGGATCAACTTTTACGCCAAGCTCGGTGACGATCTTTCCGTTGACCGATATCCAACCCGCCTGAATGTATTCCTCTCCCTTACGCCGGGAACATATTCCCGCTCTAGAAAGAAATTTCTGCAACCGCATTTCTGCCATATCTTGGTCACTTTTATTTGAGAGATTTCATGATAGGTAATTAAAAATTTAAAATTTTTTTAAAACTTTTAGATTTTGCCCGAAGACAAGGCGCGGCCCGATTCAGAAGTGGCGCGTACACGAAGTAAGTGAGCATTCTGAATCGGGCTGCAACACAGTATTCGGTCAAAAGATGAGGGTTTTAAAACAATTTTTAAGAACGATAATCAGCATTGATCTTAACATAATCGATCGAAAAATCGCAGGTAAACACCGAGGTCATTCCTTCACCGGCTTTTAAATCAATGGTTATGGTATACTCGGACTGTTTGAGGACCTCGGTGGCATCGGCCTCTGCTTCTTTACCGCAGCCCATTCCGTTTTTTACCATCAACACATCGGCAAAATAGACGTCAATCACATCGGCATCAATCGGCACCCCTGCCCTGCCGGCGGCTGCCAGAATCCGGCCCCAGTTGGCATCTTCACCAAACAGAGCTGTTTTTAATAAACTGGAATGCGCAACGGTATCGGCAATCTGATACGCATCGGTATCAGATTTAGCGCCTTTAACGGCAATTTCGACCAGTTTGGTGGCACCTTCTCCATCTTTGACGAGCTGTTTTCCCAGCGTCATTAAAACATCATCAAGGATTTGTTGAAATGGCTTGCCATGTGACGGGTCGTTTATCACCGCCCCGGAAAGTCCATTGGCAATCAGAAGAGCGGTATCATTGGTACTGGTATCGCCATCTATGGTGATATGATTTAGCGTATGATCGATCGACTTCAATAGCATCTCTTGAAGTAAATCCGACGGGCATGCGGCATCGGTTAATACAAAACATAGCAGCGTGGCCATGTCCGGACGTATCATCCCAGCCCCCTTGGCGATCCCGGTCACCGTGAAGGATTTTCCGTCCAGAGTCCCTTTTTTGCTGACGACTTTGGGCACCGTATCGGTGGTCATAATGGCCTGAGCAAAATCGGATATCCGATCCGGATCAAGTTCGTTGACAAGACCGGGAACGGCGGCCCGAATCTTGTCAGCATCGAGCGGTTCGCCGATAACGCCGGTAGAAGCCACCAGCACCTGATCCTCGGGCAGATCAAGCGCTCCGGCGGCCCAGCGCGCCATTGAGACGGCATCCTGCATTCCTTTTTCTCCTGTACAGCAATTCGCATTGCCGCTGTTGGCGATCACGGCCTGGCAGGTGCCGGCAGCCGTGCGTTCCATGTCCAATAGAACGGGTGCAGCCTTAACTTGATTGCGTGTAAATACACCGGCAACACCGGCAGGATTTTCAGAATAAATAATACCGAGATCTTTTTTACCATTCTTTTTAAGTCCTGAAGCAACCCCGGCGAATTTGAATCCCTGACACATATTTTCCTCGCAATTTTTGGTGGTCTATATTTTTTCCAACGCGATATTCTGAATGTCCATCATAATATATAAAAAAATAGGCACTGTCTACCTGGTTGTCGCCTGTGTTTTGCAAGAAAATAAATTGGAATTTTTCCTTCAATGTGACAGTTTGACATTAGCAGACAGCATTTGACAGTCTGATTTCTTTTCGTTACCCTGCATTTCAAAATGATCCAGGTGCTCGTCTTAAAATAATAAACGCAACGGTGAGGCTATCTTTTGTACTGCCAGATTGGATAAAAAATGAAAAATACGCCAACCCAGTGCCCGCTTTGTGGAAATGAGCTCCTGATCGAAAGGGCCTGACCTTACGTATACCTGAGCTGCAAGGTCTGCAGCAAACGGTTCCCGGTGAAGTATTTCTCCGACATCCTGGATGAAGATCTGGAGACAGCGCTCGGCAATTTCCCCTGTGACAGGTTATAGAATAGATGGTTTTAAATAATCTTTTTCCGGTATTTGCATTGCTCCTGTTTGGCCATCTGCTTAAGCGGACAGGCTTCACCCACGACGCGTTTTTAGAAACAGCTGACAAGCTGATATACTTTATTTTCTTCCCGGTGCTGCTCTTTTGGAAAATTGGTGCTGCAGCGTCGGATCAAATCGGTGATCCCGGTCTTTACAAGGCGACCGTCTGCGCAGTGGTCGGTGTTTATGCCTTGAGCAGCCTTTACATTAAATTATTCAAGGTGCCCGCCTACCAGGCCGGCTCCTTTTCACAGTCCTGCTATCGCTTCAATACCTATATTGGTATGGCGGTCGTCCTCAATGCGCTCGGTGAGGATGGCGCCCGCCAGTTCAGCATTTTAATTGGCTTGATTATCCCCATTATCAATGTCCTGGCCGTCAGCACGTTATCGTGGTATTCGGAAAAAAAAGTGTCATTACCCCAGCGGGTGCGATTAACCGCCAAAGCACTGGTTTCCAATCCGTTAATCATCGCTTGCCTCGCCGGGATCATTTATTGGAAACTTATTGGCGGATTTCCTAAATTCATCGACAACACCTTTCGGCTGGCCTCATTTGTGACCCTTCCCTTGGCGCTGCTTTCCATCGGAGGTGCCCTGACGTTGGGCAGCATGAAAAATCATTTCAAGTTATCGATGATTGCCAGTGTGTTCAAATTGCTTATTCTGCCGCTGGCCGGATATCTGCTTTTAAATGCATTCAATACCACGGGAATTTCTTTTAAAGTGGGCATGATCTATTTTGCATTGCCGACCTCAACTGCATTATACATTTTATCTTCTCAACTCAGCAGCGATACCGAGTTGGCTTCAGCCGCCATTGCGCTTTCAACGATATTATCGTTTATCTCATTGTCGGCAGCACTATTGATTTAAAGCAGTTAACGCGCAGGCCCATTTATTGTCGCCATGAAAAAAAAATTTAAAATGATTATCGAATACGACGGCACTCACTATCACGGCTGGCAGCGCCAGAAGGATGACCGCAGTGTTCAGGGAGAAATTGAAAAAGCGCTGCAAAAAATGACTGCAAAAGGGGTAACCGTTATCGGATCTGGGCGAACCGATGCCGGTGTTCATGCAGAAGGCCAGGTGGCCAGTTTTGAAAGTGACACCCGTATAGAGCCTGAAGCACTGCTTAAGGGGCTCAACAGTTTATTGGCTGAGGACATTATAATCAAGGCTTGCGAACACGTAAGCGCTTCCTTTCATGCGCGTTATGACGTCAAGAGCAAAGTCTATTGCTACAAGATTCTCAACCGGCCCACACCGGCCGCCATCGGCCGCCAGTATTCATGGTTCATTCGCAAACCACTGAATCACGATGCCATGCGGGCAGCCATTGCACATATCATCGGACGCCATGACTACAAATCATTTGAAGGCACCGGCAGCCCCAGACAACATACGACCCGTCAGGTTTATTCTGCAGAGCTCATTGAGCACAAAGGTGGATTACTTGTTTTTCATATCGAAGCCGATGGATTTTTACGATACATGGTCCGCAATATTGTCGGCACGCTGGTGGACGTGGGCATGCAAAAATTAACACCCGATGATTTCAAACGCATCTTAGACGCCAAAGACCGCTCCCAGGCCAGTGCCACGGCCCCGGCGCATGGGCTCACCCTCATAAAAGTCAAATACTAAAGTTTGCGTTTCCAAATGGCCCTTTTCCGCAATCTCTTTGTCAATCTTCAGGATCGTATTGTGCGGCGTACTCCAAGTACGCCTTCGCCCAATCCCTTGATCTCCTCGACCTTGCGATAAATTACTCATTTGCAAATCGCAAACTTGATTAATTAAAAATAAGTTGATGCCACAGGTATCCAGTGATATAGAGGGCACCGAACCGTCAGGCAGTAATCGAATTTTATCAACAAACAACCACGACTATAAAGATAAAAGGACAACCAAAATGACGGATTTTAGACAAATGAGTGAAGAAGAACGCCAGGAAATGAAAGCAAGATTGATGGAGCGCTATCGTGAATTCCAGGATCGTCAGATCACCCTGGACATGACCCGCGGCAAGCCTTGTGCCGAACAGCTCGATCTGGCTCTGGGCATGCTCGAAGGTGATACAGGCACAGCGTATCTTACCAAAGAGGGTCTGGATTGCCGCAATTACGGCGGGCTCGACGGCATTCCACCAGCAAAGGCGCTATTTTCGGAGTATATGCATGTTGCGACGGAAGAACTCATTCTGGGTGGAAATTCGAGCCTCAACATGATGCATGACACGATTCTCAGAGCGATGGTGAAAGGGGTGATGGATGGCGCCCCGCCATGGGGAACGCTCCCGAAGGTTAAATTTTTATGCCCGAGTCCCGGATACGACCGTCATTTTTTCATCTGCGAATACCTCGGTATTGAAATGATTCCCGTAGACATGCAGGCGGATGGCCCCGACATGAGCCAAATCGAGGAACACGTGGCCAATGACGAATTGATAAAAGGAATATGGTGTGTTCCTAAATACAGCAACCCAACCGGCGCAGTATATTCCGATGAAGTGGCCGGGCGCCTGGCTGAAATGCGCACCCAGGCAGTTGATTTTCGTATTTTTTGGGACAATGCCTATGCGGTCCATCACCTGGTCGGCACACCGGCATCTTTGAAAAATATCCTGGCAGCCTGTAAAGAAGCCGGCAATCCGGAAAGAGTATATATGTTCGGATCAACCTCAAAGATTTCTTTTGCCGGCGCAGGCATCGCCATCATGGCCGGCAGTCAAAAAAATATGGAATGGATCAAAAATCAGATGGCTTTTCAGACCATCGGTCCGGATAAAATGAATCAGCTAAGGCATGTCCTGTTTTTTAAGGATGCCGCCGGTATCGAGGCGCACATGCAAAAACATGCGTCGATTTTAGTTCCCAAGTTTGATGCCGTCCAAAACATACTGAATGATGAACTGGCAGATAAAAAAATCGCACAATGGAGCAAACCGCAGGGAGGTTATTTTGTCAGTATTGACACGCTGGAAGGATGCGCCTCCGCCGTCATAAAAATGGCTGCTGATGCCGGCGTTAAACTGACGCCCGCCGGTTCGGCATTTCCATATAAGAAAGATCCGCTGGATCGCAATATACGCATCGCGCCGTCCTTCCCGCCTCTGGAAGATATCCAGACAGCCATGGAACTGGTCGCCGTCTGTATTCAGCTTGTCAGCCTTGAAAAGCTTGCGGCGGGAAATTAAAGCGATGAAATAGCGATTTTCCTGAAGGTGTGTTTAGCGCAAATAAAAACCCCGCCCTGAACAGGGACGGGGTTTTTATTAAAGAATCAAACAGCTTATCTGCTCTTCCGCTTGGAAGCTTTCAGCGGGTTAATTTTTGCCTTGGCCTTGGATGTTTCAGCGGCTACATGGGTGGCTAGATTGCAATTTCCGTTTTTCCATTTAATGGAAGGATCCGGACAGGCCGCGCAGTACCATCCGGATGAAAGCTCGGTACCGCGATTGCATCCATTGCATTGTTCGACGACCTGATGACAAATTCCACCATTATAGGAGCATCCTTTTGCGGTCATAAAAGTACACTCCATGCCTTTTTTAATTGTTGCGCAAACCATCGGAATCACCCCCTTCCAGCGCTAAGTTGTATAAAAGATTAAAAATAAGTGTCTAAACTCGAGCAATATTTATGCCAGTTTAAAGTGTTCACAAAAAAAAATTCTCCGGAATATAATGGGGTATCGGTTGCTTGTCAATAAAAATTTAATAAAATTGAATGCGCCCGTCAAAAACATAAATGATTTAACAGCTTATGAAAGGTTTTGAGGTTATCCGTATTTATGAGGCGCGAATGGACCGGACCCGCCGGCGGCTCTTTTTGCTTGACCGACAGAAACACAATCGGCTATTCGCTGAGCAATAATTGCCACCTTTTTGGCGCTTTTCTAATTTTTTGGATATTCTGCCGTGTTATGGTAGAATAGCCAATAAAGCAAGGTTCACAGGTTCATGGTTATGGGTTCAAGGCTAGTGGCCTCCGGCTACGGGTCACTGTTTTCTGGCAGCTGGCTGTTGGACACTGGGCATTGCCGCATAACCAGCAACCAGAACCAAGTAGCCAGCGGCGGAGGAACTGAAAAGCTGAGCCCTTGAACGTTAAACCTTTGAACGCGGTAACTGACAGCATAAATAAAATCGTGCCTTACAACTTACTTGCGGGATGACGCACGATTAACTTAATGATGTATTTTGAGGATATCATGGATTCGGCCACCATTATGACAGATATACCAACGCTTGGAAAAACCAAAATACCTTCGCCGGTTCAAAACCGATCGCAAGGAACCAACGGCATTTCATGTGTGGCAGATAATGAACGCGTTTTAATTGATGTCAGAGAGCTGAGTCTTCTCCAGCAGCTAAAAGAAAAAAAGTCACCAACGTGTTTTGAACTTGCCGGACCCAGAAAAAATATTTTTTTTGATCCCAGCAAGCTGCGTTGCGCCCTGGTAACCTGCGGCGGATTGTGCCCCGGTTTGAACGATATCATCCGGTCCATCGTATTAGAGCTTCACTGGGGCTATGGCGTTCGCAACATCTATGGAATCCGCTATGGACTGCAGGGATTTATCGCGCAATTCGGCCACGATGTCATTGATCTAACCCCTGAATATGTCAGCAATATTCATGAACGCGGCGGTACCATTTTGGGATCTTCCAGAGGGCCGCAGGACGTTGAGGAGATTGTTGATTGTTTAGAAAGAATGAATATCGGCATCTTATTTATGATCGGCGGGGACGGCACCTTGATGGCGGCAACCCGAATTGCGGACGCCATCCTCGAACGAAACCTCAAAATAAGCGTGGTTGGTGTTCCGAAGACCATCGACAATGACATTTACCTGGTGTCGCGCTCATTTGGATTCGATACGGCTGTTGATGTCGCCACACGCGCCATCATGAGTGCGCATAACGAAGCTCAAGGCTACCCCAACGGCATTGGTCTTTTAAAGCTAATGGGTCGTTATTCAGGATTTATCGCCGCAACGGCCACATTGGCGCAACAGGATGTCAATTTTGTGTTAATTCCTGAGGTTGATTTCGATTTGGAGGGGCCCAATGGCTTGTTAGCGGCGCTGGAAACGCGCGTGGCGGATCGTGGACATGCCGTCATTGTTGCAGCTGAAGGCGCGGGACAAAGATTTTTTACAGACCAGAAAACTGAACGGGATGCCTCCGGCAACATCAAACTCAAAGATATCGGTATTTATTTGAAAGAAATTATCCAATCGCATTTCGATGCCAAAGGTATTCATAACACGATTAAATATATCGACCCAAGCTATATGATTCGAAGCCTGCCGGCAAATGCCAACGATCGCGTCTTTTGCAACTTTTTAGGCCGCAATGCTGTTCATGCCGGTATGGCCGGTAAAACAAACCTGCTGATCGGGCATTGGAACAATAGCTTTGTCCATGTGCCTATGAAGACCGTCGCGGGGAAACGCAAACAGATAGATCCGAAAGGGCGTTTATGGCGCAGTGCTCTGGAAGCAACGGGGCAAGG
>JAAUXY010094171.1_pt1 | contig 13146 bp, 14 predicted proteins | sample 7278121 | NCBI WGS metagenome assembly JAAUXY01 (sample SAMN14350117, study PRJNA611818) | marine sediment metagenome | isolation source: surface marine sediment (1.8m) | place: French Polynesia: Moorea | collected 2018-08 | reverse complement strand
TCCTCATGGGGCTCGTTGGCCGCCACCTTGCCGCCGGCCGCCTTGAAGGACTCGGACAGGGAATCGGCAAGGCCCTTGCCGTAGGCATTGTTCACATAGGTGATGGCGATGTTGTCGATCCCCTTGGACAACAACAGGCGCGCCATGACGCTGCCCTGATACACATCGGAGGGCGTGGTCCGGAACATCAGATCCTTGTCGTCGAGCAACGTGATTGCCGGCGATGTCGATCCCGGGGACACCACGGTGACGCCCGCGGGTATCGCTACATCGCTGGCCGCCGCGATCGTCGCGCCGGAACAGAGTGCTCCGACAATGGCGACGACATTCTCGGTCTTGACGAGAGTTTCCGCAGCGGCCGCCGCAGCGGCGGTATCCGCGCAGGTCGTATCCGCGTTGGGCATGACGATCTTCTGACCGTCGAGGATGCCGCCCTGATCGTTGACGTGCTTTACGGCCAGCTTTGCGCCCTTGAATATCGCTGGCGTGAGACTCTTGAGCGGGCCGGTAAACCCGGCAAGAAAGCCGACCTTGACATCGGCCATAGCGGCTCCCGAGCCGATGAGCCCAGCGGCAACCGCTACGATCGTCATTGAGCGCTTAAGGTCAATCGACATGGACTGATACTCCTCAGAAAAGGGCTAGACTGGATCGATGAGGAGAGATCCTTTGTGCGCCCCTCTTTCCTGGCAGAACCGAAAGTTCCCTAAGCCAATGGACTGTGTCGCACCTCGGTGAGAAAACGGCGCATGGTTCCTGTGTGACCCGGGTCCGCACCGCGGTTCAGGGAACGACGGTGACGGGAACCGGCGAAATCTGGACCAGACTTCCCGCCACGCTGCCGAACAGCATCATCTGGAGCTTCGAGAGGCCCTTCCTGCCGATAAAAATCTGGCAGGCCCCGGTTTCCTTGGCCAGGCTGCTCAGCACCTCCGCGGCGTGCCCGTGTCTCACCATGCCCTCGACCTGCAACCCGGTTTTCTTGAGCTCGGCGACCTGAGGATCGAGGACCTCGGACGTGGCCCGCTCGATCTCCTCCTCTCGCCTCTTGTGGCGCATTTCGTTTTCTTCAGGCGTATTGAAGGTATACGGCGACCATTCGATCACATAGGCCACGACCAAACGCGCCTTGCCGGCCTTGGCGCGCTCGGCCGCGAAATCCGCCGCACGACGGCCGCCTTCGCTGCCGTCTATTCCGACTAGCATTACATCCGCCATGATTCCCCTCCGAAGAGACCGGTGACCCTACTCAGTCTGGGAACCACGCCGCGCGTGCGAGCGAAATTTCCCGGTTGGTTCCGTCCAGTCCACTGGAAGTCATAGCACAAGTTGATCACTGATCGTTAGGGTAACCACACATGGCTGAACGGTGGCATGCAGCCCGCCGCTCGATGCGCCTCGAGCCGCCCCGGTTCCGCTATCGCCAGACAGCGCACGCCCGGTCTCTGGCTCTGTGACAGCCGGCCCGGGGACGGCTTTGCCATTGGCCGGCGCGTCCTTTCCCGCTATGACAAGTCCCGCGCCGAGGGCCCGGGCGCCCGGGCGCCAACAGAAGCAATCATCCGGGGGGATGCCGCATGCAGCCGAAAGCCGTCAAGAGCCCGGCGGACGCCAAACAAATCGTCGAGTCCCGCGGCATGAGCCACGTCAAGGTCGGCGTGTTCGACATGGACGGGATCATGCGCGGCAAATACATGAGCCGGGAGAAGTTCTTCTACGCCCTGGACCAGGGCTTCGGCTTCTGCGACGTCGTCCTGGGCTGGGACTCCTACGACCAGCTCTATGACAACGTCACCTATACCGGCTGGCACACGGGCTATCCGGACGCGCCGGTCCGCCTGCTGCCGGAGAGCTGCCGCGAGCTGCCGCTCGAGGACAACATGCTCTTGTTCCTGGGCGAGTTCGCGGAAGGCGCCGAACTGCTCTGCCCGCGCGGGCTCCTGCGCCGGGTCGCCGAGCGGGCCAACGCCTTGGGCTTCGAGGCGCAGGCCGCCTGCGAGTACGAGTTCTTCGTCTTCGACGAAACGCCCCAGTCGGTGCGCGAGAAGAACTATCGGAACCTCACGCCGATGACGCCGGGCTTCTTCGGCTACTCGGTGCTGCGCAACAGCACCCATTCGGACTTCTATCAGGACCTCCTGGCGCTCTGCGAAAGCATGGACTTCGCGCTCGAAGGCCTGCACGAGGAGACCGGGCCGGGCGTGCTCGAGGCGGCGATCGCCGTCTCGCCCGTCGTCGAGGCCGCGGACAAGGCGGCGCTGTTCAAGACCTTCACCAAGGTCATGGCCCAAAAGCGCGACAAGATCGCCACGTTCATGGCCAAATGGTCGCCCGACTGGCCGGGCCAGAGCGGCCACATCCATCTCTCGCTCAAGACCAAGGACGGCCGGTCCGCCTTCCACGACGCCGAGGCCGAGCACACCATCAGCACCACCATGCGCCATTTCCTCGGCGGCCAGCAGATGCTGATGCCCGAGCTCGTGGCCCTGCTGGCGCCCACGGTCAACTCCTTCACCCGGCTGATCCCGGGCTTCTGGGCGCCGACCGACGCGACCTGGGGGATCGAGAACCGGACCTGCGCGCTGCGCGTCATCACCGGCTCGGAAAAGGCGCAGCGGATCGAATACCGGCTTGCCGCGGCCGACACCAATCCCTATCTCGGCCTGGCCGCCGCGCTCGCCTCGGGGCTCTGGGGCATCGAAAACGAGATCGAGCCGACCGGCCCGGTCAAGGGCAACGCCTATGACATGACCTTCCCGGCCAAGCTCAAGCTGCCGGCCACGCTTTGGGACGCGGCGCAGCGCCTGAAGAAGTCCAAGCCCGCCCGCGCGCTGTTCGGGGACGACTTCGTCGACCACTTCGCCGCCTCCCGCGAGTGGGAGGAGCGCGAGTTCCGCAAGCACATCACCGACTGGGAGATGGAGCGCTATTTCGAGATCATTTGACCTGCGTGCGACGCAAACCGGCCATGCGAATAGGGATGGCCTCATGCTTCGACAGGCTCCGCCCGAGGTGGTATGTGGCGCCGCCAATGACTTCATATCCTTACCCTGAGCGTGTCGAAGGGCGAGGCCTGACCAGCAGTTAACCGGACGTGCTGAATGGAAAACAGCCTATCGTGACCGAAACCCTTGAGACCGTCTCGCCCGTGGACGGCAGCGTCTATGTGGAGCGGCCGCTGGCCACGCGGGACCAGATCGCCGCGGCATTGGAGCGCGCGGGGGCGGCGCAGGCGGCCTGGAAACAGGTGCCGATGGCCGAGCGCGCCGCCATCTGCCGGCGCATGGTGGACGCCTTCGTCGCCCGGACCGACGCCATCGCCGAGGAGATCTCCTGGCAGATGGGCCGGCCGGTGAGCCAGACCCCCGGCGAGGTGCGCGGCTTCGAGGAGCGGGCACGCCACATGATCGACATCGCCGCGGGCGCGCTCGCCGACATCCCCGTCGAACCCAAGAACGGCTTCACCCGCTTCATCCGGCGCGAGCCGCTCGGCGTGGTGCTGATCGTCGCCCCGTGGAACTACCCGTATCTGACCTCCGTCAATTCGGTCGTGCCGGCGATCCTGGCGGGCAACGCGGTGATCCTACGCCATTCGGGGCAGACGCCGCTCTGCGCCGAACGCTATGCCGAGTGCTTCGCCGAGGCCGGACTGCCCGAGGGCGTGTTCCAGTTCCTGCACATGCGCCACGCGGACACCGAGGACCTGATCCGCCATCCCGGCATCGACTTCGTCGCCTTCACCGGCTCGGTGCCGGGCGGGCACGCGATCCAGCGGGCGGCGGCCGAGCGCTTCATCGGCGTCGGGCTCGAGCTCGGCGGCAAAGACCCCGCCTATGTGCGCGCGGACGCCGACGTCGGCCACGCGGTCGAGAACCTGGTGGACGGCGCCTTCTTTAATTCGGGCCAGTCCTGCTGCGGCATCGAGCGGATCTACGTGCACGGCGACGTCTATGACGACTTCGTCGGGGGCTTTCAGGCGCTGACGCGGCAGTACCGGCTCGGCAGCCCGCTCGAGCCCGCGACCACGCTCGGCCCCCTGGTCAAGGCGAGCGCCGCCGAGTTCGTGCGCAGCCAGATCGCCGACGCGGTGGCGGCCGGTGCGCGGCCGCTGATCGAACCCAGGGACTTCCCCGCCGACGCGCCTGGCACCGCCTATATGGCGCCCCAGGCGCTGGTGGACGTGGACCACGGCATGCGGGTGATGACCGAGGAGAGCTTCGGCCCCGTGGTCGGCCTCATGAAGGTCTCCGGTGACGACGAGGCCGTGGCGCTGATGAACGACAGCGTGTTCGGCCTGACCGCCTCGATCTGGACCCGGGACGCGGACGCGGCGTTGGCGCTCGGCGACAGGGTCGAGACCGGAACCTGGTTCATGAACCGCTGCGACTACCTCGACCCGGCGCTGGCCTGGACCGGCGTCAAGGACTCGGGCCGCGGCTGCACCCTGTCGCAGGTCGGCTACGAGGCGCTGACCCGGCCCAAGTCCTTTCACCTGCGGACGGCGCTATAGTGCGCGCGCGACCCAGCCTGTGCCCCTCATACTTCGACAGGCTCAGCATGAGGGTCATGATGGACTGCCGTCTCCACGCGACTTCACTGCAAAACCTCGTCCTGAGCTTGTCGAAGGGCGAGGATTGCGCAGAATCTCCGTAGATATCCGAGCCTCCAATTCCCAATGCGAATGATTTCGAAATGACCAACCCGACAGACCAGCTCCGCGGCGTGTGGACCTACCCGACCACCGTGTTCTTCGGCGCAGGCCGGATCCGGGAGCTGGCCAAGCAGTGCCGCCGGCTTGGCATTGCACGGCCGCTCCTGGTCACCGACCCGGGCCTGGCGGCCCTGCCCATGGTGCAGGACGCGGTCGCGGGCAACACGAAGGCCGGCGTGCCGACCGCCCTATTCAGCGAGATCCGGCCCAATCCGGTCGAGGCCAATGTGCGCGCGGGAGCGGCCGCCTTCAGGGACGGCGGCCATGACGGCATCATCGCCATGGGCGGCGGCAGCGCCCTCGACAGCGGCAAGGCCATCGCGCTGATCGCGCAACAGGACGAGACGCCGCTCTGGGACTTCGACGTAATGAGCCCGAACTGGCGGCGAGACCGAACGGTGGACCTGCCGCCCGTGGTCGCCGTGCCGACCACCGCGGGCACCGGCTCGGAGGTGGGCCGTGCGGCCGTGGTCGCGGATGAGAGCACGCACACCAAGCGGATCCTGATCCACTCGGGCATGCTGCCGCGGGTCGTGATCGCCGATCCCGCGCTCTCGGTCGGCATGCCGGCCCGGATCACCGCCGGCACCGGCATGGACGCGCTGGCCCACAACCTGGAGGCCTACTGCTGCGCGGTCGAGTATCACCCGATGGCCGACGGCATCGCCATGGAGGGCGTGCGGCTGGTCAAGGAGTGGCTGCCCGTCGCGGTCCGGGACGGCGGCAACCTGACCGCCCGCGCCCATATGCTGGCCGCCGCCAGCATGGGCGCCGTCGCCTTCCAGAAGGGCCTCGGCGCGATCCATGCGCTGTCCCATCCCGTAGGCGCCCTGTTCGATACCCATCACGGCCTCACCAACGCGGTGGTGATGCCTTACGTGCTGCGCTTCAACCGGCCGGTGATCGAGGAGAAGATGGTGCGCCTGGCGCGCTATCTGGATTTGGACGAGGCGCGCTTCGAGGCGGTGCTCGACTGGGTGCTGGCGCTGCGTCGGGAAATCGGCGTCCCGCACACGCTGAGCGAGCTGGGCGTGCCCGAGGAGCGGATTCCCGAACTCGCCGAAATGTCGGCCGCGGACCCGACCGCGCCGGAGAACCCGCGCCCGCTCGACGTCGCCGCGCTCACGACTCTGTTCGAAGATGCGATCGCCGGCAATCTGGGCTGAGAAACCTCGGTAACAAGATGTCCGGTGCGCCCTGCCGCGGGACGCATCCGGACCGGCGCGCGGCGGGACGCGACCCAATCTTGTGAATTTGAGCCGCCTCGCCCGCGAGTGTTGCAAAGCCAATCGCTTCCTCCGATAGTGATCCCAAGGGCAAGGGACTCTCAGAACAATTCGAGCGAACGGGGGGAGCACATGGCCGTCTTCGACCATCCCGATTTTGACGATCACGAACACGTTTCTTTCTTTTTCGACCGGGCGTCCGGGCTCAAGTCGATCATCGCCATCCACAACACCAACCGCGGACCCGCGCTGGGCGGATGCCGCATGTGGGCCTATGACAACGATCAGGAGGCGATCACCGACGTGCTGCGGCTGTCCCAGGGCATGACCTACAAGGCGGCGATCGCGGACCTGGCGCTGGGCGGCGGCAAGTCGGTGATCATCGGCGACAGCAAGACGGACAAGAGCGAGCAGTTGATGCAGAAGATGGGCCGCGCGGTCGAGCGGCTGGGCGGTCTCTACATCGTCGCCGAGGATGTGGGTACGACGGTGCCCGACATGGACATCGTGCGCAGCGAGACCAAACATGTCGCGGGCGTCTCCGGCGGCGCCGGCGATCCCTCGCCGTCCACCGCACATGGCGTGTTCGTCGGCATCCGTGCGGCGGTCAAGCACAAGCTGGGCAAGGACAGCACTGCGGGCCTCACGGTTGCGGTGCAGGGTCTGGGCGCGGTCGGCTATTCCCTCTGCGAATGGCTCAACAATGACGGCGCCAAACTGATCGTCACCGACATCTCGGAAGAGGCGATCAAGCGCGCGGTCGACGAGTTCGGCGCCACCGCGGTCGGCGTCGACGACATCTACGACGCGGACGCGGACGTGTTCGCGCCCTGCGCGCTGGGCGCCAGCATCAATGACGAGACCATCCCCCGGCTCAAGGTCTCGATCGTCAGCGGCTCGGCCAACAACCAGCTCGCCGAGGACCGCCATGGCGAAGTGCTGCGCCAGCGGGACGTCCTCTATGCGCCCGACTATGTCGTCAACGCCGGCGGACTGATCGACGTGGCCCGGTTCGCCATCGACATCGACCTGGAGACGGCCAAGGCCAAGCTCGAGCAGATCTACGACACCCTGATCGAGATCTTCGCCCGCGCCGACCGGGAGGGCGCGCCCACCAACCACGTCGCCGACCGCATCGCCGAAGAGCGTTTCCGAAAACAGACCTGACCTGCGAATTGCGCCATGGAGGGGATCGCGCTACAGGCGTTCGTGACCCTGTTCGTGGTCATCGACCCGCCAGGATGTGCCGTCATATACGCCGTGCTGAGCCGCGGGGACCCACCCGCTCGGCGCCGCTCCCAGGCGATCCGCGGCACCCTGGTCGCAGCCCTGATCCTGATCGCCTTCGCGGTCGGCGGGGAATGGCTGTTCAGCCTGCTCGGCATCGGCCTGTCGGCCTTCCGCATTGCCGGCGGCATTCTCCTCATGCTGGTCGCCATCAACATGGTGTTCGCCCAGCGGTCCCATGTGCGGCAACCGACCAAGGATGAGGAGAGCGAGGCGATCCAGCGGGATGACATCTCGGTCTTTCCCCTCGCCTTTCCCCTGATCGCGGGGCCCGGCGCCATGACCTCCGTGGTCCTGCTGGGCGGCCTCGGCGACGGCGGCGTCACGGTGCTCGGCATCGTCTTGGCCACGCTCGCCGTGGTTCTCGCGGTGACTCTTGCCTGCCTGCTGGCGGCCGCGCGCCTGGCCGACATGCTCGGGGTCACCGGAGTCAACGTCCTCGACCGGATCTTCGGGGTCATTCTGGCCGCCCTGGCAGCGCAGTTCGTGCTCGACGGGATCAAGGGCAGCTTCGGCCTGGGCTGACCGAGTTTGACGGGTCTGTACCCATCGCCGCATCTGTAGGACTTATTGCGATTAATTATCGCTTGCAATTCCTCCGCGAGCCAGCCATAGTCCCTGCCCAAGATGAGAACCATTCTTAACAACACCAAAAGGGTCGAACGACGATGACCACCTTACGAGCTCGCGGCGTCGCCGCGGCAGCGATACTGGCGACGGTCTGCGCGGCCAGCCCGGCCGCCGCGAGCGGCGAGGTCAACATCTACTCCTACCGGCAGGAGGTGCTGATCCGCCCCCTGCTCGACCGCTTCGAGGAAACTACCGGGATCAAGGTCAACGTGGTTTTCGCCAAGAAGGGCATGATCCAGCGGCTCAAGGCCGAGGGCGTGAACAGCCCGGCGGACGTGGTGCTCACGGTCGACGCGGCTCGCCTGATCCGGGTCAAGGAAGAGGGCCTGCTGCAGCCCGTGCGCTCGGCCAAGCTCGAGGCTGACATTCCGGCCCAGTACCGGGATCCCGAGGGCCATTGGTTCGGTCTGTCGGTGCGGGCGCGGCCGATCATGTACAACACGGCCAAGGTGAAGCCGGCGGACCTCTCGACCTACCAGGATCTGGCCGATCCGAAATGGAAGGGCCGCATCTGCATCCGCTCGTCCTCGAACGTCTACAACCAGTCGCTGCTCGCCGCCATGATCGCGCATATGGGCAAGGACAAGGCCGAGGCCTGGGCCAAGGGTCTGGTCGCCAACTTCGCCCGCAAGCCCCAGGGCGGCGACCGCGACCAGATCCGCGCCGCCGCCGCCGGCGAATGCGATATCGCCATCGCCAACACCTACTATCTGGCCGGCATGATCAAAGGCAAGAAGGACTCGGACAAGGCTGCGGCGGCCAAGATGAAGATCTTCTGGCCCAACCAGGGCGGCACCGGCGCTCATGTCAACGTCAGCGGCGCCGGCGTGACCATGAGCTCCAAGAACAAGGACAACGCGATCAAGCTGCTGGAGTTCCTGGCCGGCGACGAAGCCCAGCGGCTCTACGCGGACAAGGTCAACGAATACCCGGTGCGCGCCGGCATCCCCGTCACCAAGGTCGTCGCCGGCTTCGGCGAGTTCAAGGCCGACACGTTGCGGCTGGCGACGTTGGCGAAACACAACGCCGAGGCAGTCCGTATCGCAGACCGGGCCGGCTGGCCCTAATCGACAATCCTTCGGAGAGGGCCATGTTCATCTGGCGCGGTTGCGGCGCGAAACCCCTGGCCCTTTTGATGGCCGCGTATGCGAGACGCGACTCCGCGCAAACGAATGAGCGGGCTATCCCACCCGCTCTGTCCGAGGCGAAGCCTCTCGAACGCGTCAAGACCAAGCCGGACGAGACGTCCGACGACTAGGTCGGTCGGGAGTGTCTTCTCCTCTCACGCTTCGACCCACCCTGCGGCCCGTGAGCGATGCCCCACGGGCCGTCTTTTTTGCTGGTCGGTCAGGTCAGGCAGGCGGTGGGTGCCGTGAAGGAAGCCCCTGCCCGGATCACCGGATCAGGTCTTCCCGGGCATGTTCCGGCAGGGTCGAGAACCACTGATAGCCGTCGTAGCGGCCGTCCTCGAGGTCACCTAGGCGGGTCCTCCGATTTCGCAGGCTCCACCGGATCCTGCTCCGCCTTCTTTCGCTCGGCGGCCTTCTCCTGTCTCGCGCTGAGGCGTTCCGCCTTCTTCGCCGCTTTCTTTCGTTCCCGCTCCAAACGCTCGAAGCGATAGTTTGGTTTTCTGGCCATTGGCCCTCCGTCTCCTCCGTTGTCCCAGTGTGCCTTACGCGGCGGCGGCCGAACGGCGCCGACGTCGGGACCGCCGGGGGCGGCGCTTGGTCGCCGGGCGGGAGCGCAGCTCCCGCTCCGATACATCCGGCGCCGGGTGCGGATCGTTGACGACCTCGAGGCGGCGGCCGATCAGCCGTTCGATATCACGGAGATATTCGGTTTCGCTCGAATCGCACAACGAAATCGCCGCCCCGGCAGCCCCCGCCCGCGCCGTTCGGCCAATCCGGTGGACATAGCTCTCCGGCACGTTGGGCAACTCGAAGTTGATCACGTGGGTGACGTCGTCCACGTCGATGCCGCGGGCGGCGATGTCGGTGGCGACCAAGACCCGGGCCTGTCCAATGCGAAACCGCGCCAGCGCGCGCTGGCGAGCGCTCTGGGTCTTGTTGCCGTGCAGTGCGTCAGCGACGATGCCGGCCTTGAGCAGGTGCGCCGCGACCCGGTTGGCGCCGTGTTTGGTGCGGGTAAAGACGATCACGCGGGCGAGCGCCGGATCGGCCAGCATGCTGACCAAGAGAGCCCGCTTGTGCTCGGCCCTGACGCGGCGCACGCGCTGATCCACGCGATCGACGGTCACCGCCTCGGGCGTCACCTCGATCCGAGCCGGCTCGGTCAGGATCTCCCGCGCAAGCCGTTCCACCGGGCCAGGCATGGTGGCAGAGAACAACAGGCTCTGCCGCCGGCCGGGCACCGCCGAGATGATCCGCCGCACGTCGCGGATGAAGCCCATGTCAAGCATGCGGTCGGCCTCATCCAGCACGAGATGCGACACGGCGTCCAAGGCGACCTGGCCCTGGTTCATGAGGTCGAGCAGCCGCCCCGGCGTGGCGACCAGGATGTCGACGCCGCGCGCCAGCGCCTTCCGCTGGGGGCCCTGGGCGACGCCGCCGACGATCACCGCGTGGCGCAGCTTGAGATGCCGACCGTAGGTGGCCAGGCTGTCGGCGATCTGGATCGCGAGCTCGCGCGTGGGCGCCAGGATCAGGGCGCGGGTCCGGACCGGGTGGCCCTCGGCGCGGGTCTTGGAGAGATGTTGCAGCAGGGGCAAGGCGAACGCCGCTGTCTTGCCGGTGCCGGTCTGGGCGACTCCGAGCACGTCCCGCCCGGCCAGGAGCAGGGGAATGGCGCGCGCCTGGATGGGCGTCGGCACGGAATAGCGGGCACTCTCGAGCGCCCGCACAAGGGGCTCGGCCAGGCCGAGCTCCGAAAAGCAAGTGTTGGTCATTAACTATTGTTGTCCTTTTGCACCAACCCGATGCGCGCCCGATCTGGACGCACGATTCGCCGATGGCGCGTTACCGTCTTCCACGCGCACCTGGAGCAAACGGATGATCTTTGGGGATTAACTCTACAACAAACGCCTCCCTTTGCCGGGAAGCGCCTTGCGCGGTCGCAAGTCATCTGAGCCCGTACATGGCCGTCCGGGCCCCCGATGTCAAGCTGTATCGGCCGGTCGGCCGGGCTTGGGCACCGATCACCGGATCAGATCCTCCCGGGCATGTTCCGGCAAGGTCGAGAACCACTGATAGCCGTCGTAGCGGCCCTCATCGAAGTACACAAACAGGCCAATTCTGCGGGAGTCGCCGGTAGCGGCATCGGGCGTCACGGTAACCGTGCCGCGGGAATAATAGTAGGACCACATCGGGCGCGATTTCCGATCGATTTTGGGCATCATCACCGCCCCCTCGCCCGCCGGCTCGCCCAGAACGGCGCGCACCTCCTCGGCCGTCGACTGTCCGAGGATAAGCCTTTGTTCCAGAGCGTCCACATCGGGAATGCGCCCGGTCTGCCATTGCAGGGTGGACGTCTCGCAGGCCGCGACCGCGATCGCCAGAAGCGAAACCAGGCACGGCCGCCATGACGTCCTACTGGTTCTTCGGGACTCCGCGCCAATGGTCATTGCAGCCCCACCGTCATGAGCTCGCGCGCGGAGAACCAGAGGTGCCCGTCGTACTTGCCGTCATCGAGGTAGACCAACAGCACGTTCATGCCGATCTGCTCCCCCTTCATTTGGACATATTCGTAGACCAGAACAGGCCGGACCGGCTGGTCCGGCGTATGCCGCATCATCCCGTAGCCGCGGGGCGTGCCCAATGCGGACACCACCTCGGTGACGGACGATTCCTGCGATTTGAGCTGTTTCAGACCACTGACCCGCGGCGGCGAGCCCATGTCGAGAGGGGGCGCCGTCACGCAGCCCGCGGCCAGCAGGGCGAAGCTCAGGACCAGCGCAGGACGGACGACGCTCGTCTGTCGCAGGCTTTGGCAGAGCCGGCGCATGGCGTTACTGCCAACTGCCGCTGGCCTTGATCGTGAACCAGTAGAAGCCATCGTACCTCTCGTCCATGAAGAAGACCAAGAGCACGCGCAGGTCTTCCGAGATCCCCATTCCGGTCTCCGCTTTGCTCGCTTCGTAGTACCAGGCATCGGCCGGCCCCTTGGCCGCGTGCGCCGGCCCGCGCGCGCCGCGGAAGCCGCCGAACTCACCCGCGCCGTTCGGCTCGCCCAGGAGACGCAGCACATCGGCCTTGGTCGACACGCCGCGCTTGAGCTCGCTCTCGAGGCGGCCCACCTGCGCCAGCGCATGTTGCTTGACGGTCTTGGCTTCGATGCCCTGACCGTGCGCAGGCCCGGCGATGATCGCAGCAAGCCATGCAGCGGCGATCGGCACGAGCAACTGTCGCCATCCCGCCACGCCGGCAGCGTGTCTGTGTCGTCGATCGCTCATCCCGCTGTCCTCGTCTTGTCCAGGAAATCCCCGACCCGGCGGCCGATGTCGGTGCACGCCGCCGACTCCGTGGCCGCGGGCATGCCGATCGGAAAGATATGGATCACCGCCAGCCAGGCGGTCCCGCGCCGCGCCGTATCGAACGCCTTGGCGGTACCGGTGCTGCGGATATCCATGAGCGATGCCCCAAGGCGGGAGGTCTTCTCCCACTGCCAGTATCCGCTGCAGGTCGCGTAGGGATAGAGGCCTACGCACTCGAATGATGCAGCCACCTGGTCGACCTGGGTGGTGCCGCCGACGAACAGCAGATAGCGCAGGTCGAGCGGCGCCACCCGCGCCGCGAACGTCGAATCTTTGAGCAGATGCGTCAGGTATTCGGGGCTGCGCGGCGCGGCGGCGCGCGGCAGCTCGGGAAACGCGACCGTGCGGAACTCGTCGAAAGACAGGATCCGCTGGTCCCACGCGTGGTCGCGGATCGCGCCGGCGATGCACTGCACGATCCGGTCTTCGTCGGAAATGCTGTGGACGTTCGGCTCGAATGCGAACGCGCGCAGAAAAACGATGACGATGGCGGGGCGCGGCGTCCCGGCCTGTGTCGTAGCGGAAGGCGCCGGGGACGCGTCCGGTGCAGACGTGACGTTTTGCCCCGTTTCACAGCCGCACAGGGCCAACAGCAGGATCGCGGCAACCAGCCCGCCCTGCTGCCGCGCGATCGTCCGGCGGCCGGCGGCCGCCGCTCGCTCGCACTGGTCCGGTCTGCGACGTTGGGGGGACATGTCTTGCGCCTGCGCCCGGTTCGGGCTCCGGTCCCCGGCGGAGCGGCTGTGTCGTTGGCTGTTTCGGTCCCCGATCTAGAGTTCTGCCATGGTCACAGACCGATCATG
>JAAUXY010067030.1_pt1 | contig 13150 bp, 9 predicted proteins | sample 7278121 | NCBI WGS metagenome assembly JAAUXY01 (sample SAMN14350117, study PRJNA611818) | marine sediment metagenome | isolation source: surface marine sediment (1.8m) | place: French Polynesia: Moorea | collected 2018-08 | reverse complement strand
GACAGACCGGCAAAAGGGCCTTTCGTACCAAAATGTACCGCCGGCACATGGAAACCGATCTGATCATCTTCGCCTGTAACGCAACCACTCTGTTTAACCTTCTGGAACCGCGCACCTTCCGACCCCTTCATAAAGGCGCTATTATCGATGGGCGCCGCGAGGCGGATCCCCAGCGGTACTGGCTCAGCCGGCTGGATACCTGGATCTCGTTTTATCGCAATGCCTCAACGATAACGACAATATTTCTGGAAGCCGGTACGCCCATGAAGCTGGCCCTGTCCGATACGCCCCTGCGAAAAAAAATGATACTGCTCAATGCCAGTGAAGAAAATCCCCGGGGCATCGGCTATATGATAGAAAAATGGCCGATCCTGCACCGTACCGAGTTTAAAGTCGCCCGGGACATGTGGCAGTTGTTGATACCTCGCATTGATAACCTCGAGAAACGGGGTATTTTCAATGAACGCATTCGCCGGCTGCAGGAAACCGGCAATAAGGCTCTGAGTGACGCTGAAACGGCCCTGCAAAATAAGCAGTACGGCCCGTTTTACGAGGCGACTGCGCGCGCCTGGGCTCTGGCCAGCCGGGTTTATGATGATGTCGAGAAAACCCAGAAAGATGTTCTTTACGGAGTATTGTTTTACATCGCTCTGTTTGTGCCCTTTGCCTTCTGTCTGGAACGCCTGCTTTTCTCTTATTCAAATATCTATAAGCGCATTATTGCCTTCTGTGTGATTCTATTGTTCCTGATCGTCATTATTTACAATGTCCATCCGGCATTTCGACTGGCCTACAGCCCTATGGTGGTGATTCTGGCGTTCTTTATTATGGGCCTGTCCTTCATTGTCACATTGATTATCTTTTTCCGTTTCGAAGAGGAAATGACTCAGCTCCAGTCCCGGGCTCAGCTGGTTCAATCCGGTGAGATCGGACGCTGGAAGGCTTTTGTAGCTGCCTTCCTGCTGGGCGTCAGCAATCTGAGACGCCGGCGTCTGCGTACCGCCCTGACCTGTATTACCCTGGTTATTCTGACGTTTACCATTATGAGCTTCACGTCCGCCAAATCCATGCGGCGCCACGCCCGGGTGCTATACGACTCGCAGGCACACTACCATGGTTTCCTGTTAAAAAATGTCAACTGGCGCAGCCTGCCGCCGGAAGCCTACGGGCGCATTGCCAACTCTTTCGGTGAGCGGGCCATTGCGGTCCCGCGGGTATGGCTGGAAGACCAGGATCGAACCCGCTCGACACGGATACCCGTTTACTTTCAGGATCGGGTATTTGAAGCACAGGGCATGGTGGGGCTTTCGGCTGCTGAACCGCAGGTTTCACAGCTTGATGAGATTCTCATCGCGGGCCGCTGGCTGCAGCCGCATGAAACCCAGGCGGTTCTGATATCCGAACGCATGGCCGAACAATTAAACATCGACCTGAGCCCGACCCAGAATCATTCGGTAACACTGTGGGGAATGCCCTTTAGGGTTGTCGGCATTTTTTCCGGCAAAAGTTTACAGGAACGCATCGATCTGGACGGAGAGCCGCTGACGCCCGTCATCTTTCCTAGGGAAATGTCATCGGAATTAACCGAGGTCGAAGAAGAAGCCATGCAATCCGGTGATGACGTGCGCGAATTCCAGAGCCGCTATCAGCACATTGTCGGGGAGTTGACGATGATTATTCCTTACCAGACGCTGCTGGCCGGCGGCGGTCACCTGAAGGCCGTTGCTATTCGGCCTCAGGAGCAGGATGACATCAAGTCCACGGCCCAGGATCTGGTGGATCGCTTCGGTTTATCACTGTTCAGCGGGGAACCCGGGGGTACTTTTCTCTATCATGCCAGCGATACCATGAGCTACAGCGGCGTTCCCAATATTATTGTTCCGCTGGTTATATCTATTTTTATTGTCCTAAACACCATGATCAGCAGTGTGTATGAACGCAAGCGCGAGATTGCGATTTACACTTCGGTGGGCCTGGCGCCGTCGCATGTATCTTTCTTATTTATCGCCGAGGCCCTGGCGTTTGCCGTATTGAGTGTTGTCTTCGGTTATCTGGTCGCTCAGATCAGTGCCAAATTCCTGGCTGAAACCGCGCTGTGGTCGGGCATTACCATCAATTATTCCTCAATGGCCGGCGTGCTGGCCATGATTCTGGTGATCATCGTTGTGCTGATTTCCGTTATTTATCCTTCCAGGGTGGCCGGTCAAATCGCCATCCCGGATGTCAACCGTTCCTGGACGCTTCCGCCGGCGCGGGGAAATTTACTGGAACTTACCCTGCCCTTTCTGATGAATTACAGGGAGCACCGCAGTGTCGGCGGGTATCTATATGATTATTTTGAGGGTCATCAGGACGTTTCCCACGGCATGTTCTCAACCGCTGACATTCAGTTCAGCTTCGTGTGTGATGATCCACCCGGATTATCCAAAGAGCCATATGATTGCCCGGAGGATCAATGTGAAGACGACCGTTGCCTCCAGATCAAATCCCGTGTCTGGCTGGCGCCGTTTGACTTTGGCATTATGCAGTCGGTGGATTTGCTGTTTAAACCGTCTGAAGACGAGCCGGGATTTCTCGAAATCAAAGTTCAATTGATTCGAGAGTCTGGTGAAGCCAATGCCTGGCGCCGTATCAACAAAACTTTTCTGCATGAAATCCGCAGACAATTGCTCGTGTGGCGCTCGTTTGATGATGAGGCCAAAGAAAATTACGAACGACTCCTAACGGATGCAGAATTGCAGCTCGGCGTCCGATCCGAGAAGGTAGAACAGTGATGACAGAAAATCAGCAGAGCCCCGAGACAGGTCCACCCGCAGAAGAAAAGACCAGCATTGGCGATAAAATCCGTCTGCGTGCCATCGTGATCGGATCCACCCTGGCGCTCCTGATTTGTCTGATTACCCCTTTTAATAATGCCTATCGCCAGGGTACTCCTCTGGGAGGCGGACACTTTCCCCTGGCCCCTTTCTATTTCCTGGTCTGGATGATGCTGATGACCGCTTTGATCCGCTGGATATTCAAAGGGCGCAAGCTGATTACAGGCAAAGAGTTGTTGGTCTCCTGGGCATTGATGGTATTATTGTCCGGCATTGCCTGGACCGGGCTGGCGCGAACTTTTTTTATCAATCTGACGGCACCCTACCATTTTGCCACCGTGGAAAATCGCTGGGAAGAAAAACTGCATCCTCTGCTTCCGGACGGCTGGTACCCTCAGAGCAAGGAGGCCATCAACAATTTTTATAACGGCATTTCCGGCGGGAGATCGATGGAATGGGTGGAGGTGATCAAAAAGGTCCCGTGGGATGCCTGGATAGGGCCGCTGATAGGCTGGGGGGGATTTATACTGCTCTGCTATCTGGTGATGGTCTGTATTATCAATCTGCTCAGCAAACAGCCCCTTTACAATGAACGCATGAATTTTCCGCTGTTGCGGGTCCCGCTGCTCATGCAGGAGGCCCTGGACGAAAACCGCTTCGGCCGGTTTATCACCAATCGCTTCCTGCTTGTGGGCTTCATTGTTCCCGTCTGTTTGCACCTGATCAACGGATTGAGTTTTTATAATCCCTCGATCCCTTCGATTCCAACCCTGTTTCTGGCCGGCAAATACTTTCCGAAAGTGGGTCTTTTTTCGGGATTTATCAAACTTAAAATTTATCTTTTCCCGGCCTTCATCGGGTTTGCATTTCTGACCTCGAAGCAGATTTCTTTTTCGTTCTGGTTTTTCTTTCTGGCAGGGACACTGCTGATCGGTTTGTTGAGTGTACTGGGTATCAACATACCCGCGGCTGCCCTGGGCGTCACATTTGGTCCGGTTATCTCGCGGCCAGAAGAAACCCAGATGATCGGTGCCTATATAGTGTTTTTTGTGTTTCTGGCCTGGCTGGCCAGATTTCACTTTCTCGATACGGTCTTAAAGGGATTCGGAATAAGAAAAGAAGCCAATCTGGAAGCAGAATGGTTTTCGATTCGTATCTCTTTCTGGGGCTTCATCCTTGGCGGGCTTGCCATCGTTTTCTGGTGCCACTATTTCGGAATCCCCTTGCTGTTCTCCTTTTTGGTTGTTGGCGCCTTTTTCGTGTTTACGCTGGTGGCAACGCGCGTTATCTGCCAGGGGGGCATCGCCTACTTCACCCTGACGGCCGCTCCCATCGATGGTCTGCTGGCTTTTTTCAGCTCCAACTTCTTCTCAAACGTCGGCATTCTGGTCGCCGGCGTGGTGCAGAAAGTTCTGTTTGTGGACTTACGCGAGTCTCTTTTGCCATCCTTGCTGCATGCCCGTAAGGTTACCGAAAAAGTATCCAATAACCGCATGATATTTCTTTCGATTATTATTGTCCTGATCCTGGGTATCGTGGTTTCGTTTGGTGCCATGCTGACCCTGAGCTACAAATTCGGTGTGCGGGAACTCCAGTTCGATTGGGCATCCCGCACCACTATTGCAGTATATGACAATATTTACAGTCTGGTGGAGTCTCCTCAGGATCCCGGTCACTGGGTGATCATCTTTACGCTCGTGGGCGCTTTTGTCATGCTGGCGCTGGTCATCTGTTACCATCGTTTTTACTGGTGGCCCATTCACCCTATCGGTTACCTGACGGCTTACAGTTCTGCCATGTGGTATCTTTGGTTCTGTTTTTTCATCGGCTGGGCCTGCAATGCACTCTGTATGCGTTACGGCGGAGTGGTTCTGTTTAAAAAAATGCGCAATTTCTTCATCGGACTGATCATCGGTGATTTTTTCATGGCCGGCAGCTGGGCCATATATGGTTTATTTAGTTATTCGAGTTATCTGGTATTGCCAGACTGACGTCAGTTATTGGTTAATTGTTATTCGTTATTAGAAGAATTGGATTAAATTCCTTCTGATACGTACTCCAAATAACTAATAACCAATAACTATTAACTATAAGCGGAGCGCGGATGTACGAGGACAAAGAACTCAAGGAATACAGGGATCTCTTAGAGACGCCGGATCATTTTGAGGAAGGATTCGACTGGAAGACGGTTGTCGGGGCCATCTTTATCGGTTTTCTGATGATGCCCGGCAGCATGTATCTTCAGCTGGTTATCGGCACCGGCATCGGACCGGCCGCGCGCTGGGTAACCATCATTCTGTTCGCCGAGCTTGCCAAGCGTTCATACAGCGAGCTGAAACAACAGGAAATCTTTCTGCTCTACTATATGGCCGGTGCCGCCCTGGCCACCCCTTTTCAGGGCTTGCTGTGGAATCAGTATCTCGTGCAGTCCGATGCCGCCCGGATGCTGGGACTGGTGGAATTCATTCCCACCTGGGTAGCGCCTCCGCCGGACTCACTCTCACTGGTGGAGCGCACCTTTCTTCACCGGGATTGGCTGATTCCCATACTGCTGCTGGTGGGAACCCAGATTATTCAGCGCATCGACCAGTTTGGTCTCGGCTATGTGTTTTACCGCATCACTTCCGATGTTGAAAAACTTCCTTTCCCCATGGCTCCGGTAGCCGCACTGGGAACCATGGCGCTGGCGGAATCAACGGAAGATAAAAAGAAAAGCTGGAAATGGCGTATTTTTTCAATCGGCGGGGTCATCGGTCTTGTCTTTGGTGGAATCTATGTCCTGCTGCCCACGGTTTCCGGGCTTTTCCTGATGGAGCCTATTCGGATCATTCCCATTCCCTGGGTCGAGCTGACCGGCTATACCGAAGAGGTTCTGCCCGCGGTGGCCACCGGTATTCAGCTGGATCTGGGTCTGGTTTTTATCGGAATGGTCCTTCCTTTCTGGGCCGTGATCGGCGGTTTGGTGGGGCTGATTATCACTTTCATTGCCAATCCGATTTTGTACGAACACGGGATTTTGAATCGCTGGCACCCGGGCATGGGAAGTGTTGATACGGTTTTTGCTAACAACTTTGACTTTTATCTGAGCTTTGGAATCGGCCTGGGTCTGGCGATTGCATTGATCGGTATCTGGCATGTCATCCGGTCTTTCGGGACAAGCAATGTCGGCCAGCGGGGCACCCTGAAAGATTTGTTTCAGCCCCCACCGGGAAGAGGTGATTTCAATTTCTGGATCGCTGTCGGTATTTATGTCTTCTCTACAGTTTCTTATGTGCTGCTGTGTGTCTGGCTGGTTCCCAATTTCCCATGGGTATTTTTTCTTCTATATGGATTTATATATACGCCTGTAGTTTCATACATTACCGCCCGTATGGAAGGCATCGCCGGCCAGTTTGTGAGCCTGCCCCTGGTGCGTGAAGCCAGTTTTATTGCCGGGGCCAAATACTTCGGCTATCAGGGTATCGAAATCTGGTATGCTCCGATTCCAATTCATAATTACGGTGAGGCCACCGTCAAGTTCCGTGAAATAGAGCTGACCGGCACCAGTATCCGCGGGATCATCAAGGCCGAAGTCGTGGTTTTTCCGGTGGTCATGACCGCCAGCCTGCTCTTTTCGCAGTTTATCTGGCGTCTGGCCCCGATTCCCTCCAGCGCGTATCCATATGCCCAGGAATTATGGCACCTGCAGGCCCTGAATACATTATTGATGCAGACCTCAACCCTGGAAGGCAATTCTTTATTTTATCAAGCCCTGGATTGGACCTATGTTCTGGGCGGCATGGGTCTGGGGGTGATCACCTATGCCGTTTTGATGCTGTTCGGGTTGCCGATTATGCTGGTATATGGCATGGTCCGGGGGCTGGGCCAGAGTACGCCCCACGGACTCATTCTCGAGGTGGTCGGTGCTCTGCTGGGTCGCTATTTTTTCTTCAAACGTTACGGTGCCATGTGGCGTCAATATGCCCCCGTGCTCCTGGCCGGATTCTCGTGCGGAATGGGTCTTACCGGTATGTTTGCCATGGGGGTGACCCTTATTCTCAAGTCTCTGGGACGGCTGGCTTACTAGCTATTGAAGATTGAAGATTGATCCGCCTGCGGCGGAAATATTTAAGGTATTTTTTCTTTTTACTTTTATTTTTTTGCGAAAGTCTTTAAAACTGAAAATTAGTTCTGTCAGTTATCTGTATTTTCAAAGTTCATTAGACAATAGAAAAGATTCAATGTGAGGGGTTGCGTCGCTGTGATATTCTGCCTATTATTATTCTAAATCGACAGAATTCCTTAAATCTTCAATCTTCAATATTAAATAGTCAATCTTCACCAAGGAGCCAACATGAAAAAGAGGCTATCTTCCATTGTATGTATAGCATTTCTGTGGATCGCCGGTACAGGCCTGGCCGCCGGTGCCCCCGGCAAGATCGGGCCGTTTGCGTTGAACCAGAATATTGCGGATTTCAAGGACTATGTCATCATGGAGACGGCTTTGCCGATCCGCCACCTCGAAAACATCGAAGAAGTCGAAACAAAACCCATTGAGGGTTTTAAAAGCGGTCTTATCGCCTATACCACCTGCGCTTCTCCGGGAAATATCGCGCGAATTAAGCTTAAATATCTGGATACAAGCAAAAAATTCTACGAGAAACTGCTCAAACAAATCAAAAAGCGCTTTGGCGATCCTATCGAATATCGCGGCGATCCCTTTCATATTGTTATCGGATGGAAATGGTCCTTTGTCGATAAGGACAACAATCGGATCAGTCTCACCCTGCAGCATAACAGCGGGGATCAGAACGCCAAAACGGGCAATTCGATTAAGCTCACCATGACAAGTATGATCGAAAAAGATCAAATTTGTTATAAAGAAAATGAGCTCAATCATCGTGAAAAACTGCGGCATCGGAATTGGAAGACAATGGATCTGGGCTTAGAAGGCTGGGATCGTTTTGCACCGCGGTGAATGGAAACAAGTAGCTTGGAATGGCATTTCCTTTGACGTGCCAGTGAGTTGGGAGATCGCCGAAATCGGTGTCCGGCACCTGATACTCGAAAATGATTCAGGGCCGGCCATGGAAGTCAAATGGGGGCCGGTTAGAGGTAAATTCTCCCATCGGGCCCACCTCAAGCGTATCGGGGCATTCCAAACCAGCCAGTTAAAAAAAACAGTTAAAGAATGGCTTCTTTTACCCGCCTGGCAAGAAGCCCTGTCCGGTTTTAAAACCAGCGGTTTTACATGGCATACGGACACCAAAGTCGGCCGTGGGGTCATCCTGTATTGTCCTGTTTGTCGTAAAGCCGCGCTTATTCAATTTCTCCAGCCGAAAGGCCTCCCATCTAAAGAAATTCCCTTGAAGGTGTTGAGCACTTTTCAAGACCATCGCGATGACGATCAAACGTTCTGGTCTGTTTTTGACATCCGGGCCAGCATGCCCACAAATTTCATTCTGGCCAGCCATCGTTTCGAACCCGGAAACTTCGAGCTTGTTTTCGAACATGGCAGTCGCAAAGTTTTTTTGTACAGATGGGCACCAGCATCAGTTTTGCTGGCAGGCCAGGACCTGGCGCAGTTTGCTCAATCCATATCCGATTTTTCCGCAGGTGATCCAATACCCGTTAATATGGACAGCGGGCCGGCGGTGCAGCTGAGCTTAGTCCCGCGTTTCATATGGTTCAGCCGCTTCAGAGCCAAACCATCTTTTCACTGGCTGGGTTTGTGGCACCTGGAAAGCAAAAATAGAATTCTCGGTGTAAAAATGCAGGACAAAAGGGCTTTTGATACGCAGATATTAGATAAAATATGCGCTAATTATGAAACTCTTTAGAAAAAAACGCAAGGATGTTTACGGCGATCGTACCGCCGCTTTCAAATTTATTCCGGTGAAAAACGATCAGATTACCGAGGAACGTCTGGAGAGCGGTGAGGTCCTGATTCATTATCCGGTGACTCTGCGGCCCTGGATAGCAGGTCTTGTCAAACGCTTCAGCGGTTCCCAGACAGACCTGCGAACCAAGCCGCTGCAGCTTGACCAGCTGGGAACCGAGGTTTGGGAGCTGATTGATGGCAACCGCTCTGTACGCCGGATCATTGAGATATTCGCCAAAGCGCATCAGCTGCAGATCCGGGAGGCTGAGGTGGCCGTGAGCCAGTTTATTCGACTACTGGGGCAACGCGGCCTGATAGGATTGCGTTAGAATGCTTTCAGCGCTTCGTCCATAGAACCGACTATGGGAAGAAAAGAGTCGAATCCAGCGATTTCAAATACTTCTTTGACATAATCCTGCATGGAGCAAAGCATGATTTTTCCCTCCTCGCGATTGAGGGCTTTGGTAGCCTTCAGGATTACCCGTAATCCGGCGCTGGAGATATAGTCAAGATCTTTAAAATCGACAATCATATTTTTTGAACCGTCGGAAATCGCGTCGAAAATCTTTTTCTCGAACCCCTGAGATGTATTTGAGTCCAACCGCCCATTGAGTTTGAATATGCTGATCGCCTCGTGTTTCTCCTCAATAATTTCCATTTAATGCCCTCCTAAACGAATGTAACCATACCATCGATTTGCTAAAAAGTATACTTAATCTGTTTTGTTTTTTTCAGAATCGGTTTGCGCGAGATTTTTTTTCAGCGTCAATACATTTTTCTCACCGCAGCGTTCATAACATACTTCATCCATTAAATTGCGGATGAGATGGATACCCAATCCTCCGATCTTGCAATCTTCAACCGTGCACTCAAGATCCGGTTCTTTGGCCTCAACCGGATTGAATGGAACTCCGTCGTCTTCGATGCACAGGCACAGCGTTTCGTTTTGCGGTGTCAGGGTGATTTCAATTTCATGCTCGTCGTCATCTGGAAATCCATAGGAAATAATATTGGTGAACAACTCGTCCAATGCCAGATTGATCTCAAAGATGCATTTCTTCGACAATCCATGCGTTTGGCCGAAATTGTCAAGGTGTTCGCACAACCTGTCCAATTCTGCCAGGTTGCTTTTCAGCTTAAATGAATACTCTTTCTTCGGCATAGACGCTATACCTTGTTTATGATTTAAAGCAAACTCACGCCAAGTCGATCCATACAGTCGCCGCATTTATCCGTGCGATCGGCCAGAAAGCGTGTTTCCCAGTTGTCGATGCCGGTTACCAGGGCCTTGAAAATTTTAGGCATCAGATCCGAAAACTGTTCCATTGCTTTTGAAAATTTATCGCGGTTGAGGATCAGGCAGATTGTGTCCTCTGCGGCTTTCAGGGAGAACAACCGGCGCATTTCACCCACCAGCGTCAAACCTCCCATAAATTCACCGCCTTCACAATCTCGAACGTTTATGGCCTCCTCACCCTGTTTATACTCTAAAACGGCTTTTCCTTCAATAATATAAAACGCCTGCCCGTCATCTTCCCCCTGGCGGAATAGATATTCGCCACTTTTAAATTTTTCCCTCGTGCAAAGATAAGCAAAAACCTTCAGTGCTTCAAGAGGGATACCGGAAAAAAAATAGGTCTGCCTTAAAAATTCCAGATTCTGTTCCAGTTCGCTGGATGGATTGGAATTATTTCTTCCCGACAAGTTCATATAGCATTCCTTTCCGGTCGATGAGTTCGTCGTAGGTTCCCATTTCAAGAATTTTACCAGCCTTCATGACTGCGACCTTATCATAATTTTTAATGGTGTCCAGGCGATGGACGACCGATATCACCGTGCTTTTTTTCTTCCAGCGGGTTTCAAGCAAATTCTGGATGCGGGCCTGGGATTTATTATCCAGTGCTGATGTGGCCTCATCCATGATCAGAACCCGGGGAGATTTAAGAAACGCGCGGGCAATAGCCAGCTTCTGGCGTTGTCCACCCGATAATTTATCGCCTTTGCTGCCGACTTCAAAATACATCCCGATTTCAATGATGCCTTCCAGCAGGTCTTCTTCGATTAACACCTGGATAATACTCTGGTTGATTCGCTCCTGGGCCTGCGGGTTGGCGGTTTTGTTTTTGCCGAAAAAGATATTATTCAAAATGGTTTGAGAATATATATATTCCGACATCTGGTAGGATGTGATGGCTTCAGGATCGTCTTCGGATATTTTTTCGCGGAATAAGGCGCGACCCTCTAAAATGAGGGTTTCCAGAATCTGGTCCAGTGAAACCATTTTGTGAATCCCGGGGGTGAACCGCAGGGACAATTCCAGAAGCATATCGTGATGTTCATCTGAGAGTTCATGCAGCTTTTTGCGCTTTAGCTGTTCCACCAGCAGCTTGTATTCATCCAGTTCATCGGCCGCAACGGGGCTTTGCTCAAAAAACACCGCGTCGGGCGGCAGATTGCCCAAAATGTCAACCGTCTGCTTTGCCAGCTCCGCTCCCATGCTCAGCAAGGGGCGGTTCAGATCGGCCTGCTTCAGAAAATCGAGAAAGTATTCATTTTTTGAAAGATTGGCAATGTTGTATGCATCTTTGTTCGGCGTTCCGAAAATCAGATTTTCAGCCACGTTGGAATACCATAAATATTGATCTTCATCGAAAAATTCGACGTAATCAGCCAGCTCCTCGCCGAAATCACGCTGGAAGTTTGTGCGCACGCGAACCAGCACATCCACCAGCTCTTTGTCCTGATCATGGGTCAGAATGGCATTCAGGCCAAAACGCAGTACATCCGCGAATATTCCGGTCTGATGCAGCACGGCAATAATATCATCCAGTGTGGGCATGCCGTTTTCGCTCTCCTCAGCACCTTCATCGGCGGTGGCGCGGCAGGAATACAGAATATTTTCCTGAATGGTTCCGTCGAAAATAAAGGGGCTCTGGGCCACAAATCCCATGTTGTTGACCATGTCCTTTTTGGTCAGCCCGGATACCTCCTTATCGCCAATCAGGACGCTGCCTCCTGTATATTTATATAGCTGGCCGATGCACAGTGCCAGGGTGCTCTTCCCACTGCCAGAAAATCCGACCAGGGCAAGGTGTTCGCCGGAATTCAGGGACATGTTGATTCCATCCAGCAGGCGGATACCGCTGTCGGTCACAAAAGACAAATCGTTGACATCGATGTTGCCTTCCAGCTCCAGCGGTTCACGATCTTTGGGCTCTATTTCGTGCTCCGGCTCCACATCAAAGTATTCCATGGTGCGGCGGTAGTTGATCCGGCCGTCCTGATATACCTGATAGAATTCGATCAGCTCTTTCCAGGGGTCGAATAATCTCTCCTGGGCGGATAAAAAAGCCACCAGGGCGCCCAGTTCCAATTGGCCCTGAATGGTGAGCCAGCCTCCCAGAATGAAGACCAGAAAGGGTCCCAGGCTGGTGAAAAACCCGTTCGCCGTTTTTACGCCGAATCGATATAGACTCCAGACGATTCTGATTTTCAGCAAACGATCCACCAGGGCATCTATTTTGCGATTTTCAATGTGGTAAGCCCCGTTGCCCTGGATTTCATGAATTCCGGAAATGGATTCGGCGATTCGCGATGAATATGTCCGGGCTGCGTCAACCCTTTTTTTATTGGCCCGGTTCACTCCTTTTTGCAGCAGTGGAATTAAAAATACCACGATGGGATATATGCTCAGGGACACCAGCGCTAAGAGCCAGTTCAAAAAAAACAGATATACTGCAAAGGCCAGCAGCGTTAGAATATTGGCGACCGGAGCAGCCACCGCCATGCCCACGAAGTTGCCCGGCAATGTCAGCTCGGTGGTGAGCGCGTTGACCACCATGCCGGGCTGGGTTTTGCGGAAAAAATTCAGCGGCAGCGTCAAAATGTGGTGGTATAATTCCTTGCGCATGCGTGCGGTGGTGCGCTGGGTAATGAGGGTTTGAATTACGTTGGTCAGATATTTGAGCGCGCTGAAAACAACCACTGCTGCCAGGTATATGCCGCAGTAGGTCAACAACAGATCGATACTTCGTAATTTGATGGCCTCGTTTACAATGCGTTTCTGCATTTCCAGCGGTAAAACCCTGGCAACCACCATGAATGCAATAATCAAGAGCAACAATATCTGCAGATTGAGATTGCCGGGAAAAATCCAGGAAAACAGCGATCGTTTAACCACGGGGGGGTCAGATTTTGCCATGATCAGCTCCTCTACCCTGAGGGACTTTCTTGTTCAAAAAATTTCGCAATGGGGATTAGACTAAAATTAATAAAAATCCGCTATTATTACTATTTATGACCTGCTTTTGACAAGGATTAAATTTCGAATTCCGTCTCATCGGGGACCGACTTATCTGGATACACAGGTCGTTACAGTTTTATGATCCATAACCCAAAAGAAGCTAAATCATTATGCAATCTTTTAATTTCAACTGATTTCGGATTATTGGAGTACTGGAGTGTTGGAGTAATG